>JACLAC010026684.1_pt1 | contig 80405 bp, 83 predicted proteins | sample 8027881 | NCBI WGS metagenome assembly JACLAC01 (sample SAMN15725517, study PRJNA655200) | protist metagenome | isolation source: fluorescence activated cell sorting (FACS) single amplified genomes of... | place: Spain: Blaines Bay Microbial Observatory, Mediterranean Sea | collected 2016-01-19
TGAAGCGTTAGTTATAGTACCTGTTTTAACACTAGAACCTGTAAGGGATCCTGTAAGATTAGTATTTAAGGTTCCTACTCTAAATAAACCTGTTCCATCTCCACTAATAGAACCCGAGATAGATCCTGTTAATCTGGTTTCAGATACTGCGCCTATTTGTTTAATATCTTTAGCAAAAACTGTTTTGCTCGAACTTATTCCTCCCGAAGCTGTAATGTGTCCTGCTTGACCTAATATAGCTAAAGTACCTGAAATTTCCGCGGAGCCTGTAAATGGAAAGCCTACACCTGACAGTCCAGTTAATCCAGAACCATCACCCACAAATGAGCCAGTAAAAAAAGAGGAAGTTACGGGACCCGTTAAAATTAACCCACCATATTCCGCACTCGCGTTTCCTATTGTTACATGATCGCTGGCTGCATCATAAGACAATATATTACCTACAGTTGTTAACCCTAAACTGCCAACAGTAATACCTGTGGTAGTAGTATTTCCAGCATCCGATACTTGTTGTAATGTAGAAGTTCCTGAAGAAGATACTAATGATTCAGAAACAAATTTACCTATGTAAAGAGATGCTGTACCTCCTGCGGGAATTGTAGTATTATCTCCATCTTGTCTAAATAGTACACCTGAAAAGTAATCAAAATACCAATCCATGTCATCACCTGTAGTAATAACATCTCCATCAGTATCTATAAGTTTAACAGAGTAAGAAGGATGGAAACTTGCAGGAATAAATTGTAAACTACTACCACTAAAAAATGTATTATTTGTAAAAGGAGCTGTGCCCGCTTTAGGATTTTTAGTACCTACTGTTTCATAATCACTTGTTAATTTAGCAGCAAATGAGTGAGAAGTTGATGTAGAACTTTCAGCTTCACTGTCAAAATCTGTAGCTTTGTATGTAGTACCCCCAATAGCAACTAAATCAAAATGAACTACTTGAATAGCACCGGGAGCTCCAGATGCAACTGAAGAAGTAACATAGGATGCTGAGGGGGGAGTTGAAGTAGGTGTTGTAGAAAATACAGTTGAGGCATCAATTTGGGGTTTAGTACCTATAGTTTCAGATAAATCCCCCAGGTTCATACCCGTATTGGTTTTACCCGTAGTAGCCTTAAAGGCAATAACCGTTTGTGTTAGATTTGTTTTCTGATTTGCCATGTTATGCTATAAAGTCGGTAATACCTATTGATCTAATTGTTCTTGAAAACCCACTTGCTGCTGTTATTTTTACTACTATATAATCATCATCGTGTACTACTTCTCCAGATACTGCATTTTTTGTTTGAACTACAAATCCAGTACCAGAAGATCCTATAGAAGTTAAAGTTCCTAACCTTCCAGGAGCTCCATTAGCTGTTAAATCATCTGTTGAATTTTGTGCAGCTCCTCCTATGTCTAAAAATCCAGTGTCTCCTGGGAGTTTTACTTCAAGATAAATATCATTACCCTGTAGAGTAGAACCGGAAGTAAGGATATCGATTGTACTAGACCAAGACCTTAAAAATAAAGTAAATGATGCTAAATCATTTGTACTTTGATTTCTAAAAGCTCTTAAATAAGTTAAATTACCACTTGCTCCTGAGTAATCAGGGTTGCCTGGTGGGCTATTAGTAAATGATGAAAAATCTCCACTTTCAGGAACTGTTGTTCCATTATTTGGATAAGCTAACATACCTCCTCCATTTGTTTCTTCTCCACCACTTTCCCACCTAGGCATTACTAATAGTCCTGTAAGGTTGGTTGCTGTTGATGTTAGTATATTAGCTACTGAAGCCCACTTATTACCTGAAGTAGTTACACTTCCTTGGGTATCAAAAGGTAAAGTTCGAAGTCTATAGGATTCACTTACAAAACTTTCTGATTGTAATGTTTCTAAAGTACCATTGTTAGCTATAGTTCTAGCATCTAAAAGTAATCCTCTATATGTTTCAGTTCCAATATCAGTACCATCACTAATTTTATTACTAGGTACTGTAGATAAATCTGTTCTAACAACTAAATCTTCAGATGTGTCATTATTATCTACTATTAAAGAATAATAATTAGCCCTAGATAAACCTCCTGAAATTGATGCTGAAAATGCTAAAGGAAATAAATGGGCATTACCTATTTGTTCTTGGAGGGGAGTAGATGTAGCTATATTACTTGTAGTACCATTAGTTACTTTAGTATTACTACCACTTTGATGTAATCTAGCTACTTCAAAAAAGTTAGTAGGACCATTTATTTCTACTTTAAGAGCCGTAGTACTTAAACCAGCTACAATTTTATAATAATTACTAAAACTCCCTGTGTAATCTAATCTACCATCTGTGTGGTATTTTACTCCAGAAAGGTATTTAGTACCAGATCCTGTAAAATCTGACCCAGCACTTGAAAGAGTAATGTCTGCTGAGGATTGAGTGGCATTTAAAAATTGAATGTAATTAGTAGATCTTTGAAATGTAGAAGAGGTGTGGATTACTCTAATAAAATTCATACCATTCCTTTGAGCAGCTGCTTTTACTACATACGAACCCGTTCTATGAGTAAAATTAGTAAATTCAGTACCTTGGGGAAAAAATCCAGAAGAAGTAGCTCCTACTGTTAAAGTTGCATTAGTATTATCTGCGGAAATAGCACCATTGCTAGATTCTAAATTTACGGATACTGTTGGGGTGCCTGTTCCTGCTCCCCCATTTACACCACCAGTGTTTACATATAAAAAGAGTTGTCCTACATTTGCTTCCCCAAAGGCAGAAGCCGAAAAATTAACTGTTACTCCACTACCCCCATCTTCGGCTGCCGCCTGGTTAAGTTTACCACTGATATTTTGGGCTGAGATGTTATTGTTAATTCCTAATCTATAGTCTTCTCCTCCATCAAAACTTCTAGTACTATCAAAAGTACCACTTACAAGTAATTCAGGAAGGTTTCCTAAAACTCCTACACTACTTACTCCATCAATTTCAAAATCACCTCCAAAAGAAACGGAACATGAAGTAAAAGTTGATTCTTCATCTCCTAAACTTGATAGGTTAGGAGCAGGAGAGGGAGCTAAAGCTTTTAATACCTCATTAAATCTATCTATAGGAGTTCCTATTAAAGTTTCATGTGTAAAGTCAGTAAATAACCCATCAGTGTAGGTACTATCTTCAGCGGGGCCTATGTTAGAACCACTTCTAAAAAATCCATATAAACCACTGGAGGTAGCACTTGCACTTATATTACCACCAGGACCATTTATAGTTAAAGACCCCGAAGAAATAGTAGATCCAGTTATAGTTAAAGACCCTGAAGAAATAGTAGATCCAGTTATAGTTAAAGACCCTGAAGAAATAGTAGATCCAGTTATATTTAAAGACCCTGAGTGGTCAATAGATCCAGTTGATTTGGAATTTTTATATTTAAAAACATTTGTAGAAGGTTGATAACCAAATACTGATCCCCCCTCTGAGTCTCTTGCAATGTCACCACCGTCTGAAAAGAGTATAGGAGCAACAGCAGAAAGATTACTTTGTTTGATATCAACTGTCCCAGATAAAAAACCATCAAATGAACCCGTAAATGAACCTGTAAATGAACTTGCTGTTACAGCACTACTAGAAATGTGTCCACTTACAGAAAATCTATCTTGGTTAGGATTAAATTTAAGGCCAAGAATATCTTTTGAAAGTATATTATCATCATCTACAAAAACTATAGGAAATTCATCAACCTCTCCATTTGTATTAACATCAATTGAGCCTGTAAATGAACCAGTAAATGAACCTGTTGTGGCTTCACCTCCGCCACCACCCCCACCATAAGATCCAGTATAATAAAAAGTTTGTTTTGCTGTATCATATACAACAGTCTTATTAGTACCCGTACTACTGTCTGGGTCAATTGATTGGGAACCAAATAACTGATCGTATCCTAAATCTATTCTAAACTTTTCAGCCATGCTTAATATCCAGTTGACGTTGGTGTAACATTTATTCTTCCATAAATATCGGTTTGTTGGGCATTCGTAGAAGTAAACGACTCAGATACAAAAATTTCTTGATTAATTGGGGTTAATATATCATGTTGAGTTGGGATATGTACCCTACCTACCATAGGCCCCTTATCAGGATGGATATGGTATAATCCTACATAAGCCTGCCCATTAGGAAGTAAAAATTCTCCTCCTAGTGTGTATAGTCCATAATATTCGAGATATTTATTTTTAAAATATTCTTGAAGTCCCATTAAATTAGAGTTTTTTCTAACAGCTAAAGACACTATATTTTTATTAACTTGTTCTACTTGTAAAGACTCTCCTGTAATAGTCCAAGGTAATGAAATTGCTATATATTGGTAATAAAATACTTTAGAATTTTTAGATAAAATATTATTATACATAGTTTCATCTACTTCTATAAAAGTTTTAGCAGGGTAGTTTTTTACTATATATCTTGTAAAAGTACCTAATTCATAATCTTTCTCTGTAGGTAATTCAGGATTATGATAGGGGTTATCATATGTTTTAATGTTATTTAATTTTCCTCCATTTGCCCTTATGTAACTAACAATATCTGATTGGTTCCACCCGAATCCTGGATATTCTTGGGCTCCTAATCCTGCTATGTCAGGTTCGGGATCATTTAAAAATAAAGCTATTTTACTTTTTGTTGGGGTTAGTGGATTATTTATATTATTGGGAGAATCTTCAGTAAGATCATTTAATATTATTAGATTTTCTGTAGGAGAATCATTAGGAGTTTTTCCACTATAATATTGACCTTGAGCATTATACCAAAAAAACCCAGTGTAGGGTTCATTAGTAGATTCATTAACTAATATTCCATCTATTACTTCAGTATTTCCTTCTTGGGAATATTGATTAGTTATTATTTGGGATTTTGGATAGTACTTTGCCATAATTATAAATTATACCCATTTGGGAAATTAGGCCCATAATCTGTAACATCCCCCTTACAATCTGGTCTTCCTTCTAGTTGAAGTTGTAGTGCTAGGTTTCTTAAAGCAACTAACATTTCACGTTGAGGATATATATCAGTTTTAGTTTCTTTCATACTATTATGTGTGTAAACCCCAGGAGTTCCATCTTTCCAAATTTTAGAAGAATTATCAAATTCAGCACCCGTTTTATCAGGGAATAATATATCATAATCGTAACTAAAAGGTATGTTGTGTTTATTTATCCAATTTAAAGTTGTAGCAATAGTAGCGTCAATTTGGGCTTGAGTATAAGCTTGATAATATTGATAATCTTTATAGGGTTTATTATTACCAAATTTATCTACAGCAACAGTATATCCTTTATTATTTCCATTAAAAGCAGGAAGTTCTCTTTTAGAGGCTGCTGAAATTATTTTACCATTTTTCTGGTAACAGTATCCTAAAGATTGGATTTCTATACCTAAAGTTCTATTGTTATAACCTTTACCAGTATTATTTCCATAAAATTCATCTGGGAATAATAAATCTGTGTAACCATCAAAGGAAATTACTGCATGAGTAGAAACATGATCTGTCCTATTTGACCAACCGTGAGCTGTTCCTATAGTACCTCCTCCAGCATTACTTCCAGCCCCTTGTTTACCATGTCCCGCAGTGTGGTGTATAATAATTTGAGTTTTACGTCGTTTTTGTTTTTTAAATATTCTATACCCATCTCCTGCATTAGTTCCTCCACCTCCTTGAGCGTATTGATACCCTTCAACTGGGTAGTCAGGTCTACCATGGGGTAAACCTGAGGATAAGGATCTATAATCATTAGGTTCTTCTTGGGAAGAGTTAGATTCTGTATTATTAGGGGATGAAGTAGGTTTTTTAGTTATTTTAGTGTGGGTAGTTACTCCTTCTTTAGAAGTAAATGGTACACATAATGATCCAAAAGAAGTTTCCCACTTTCCATCTCCTATAGTGTGGCTAATTTCTTTAACTAAAAAATTAACATTACCTTTATAAGAAGAAGGTAAAAAAGTATCGGGAATTTTAAATTTTTCATATATTTTAGGACCACTTAACCCATCTAAAGTTATAGATAAGTTAATAGGAATAAATCCTCTAGCTTGAGTTCCTTCTTTTTTAGGATTATTAGCTTGGGATTTTTCTATATTTTGAGAAGCTAAAGAAAGAATGTTTTTTACTGAGGTTTGATAATCCTGAGCGTTATCTACATCATAATACTGATTGGCTACTTGTTTTATGTAAAAAGCATAATTTTCAAGTGTAAAGGCATAATCTTCAAGAATACTTTCTAGATCTGAATCTGTAGCAGAATTTTGTTTACCTGATTGGTTTTGGACTTCGGTAGCTCTTAAAATTCTATTTTCAGTACCATAATTAAGCCATTGGAATCTTGTACTAGTAGCATTTTGTGAAGATTGACCAGGAGAAACAGCAGCAATTGAAATTTCCGAAGCTAGTTCACTACTAATTTCAGATTTAATTTGGGTATTAGTTACAAAACTTCCCCTACCGTTAACAGGATCGTTTAAATTTATTAAAAATTCAACGGGGGATTCATTTATTTCTTTTGCTATTTTAGGACCATCAGGAAGTTGGGTGTTATCTATAATATAGAAAAAATTAATGTCAGAATCGTAAACTACTTCAAAGTCATTTAGTCCTCCTAAAGCTTTCCCTATCCCATTCATAATTTGTTTAAGGAATTCATAAACATTAATACCTTTATTTTCACTGTCAGAATTTATTAATTTTGTATAAACTGTAGAAACAAATCCTAAATTTACATGAATGTGATTCATATTTCCTATATAATCACTGTCTGTTCTTCTAAAAGAACTACCTATAAATTTATTAAATTTTTTTGCTTCTTTAATTGCTTCATCAAAATTGTCTATAAATTGTTGAGTGTCTGATCCTGCTCCAAAACTCCACCAGGGTTCATCAGCATCTACATTTTCTTTTAAATACTCACGTGCATCAGCTTCACTAAGTTCAGGATTAGCCTCTCGTAGTTTTTGAACTACATCTGTTTCTGCTAATGATTGGATGTCATCTAAATCTTTAGGTAAAGGTATTAAACATACTGAGGGATCTAAAGATACTTGAACGGGGAGTGTGTAACATAAAGCTACTCTTTCTAAATCACTGCCTGCTTCTATTTCACTTTGAAAAGTATGATTAATCCTAAACATAGGTTCTGGGTTATCAGACTCTATATCAGATTTAGGGATAAAAGCGTTTTCTATAATTCTTAAAAGAGTACCTAACTTTACATAGTATGCTTCTTCTTGACCCTTTGTAATTTCGCTAAATTCTAGTCTAATTGCTTCTGGGGCTGCTAGTTGTTCGAAAATATTAGATATTGCTCGTTGTTCTACAGCATTGGTTCTATTAGCTTGTGGGAGATATGTAGCTAGACCGTCTTTAAGGGGTTGAGGAAAACTTTTAAAAAATTGATTACTAGGATCATCTACTATATCTTTTAAAGTTTTAATTTTTATTTTTTTAGCATCTCCCATTAATTCACCAGTTGAAGTTCCTAAATTACTTGTTCCACTATCATCAATAAATTCAGTAGTTTGATAAATACCTCCAAATACTTGATCTAAAATAGATCTATTAGCATGTTTAATTAATGTAAAATCAGATTCTGCTTGATCTTCTTTATCATTTCCTGCTATTGTAATATTAGGACCTTTTAATGATACATTTACTTTAAGAGATTCTATAACATCTCCAATAGAAATTAAACTTAATGTTATATCATACGAATTATCAGGGTTTAAAGTCCAATTAAAATTCTTTACGTAGGCTAATATAGCATCGTAATTTCCATTAGAGTCTTCTCTATGTTTTTCAATACTCCTATATATAGCTTGTTGACTACTATTAGTTGCTTCAACACCTGCAGTTGGTTGAGCACTTAAAAATTCTTCGGCTAATGAAAAATTATTATTTTGTATTTCTCCATTATTATCTACATAAATACTATGTCCCCACTCTAGTAACATGCCATACTTTAATTTTATAAATAAAGTATCTATAATATCAAATTGTCTGGGATTCCAGCATTTTATTTTTACTGTAGCTTCTTTTAATGATCCCCTATTTAAAGATTTTATTTCGGCATCAATAAGACCTGGCATGGGAGAGTAACCATACTCTTCAGAAGATGCTAAACCGTATACCCCCATACTGTTTAAACTAGTATCAGTCGAATTTAAACTTTTTGCTAAACCACTTCGGAATTCGGGGTTAGCATCTTTATCAATTATAGTAGTGCCCCCTTCTAAAACAAAATGCCTAGCTAATTCATTTTCTAAAAAATCTTTACTTAAACCTAAATCTTCTAATCTTGTAGTATTGTTAGGTCCGGGATTAGCGTTTATGTTTACTCCTGATACTAAACGGAGAAATGAGGTTTTATTATTTATATATCTTAACTCATTATTAGTATATCTTTCTCCAGCTTTTTTTCCTAAAAGATTTTGCCTAGCTTCTACTTGGTCTTTTACCCAGGGAGCAAAAGATTCTCCTACTAATGTTGTTTTTTGACCCATAACTTAAAATATTTGATTATTAAATTTCTTTACTATAGCATCAAAATTTCTTGGGATTCTAAGTTGAGTTCCTTGAGGAATAAAAAGTGAATTTTGAGAAAGAGATTGATTAGCTGAGGATATTACCCACCAAAGTGATTTATCTCCATAAAACTGATTAGCTAAAGTATCGAATCTATCCCCTCTAGTAGTAATAACATATATATCTGTGTTATTTAAAGGGATTTTTGGGTATTTTATATTTGAATAGTATACCGGGCCATTAGGAATTTTACGTTTTGATATTTTGCTATATCTATTCATTTTATACTACTTGAGGAATGTTAAAGAATTCAGCTCCTCTTTCGGGAACAAAATCATGAATTGGAAGAAGATCCATACCTCCTATTTTTAAATATCTTGGGTTTTGAGCACCTTCTTCTATACCCCACCCCCCATTTTCTATTAAACCCTCTATATTAAATCCTTTTATAGCACAAGGTAAAGATTTAATATAATCTCCAATAGTTATTCTTACTAGGTTCCCTCTCATATACCCTAAATTACTATAATCGGGGGCACACAACCCCGCTAAAGTATTTAATTTTTCATAAACTGAAGGGAGTTCTTCGGGTCTTGCCGCATATATAGAGAATCCTAAACTAATGCTTCTATCAAATCCCTTATATTGATAGAAATTTTCTGCTCGTCCTGTGTATTTTATACTTTGCCACTCTGAATTAAATCCATCTGATAGGCTATCTAAGTAAGCTCTAAAATAAATATACTCTGAACTACCTGCTGCATCATTGTTTAGTGCTTCAATGAAAAATTTAATAAGTTGTTGGCTAGCAATCTTATCTTGGGGAGCGTTAGTAATTGGAGATGTAGTAACTTGATCTTTAGATTTATAAGTTCTATAAGAAGGAAATTTAGTAACAGAATCTCCTGAAATTTTATCAATGCGATTATCAAAAATATCAGGAAGGTTAGAATTCCTTGAGCCCGTTGGTTTTGTTAAACTCTCACTAACATTAGTTACTCCTATTAGGTTTCCTGGGATTCTTTGGTTATCTACAGAGTTAATCCCCGTTTGATTGTCAGTAAGACCTTGTCTAATAGAAGCTCCTAAACTTCCTGTAAAGTTAAGGGCTCCTGCATTTTTAGGACTAATTATATTTGAGTTAATCGCTAAACTCTCACTAACATTAGTTACCCCTATTAAATTTCCCGGAAGTCTTTGGTTGTCTGTAAAATTAATTCCAGTTTGGTTATCATTAAGAGATTGGGAAATAGAAGCTCCTAAACTTCCTGTAAAGTTGAGAGTTCCTGTATTTCTAAGACCTGTTTGGTATGTTTTAAGGTCTAAATCTTTAGTATTAGTACTTAAAGTACTATTATCGTCTAAGGGACCATAAGGTTTTAACTGTCCTCCTTCTTCATTTATTCCTGTAAATTTTTCAATTTCTTTTCTAGAAGGGTCAGGAATAAGTTCTCCATTAATTTCAGTATAAGTAAAATATGCTGATGTTGCTCCTGTAAATTTTAAACCATTTTCATCTATTCTAAGTCCCCCTCTTCCAAAAAATGGTCCTCTACCTACTTGATAAGTACTTAAAGGTACTCCATTAGGTAAATTTTGTTCACTAATAGTTTTATCATAAATTTTAATATCTGTAGATCCTAAACCACTAGCTCCTCCAGAATAACTAAGAAGAGTAGTAGGTGAAGTATCATTAATTTGATATGCTTTAAAAGCAGCATTACCTTCTGCAGTAAGAGGAGATAAATCTTGTATTTTTCTTTTATATAATAAAACTAATCTATTAGCATCAGAATTATTTGAGCTAGGGCCACCTAAATTTCTTACTGATGTAAAATATTTTGATCTATCATCAGATATAGGTAATAGTCCTTGTTTTTCTACGTGTAGACCTGTTCCACTTCCACCTACTTGAAGTAAAGTATTTAGAGGATTATATAATCCTTTACTAGGACTTCTTCTATTGGGTTGTCCCTGAACTATGGGGTTTTGGCGAGATAATAATTCTTGTTTAACTACAAATAATGCTCCTTGGACACTTTTTGTATCTGTTAAAAAACTTACTAAACGAGAACTATCATTTAAAGATCTTTCTAAAAACCCATTATGTAGTAAAAAATCAGGAGCAGCAGGAAAGAGTTCTTCCGGTATAGATTTTTGAATGTAGGGTTGATTACTATTACCTCCATTAAATCTATCTCTCCCAAACTTAAGGGATTTTAAGTCAGTTTGTAAGTCTAAAAGAGGCATTAAACTCTTCCTCCTTGGTTTTCGGGTGCTGTGTCAGAATATTTAGTAGGGGTTTGGCCATCTAAATCTAAATTAGATCCTTTAAAAAAGGTTTGAGCATTGTTGCCACCCGCTGTTGTTGTAGAGGTGGGTTTAGCTCCATCAAATCCAAAAGAAGTATTTCCAGCTGTTAATTTATCTAAAAGTCCCATTTTTTTTTTGTTTTTAAGTTAATATAATATGGTTATAAATATCGATTATTGAAGTCTTGATGTTCCCATTGAAAAAGCAGTTCCTGCTTTAGTGCTATCTATGTTAACAGCACCTTCTTTATTTAGAATTTGAGATAAAAGCACTTTTACTTCTTGTAATTCAGCAACTATAGCTTGATTTCCTTCTTCTTCACCCCCACCTCCTAATGCCCCTGCAATAGAACCTACAGCATCCGTAACACCTTGAATTGCAGATGTTCCTAATCCTAATACAACTCCTCCTAAACCAGGATTCATTACATCTGATAGTTTTTCAGTATCTACTCCTGCAAGAGCTGTTTGTAAATTTCCTAAAGCTATTGACATATTAGATAAAGCGTTTGAAGCTAAGTCAATTCCTGGTGCATTTTCTGCTAATCCATCAAACATGCTAAATGGGTTACCTCCCGTAAGTATTGAGAGTATTCCTGCTGAAAGAGCAAATGCTCCTATCCCTAAGGCTAATGCAGGTAATACTTCCGCTAATCCTAATAAATTACTATAATCTATACTACCTAAAGCAGTTATAGCATCACTAAACATAAACATGGATGGGGCAGCTGCCATTAATACTGCTGTAAGAGGGGTTAAAGCCATACTTAAAGCAAATGATCCACCTATTATAAGTGGAAAGGCAGTACCTGCTATTGCAAATGCCGCTGTAAGGGCAGTCATTCCTATTCCAAATTGGAAGAATAAAGAGGGGTCTATTCCTTTTAACGCCTCTCCTAATTGTGTAATTGCAGGACCTATAAGAGGTAATGTAAATGAACCTATTGTTAATCCAGGGGCCGCTAATAAAAGTGCTCCTCCTAACAGTGCTAATCCAGCAGCAAACGGGATAAATGAAAGACCCATTTGCAAAAATAAAGAGGGGTCTATTCCTTTTAACGCCTCTCCTAATTGTATAATTGCTGGGCTTATAAGAGGTAATGTAAATGAACCTATTGCTAATCCAGGGGCCGCTAATAAAAGTGCTCCTCCTAATAACCCTAATCCATAGGAAAATGAAATCATTGAAAAACCTAAAACTGCTAAAGCAGGTGCTATCATATATAAACCTAAAGCTATTGTAGGGTCTGCTAAAGAAATTAAACTTCCAACAACAGATGAAACTAAATCTCCTATTCCACCAAATATAGTTACTATGCCTTCGGCAACTGCTGCAATAATTGGGGGAAGAGCATTAAATACGCCAATGAATATAACACCAAATGCCTCTACTAGTGGAGTTAAAAGTCGTAATGAAAAGGCAAATGGGATCATGGCAGCTCCGAGGGCTAATAAGAGTAATGGCGCTAAAAACGCTACTCCACTAGCGGCTACTGCTCCTAAAGATGCTAAACCTGATCCTATACCAATAAGACCTGCGGATATTCCGGCACCTACTCCAGGAATAGCTATAAATGCTAAAAAGGGTATTGCAGCTGTTGCAATTAAAGCAGCAGGAGCAAATAAAGCTAAAGCTAAAACTCCTTTTAATACAGGACCCTTACCCATAGATCTTAAACCTGCTGCTAAGTTTTGAAAAAAACTTCTGATACCTTTACCAGGTGCTCCTGCAAGTGATTTTGATGTTTTAGCAGCAGCGCCTGTAGTTTTAGACAATCCATCAGTCATCCCTTTAATTCCTTTTGTTGCTAAATTTTTTACTATTTTAGCAGAATCTCTAAATCCTGAAGCAAGGTCTTTTGCTCCCTTTACTAATTTAGGAAGGAGAGCAAAACCAATAACTGTAAAAGTAGTAATTAACCCCCCAGCATTTCCTGTAATCATAGCTATACCATCTGCAATTACTGCTAAGGTTGGGGCAAGGGCTGCTGTAATTTTTTCTATTGATTTTTTTATTGATTCTTGGGCACCTAAACGTTTAGCAGTTTCTATATTAATACCTGCAGCTTTAGCAGCTTGTTCATCTGTTAACCCATTTTCTTTTTGTCTTAAAAGAATCATTTTAGCTACTTCATCTTTAGACATGCCTAAAGATTTAGCTATTGCATCCTGTTGGATTCTATTACCCGAGCTAAATGCTGATAGGATTTCTTGGTTATCTCCTATTTCTTTAGTTAAAGCATCAATGTCGTTATTTAATGCTGCTTGTCTAGCTCCTTCTAAATTAATTTCTTTTCCAGTAAGTAACTCAGCTTGTAATTCATTTGCTATAGATGATTCAAAATCAAGTAATGTATCTGCTATCTTTTCGGCTGAGGCTAAATTAAGTCCTAATCTTTGAGCTCCTGCTGCTGCTTCTGCTAATTCATCTGAACTTCCTCCTAAACTTAATGCTAATGAATTTGAAGCATTTCCTACATCTTCTAATACTGCTCCAACATTTACAGCAGCACGATTTTGCATATTAAAACCTTTAACAGTATTAAATACACTTTCATCTACTCCCTTTAGAGTTCCACCAAAAGCTTCAGCTCTTAAGGCTAAATTAGCAGCAGATTTTTCACTGACTCCTAATAAATTAGTTAGTTCAGCAGCTGCTGTTATAGTAGAAGCACTAAAAGCAGCATTTACATTAATTCCAATTTCTTTAGTTAAAGACCCTATGGCTTTAGCAGCATCTATAGTTGAAGTCATAGAAGTTGAAAAAACTTCCATATTACTAGCGCTTTGTCCTGTAAGATTTCTTACCTCTGTGTTGGCTTTTTCAAACTCACCAAAAGATTTAGCTAAAGCTCCAAATACTACGGTAGGATCTGTTAAAGTTTCTCCTAAATTGCTAAAAGCACTTCTAACTCCTACTCCTAATACTGCTAATCTACTTGCTCTTTTTTCTCCGTCTGCCATTTTATCGGCAAACTTTTCCATATCCTCTGATACTTTATCAAGGTTAAAAGCTTTTGCAAATTTACCTCCTATAGCACTTATTCCTTTGAGAAGATTTCCAGCAACTCCTAAAGATTTATTTACATCTTCTCTTCTACTTACTTCAGCATCAATAGCTGCTAATGTTTCTTTTTCTATAGCAAAATTATCTGCAGAAATTTGAAGTAAATTTGCTTGCTCATCTGTTAATTCCCCGGTAGCTACTAAACTTCGAAGTCTTAATCTTAATTGAGATGAATTTAATTCATTTCCATTTTTATCTAAAAGAAGAGATTCATTTTGAGCCGTTATTTTATCTTTAAATAATTGGGCTTGTCTTTGAATTTCAGCAACTTGTGCTGTAGCCCTTTCTCTGATAGAAGATAACTGTTTATCATTTAAACGGGAAATTCCTTCTTCAGAATTTTGAAGGCTTTTAAGTTGTGTATCTAACTGACCATAAATAGAACGAATTTCACTTAGTTGATTAGTTTGTCTCCCAAGTTCTTCGGCAGATGCTCTTACTGCATTTCTATATTCCCCAAAAGTGCCTAAAAGTTCTTTTGCACCTTCGTTTAAATCATCTATAGCCATTTATAAACATTTATTTATAAATATTAGAGGGCATCATTTCTTTGATGCCCTCGTATTATAAGAAGTTCCTGCTTGTTTTACTAATTCTGGTGCTTGGACTTTACCAGAAGAATCCATTACTGTTGTAGTATTAGGATTTTGGTTTGCCTTTTCTTGAGCTGCTTTTTCATTTTGGTAGTGTTCATTAATTTTGTTAAAAGTAAAATTACGCAACCAAATCGGCATATCATAAACAGTATGCCAATCATAGCCCCCTTTACCATAAAATACAATTTCATGGATTTGCTCAAAAACTTTAGCTCTATATTTTAACGTCAGGCCAAAAAAAGTTGAGACCGATAGGAATGTCAATCTCCTTGACATCACCATCTGGTCTCTCTATTTCGAATGTTAAATCTACATCAGGCTGCGTTAACCTAACGTGTTCCCTAAGTGCACGTGAATCCATAGCTAACAAATAATTATCTACAAATTCTCTAACTGTTTTGGTATCTGCTTCACCATCAACTGAAGTTATCATGTGTTTTAATCTAGTTGATAATTCAGGGCTTGCTTTTTTATTAATCTTTTTTAAACCCTTTAACTCTCTTTCTATTTTAACATCATCACCATGAGTTAATAACTTATAAGTAATTTCTGTTTTAGAGTTTGGAAGTGTGAAATTAAATTCGTTTATACCTTGTTCTATATTGTCAGTATTGAATTCACTAGTATCAAGCGATGTAAGGTCTACAACATGTTCTTCTTCATCGTAAGTAAAGGTATAATCTTTACCATACCCTAATACACGGGCTGCTATCATAATAGCATTTTTATCACCTGTAATTAGATCATTATAATTAATTTTAGATATTATAAGAGCTTTTAATAGCTCATCAATTACAGTACCATTTTTAATGTAATTTTGGTTGGTTAAAATATCTTCCTCCCTAGCAGTCATATACTTCATTTCAATTTTTCCTGAAGAGAGGGGGTTGTCTTTGGGGTATAGTATCCCTTTAGAAGGTAAATCAATTACCTCGGTTGGAAACTTAAATTTAGATTCACTCATTATTAATAACTTTGTTTTGATATAAATATATAAAAAGATAAAAGGAGCGCAGAAGTGCGCTCCTTTCTTTTATTATAGATTTGGAGTTGTATTAGAAATTTAAAACAGCGTAATCAATGCCTAAAGCCATCTGTAATTCAACAGGTGTATTTTCTGTTGACCAGTTAAACTCTGGGAATGTAGCTGTTTTAATATAAGCGCCTTTTAAGACCCATTCGGACACTATATCACCTACAGGACCTAGAACATTAAGGGTTAAATCTTTTTTATAAAAATCAGAGTAACCATCTCTACCTGTTACTGATTCATGGTGTAATCTGACCCACTCCATTACTGCTTGAGCTCCAGAAGGAGTTACAGGATCATAAAGATTAAGTGTTACATCACCCCACTTAGATTTACCTTTAATTTTTCTATCTATGTTGATATGATTTAATATTACTTCTCCATTTTCAATAGCAAAACTACTTATTTGCTTAATGATGTAAGAAGGGAATCCATCCATATAAAGGATAAATCTATTAGCCTGTTTAGGTTCATAGGCTGTGTAAAAAATTTCATTTGGGTCTAATACTGCCATTTTCGTTGTTTTTTAATGTTCTATAATAAATATTGCGTGTTTATAAATATTCAAATTTTTAACCTATTATTAAGATGGAAATTCTGCTCCTGTAGGGAGGATATTAAAATCTAAAATTATAAATTCTGCTGTTTTAGCAGGTTGGATAAATAATTGTCCAACCATCTGATTACGGTCTACAACATCAGGAGTATTATTGGAATCATCCATTACTACCTTAAATGCAAATAGGCCTTGTTTTTGCTGTACTGTTTCTAAGTAAGCATTTGCTTGAGCTACAAAACTATTTCGTGTTGATGTAGTATTTTGTTCAAAGACAAGATTATTAGCGATACCCCCAATAACGTCTTTTAAATTAATTAATAATCTTCTTACGTTTACTCTGTCAAGGGCAGATGCTTGTTTTTGTAGTGTTTTTTGTCCAAATACAGTAACTCCTACATTAGGAAATGTTGCAATTGGGTTAACTCTACCTTCATATAAAGTATCTCTATTAGCCTTTGTAAGTGTTTTTTCGGTTCTTATTACATTATCTAAACCTCCCCTATTAACACCTGCAGGGGCAAACCAAGGTTCTCCTAATTTATCATTTTTAGCATATGCTCCCAATACTATAGTAGATGCAGGAACAAATACTCTTTGTCCTGTGTCGGGGTCTATTACTTGACAGTGAGGCCAATAAGCTGCTGCATAGCTATTATCATAAGTATCTGTTCTACCCGCTACTGTGGTTGAATTTACTTGGCCATAATTTTCAGGGTCTACTAACACTATTGTATTTCCTCTTTCTTCTGCTTGATCTAAAGCGGTATTTATTACTCTAGCTGTTGAGTCACCTCCCTGAGCTATTGTTAATCCTGGGAAGGCTAATACATTATAATTATATTGATCTGTGTTATTTAATATATTAAGAGAAGAAGTATAGTCCTGAGCTTTAAGGCCCTGGATATTACCTGATGCTGATATATCACTGTAATATTGGGCACCAGGAGAATATGAAATTCCTTCAAAGTTAGTTCCTGTAGCCCCTATAAATGAACCACTTCCTACTCTTGGTAATGAAGCTGAGTAAGCACCTGCAGTTACACCCCCAACAATTCCTGCTGCATCTAAATAATTAGGTGTTAGTCTATTAACCGCAGAAACAAATATATATTTACTATTATTTTTATAAGAGCCCGTGATTTGAAGATATTCATTTCCTGCTCCACTTCCAGAACGTACAGTACGTGTAGTATTACCTATTACTTTTTCTATATATCTAGGTGAAAATGGATCAAGATTTACATTTAAAAATTGTTCTAAAATAACTTTATTATCAGTTGCATCATCTCCTCTTCTTATTAAAAGGTTAAAATCACCACTTGAATTATTAACACTACTTATTTCCCATCTAATATTATCAGTAGAACCCGAAGGTAAAACTCCAAATGCATTTTGAACTAAACTGGCTGCGGAACTCCCACTAACACCAAATTTGACACCAGTATCACTGTTTTGATTAATGCCTTTAGGGATAGTACTTAATTCAAAAGATTGGGTTGTTATTAAATCACCCGCTTTTACTGTTATAATAAGATCACCTGCAAAATCTCCACCAGCACCAATAACAGTGCCCCCCGCAGTTCCTAAAGATTGAGAAGGAACTCGAATAGTATCACCTGGTGAGACTTGTGTTGATCCTGTTTCAAAAGTAATTTGACTTACAGTAGGAGATGCTGCACTTCCTACTATAGTAAGAGACATTGAAGCTCTTTGAGTAAAATTACTACTAGATACAATAGCATTACCACCAGATCCAGTAACAACGTAACTAGCTGCAACAGCTCCTGAAGGTTGTTGGGTTATGGAAGCTAATAAAGCATTTCTGCCCTCAAGAAGAGAACCTGTTTCACCTACAGCTCCAATTGCTGCTGTTTTAATTTGAGTAGAAGTAGATTTAGTAAAACTACCTGTAACTACTCTAGATACTAATAAAGTCTCTCCTCCTTGATCAAAATAATTATAAGCAGCAATAGAGGTAAAATAAGTATAAGTTTTACTTCCACTAGTAAAAGTAGAACCAAATTTAGATTTATAATCACTGTAAGAAGTAACTACGGTAGGCTCATTAACTGGGCCCTTTACTGCAGGACCTATTAAGGCTCCCCCTACTACTATAGGACCTTCAGTTATTTGAGATTGATCGTTTTCTCTATTAACTACTCCGGGTGATACTATTTTAACTGCCATTATTTTAATTTATTAAGATGGGAAGTCAACCCCTGTTGGTAACACGTTAAAGTCTAAAATTATAAATTCTGCTGTTTTAGCAGGTTGGACAAATATTTGTCCTACTAATTGGTTTCTATCTACAACATCAGGGGTATTATTAGAATCATCCATTACTACCTTAAATGCAAATAAACCTTGTCTTTGTTGCACACTTTCTAAGTATGGGTTAACTTGAGATAAGAAATTATTTCTAGTAGATGTAGTATTTTGTTCAAAAACTAAATTAGTTGCTACTTCTCCAATAAATCTTTTAAGAGATATAAGTAATCTTCTTACGTTTACTCTATCAAGGGCAGATGCTTGTTTTTGTAGTGTTTTTTGCCCAAATACTACAACTCCACTTCCTGCAAAAGTAGCTATCGGGTTTACTTTTCCTTCATATAAAGTATCTCTTTCTGCTTTAGTTAATGCTTTTTCTGCTCTAATAACATTAGGCAATGATCCTCTATTTAGACCTGCAGGAGCAAACCAAGGATCTTTAGATTTATCGTTGAAAGCATATACTCCGGGCATCATTACAGATGCTGGGACAAATACTATCTGACCAGTTTCTGGGTCTTGGGTTTGGAGCCAAGGCCAATAAGTAGCAGCATAGCTTGTATTAAAATTTGCTGCTTCAGTTGTTACAGTACTAGCATTTGTTTCACCATATTTTACTGAGTCAAATACTACTAAACTATCCCCTGAATCTTCGGCATTGGTAATTGCTAAATCTATAACTTCATTATGGAGAGCATTAATATTACTAGCTAATCCAGGTAGGGTTAATACGTTATAATTATATAAATCCTTATTTTTTAACAAATGTATAGAAGCTGTATAATCATTCGCGCCTAATCCTTGAGTGTTAGTGCTATTTATATCACTGTAGAAATTATTTGCACCTCCTATAGCACCTTCACCATCTCCAAAAGTTCCACTAGCCACTAAAGGTAATGAAGCCGAATAATCTCCCGCTGCTGTATTTCCTCCAACAATTCCCGCTGCATCTAAGTAATTTGGAGTAGAATTATTTACTTCCGAGACGTAAACATATCTACTATTATTTTTGTAAGAACCTGTAATTTGAAGGTATCTATCACCATTTTCATCAGTTCTAACTGCAGTTCTTTGGTTACCTATTACTTTTTCTAAATAATTAGGAGAAAATGGATCTAAACTAAGACCTATATATTGTTCTAAAATTACCGGGTCTTTTCTAGTATCGTTACCTCTTCTAACTAGAAGATTAAAAGTACCATCTGTAGTAGATCTATCTGAAATTTCCCATCTTATGTTATCAGCCGACCCAGAGTGAAGTACTCCTTCACCTTTTATGCCTCCTTGAGGGCCTACACTATCTTGGTTAATACCTTTAGCAATAGAGGCTAAAGCAAAAGGTCCAGCATTATCCGTAGATCCTGATTTGATTAAATTAAGAGGACCAGTTGTATCAGCAGATTTATAGGTACCAGAAACTGCTCTAGTAACTAAAAGAGACTCTCCTCCTTGTTCAAAGAAGTTAAATGCTGTTAGAGTAGTTAAATGAGTATATAATTGGCTGCTGCTTTCTAAAGCTCCTCCAAATTTAGATTTATAATCACTATAAGAAGTAATTATAGTAGGTTCTTCTACAGGACCTTTTGTTGTAGGACCAACAATAGCAGCATCTACTACTATAAGACCTTCAGTTATTTGAGACTGGTCACTTTCTCTTGTAAGTACTCCAGGTGATACTATTTTTTCTGCCATGTTATTTTATTTTTATTCAGTCTTTGTAAAAATTCCAGATTCTAAATCAATTGTTCCATTTCCATATTTATCTTGTAACATTTGACCAACTTCTGCTTCTTTACTTTTTAAAGAAGTTAATGATTCAACTAAAGAATCTTTTTTAATTTCTATTAATTGGAGTTGCATTTCTACTTCTCCAAAAGAATTAATTAAAATTTGTTGATCTGATTGTAACTGGCTGAGGGTTTGGACCTCTTCTTCGGATAACTTAATTTGTTTGCTCATTTTATAAATATAATAAGATTATTCAGAATTTATTTGTAATAAATATTAAGGGGTTTTTCAAAAAATTAAGAAACATTAACATCTGTATTATTAGGGTTATTGATATCTATAGGTTTATTTATTTGGGCATCATTTAAATTGTTAAGATTAACTACAGTTTCGGTACTTGTTACTACTTGAGCATTAGAAAATATTTTTTTATTAACTGTTAAATCTTTTTGTATGGTGTCGGGGATTATGTGACCATACAATTTTAAATCAAAATTAGCTCTTACTGTTCTTTCATTTCCTTCATTAAGTTCAGTAACTGTAGTAAATGAGTCTATTGTAGCTTTAAATTTAAACCTTTCGGGATCACCCCAATATGAATTTTGAGCATATTGGACTGCTTCTATAATTTTATTAAGTTGTTCAACATAGTAAGTATACATCATGCAACTATAAGTCATTTCCATAAATTCCGGAACTACTACTGCATAGTTTTGTTTGACAGGTTGACGATTGTTTAAAATATTAAACTTATCATAAAAATTATTTTTAGAGTATTTAGATTGGAAATATTCTAAGTTAGTAGGTTGGTTAGCATCTAGTTTATTAGTTACGTTTCTTAGGGGAGTAATAGTATTTCTTTTAAACATAATCATAGGGGCCATAATTTTACCCTTTTGATCTCTCATAAATCCATCTTTTTGTACTGACTTCCATCTTTCAGGAGCGCCATACATTATAGGTACTGCTAATCTTTGTCCATTTTGTACCACAAAAGGTTTAATAACATTTTTAAAGTAAAACATAATAGATTCATCAATATCTTTTATGCCTATTGAAAAAGGTTTTGCAGTATCTCCTTTTAAAGATACTTTTTCACCTCTATTTAATTTTTTAGTATCATTAGGATTACCTCTAGTAGTATCATAAGGATTTATAAACTCATTAGATATTTCTTTTTGAGTTTTAGGGATGGGTTTTCTTCCTTTAGTTGCCATTATAATCTTTGTTTATTAATTCCTAACTTATCACCCGGGACATAATGAGTCTTACATATAATAGAGAAGTTAGAACCAAATTGTTCTAATCCAGGATTTAAAGGATTAACACTATTAGGATAATCAGGATTTTTACCAAGAATATATTGGTTAGCATTAGTATTATCTATTTCATAATACCCTTCATTATATAATATGATATCCCCTACTTCAGGAACTGTTTGAGCGTCTACTAAATCTTCTCTTAAAAATTGAAATACAACAGACCACTGGAAGTCAACTCCCATATCACTTTCAGGGTATTGTTCATCTCCTCTTTCTACTAAACAATTAAATAATATGGGACCTTCAAAATATTTATCTTCAGCTGCTTCTCCATAAATGTTAACTATAGTTTGATCTAATCTATATTTGTAAAAAGAACATTGTTGAGTAATAACATCTCCTAATAATTCACGATTAATAGAAGTAAATAAATTTATATCTCGTTGTCTTCCAAATAATGCCATTATCCGACGTATATAGTGTAAGGTACAGATGCTAAGTCTTTTTGTAGAAACTCAGACTCATTTGCTTTTTTTTCTAATAATTTACTTCTAGAAGTTTCTTCTAAGTATGCCCTTAGTCTTTCTATTAATGCTGTTTTTTCGGAAGTTGCTGCCGAAATTAAATCGGCATGATTAAGAGTAACATCGGCATTAGGTATAGGTACCGTACCATATTTACCTCTAATATACCCTAACATTTCTTTAGATACCGCTAAGGTATACTCAAAAATCCATTGTCTACCTATGGAATTTATATTTCCATAAGTAGGGTTAACATAAGGTACAGTTGAAATGTCTGTTACTACTCCTGTTCCTATACTACCAGAAACTAAAGGATTATTTCTTTCAGATTTTAGTAAATATTTAAAATGTAATTTATAATTCTTAGTAGGGATTGGGAATATTCTTAATTTATTATTAATTAGTTCAAATGAATAATTAGCTTTACGTATTTGATCATTAAATTCTATTGCTTGTATTTTTTGTAAGTCATAGTTAATAGGCATCATTAAAAAATTTATGCCTGGGGAGTAATTTCCAAATCCAAATTGATCTAAAAGACCTCCAACATCGGTTCCAGTTCCCGCGTAAGGGTCAAAATACCTTACTATAGCGGGTGCCTCCCTATAAAAAACTTCTCTAACTTCTAAGTCACCTGAGTTTAGGCTATGAGATGTAGCAAAATCATTTAAATCATATACTTGTTGGCTTTTTTTTAAATCTATACTTCCTGTAAAATACTCAACTGATCCTCCTACGCCAGCTTCGGTGCCATATTCTTCAGCCATTCTTATTTCAGTTCCTAAATTAGGTTTTTGAAGTTTATAATTTAAATTTGAACCCGTAGTTGAACCCTCCAGTGATAAATAGTTTTGGGCTGCTTGATAAGCATATACTTCATTACCATACGTAGTTACTGCATCCTCAAATGCCGTATAAAAATTAAGATCCTGCAATTCTATGTCAGTAAGGGGGTATCCTAAACGGCGAGCACAAAAATTAGATACTTTATCCGCATCTTGTTGGAATTCAGTGTCATTATCATAAAACCCAAAAGGAGTGTCACCCGGGAAGAATGAACTAGATCCGGGCCATATTACTGCATTTGCCATATTGTTTTATTATAAATATTAAAAAGGGTATTATCCTGTTGATATTTTTAAATCATTACCAGATCTAAATACTGCTCCAGCTACCCCAGGATCAGATGTAGGTAAATTAGGAAGAAGTATATAACCAAATGAACCCGTTCCAGCACTACTACTTACATTACCTACTGTGGTTAAACTATTAATTGTTAAATCAGCACTTTTACTAATAAAAGGCATAGCATACACCGCAGATGTTAAGGGAACAGGGCTTTCATCACCAAAACCTGCTGCGGGGAGATAATTAGCACTAGAACTTCTGTAAATAATATCAATTTTATTAATTGTTGTATCAAAATTATTTACACCTGTTCCCTGTATAGTTCCTACTCCTGCTGAATTATCCCATTTAAATTCTACTACATCATCTGCATCGGGTGCACCTGCACTACTAGTTATTATAGAAACTCTAGAGCATATATATTTTACAGTAGCACCTATAGGAGTACCATATGTAAGAACATTAGCTCTAATAAACTTACCCGATGAAGTAGATGTAAGAGTAATAGATGAACCTACATCTTTAAAATCAAGAGTTGATGTTGTTTTCCCTCTGGCTATATTAACTCCATTTAGAGAAGAGGTATTTAAACTTATATAGAAAAAACTGCTAACATAATTATTAGAGGCGACATTAGCAAGTCCGGATGCGAATTGAGTTGTTCCTATATCAGAAGATCCTGTAAGTTTATATAAAATATTTTGTTGAGCTTTAAGTGAAGTAATGTCGGTAGCATTAGTAGTAGTGACATTAGATCCTACAACTGTACCACTTGCACTTATGTTACCCGAAGCTGTTATGTGAGATGTTGTATTTATATTTCCAGCTACATCTAATTTAGCTGTTGGGGTTGCATCTCCTATACCTACATTATCAGTTGAAGCATCAGCATATATTAAATTTAAATCATTTTCACCAGAAACTTGGAAGTCTACGTTATTTTGGTTACTTGAGTTAAATAGAAATTTATCTCCTGCATTAGCTTCAAAATCAAAACCAGCTGTACCTAAGTTCATAAATACATCAGTATCTAAAGTAGATGATAAGGCATTACTATCTAAATTTAAATTATCAACTGTTAATGCTGTTAATGTTCCTAACGATGTTATATTTGTTTGTGCTGCTGTTCCTAATGTACCTACTATTGAGTTACCTGTAATGGTTCCACTTGAACTTATATTGCCTGATGCTGTTATGTTACCCGCTAATGTTAAGGAATTACCAATTATATTTCCACTTGCACTTATAATAGATGCTGTTAAGGGAGCAGTAAAGTTAACTCTATCATCTCTTCCATCAATTCCCCCACCTTCGAATCTACTTGCACTTATAATGTTAGCAGTAATATTACCTGATGATGTTAAGTTGGCATTTGATGCGTCAATTTGAATTTTTGGTACTGATGCTGGTTGGGAAGTAGATCCACTAAATATAGTTAATATTCCACCTTTACCTGTTAAGTTAATATTGTTTGCTGCATTGGCTGCATCCCATCCTATTTTAGAAGTATCGGGGAGGATGATATTTTTCCCATACAGATCACCACTAGAACTTATATTACCTGATGCCGTAATATGACTATTAACTATAGCAGTTCCAAATACTCGAGCACCATCCATAATAACGTTACCACTAGAACTTATGTCTGCTGATGAAGTTATAGCAAAATTAGTACTTTTTCCTTGAGCCATTACTTGAGAAAGAGATGGGGTTGTAGTTGAAATTTCTACATTAAATGTATTACCATCTCCTTTAGTAAAAGTTAAATTTGGATTAGAGTAAGAAGCTGTAGTTAATAAAGAACCTGTATCTTGAGAAGATCCAGCTGGGCCTTGTGATCCACTAGGTCCACTAGCTCCGGAAGGACCTTGAGGACCTATAGTAACAACATTTACTATATCGGTAACAGGTTGAGTTACATTAACTGTTTTTTCTTGTACATTATCTGTAATCGTAATTTTACGATTTTGATCCTGTAAAGATACAGTATTATTGTTTTGGTTAACGTTTATAGAACTAGCCATATTAAAATGAGCCTGAGGTTACGTTTTTACTTAATTGTACTTTACCCTCTAATATTCTAGTTACTACAGGGTGAGAACTTCCAGAAGATATTTCTAAATCATAAAACGCTTCTGTAAAATCTAATAGTGAAGAAGTATGAGCGGAGATTTTAACTCCGATAGAACCCGACTCAATAGAAGTTATTCCATTAGAACCACTTAAATTTAATCCTGTGCCATCAGCTTCTAAACTACTACTTAAAGTTAAAATTAGAGTACCCGTTGTATCTTGGGTAGATCTGATTTGCATTCTAGCTTGATAATCTACTAAACTAATAGGATTAGATCCTGAGTCTTTATATGCTATTTCGAAATCTGTAGTAGCACCTTGTTCTATTACAAAAGAGTATCTTCCTGCAGCCATGTTTTTTATTTATAAATATTAAAAAAGGCCCCAAATTAGGGGCCCTTTTTATTATATATAAAATTACTTAATTACTTAAGCAATAAAATGGAGCAAGTGAAGATAGTATTGTCTTCAATTGCTTGTCCTGTTTCATTACTAATAAATATTGAACATGTATTATTTTGTATAAATGAAGAAACTATCGATGCGCTTATAGCGCCCGAATTTCCAGAGCCAGATACTGGTCCAACTATGTTAGTTATAACATTTGACTGTGGGTTAATTGCAGTATTATGGATTCGAATAGGTCCTACTTGAGCGCCGTCAGCTAGTTGAGATGCTAAAGTAATTTTCAATTGAATCCTACTGAAGGATGTGGCAAATATGTTGGATGTTGCCAAATCTATTTCTGTTCCTACACCAAATCCGAATTGAATACCACCTCCTCCCGCAGCATCAATTGATAAATTTTTCGTGTCAATCCCCGCAGTAGAACTACAACTTATCGTACCATTACCCCCAACAGAAATTCCACCTAATGCTACATCCCCTCCTCCGGCTATTCTTAAGTGGTTGATTAAAGAATGCTCAAATGAGCCTGTGTTTGCGGTGATTGTTGGAGCGATGTTAAAGCCACTTCCAGAGATTGTACCTGGAGCTACTGGAGCACCTTGTGTGTTAACTCCTAAACCTATAAAAGAACCTGTTCCACTACCACTTATATCTCCAATAACAGAAATGCCTTTTCGAGTTCCGAATAATGCTTTACCCCCATTTACAGAAATATCCACAAACGAAGCAGTAGTACCTGTGATTGTGTGAGGTGCTTGTATATTTACGGATCCTGTAAATTGGGAAGAACCCGTGACTTTAAAAGAATCATTTATTTCTACGGGGAGGGAAGGTGTAAATGAATTTATTTTATCGACTTGAAGTGTGCTCATTTGTATATTTTGTTATAAATATGTAAAAATTCTTAAAATTAAATGTAAATTTAACAGGTAATTGATCCTACTGAACTAGTAGGAATAGTTAATATTATACTTTGACTAATAGAGTATACAGGTCCACAAAATTGATGATTAGTATTAACTGGGAGGGTTAAATTTTGTACTAGGATATTTGGGTTTCCAAATCCTGCTAAAAGTAATAGTATGTCATTTACATTAACTTGACCATCTAAATTAATATCACCTACAGAAACCCCTCCTTCTCCACTACCTGTTGGAAAACCTGCTTGCCCATAATTAGCTAATAAACCTAATAAATCGTTTACTGCAAATGATCCAGAACAACCAAAGGAACCTGTTTGAGTAGTAGAGCCGCTAATATCATATGAACCCGTATTAGTAGTAGAACCACTAATGTCAAAAGAACCCGTATTAGTTTGAGAACCACTAATGTCATTAGAACCCGTAGTTGAAGATGATCCTGTTATAGCAATAGTAGTACCTATTATAGTTACGGGCACTACAGCATTCCCTAATTCAAATGAAGATGTTTGAAGTTTAATAAGGGTTTTATTTGAGGCATAGTGAAAAGCTTTACCTGCAACACCCATTCTTACATAAGTAGTGTCATCTACTTCATTTGCAATTTGTTTAGCGTCAGTTCTTAAGCTTTTACCTGCTTTAAGGTCTGTTACATCTTTTTTACTAAATTTAGTAATAGATCCATCAGGGGATACAAAATTAATAGATGCTGTTGAAATGAATAATTCATTCCATGCTGCGTTTTCACTACCTAAATTAAGGGAAGAAGTAGTTTGACCAGAAACTACATTAGGTATAATACTACCCGAAATTAATATATTACCTGATACAATAAGATTTTCATCTTTAGTTGAAGAAGTAGTACCTAATTGGGCTTCAATGATATCATAAACAGCATTTACTGAAGTTTTAGTATCGTTAAATATAGAAGCTGATATCTGTCTAGTTTCTCCAGCAGCAGTATCCGATCTATTATTCCAAGTAATTTTTCCCATGATGAATTAGTTTATCATAAATATCACAAAATATCAATAGATTGGATTATCTACATAATAATCTCTTAAATCTTCAACAATTTCATTACGATGGTTAGAAGTTAAAGTAATTGCCTCAAGATTTTTGACTTTATAAGATGCCTTATATAAATATTTAAAACCTGAGTCTGCTTTCTTTTTTAAATCAATTTGATAATCATCACCACATACCATCATTTTAGAACGTAACCCTAAACGAGTAGTAATCATTTCCATTTGATCGTGAGTTACGTTTTGTGCTTCATCTACAATAACACATGAGTCTAAAAATGTTCTACCTCTCATAAAAGAGACTGGAACGATTTCTATTTTACCATCTGCTATAAGTTTTTCAACTTTAGTTTTATCATACAACATAAATAAATTTTGATAAATAGGTTGAACCCAAGGATCCATTTTTTCCCTTAAATCTCCTGGGAGGAATCCTATTTCTTCTTTTGAAACTGTTGGGCGAGTAATGATAATTTTATCATAAATTCTTCTTAATAAACCATCTAAAGCTACTTGACACGCTAATAGGGTTTTACCAGAACCTGCTTGACCCGCTAAAAGTGTTATTGTATTATCTAAAATCAGCTGTTTAGCTTCTTTTTGTTCATCATTAAGTTGAATTTTAAATTTTATAGGGTTTTTCACTACTTTTTTTTCTCTGAAGATGTCTTCAGCTTTTGGGGTATTGTTGAAATGGGTCATTTCTAAAGTTAATTTTAACTAATTTGTCTAATCCAGCATTTATATGCATTTCATCATCTAAGACAAGGTCAAAATCGTATCTTTCATCTAATGGAAGAACTAAATCAACTTGTGAACCCCATCTTATCAGTGAAAAGCGTTCGTTTTGAGAAACAGGAGCGTTTTGGTCGTTTATAAAAGGAGCAATTACATTTACATCTTCATCAGCAATCTGTACCAAATAGTAAGTATAGTCTAATTGAGGTGAGTATATTTTGTTTAACATTCTTTCATTATACTTAAGATAATCCATATTATTAGGATTAATAGCAGCATTAAGAATATCTTTTTCTACAGCAAGCATAGGCTTATTAGTAGATTCAATTGGATCCAATCCTTTATATTGTAATATACCTGGGTAAGGTATTCTATTTACATGCACATCATAAAATGACATAAATATACCAATTACAAGAGAAGGTTGATTATACTGTTTATTACCTAAAACATCTTGTAATGTATAATCTATACCCTTAATTTCTACTATGGGGTCGGTAGCATCTTTTACATATTTTTGATATAAAATAGTACCATCTGCGGGAGCATAAAAGTGTTTATGATCTATATAGTTAGGACGCATAGGGTCTCTAAAGAAAAAAGTATTAGATAATTCACCTACTTCTAATTTAGAAAGCTCTGCAACTTCCCCTTCTAACCAATCTTCTAAATGTTGAGCCATTAAAGGAGAGATTTAGTTTGGTCTACATAATTTAAATGCATCATCATACAACTTAACATAGCTCCTGATTTCATAAATTCTGAGATGTTAAAAAATACTGGTTCTAATCCTTCGTTAAAGCATATTTTTTCTAATGTGTTAATTTTGGCTTTTTCAGCTTCATAATTTTCATCTGCTCTAGTAAGTTCAGAAATATTTGAGGCACATAAAATCATATTACCTAATCTAACAGAATTAGCAATACCGTTGTAAGTGTCATCAACACTTATGTCTATTATGTCAGTATATTGTGATATTTGTGCTAACTCCTCCGGAGTGAAGAGTTCCGTACAAATTAACGTTTTATCTTTAGTTAACGGGAAAATACAACAATCAAGATGGTAAAGATATTCATCTACCATTTCAATTTTAATAATATTCATGTTAAATTCCTTTTCCATCCACTCAAAGGCTTGGATGTCTGAGCGTTGGCCATACCCTCCTATGTAAACATTGTCATAAAGGTATTTTAAATCAGCCTCTCCTTCCCATTTAAAGGGGCATGTGTGGGTTTTATACCCCATTGATTCAAAAAATGGTTTTCCAACTTTTTCTTCTCCTTGTCGGGGTTCAGAAGTAAAATTAGACATAATAATATTATTTGAATCCTTAATGTGGGGTAATTGCAATCCCATATTAGCTACATATACTAAATCCTGGAAGTTACCTTTAGCAGGTAGGGTATAAACTAGGGAATTACCTGCTACAAATTGGTATAAATCTAAAAATTGTCTGTAAGCGTTTCCTTTATTTACCTTTAATTCTTTTTCTTCCATTTCCTGCATCCAAATATTATTGGGGACTGCAGTGTCTAAAGTAAAGGGGAAGTTCATAACGAATGCCGGAATAGGCAGTTGAGAGGGGGTTTCTTTCATTTTTTAAAACTATTTAATTATTTACTATAAATATGTACTAGCTACTAGAGACACAAAAAGCCCCGCCGAAGCGGGGCTTTCTTTAGTGTATCAACTAATGCTTAGATTAGAGGCTATTTAAACCATTAACGAAAATCTTAGCATAGTACTCAGGTCTTAACATCTTCTTAGCGTAGCGAGTTAAGAGACCTTTTCTTGGAGTGAAGGTATCTGGATCGTACACAAGAGGAGTCATAATTAATGGAATGTATGGAGCAAATGTTGCACCTGTTTCCAAGAATTGTGAGCCTTTGAATCCTAATAAGATAGTATTCTCAGTCATGTATGGGTTCTTATAAACCTGGTATTTCTGGTTTAAGTTACCAACTTTCTGAATTCCGAACGCGTAGTTCATAGTATCAGCATCAGCACCATCAGAAGCAGCAAATCCTGGGATTGACTCTAAAATAGTACCAATAGTTGGAGAACAAACTAAGAAATTAGCACCTCCTCTAAGAGTTAACTGGTGGATCTTGTTAGATACTTTGTTAATCTTAGTACCAAGAGTTTGGAACCATTGGCCTTGAGTGTTGTAGTATCCATAAGGATCAACTGTTAAAGCACCATCCTCTACTACTCTGTTGTTCTTAGCAGACCAGTTTTCAACAGTAAGAGCATTTTCTATTAACATACCCATGATCTCTAAATCAATCTCAAGTGAGATGTATTCACTCATGATGCTTGTTAACTCAGCCTCAGCGTCTAAACTGTGGTAAGCATTCAAGTCTTGAGCAAATTCAGGAGTCCATACAGCCTTAAGCTTTTTAGTTTTAGCAACAATTGCTTCAGACTTAAGCTTAACGTTAATTTCAGGAATATCAATTGTGGAATTTCCTTTATTAAGTTCAGTATTTCCATCCTCAAAGTCACCTCTCTTATTATCTGTTGGAGCTTGAGCATAAGCAACTTTCACAGCGGTAGCTGAGCCATTAGCTGACGAAGAAACAAATGCTGTAAAGTTACCAGTTACATCACCTTCAAACTTATTGTATGAAGCAAGTAAACTTTGCTTACCTACTCCATTAGGAGAAGCTGGGAAGAAATGAGAGTGAGAAATAAATAATCCTCTCGCTGCATTTTCATCAGCATTAAGCATAGAAGCAGTTGCAATAGAGAGTTTTTTAATCTCACCTGCAGCAACTGATTTAGATAATTCAGAGTTAAATCCTACGTCTTCCCAAGAAGCAGTAGTCATTTGATTATTAGTAGAAAGAGCAGCACCAGCAGCAACCGCAGCAGCAGTGTGTGCAACTGATTCAGTTACATTAGTAGAGTAAGTCCACTTACCAGCACCATATAAACCATCGGTTGGAGCACCAGCAGTGTCAGTAACACCATACATAGAAGATTGACCAAATGGATCAGATCCTGTAATGAATTTACCGAATTGAGCACGGTCACCTGCCATGTTAGCGCCTTGACCACCATACTGGAAATCGAGGAAGAACACGAGACCCGAAGGTAAGCTCATAGGTTGAACCGAAACGAAATCTTTCGCTGCGATTTGACCAAACACCTTTCTTACGAGAGGAAGAGCAACACCTGCCCACTGTTCACCTGTACCGGCAGTAAAAGAACCACCAGCAACGCCTCCACCTGTTTGTGAAGACTCTACAACCAGCTGTTTAGCTTGGTTTTCTAGGATTAAAGACATATTGTTTTTTTCAGTCTCGCTACCGAGGCCTTCTAACAATCCTGTTTTATCCCATTTGCTTGCTAATCTAGCGGCGTCGCTTTGCATCGACTTCCACTGATTAGAGCTTTCTAAAAGGGAATTTAAATTTGACATTTTGTCGTTTTTTTTAAAGGTTAAAATTATTTAATACCTGCGAGTTGTTTGAAACGATTGACCATAGCATCTTCTTGTACAACATTTTCAGTTATAGGACGCTTAGGAGCAACACCTGCAGGTTTAGAAGCAGCACCTAATGATTCTCTAATGTTAGACTTAGTAGACTTAGCAACTAAATTTTCATTAAGAGTTTCAAAGATTCTTTTTGCTTCTTTAACAGTTTCGGCTTTATCAAAAGCCTTGAGAACCTTAATTTTTTGATTTTCTGAAAGATTTTTACCTTTGAAAATCTTATTAGTGTAGAGTAATTTAGAGTTAAGTAAGTTAACTTCATTAAGATCAGAACGGAGTTGCTTGATAGCAGCTTTTGCTTCTTCAAGTTCTTCTTTCATTTCTTCTTTTTCTTCATCAACTTTTTCTTCTTTACCTTCTTCAAGGTCAATATCATCAACTTCAATGTCTACGTCAGCATCTCCTTCCATACCATCATCTGTGTCTTCCATTTCTTCTTCTTCAGACTCATCTGCATTTGGTCCTGGAACGAGTTCACCGTCTTCGATCATGTCTTCAATAACATCTTCGATCATAGTTTTTAACTCATCTTCACTCATGTCCTCGAGGTTGATTTCAGCATCATCGTCCATTTTCATGTCCATTGCTTCATCCATGTCTTTTTCTTCATCCATGTCTTTCATTTCGTCCATGTCCTTTTTTGTTTCGTCCATGTCCTTCATTTCATCCATGTCTTTAGCTTCATCCATGTCTTTTTCTTCCTCGAGTTCTAACTCAGCTAGAATTTCTTCTAAGTCAAGTTCTTCGTCCATATCTTTAGCTTCATCCATGTCTTTTTCTTCATCCATGTCATAAGCTTCTTCCATGTCTTTTTTACCATAAGTTTCTTTCATTCCTTCCTTCTCTTCTTTCATTTTTTTCTCTTTATCAACTTCTGAGAGATCGTTTTCTTCTAGATCTTCCATTTCATTAATTTTTTGAGAAAGCATGTCCTTAAGATGGGGGGTGAAAGCTTCTTCTAAAGCGGCTTTCGCATTTGCGATAGCGACTTCTTTAACTGCTTTTGCGTCAGCAATAGCATCTGCTAACAAATCTCTGTTTGCCATTATTCCTAAATTTTTTGTTGGGAAAGTACGCTTATTCTGTAGAAGCGTAATAGTGATTAATTATTGTAGGATACTGTATTTATTTCACAGTATATTCATATGTAAATATATGAAAAAAATGAAAGCGCGAATTTCTTCGCGCTTTTTTTTAGATTATGGGACATTGCCCATTATTACATAATATTTCTGTTATTACTTCATTTATCCTACTATACTTATTAGGTTTAAATATTGTTGGTTCTAAACCTTCTTTTATAGTATGCATATATGCCCCCGGAGTTGAAGGGGTTGATACAAAGTCAAAACATAATAGTTCAAAATCATCTTGAACTTCTTGTACTCCTCCCTGTCCAGGTTTTAAACTACCCATACCTCTAGAAGAAATACCTACTGTAATTCCATTTTTAAATAATTCTTTTAATATATTACCTGATGGGGTTGGTAAAATTTCTACTAAACCCATTACATCATCTCCTTTAAAGTAAATATCTTTAATATTATGAGATACATTTTTTAAATTAATAACCGAAGAATCAGGGTGATCTAATTCACCTAGTGCTCTATTTTCTTTAACAGGACCCTCTTTATAGTTATCAACTTCTCTTAATAAAATTTCTTTAGGGTAATATCTCCCATTTCCATTTTTAGTCTGAGCAGCTTGCAGCCTACCAGAAACAAGTAAATTGCCCCTTTCAGATGTTTTAGCCTCAGTTAATGATTGAGGAGAAATTTCAAAAAGTTGAGTCTCTATAAGAGTTTGCATTATTTGCTGGTGTTGTAGTTAGCTTCAGCAGTCATGTATGCTTTTTCATATAAAGTAATTTCGGATTGGAGTTCTTTCTTTTTTCCTTCATCGATAAATTCTGACAGATTAGAATCTTCATTTATGGTGCTTAAAGTTTCTTCTAACTCTCTTTTTTTCTTACCATAAACTTCCATCATTACCTTATTTTTGGCCATTTCACCTAGTTTTTCGGCTTTTCTAACTACTTCACTATATTTCATTTTGCCTTCTTTTTTAGGCTTCATCTCTTCTTTTTTCATTTTAGAAGCTTCAACTTCTTCTCCTTTTTTAACACCAGCACCAAAAATATTTTCTTCACCTTTTTTACCTAATCTTTTAGCATCATCTGCTCTTTTAGCATCAGTGTCTGCTTCTGCTAAAAAGGTTTCAAATTTAGATTCGTAATTTGTTTTTTTACGATCAAGAAAAGGATTGCCAATAGAGGGAACTCCAGCTACTGCTTCTTCTAATAATTCTTTAAGATCTGTTGATTTACTCATGTTATTTTCTTTTAAGTCTCCGTAGCCGGAGGATTTATGTTTACCCTTAGGTTCTTCTTGATTTTTTAATTCTTCATATCCTATACCTTCAACACCAAAAGCAGCGTTTTTCATATAAAATAAAGGATCTTTTTCTAAATTTTTAGCAACTTTTTCTCTTGCTCCAGTTAAATCTAGTTTAGGATCTTTTTCTAATTCAACTCTAACACCATTTAGATATTGATCAAATATTTGGTTATTTAAATTTTTAGGATCTTTATAGTCGTAACCAGCAGTTTCTGCTTGGTTTACCTCTTTAGTAGTTTTCTTTTCAGTTGCTTTAGCTTCTTCATTTACAAACTTATCAAAGGTAGAGAAGGGATTTAACCCAGAAGAAGGTATTAAAGGAAAAATATTTTCATTAATAACACTACGCTGTTTTAATAATTTAGAAGTTTGATTAAAAGTAGCACTATTGGGAACTATATTAGGAAATAATCTTTTTGCTTCTTTTAAGAAAATACCCTTATGTCCTTTTCCTTCTTTAATTAAATTATATTGCTCTTGTAGTGTTTTCATGGTTATAAATATTAATCCTTATATAAATCAACATAATCTATACCCTTTGATTTTTTTCTAAGGGATTTACGGTTAACTGGTTTGTAGCCCATTTTAGTATATGTCGAAATAGGAGCTTTTCCGAAGGCATATGGGGTTGAATAACCCGAAACTCCTGCTGTGGTTGACATTTCTTTTAAACTTTCATCAACTGATGATTTTACCATAGCATATTGATCTGGATAGTTCGATCTAAAGAATGTTCTAAATGCGTTAAAAGTATCTAAAACTTTTTTATATTGTGCCTTGTACTCCTGATCGCCCCTTAAATCTTTTTGCTGAGTTAAATCCTTAGCAATATCTCTAGCATTATCTAAAGTTTTAAATAATTTTACAAAGCTAGGAAGTCTAATAATTTTAGAAGTTATACCCCCACCTTCACCTCTTTCTTTAGGATCATCAGCCTTAAAATAAGTACTTAAATCATCCGAAAAGAAATCTCCAGGTCTTGTAGGACCATATTTATCCTCAATTTTTTTAAGGAATGCTGGGTTTAGGTCTTTAGGTTTAATAGCCATTATTGCACCTTAATTAATTCTTCAGTTAACTCATAATACTGGAGAAGGTTAATTAGATCATCATTACTGATACGAGAACCTTTATCTATTTCTTTAAGTAAAGTAACTACTTCTAATAATTTAATTTTAGTAGCACCATCTTTTACCTGCTCGGCATGTGATTTAAGAGATTTTTTAACCTCATTAATTTTACTATTATAAATTTCTTTTAAACGAGGAGTATTATCAATAGAATTCATAAATTCTTTAAGTACCTCTTTTTGTCCTTTATTTAAATTAGCATACTTACCATTAAATTTTTCAAGCATTACTTTATAAGTAAGTACTCTTAAATCCTTATCATACTTAGCAAATTCTTCAACTAAATCCTGTTTGACCTTTTTTTGGCTAACAGGACGTTCAGTTAAACATTCCAATATAGTAACTTTATTATTTATAATTTGATTAGTTTCAGATAATTTATCGGAGTTATATATTTCTGTTAATTTATAAAAAGCAGCATATCCTTTATAATTAGGGACTTGGTGCTTAAAAAATTCATTTACATTATAATGTTGTTGAATTTCTTTTATAAGATTATATTTTTCTCTTTTTAAAGTACTTCTATTTAATTTACGAGTAGCTCCTAATACCGCATTTAAAGTTATTTCTGCTTTACCTTCACTTAAATTTTTAGTTTTAAATAAAGTTTCATAAAGTTTATATTCTTTTCCTAATTCGGTTTTAGCAAACGATTTTTTTAAAATATTTAAAGAAGGAGACTCACCACCGTTAAGTGTATCAGCAGTTATTTGTCTCACTAAGAGTTCAAATAAAAGGCCTGTATTTTTATACTTTGAATGTTTAATTTTCATCAATAGGCTTTTTTATAAATATATAAAGATTTTTACTCCTTTAAATTGTCTTCGTTAAGTAGTGACTCTTCTTGCTCAAAAACTAACTGTTTACGGTTAACTGGGAGTTTTTTAAGCATATCTTTATTTTGTAAATAAACTGTTTTAGCTTCTAAAGCTAATGGAGAACCTCCTTTATATGTAGGTTTTATAGAATTTGATTCATTTTCTTTACCCTTCATTGCATCTACTCCTAATCTATCTTTACCAAAATTACCATCTTGGGTGTTAATATTAGAAACTTTTTCTTCAGGACGACCCATTTCTTTTTCATTATACCCTGCAGGTACATTATCAGGTTCATCATAATATCTTCCTTTACCATATAATGAAGCTAAATCATGTGGGGTGCCATAAGACTCACCTGATTCCACTGGGTCATTTCCTTCTGCTTCAAGTTGGGCATTCCGGAATTTACGTTTAGAATCTTCCCTAACTAAATCTCTAAATTCACTATATTCATCTTCACTAAAGTGGAATAAATGATCATATATAAAGTCTGAGGGGAATAATTTAGTTTCTTGCATTTGGGCTGCTAGATCAACTTTTTCTTTCATTAATGCTACTCTTTCTTGATCATAAATTATTGAAGGAGTAGTTAAATTAAGTTCAAAATTAACTAAATCATCACCATCATATCCTTGAGTATAAAGATGAACTACAGCAATTTTATATAATTCAGAAAGAATAATTCTTTGAATACGTTCAACTGTGCGGGCAAATCTTATATCTTCAGCAGCTAATGTTGCTTTACCATCTGTGTTTTCATCATATCCTAAAAAAGCTTTAGGAATTTTTAAAGCAGCAAATAATTTATCTCTTAAGTATTCAACATCATTTATTCCATCATATTGCAATCCAGGGGCTGTATCAATCTTAGTAGCTGTATCATTTCCTCTTACAGGAATGTAAAAATCTTCTAACATGTTTTGCATGTTATACTTTAAATTATAATCACCCGTTTGTTGATCAATATAAGGAGTACGTTTCATTTTTGAAATAGTCTTTTGCATAAAATTTTCTATTTCAGCGGGTGGTATAGATCCTACATTTATATAAAAAATACGTTTTTCAGGAGCACGAGCTATTCTATGAACTAACATAGCATCTTCCATTAAAGTATATTGTTTAAATAATTTTCTAGCGGGTTCAACATAACTTCTACCATAGGGTAAATAATTAACATCTGATAAAAGTCTAAAATGAGCTATTTCATAGTTATCAAAATATATTGCTCTAGTATTTTTGCTATTTCCTCCTGAAGATTCAAGGCCTCCAAAATAACCCCCATATTGACCACCACCACTTAAGCCATCCGGGTCAAATTTAAACTTAACTTCAGGTTGATTTGACTCTTTACTAATACCTTCTTCTCTTACTATATTATAAGCAGTATAAGGTATTACATTATAAACACCAAATTTATCAGCAATTTCTAATTTAAGGAAAAAATCACCATATTTACACATTTGGCGAATCCACATCCAAAGATTAAACTCAATGTTTAATACATCATAAAATAAATTATATAATATCTTTTGAAGAGTTTCATCAGACGATTTAATTTGGAGAACCTCACCCATTTCATTTTTTAAAGTAGATTCATCGGATAATATATCCAAAGCAGAAGCAATAATAGCATCTGTATCCATTGCTTCATAGTCTGAGTAGAGTTGGGTTCTAAGGGTTTGGTAGTTTAATGCAGGGTTGTAGACGGGCATTTGATTAGTAGTATACAAGCGATTGTATCTATCAATCATCGAATTAGTTTCTACTTCTCCTGCTACTTGATATTTGCTAAAATCAAGGACTTTTAATTGATTACCTCCTACATTTCTAATAATAACATCAGTAGTAAATAATCTTTTTAATCTTGTGAATACAGTTGTATCTGCCATAGTATATTAATATATGAATAAATATTACAAAAGCCAACTAAAATCTTCAGTTCCTCCTTTTCCATTATCCATGTGATAAGGATTATCTTGGCCTGTAGAAAAGTAAGCACCTTGGTGAGTAGTTGTTGTTTTATGAAAAGAACCTAGTGCTGCTTTAGTAATATCTAACCCATGTTGTTTAAATTTTAATGCGGTATCTCTAACATATAACCCCATGCCAAAACTCATTATTAAATCATCATTATAACCTTGTTGAGCTTCAGCCCTTCCATACTTCCAAATAAACGTTTTCATTTCTTCTAATAAACGTTTTGATTGAATAGTAACCCCTTTATCAGCAACGTATTCTTGGAATTTTCCTATAACCATAGGACGGGTTCTAGAAGACATAGTAAACCCGGCAGTCATACTTGACATGTTTTCATAATTTGCTAAATATGAATCTACACTAATATTATCAGATTTAGGAGAATAATATAAATTAGGGTAATTTTTTTCTATAATAGTTTGAATAGTACTCCATCCAATATTAGCATTTTCAACTACTAATAAAGCATTATTATATTCTGTAGCAATAGCCGTTAGTATATTACCAAAATCTTTAGTACCAACTTGTCCCTTATATTCACCTACTTGTGTTGCAGATTCAACATCAAAAATGTGAAACGCTGAGTAATCTTTACCATCCCCCCTAGCCACGTCGGCTGATATCATATATTGTCTAGTATAATCAGCTGGTTGCCATATCCATAAATTTTGGTCTACTCCTCTTCTTTCTAAAGGTTCTATTATTGTAGTTTTTTCTATAAACTCTAAATATTCAGGGTAAAATACTATATCCCCAGAAGTACTAAAATCACAATCACACTCCTGTGCTGCTAATCTAGGATCACCTAATAATTCATCTTGCCTATCCCTCCAATCTTGGTTACGTTCGGGATGGACATACCAAGGTAGTTTAATAGGGAGGAATTCATTTTCTTTAGCTTCAGCTCTAGCCCAAGTTTGGTGAAACCAATTTCCGGTACCATAAGGGGTAGATAATGCTATACACCCACCACCCGTAGCAAGAGTTTGTTGAGCAGAAGCCCAAATCTCACCAATATTTTCAATAAAGGCCGCCTCATCAATTATCAAAAGTGATACTGCTTCTGATCTACCTGCATCACTAGATGCTGATGTAGCTTTAATTTGAGATCCATTTTGTAATCGAAGGGCTAGTTTATTATTCTCTTCAAATTCTACTTTAAGCCATGAAGGTAAATTTTCATACATAAATTTAACTTTGGTGACCATATTTTTAGCAGTTTCCTGCTTAGTAGCTATACAAAGAATATTTTTATCCTTATGAAAAGTCATTAACCATAAAGAATACCCAGCAGATAAAGTAGAAATACCTAACTGACGGGATTTTAATATAATAGAATAGGGATTATCTTGAAATAAATTTAAAACTTTTTCTTGAAAAGGGTATAAATGGAAATTAATTCTTCCTCTTTGAGGGTGCTGGATCATGCAGTACTTTTTCATAAAGTGAATTGGATCCTGAGCACATTTTAAATACTCTTGTCTTATTATTTGTTTTAAATCACTCATTCAGGGAGTGTATAATCAAGGGCTTGAATTAAAAGAATTGTACCCAAGACTCCAGTTGCTACACCAACTGAAGGTCTATTATACCATTTATCTACTTGATCTAATCTATCTAAATGTAATTGAATTTGATCATTTAATAAATAGATTTCTTCATCTTTAAATTTTATTATTAAACTATCCTGTTCAGCAAGTAATTCATATAACTTTACAGTTCTTTCTAAATCTAAGATTAAACTAGATTTTAGTGAATCTTGAACTTTAAGAGTATCTAAAGCCAAGAAAAACTCTTCAAGTTCCACTGTAGGGATTTGAAGAGTATCTTGAGAATAACAAATACTAGATACTCCTAAAAATAGAGTTATTAGTAATTGTTTCATGATTTCTTTTTTGGTCTGCCAGGACTTTTTTTACGATACTTATTTTCAAAGTTTTTAACAGTTTTTTTAGCTGTTGTAGTATCTTTAACTTTCTTTTTAGTAGCAGTAGTTTTCTTTTTAGACTCAGTAATTTGCTTTTTAGTTTCTACTTTAGCTTTTTCTACTTTACGAGTTTTAGCCTGTACGGTTTTAATTTTTTCTTTGTTAGCTTTAACTTTTTTATCGTGCTCTTTTTTCTTTTGAGAAGAAACTAATGCAGCGGCACCTCCAAGTACTGCAAATAGTCCTAGTATCCATTTCCATAATTTCATGTTAATAAATATTAAATTAAATAGTTTTTATTATTTGTTTAATACGTTCTTCAGTTGTTCCTTTAAGAGTATGAACAATAGGACGATATTTAAGTAAAAGTTTTTGGATTTCTTCATCAATTTGACGCCTATAATTAGTATCAGTTTCACGAATTCCATTATCTTCAATATCCATCCCATCAGGGGAAATGTAAAAGATATAATCATACTGTTTAATAAATCGTGAAGCATAGTCTGCAAACGCATCCTCATCTATATAACTTACCTTTTTAGCACAATTAGTAAATGCTATAACATCAATAATAGTACGATCGGTAATTAAACGATCTTGCATTAATTCTGTTACACGTTCTGCTAAAAATATAGTTTGACCTTCAATAGTGGTTTCATGATTCAATGGAATACCCAATGAATTAAGATATTTACTACGTTCTGTAGTACATGTATAACCCTTAAATTGCTCCATCTCAGATAGAGCTTTAACTAGTGTTGTTTTTCCAACACTCATTGTTCCACAAAGTCCTATTTTCATGTTATCCTCCTTGTCTAGCGTTTTCTCTCATTGCCGGATTTTTATACCAAGGCAATCCTGTTCTGTCTCGTTTTTTTTCTTTCCATTCTTCTTCAGTATGAAATATACCGTAAAGATAATACTCTCTTAACCGTTTTACACCCTCAGGTATAAGAGCAGGACCATCCCAATTATGGAGCTTTCCATCCCAAGTATGGAGGATGGTTCCATCAGGAGTTTTAATACGTCTTGGTTTGGGCCATTTTTCGCTTTTTCCCATTATTATAATTTATTAGTGTTTTCTTTAGGCATTGTTAAACCCCCCATAATGTATTCATGTGTGTCTCCCATTTCATGAGGTTCTTGATTATTAGCAGGATCATTTAAGAAATCATTTACTTCTTTTTGTAGTAATAATATTTGTTCTGCTACTAAAGTTCCTTGGGCTCCCGATACTGTAATGCCTCTTGCACTTAACGCATCCCCTACAAAGTGTACATTGGGGTATGTAGTTAAACTTAAATCTTTATAATTTACAAGTGGTTCAGGTGAAAGATATTTAACTTCAGGAATATACATACCCCAATCATCTCCAAGTGTTGGAAACACTTTTTTCATATCTGTAATGAAATCATCTATGTACTTAAAATATCCTTGGAAATGTTCACGAACTTTATCTAATTGATTATCTGTAATGTAATGGGCTTTTACCCAATCACCTTCAGATGTTTTAGTTTTTAAACGATTTATTTGTTCAGGACCTTTCCAAGGTGAATAATATAATCCTGCTTTGTATTTATTTTGAAAACGCCCTTGTGCTCTTTTACCTCCAGCACCTTCACCAGGCACAATATCTACTTTATTTACTTTAGAAACTAATTCACGAGACCAATCAAATGGTTTATCAATTCCTTTAACTTCCATTAAAATACCAAAATTAGTCATATCATTGCGATATGCTTCATCTTTTTTAGCATGTCCATTGTAACTATAATCGCCATATGTTTCTTCAAGTGCTACATACGCTGCATTATTATTAGTACAGAATGAACGAAGTGATACACCCTCATCTTCAAATTTGCGATATAATTTAAAATCATAACTTACATCAATAAGTTTTTGAAAGTGCTTTTGTGGTGCTTCAAAACGTACCCCAATTTGTACTGGTTTTGGTTCTGTAGGTAATTCATACTCTTCTGCTAATTTTTTACCAAAATCAATACCTGATTTACCTACGCCAAAAATAAGAGTATCATATCCTATCCAATCATTATCTTCTGTACTTTTATCAGTATGAAGTTGTTGAGAATCAAAATCGATTGATGTTACTTTAGTATTCCAAATAAATTTAACACCTTTATTACAAAGGTAATCATACCAATTTTTACCAATTTCATGTAAATAATCAGTACCTACGTGCCATACTGGGAATAAACGTAATCCAAAATAGGGTTTGATAAAATCAGGTTCTGCTACAGGATTAGAACATTGTACTTCTTCAGGCTTAGGGTGGAAACGTTTAAAGTTGTTAATCACTTGATCCATTAACTCCATTGCTTTTTCATCACCAGTATACTTAGTTAAATGGCCTCCTATTGATGTGTGGTAAGTAAGTTTACCATCAGACCAACCCCCTGCACCCATAAAACCTGTCATTACTTCCTCAGGCTTACGTTTGTAGGGATCATTACCCATATCAATAATGGTAATTTGAGAACCATCATACCCATTATCAACTAATTTAGTTGCAGCATTAACTCCTGCTACACCTGCTCCTACTATTACTATTTTTTTCATTTGTAAGTTTAAACACTTAAATATAAATAAAAAGAACTGTAACCCCAAATTGAGGTTACAGCTCTCTAAAATTTTAAATAAATCGACTGGCTATAAATCAGTCTAAATGTACTTTATTAAACTAACTTATCGTAACGGATAGCTACTTTTAATACACCACCTGTACCGTTTTGTAAGACGGCTGCTCCAGATGAAGAAAGTTGAGCAGTAAGTGTAGTATCTTCTGTAAAGAAAGTACGTCCTAAAGCACCTCCTGCAGTTATAGCAAAAGATCCTGTCTTTGTACTACCTAACCCTGCCGAAATATGTCCGTGAGTTGAGAATCCTCTACCTTGAGGAATTTCAGTTACAGCAGTACCATGTAATGCTATATTGTTTGGTGCTGCTGCAGATCTGAATATGCTAGCTTTTGTTCCTCCATCTTCATCCAAAGAACCTGTTCCTATGTTTATTCCGTAAATACCTGAATCTACAGTAAGTGCTGTAGTGGCAACTGCTGTGATTTCTTGAATTATTGAATTTGCTGGAAGAACACCTGTTCCTGTAAGTAATGCTTGGTCATTTACTTGATCAATAGTAATTACTAATGTATTGTAAGCACTGTCTGCTAAGTCAGTAACAAAATTAGATTCTCTATTGAAAACTTCTCTGTTTTCAACGGCAATTCTATTGCCTGTTTTAAATACGCTTGCGTTTGTTTGAGCCATAGTTATTATTGTTTATTTAAATAAAATTTTATAAATATCTTGTTTATTGATAAATATATAAAAAATATTAAAGATTATATTTTGTTATTTTCACTTTTAAGTTACCTTTTCCTTTAATAACCCTATGTAAAAAACCTTTAGGTATGTCAACTCTATCACCTGTAACTAGTTCAAATGGTATATCTTCATCAAATTGGAATCGCCAACCATTTCCAGTTAAAACTTCTACTATTCTGTCTTCTTGATCTTCATGCCAAATTAGTGACATTGGATCCGTATCAGCAGCAAATTCTCTAACTACTATATTGTCTATTGTATGGTCCTGGTAGGGGTTCATTATATTCCACTAATAACGTCTGAAAATATTGAGTGTACTTCTTTACCTTTAATAGCCGTCTTTAAGCCATATAACCCCCCTTTAAGCCAACTTGCTTTTTTAAGGTAAGAAGCGGCTTCTCCACCAGATTGGCCTGCCATTAATAGAATTAAAACAGCGTATATAACACTAGCTACTTGGTCTATTCTTTTTTCATCCTTAGTAAATAATTTTACTACCCGTCTAATAGGAGCTTGGAATGCTTTCTCGTTATCGTGAGTCCACTTATATATGTTTTTAGCTGCTTCTTCACCCTTACCCCAATCGTATTTTTTAGCTTGTTTTTCGGCAAATTTAGCAAGCATATTAGCTACTGTGTTAGATAATAATATGTAACCTATAATACCTACTACACCAGCGACTTCATCTATTTTTTTAGCTTTGTCACCTAATTCATCTTTAATAGCTCCTGCTAATTCAGCTCCTAAAGCATCAAATTCAGTATCAAATTCAGCTTCTTCAGGACCATTATCCTTTAACTCTTCTTTTAAAAGAGGGTTATTTTTTAAGTATGCTTTGTAGTCAAAATTATCCATTACCAGAAAGTATTCATTTTAGGACCAAGACCTAATACTGGGGCATATCTTGGAAGGTTACAGCTCCAGTATGAGGCTTTAGTTCTGTCTTTTTTATTTTTACAATCGTGTCTTTTTGCAAAGGCATTTCTTGCTTTAGGGTTTCTTATTTTAGCTCTTAAACCACCAGAGCCAAAGCGTACAGTTTTAACTTTTTTGGTTTTAGGGTCTCTAACAAAAACTTTATATGCTTTACCTCCAGAAGAAGAACGCTTGGGTTTTCCAATTGGTGGATCTTTTTTCTTTTTCTTTTTAGCTTCGCTCATAGACATGTTATCAATCTCATCTCTCACGAATTCTTTTTCGCCTGGTCCTAACTGATCATAGTCCATACCAAATTCTGATTGTGCTATTGAATCCTCTAATGAATCAGAATTTTCATCTGAGTATTCATCTAACATAGGAATGTCAAGTGGTACTTTTTCACCTTCGTAAATACCAAACTTACCAATGTCAGTATTTTCGATAAGGAACTTACTGTTTTCATCTAAGCTAATATTTTTCCACTCATTTAACATACGGGCTTCAGAAAATAACTGTAGGTATTTTTTAGATCCCATTCTAAACACATTATCTTGCAATGAGATGCCATTATCGATGTGATAGCGGAGGCCTTCGCTTATAGGCGTTTTAGTCTCCAATAAAGCGAGCTTAGGCGACGCATCATCACAACTATTACACCCACATGAGCATGATTTTTTAGGTGCTTTAAACCCTTGTATTGCTTCTTGGATGTATTGTTTAAGCATGGTTATAAATATTAAGAAACTTTTAAATATATTGAAGTTATTGAACTAGAAGAGCCAGCATAACTTAGTATATCAGTAAGTGCCTTAGAAATTTTATCTTTGGGATTATCAGTTAATGCTCTTATAATATCTAAACCTTGGTATTTAGACATTAACCAATCAAAATTTTTAGATTTTATTTCTTCAAATGTTATATCAAGTTTACCATAATTTTTAGCTAAAGCTATAAACTCATTTAAAAAATCATTTGAAGGTGATTTAGCTTTAAGGGATAATTCTTTAGATGAAATTGTAGAAATTCCTTGTTGTGCTAAAAGGGATTTAATTATACCCCCACCTATTTTACCTTGGTTAGCCGCTTTTCCCTTAATTTCTCCTTGGAATGAAGTACCATCATTACTAAATGTTCTTAGTTGAATTTTGCTCCCTCCCGAAGTAATTAAGTAAACATCTTTAGATGTAGGTGAAACTTTTATATTTTCTAAAGTTTCTTCTGTTTTTTCTTGTTGTACAGGTATAGAAAGTTTGGGGGTAGGATCTGCTTGTTTTTTTAAAGATATTCCTACTAATTTTTTACTATTAAATAATGTTAATATTTGATTATTTAATTCTTTTAAGTTAGTTTTAAATTCTATAGATTTAATTTCGGGGGAAACCGCCCAAATATCTGCAGGGTTCCATTTATCATTTTGGATTCTACCTAAATTATCATTTTTCCTAGCTATATTCCATGCCTTATAAATAGAATCTACAAAAGAAGAACCTCTATGAAATTCTAAACCACCACCTAAATAAGTATTTAACACATTAGCGGTGTTTACTAAAGTTGTAGTCCATTGTGGTGAAGTTTCTATAAATTGGATTATTTCATCTATAGAAGCATTAACATCTATTTGGTTTGAAGCGCCTTTTAATTTCTCAGGAGTTAAATCATTTTCACTTACCTCACCTTGTTGCTGGGATAGGGATGTTACTAGGCATTGGGAAGATTCCTGGGTTTTAGTTTGGGTTGCTCCTCCACCTGAACCAGCACCTCCTCCAAATTCCTTAGTTTTTTTTAATTTAGAAGTAGTAATTTTATTACCTTCTTTATCGATTAGAATAATAGCTCCTTTTTCTCGACTCCATCCCTTTAATTGATTTAAAACTTCTTGTTTATTGTCTACAATAAAAATACCTCCTTTATCTAATTCTAAAGGTTCATTATTATTAATTTTTCTAATAAGAATATCTATTCTATTTTCTCCTGTAGAAGCGTTTATTTTACTTAATTCTTTAGGTGTCAATTCTGTTTCTTTTAAATCAATCCCCATCTCCTTTAACATCCCCTCTAACATAATCATATCTTGAATGTCATTAGGATCAGGATATCCTTTAGGAAATTTATAGGAAAATTTAGTAAAAAATTTGTCGAATATACTCATTATTCTTCTTCATTAACTTATTCAGCTAAACTCTTATATATTTTCATAGCTTCTTCAGCTGATACTTCTTCTTCTTGATAGCTACCTTGGTCAATATCTTTAAAATCTCTACCCATTTCCAAACGATTATCTTCATCATCGAAATATAATTGATCGAAACCAATTTCATTTTCTTCTCTATCTTCTGAATTTACTAACTGGTACATATAACCAGTTTTTCCGTTATCGTATTCAACGTTAGTAGTATAAAGAGTATATCCTTGTTCTTCGTTTTCGTATAGCTTACCTTCAGCTAAATATTTTTTTAAATCGAAATTATCCATTTTAATTTATTTTATTTTATAAGTCGTCTACAGTAGCAGGTAATCCTGTATCATCCCCTGCTGGTTCAGTTGTTGGTTCTTCTGCTGTTGCTAAATCATCTCCCAATTCAGCATCTAACCCTGCATCAACGTCTGCGTCATCTGTCTTACCAGTATCAGCAAATTTATATCTTAATAATCTAGCAATTGCTTCAGATGCCTGTTGTTCTTCAGGAAGTGATTCTAAAAAGTATTTTTTACCTGCTACTTGAGCTATAAATAATCCTTTACCTCCATCCTCACCTTCATATATAAGAAAAAAATCAGCTCCATTTACAAGTTTAATACGAAAAGTTGTAGGACGAGGGGCTACCCACTCTACATCTTCAACAAAGGGCTCATACTGGAAGTCAAATAAATCTTCCATTACTTTTTTTAACGGAGGGAATTTATCTACTACAGGAAACTTAGTTACCTGATCCCTGATCTCATCAGCATCTGCTAATGGATTAGATTTCTCAGCATATACAGTTTTTGCTAAGTTTTTAATTTTTGCTATGAATTCTGATTTTTGCATTACTTAATAGCTTGATCATAAGTCATTTCTTGTCTACTTGATAACTTAGCAATTGCTCTATCAATACGATTTAATTCAGCACCATATCTATCTGCAATTGGTCCTCCTTCTGGTTCTGCTTCTTGTTCCATATCATTCATTAATGCATCCCTTTCTTTTTGTAAGAAAGCAATTTTATCAGAATTATCTTTTTTTCTTTTAGGGGCTACAAAATCAGGCTTAGGTTGAGATAGTATTTTATTGGTTCTATCTCTAGCAGCACGGAAAGCTACTAATGCAGGGTCGTTAAGATCCATGTCTTCTTCTAACATAGCATCTATTTGAGGAATTGTTAATTCTCCATCCAAGTAATGTTTAGCTGAGACTAACATACTTTTTGCTTTAATAATTTTTGACTGCCACCAATGAGGGAAATCTACTTCCATTCCTTTATTATCAAAATTATTTACTATCATATATAATTCAGAGGCATACTTAGCAATCCTATAAAGATCTTTTTTAAGCATGTGGGGTTCGTTGTCCTGGTGGCCTAAATCTAAGTCTCCTTCTTTTTGAATAGCTTTAGAAACTGTCTTTCTACGGTTTTTTAAGTAGTCGTCTGTTTTATCTACTTTACCATCATTATTTATGTCAGCATCTTCTTTACCCACCGGGTCTAATTTTTCAGTAAATTTACCTGTCATAGGATTGTAGTTAGGGGGTAATTGTTCAGCAGAAGTTTTAAATGAACTTTTTTTAGTTTTATCTTTTTTGGATTGCATAGCGGCAACTGTAGCTGCAATATTAAGAATTTCTTCTAAGTCAAAGGCTTTTTTAAATTTTTTCACTTCTTTTTCTTTTTTATTTATTTCACCTTTACTTAATTTACGTTCATTTTTTGGAGATTGAGGTCTACCATACTTAGCTATATTAGTAGCTAAAGCATAAGCTAATGATGTCTTTTCTTTTTTAGACATCTTATCTAATTTAGTCCTCTTTTTAGCCATTACTCTCCTTCTTCACCTATACCGGCGTCTTTTTCTACTTTTTTAAACTCAGTTTTTTTAGCAAATTTAGCAGAATTAAGAATTTGAGTAGCTAAATCTCTTTCATCTGCATCTTTAGCTCTTCTAGCTAATTGTACTAATGTATCACCAATATCATCTAATTCAAGAGCTTTATCTTGTTCTGGTTCTACTACCGAAGTTGTAATTTCTTCTTCACCCTCAAGATCACCTAACTCAATATCTTCTTCCTGCTCATTCATTTCAGCAAGAATTTCTTGTTTGAGGTATTCTTTAAATTCAGATTTTTTCATTTTACCTTCTTTCATTTTGTATAATACAGTATGGTCATCTATATCTAATTTACCATTTTTGTGAAGCATTTCCATATCTTTATCATCAAGAGTTATTGTAGAGCCTTCACCTTCCATCATATCGCCCATAAGTTCTTTAGTTTTTTCAAGCTCTTTATTAAGTTCTTGTTGCTTAGAGATATCCTCATCAGATGCTTCAGTCATTTTTAGGACTTCATTTTTAAGATATTCTTTGAATTCAGACTTTTTCATTATTTTTTCTTTTTATAAGTTGCCTTTTTAGTATTTTTAACAAATTGTTTACCTTTTTTACTACCTCTAACTTTTTTTGCTACCGTCGCTTTTCTTTCTGCCTTAGTTAAAGATTGTGCTTTCTTTTTAGGTAAACATCTTGTTGTTGCCTTACCTTTTTTCATAGTACCACATTCCCCCGCAATGTTACCTTGAGTATTAATTCGTACCCAGTTCTCTTTTTTGAACCAGTCACGTAAAGACTCTTGAATAACTTCATGTAAGCGGGATTGAGTCATTACTTTTTTTTCTTTTTACCACTCATTTGACCCTTACATACTTTAACTGCTCTGCCTGATAAGTATGCTGATGATTTTTCTCCAGCAGCCATACGTCTTTTTCGGTATGCCTTACCTTTAGCACATAATTCCTCAGTTAAAGTTTCACCAAGTTTTTTTATTTCTAAAACTTCTTGTACTATTTCTTCTTGGGTTAAACCTAGAGAGTTTTCGGCTACAAATTCAATAGTTTCTTTAAGTCCTCCCGGGGTAGTTAGTTTTTTTCCTTCCATATTTCTATTATATCCACAAGATCCTTCTTTACGTAATGTTTTAGATAAAGTTAAACCTTTTAAATACTTACTATCTGTGGGGGATAGTTGTGCTCCAGGTTTATCTTTATCCTTATCTTTTCTCCTTAAACGGGCTATTTCCTTATCTAATTTAGAAGTAGGGATTTTTTCTCCTTTTTTAACTCCTAATTTTTTTCGGATAGTTCCTTGTTTAAGTTTACCAGTTGATTTTCCTTTTGCAGAAAATTTTTCAATAGTATCTCCTTCACCTAATTGTAAAGATTCGAATACTTCGTTTACTAGTTCTTTAAGTAATGTCATACTGTCTATAAATATATAAATTTATTTAATCTTTAATCCTTCTAAAAATTCAAGACCTTCTTGTAGATTTTGTGCCATTTCTTCTTTATTAAATCCTCCTCTCCAATTTTCTACATCACCTGCTTCCGTAACATAATTATTATTTGATTTTTTAAGTTGGTCTTGGACAAATTCTTTATAACTTTCAATTACTTTATTAATATTAGAATTATGTAATCCATCAAAGTATTCTTTAGATTTACCTTGTTCAACTAACTTTGCTTCATAATCAACTACACAATTAAAACATTTTTGGTATGCTGGGAATACTTTTTTATCTAAGTGGTTTTTCATTAAAGTATTACATTCAGGACAAAATAATGGGATTTTACCCATTTTTTTAAATTTATCCATTTTAGTAATATTTTGTTTAATACCATTCTTAATAGTCCATTTACGTCCATCTTCATCCCAAATATCACCTTCTTTATAAAACTCAGATTTCTTAGTATAACCTACTCCCTGTGAGGTGCGAGCGTTAGTGTCTCCTTTAATAAGATTACGAGCACGCTCTACATCTTTTTTAGAGAATTCTTTTTTTAAAACATTATCATTATTCATCGTCTAAAACCTTTTATTTGTTTTTTAGTACCTACATCTATTAAAGTTTTTAATATAGTTAATCTTTTATCAATTAACCCTTGCATTAATTCTAATGTTTCGATGTCATATTCATCGTTTACTGCTTCTATAAATTCTTTAGTTGTCATTTTTATTGGTTTTTAATTGAGTCTTCCCAGTTTCTAAATAATATATTACCATTTTCATAAGCTTCACGTTCAATTCTATCTAAAGCATCATCTTCATTAGTATTAGAAGTTTGACCATGATCTAAAGTATTATTTAAATTTTGATGGTGATGGATTAACTCATGAGCGTACGAACGTAAAATATCTTTAGGATGTCTACCCATAGTGTATAACGCTACTAATTGTTGGTTAGGATCATAATAAGCAGTTCTACCTAGTAAATTATTAGCATTTACAACATCATTATCTATAAATTTAACTTTAGGATATGGTTTTAAATTTAAACCATTACTCGCCATATATTGAGTTAATGAAATAATTTGGGGAGTTAAATCCTCTTTTAATGGTTTATAACCCGATCCATAAGGAGATGATTTTTGGTTGTGGTTAGGAGCAACGTTTTCACTTATAGTCATCATAATATCATATGATTTAGATTTTAAATCATTTAATTGACTTATGATATCTGCTCTTCTTAATACTTTAAAAGCTAAGTTTTCTACACTATATTCACCTCCTTTTTCTAGACCTGATGAACGCATGTTTCTTAAGCGTTCTTTAATTTTATCTACTTTAGTAATTACTTCTTCGTATTTTCCTTCATCATATAAATCTTGTACATCCTCTGTTTGAGATATATAATCTTTAGCTTTAGTAGAAATATCATCCTTATCAATCATTACTTCCTTTTTCTTAGGAACAACAATCCATTTATCGTTTAAAATTGAATAAAGACCTGATGCTGTGTGACTTTCACCCTCATTTTCTACATAAACTTCTACAGGAAAACCATAAATAGTAATGTTGTGAGCATCATTCCAAATACCTTTTTTAGCCATAAAGTAATTTCTTACAAATTCTTCATCGTCATCTACATCTGAAAAATCTAATACTAAATGAAGATCGAAATCTGAAAATTTAGACCAATTATAATTAGCTAAACTACCTGTTAATTTAATATCTTTTAGCTTAACATTTTTAGGTAAGTCTAATGAATCAAAAAAATCTTGAGCAATTTCAAGTAATTTTTTCCTAACCTCTGGTTTTAATTTTTCTCCATCCCAAACATCTTGAACTAATGTATCCTGGATGTCGAAGCTATTGATTACATCTGTTGGAATTACTTCTAAAAGAAATTCTTTAACACTTTTTTTTTGTTTATTTAAACGTTGTGTTTTTGCTTTAGATGCTTCTTTACGTTTAGTAATATAGTTTAAAGCAGTTTTTAAACGTTTTTTAACTTCAGGTTTTTTAGATCTACCATATGCTGCCCTAACTCTTTGATGTATTAAGTTTATAACTTGGGATTGACGAGCGTGGGATTTATTTTTAAATGAAGTTTTACCTAAAGTATCAACTATATCTTGTCTGGTGGAAAATTTAATACCTACTGTATCTTTAGGATCTTCATCAGTGTATAATCTACGTCCTGATCCCTTTGGTTTTTTTCCTGTGCCTTTTTTAGGATCTGCTTCATCTAATTGGGCAGCAGGTAAATTCTTTTTAGCATAATCAATATAAATCTGCTTTACCTTAGCGGCTTCTTCGGGCATTAACTCTTCTACCCTTTCATCTAAAAATTCATCAACAGCGGCTGTAAATGTTATTTTTTTGGTTTTAGCTTTTTTATATAAACCCTGAACAAAAGCAGGGATTTCATAACTTAAAGTAAGATAGTCAAATAAAGGTAAATCATCTTGATCTATCCCATCAGGAGAAACTCCTTTATCAAAACGACCCTGAGCTGTATGTTCTAATTCATGCCTTATAGCATCCTTAAGTTCAGGGATTAATTCATTATAAGCTTTAGGAAATGATTCTGGGTTGTAATTTATTTGAATTGCAATTCCATTTTCATCTCCTGCTGCATTCACTACAAAAGGAATAGGTCCTAATGTGTCAAAATCAGTAGGAGTAAGGTAAACTTCTAAATCATAAGTATCATCACCTAACACACCAGCATCCTCAAATTTATTTAAAACTTTTTCTCCAAGTGTTTCCTTAAAATAATTAATGATCATACGAGATATCATAGTTACCTCAGCATCATATCTACCCTCTTCAAGTGGCAGAATTTTATTTGAAGTCATAAAGTTCTTTTTACGCATAATAGTTTTAGCAATAGCTTTATTAGCTCGCTTCATAAACGGAATATTAATATTAGTTTCCGTATCTTTTACTACTACATCTTTGTATTTTTTAAGAAATTCAATAAAATCTTCTTTTTCATCAGATAATTTATCAAAAAAATCTTCTAATTCTTCAATTGATATGTCTGGGTAGTTTCTGGGGTCATTTAATCTATCAAAGAAATGGTTGCCCGAGAGATCTATATCTAGAGGAGATAGTTTTCTGTCAGCCATATCATCTACAAAATCCACATCACCTTGTGTTATAAAATCAGGAGTAAAGCTAATTCTTTCTTTAACTACATCCGTAAGCATATCCCAAATTTCATCTACCTCAGGAATATTTGGTAGAAATTGGATAAATGTTTCTTTATCTTTAGCTAATAATGCTTGTCTAGCCTTAGTACCACTAACTGATCCTCCTGTTATTATTTCTTTGACTTTAATGTTTGGGTAATTGCCTTTACGAAGTGACTGAGTACGAGCTGCTATATCTTGGAAATCTCCTTCATTTCCTTCTCGGGCACCTATAAACCAATAAACTTCTTTATTGGGATTTTTTTTAGCATAAGAATATATAGCTCCAATAGGAGGTTTATTATCAGGGGATGCCATTACTCTTACTTTATTAGGAAGAGATTTTTTATATATATTCCAAATAGCAAGTGATTCTTCTTGACTAATTGAGTTTCGAGTTCCACTACCCACTAATATAATTAAAGCATCCATTTCAGGATTTTCTTGTAAAGCCTTTTTTACTACCTCTAAATGCCCAGAAGTTGGTGGTTTAAAACCCCCACCAAACATTCCAATTATTTTTTTCTTAGAAGATTCGTCTTCACTTATAATACCTTCTATTAGTGCTTTAACTAAACCATTCATGCTAAAAAGGATTTTAATTTAGATTGAGCTTCTTCAGCTGATACTGAAGTATTTATAATATCTTTTACTCCTTCATCACTTAATAATACTTTTATTTCTTCAGCATCTTTAGCTTTTCGAGCATCTGATCTGGCTTGTTCCTTAGGTGTTTTAGGTTTAGTGCCCTTAGGGTCAAAAGGTGTAAGATATTTAGTTACTATATCTTCTAAATCAGTTAACTTTTCATCTCCTAGAGTATTAGCAACGGACACAAAATTATTACCAAATAATTCTTTATAAGGTGAATGGTTTTGAGTTACACTTTTCCATGTTCTCATTACTATAGCAGGAGCTAAACTCCTATCTTTTCCTCCTGATTTTTCGAATCTGTCTTGGTTTTGTTTTAAAGAACGTTCTAAATCAGTATAAACGTAAAGCATAAACACTTCATATCCTGCTCCTTCTAATTCATCTTTTAATTTAGACGTTTCTCTTAATGAAGCACCTGTACCATCTAATATAAATGATTCTTTTTCTCCTATGGTAGTTGCTAAATTGTCTTTAAATTCTTTATTAGCTACAGCCATTGCTTTAGCTTGATTGCTTCTTTCCTCGGGAGTAGCATTTTTTAAGTCTAATGTTATATTAGCCTTTTTTAACATAGGGACATAAATGTCATCTACGTTTAATACTTTTAAACCTCCTAAATCTAAACCCCTTAAGATATATCCTTTTCCAGCTCCGGGAGCACCCGCTAATATAATAGCTTTAGATTTACCTTGTATTTCTTGTAGTATATCGTATAATTTCACAGTAGAATATTTGTTATAAATATTACAAATTTCTTTTAGCTGTGGTTCGGAATTCAGTAAAGGCAGGTTTATGATTAGGATTTTCTATATCAAATAAAGTACGAACTGCTCTATAAATGTTTAAATTATCTTCTTGGGTTCTTTTTGATTCATACATTTCCCATCCTTTACCTTGAATCTTATCTTTTTTAGGACCTCGTTTAGAAGATTTTAACCATAACACTCCTGTACGATCTACTTTTTTACCAAAACATTCCTCAAAACATTTAGCGTACATAGCAGTTTGTAAATCATATGTTGTTTGAAGATGGTTAGATGTTTTAAAGTCTATAACCCATAATTCTCCATTAATTTCACAAACCATATCACAAGTTCCTGCTACTTTTAATTCATCTGAAAATAAGTGGATTTCAGCTTCAATAAGTGTGGGTTTATATTCTTCCCAAAAATCAACAAAGCGTAAAAACATTTGCCAAACATTAGGGGCATACATAGGAATACCATGTTCTAAAAATGATAATTTTTTACCGTTAAGGTAATCTTCAATCATTTCGTGTACTTGTGTACCCTCTTCTGAGGCCTTTTTAACAATATAATCTGCTGAGTATCCTACTTTTTTTAGCCAATCCTCAAAAAATTTACCTTTAGGATAATGACTTAATACATAAGTTACTGAGGGATAGTATTCACCATTTCTTTGGTAATATCTTCCATCTGGGAGGGTAATTTGTTTATGGTCATTAGAGATTTCTAATATTCTACCATATTGTTTTTTAATTTGTTTCATAGGGCTAATTTTCTAGCCAAAAGCCCAGATAAAGTTAGGGGGGTAGACTTTTGAATAAGTTTAGTAAAACGTTTGAATCCTAAGTCACTAGGGTCTTTATCGTCCATTTCTAATAAATGAACCTCTTTTCCCTCATTCATAAACTTTTCACAAAATTTGAGTGACGATTTAAGTGCATCACTATCTAGTGCTATATATATTTTTTCAACTTTAGAAGAAACTATTTTCTTCATTAGATTAGTTTGTATATTTTTTCCTAACAATGGAATAGCATTTCTTTTGATGGCTATGGCATCAAATGGTCCTTCGCACAATACTAACGGGCTACTCCAGTTTATAAACATTTCAAACGGCACAATATCGCGAGATACTGATGGGTTTTTATATTTTCTATAGGGATCCTTTTCGAAACTACGGGCTGTAAAATAATTAAGATTACCCTTATCATCATAAGAAGGAATAATAATCATATTTTTATATTCTCCACTTTCACAATACCCCATATGGTATTTAATCATATCCTCTATAGTAACTCCTCTATTTTTTAAATAAGCAAGAGCATGTCTCGCCATTAAACTAGTAGGTTTATCTATAAATGGAGTATATTCTTTAGGTAAAAATAAATCATTTTTTATTATGACATCTTCAACAAATGATCCCTGGGGGATTAATTTTTTAGCTTCCTCGATTTTATCATACGCCTCCATTTTTTTAAGAAGACCTGGAATTGTTTTTCCTCTGGTATTACATACCCAACAATGCCAAGGATTATGACCCTTTTTATTTTCTGTAAAGTTCACCTCCATTTTAGGTTTATGGTGTTTACAAAAAGGACAGTGGTAAGCATAATTACCCCTGGATGTTGATTTACCCTTACCTAATACAGAATCTATTAGAGTTACTAAAAGATGATTAATCATTGCAACGAATATACGATGAATGATTTAAAAATCAAAGTCGTTTGTAAAAAACTTTCCTAATATGTTATCGTTATAATATTCTTCTGGATTTTCTAATACTTCATAGCAAAATAAGTATTTAGTTTCCAAATATGTAAGATGTTTTTTGTGAAGAGCAATTTCTAAAATTTGTTTATCCAAATCTTCCAGCGTAACTTCTCCTTCAGTTAATTTACGTTTTAATTCGGAATTTGATCCCACATATTTTTTCCAATCACTTTCTTTTTGAACAACTTTATAAGATTTTCTCCTTCCTCTCCCAGTTTGTTCGGAAAGTTCTACTTTAGTTAATTTTTTCTTTTGATTGTGGTATAATACCTTTTTACCTATATATTTTCTACCATCAGGGGTAGTTACCTTATAAACAAACCCGAATGTATCGGGGTGAAATTGAGATATGTCTGTAATTTCTTCTCCATTATATAACCAATTCATCTATCTAAATTTATTAATATTGTTGTATTTGTTGTTTTGGAAGTTGGGAGGGGTTGGGCTAATTTAGCTACAGCCATTAATTCATTATCATTATTATATAACCCTACAGTTGTAACATAGGGGGCAAAATCAGACCCTGTAGCAAAATCAGAATATTTAGAACTTCCTTTTTCTAAAATTCCATTTTGGAATTGAAGTGAAGATGAAAGTAAAGTAGGATTAGTTGAATAATTAAATTCACTAGGTCTTATAGTACATGTATATTGAGTTTCATATAATGTATAAGAACTAACCCAACTAGTAAAAGCTAATTGAGCATCTCCATTTCCAGCATTATTTAATCCCCCTGTAGTAACCGCAATACCTTCTTTATAAAAAATATTTCCAAATTGAGCTAGTGCTTCCCCTCCAGAATTTAAAATAAAAATCTCACCATTTCCCATATCCTTTAAATTAGTTGTTGTTCCTCCATCAACAATATAGGTAAAATTTCCACTTCCAGGTTTAATATAATCTCCAAATGCTTTTTGTGTAATTGTTGATACCCCTATTTTTTTACCACTACCTGATGGGAAATTCCTGTTTTCATCTTTATCCTGGGGGAAATTGATATAGGAGGGGGTGTAAAGAGGACCTGAAATAGTTCCATCAGGATTAAAACTAGCAGTTCCTACATCCGAAACAGTTCCATTATGGGTTTTAGCGGAAAATGGATATCTTAAATAATTAGAGTAAAATAATTGTTTAATAGAATTATAAACCAAAGCCGGGTTATCAATTCCTGTTAAATTATCCAAAGGATATGAACCCGTCAATTCTCCACTTCCTGTAAGGAATATAGCATTCTCATTACTCCCCGTAAAAGAACTTACAGTATTATTAGAAATAGCTGAAGATGAAGCATGAACTGTAAGGGGACTTACAATTATATCTTTACTAGTAAATTGTTTGTATGCACTCATCCATTAGAAGTCTAACTTTACTCTAATAAGGGCCTCTTTAGTAAAGTCTTTTTTAAGTGGTTTACTTAATTTAGCAGTAGCTACTAATTCATTAGAATCATTATATAAACCTACTGTAGTTATAAAGGTTTGGGGAGCATTTATAAAACTATCATATAAAACTTCACCCGTAGATCCACTAATAAAAGAAGGATTTTCAGAATAATTAAATTCTCCATTTCTTGCTCTTATAAAAACAAAATCAGAAGCTACATTATCTAAACTATTTAATGTTAAAGACCCTGAAAAGGTATTATCACTTGCACCAAGTTGACAAGAACTAGATATAGCAGCAAATAATCTTCTATTATTTTCAGTTGCTGCACTTGTATAAGCTAAAGCTCCAAATTTACTATCTGAACCTAATGAACCTCCATTTGCCCTAGTTTGATTTAAAGCATCAACATTTAATATACAAGTTCCTATGTCTGGGAGAAATAACCCATATGAACCTTTTCCTGCTGGGGATAATCCACTTGAAGGTCCTGTTGCCGTACCATTAGAACCTGAAACTAATTGGAATACTCTTCCAGCCTCATTGAATTGAACTGCAGTGACGTCTTTACTATTATCAGTTAATGATACAAGTTGAGAACCTGATATTCCTAAATTAAAAGTACCTGGGAATAAGCTACCTTTATATCTAGCTCTATTAAAGGTTATTGCAAAAAAACTTTGAGAGTTTTGTAAGGGAGTTACCTCTCCAAATGAAAAACTAGCGCTTTCATCTCCTAAAATAATATTTCTAAATTGACCATAAACTACCGATGTTGGTGATTTCCCAGTAATTCCAGTATCAAAAGGGGCTGATCCAGATCCATTTCTATCTCCAAAAGCAATTGAAAATTGGGGTTCACCCGCTGCTTCTTTAAGAACTTCAAGATAATATTGTCCTGAGGTGCCTTGTTCTTGAGTTGAGGAAGTTACTATAGTACTTCCTATTCTGCTTTCATTCCCAGTAAAGGCACCTGCTGTTACAGCATCTACACTTACTAAAAAATCTTCACTATCAAATCTTTTAAATGACATTTAATTAATTATTAGTTTTTGTAATTTTAATAGGAACTGTTATTCTAGCACCACTATCCCTTCCTACTATTTGGATTGTAGTATTTAATTCTGTTTGAGTACCAAATAAAGTGTTAACTGTTGTTGCAGCTAAATTTAAAGAAGTTCCTACTACTGTTTTACTTACATTTGTTCCTAATGTAGTATTAGTATTTAAATTAGTTGAATCTACTGTTTGAATTCCAGTCCCTGTAAATGAGGACATAGTTCTAATATCAGCAATTACTGCTGTATACCCATTTGACTCAAAAACTTGATTTGCTCCTAAGTAATTAAGAGTTTGAGGAGTAATAGCTAATGAAGCGCCTTGTTTTAAGGTTATTTGAGTAAATCCAATATCCAGAACTGGCATTTTACCGGTTCCTCTTGGTAGGGTTACTAATTTATATCTTAAATTCTGGTTAGTAGAAGGAAATGCTTCTAATAAAGGCATATTTTCTAACGCCTGCCCATAAAATGCACTACCTGATGCATGGGTGGGATTATATAAAGTATAATCAATTTCATCATCTGAAAGAGCAAATTGTGTTATTCGAAACGAACCATCTCCTCTAGCAAGAAGTTCTCTTCCTTTTTCAGTTAATATAGCATCTACGGTTACTACCGCATTATTTAAATATCCCATTGTATTTTATTATTATAGTTATAAATATATAAATTTTAGTTTTTTATTATTCCTTCTATTTTTAGTTTATTTAAAATTGCATCTAAATTTGAAACTAATTTTTCGGATGGAAATTGAGGTAAAATTATTCCTGTAAAAGGGTTTGAGGCTGTACCTACTCCTGGGGTTTTGTCAACGTTTAGGATAATATATCTAGGTATAGATTCATTAGTACGATGTAAAACAAAATTACTTAATTGAGTTTCTGTAAAAGATTGGGAAGGTACAGTATTTAATTTTAATTTTAATCTACCATCCCCCTCATTTTGAGGTTCTTTTACATCATATATATGAAAATCTGTGGAAGGGTTATATAAAAATCTAATTCTATCTCCTATTTTAACTTTAAAAGGAGTTTGAATCTTAGATAAATTAAAATCTGAAAATTGGGTACCTATGTCTACGGTACCTCCTGTAATATTAATACTTCCACTAGTTACTTGTACATTCTCATAATTAGATGATAAAAAATCAGAAGCTGTAATATATAAATTTTCTCCACTTCCTGTTAACCAAAATGGAGGGGCATTTTCTCCTGAATCTTGAAGTAAATCACCCTCAGAAGTAGGATTTTGTCCAGAAGCTCCTCCTACACATCCAAATCTTATATAATCAAAAGTAAGATCCCCTATATCACCAAATAAGAATAATTGGAAAAATTCTCCATCAGGAAGATAATTAACTGCAAATGATGAAGGCACTTCCAGATTGTTAGTTATTGTTTGGAATTCTGAGTTTGCAGGTATATCAAAACTTCCTCCCCCAAATATACTGTTCCCATTTTCAAGTATTGATAGTGTAAGATCTTTTGGAGATGAAGTTGTATTTCTTACTCGAATGGTAGTCTGAACTGTAAAACTTTGTAGATCCCCTATAGCAGATGAAGTCAAAATATATCTACCATTTCCTAAACTAGCACTTCTTGCATTTCCCGAGGTAAAAGAAGGTGTTCCTCCTACAAAATTATCATATGAAGTTATTAATCCCTGGGTTGATGGTAGTGAAGTTGATTTATTCATAAAAGCTGTCATATCAGGAACTGTTAAAGTACCATCACTACTAACAACTCCTAGGGTAGGATCACCTTCGAAAAATATAGATCCAGTAAATGCTCCTGCGCTTGAACCTGTTTGAGAGTACAAAATAGGTTGTTGAAGACCTACAGCAGTTAAAGTATGGTTACCAGCCATATTAGCACTATCAGTAGAAGGATCATCTACTACAACACTAACAGTTTTATTTTTTTCAAAATTTTGCAGTAAATTAGTTAAAGCGTTAGTATTTTCAGAAGGTTTAAAAACATTTCCATTTGAATCAACTAAATATTCTATAAAATAAGCTGTTTGGCCTATAATTTCAGGACCGGTTCCACCTACTCCCGAAAATACTAAAAAAAATTCTTGGTTTCTTTCTGCTACGGGTAGTCCTCCAAGTACACCATTCGCTACTATGCCTTGTAATTCAACATTTTGGGATTCTTGATTTGTATTCGCAGTTGATGATCCTCCTGCTGATTGTGGTCCTTGAGATGTTGCCATAATTAATTAACTTTACTTCTTATATTAAAATCAGGTGATGAAACCCTTGTTCCTTCATACCTTGCATTTACATGTCCGGTGTTAGTATAATTACTATCTTGTACTTGGGCACGGTTAGCTGTACCTTGTTGGATTAAATTAATATTAACCGGAGTAACTATACCATTTCCATAACTTATCTCTTCATAATTTACAGATGTTCTATTATTAACTATCGAATTAGCTAGTGGATTTGCTTCTTTACGTAAAATAGCTGCTGCTTGAGGTGTAATATTACGTACTTTATTATCATCATTTATAGTAAAATTGGGAATGAATATTTTACCATCTAAACTAGCTCCATAAGGAGTACCATTAGTACCCGTATCAGGTGCGCCCGTTGAAGCATTTACTTGGCTGTAATTAAATATGTAACTAGGTTCACTTGGGCTAGGTTGATCACCCGCAAATGATAGATCATAATACGCTGTACCATATCCTGTGTTTAAATTCTTTATTATACTACCTACGGTAAATTCATAAGGAATATTTATAGGTTGAGCCCCTGCATAAGGAGATTCAGTAAATGATATATTAAACTTGTTACCTCGGACAAGTTTATCCATAGAACTAGAAAATTCCTGATTAGAACCTGTTGAAAATCCTATAACCATGCGGGTAACTCCTACATTATAATTAGAACTTCTAATAAAATGTATAGATTTGGCAAATTGAACTGGGGCGGAGACCTGCCTAGAAGCAATCTGTGTTTCGAAAAAAGCATCAACTCCAGTTACTATAGCACTTTTTTCATAAGAAAAAAACCCAATAGTAGATCCCCCCGCAAAGACTCTTGTAGTATCAGAAGCATGTACTGGTAAAGGTTTAGTAATTGATTGGGAGGCAACCTGATTAGTTACTAAAACTGCATCAGTTCTAACACTACCACCAGCAGAAGCCCGTCCTCCATCTCTAACACGTAGTTCCCCATTATAAAATTCAGAACTTCTAGGGGCAATAGGATTATTTGAGGTAATGGTATTAGGACCATTAAGACCAAATAATGTAAATGATTGATTTTGATTAAAAACTGTTGTACTAAAAGCAGAAGCTGTGGTTAGAAAAGACCCTCCTGTTCCCCCACTAGCTGAGTGTTCTGATCCAGAAGGAGACATTATTAATATGTTCCCTGTTAATGAACCTGATCCCTCATATAAATAGGGGTGTGAAGGAGCAGAACTTGTAACTTGGGGGATTGGATATTTATTTCTTTCAAGTAAATGTTGTTTAATTACAACTCCCGTTGTTACAGATGATTTTGCAGGAGAAAAATCTTCAATCATTTTAAATAAAGAATTATCAAAGTATTTAATAAGTCTTACATAATCTCTCCACTCATACGCTCTATAATATTTTTTAAAGTAATTATCTCGTGTATTATTAAGACTTAAATAGCTTTCGGCACCATTGGTAAGGAAAACAGGGTCTCCGATTAAAGAACCTATATCAAACTGTCCTACACTTGATATAATATCATCATCAATTTGATTGGTAGGCGAAAAAACTACTTCAGTTTTATTAATATCTCTACCAAAAGGATTATTATATCCATTTCCAAATTCACTATCTTGAATTACACTTCTAAAAGGAGATAAAGTACCACTTGGAATATCATAGCTAGTTCGTTTTATTTTTTCACTAACTTTATTTTTAAGCCCTACATATGGTTGGGTATAATATATAGATTGTGTTTGTGGTAGATAGGTAGCAGCATTTGGGTTGTATATATAATTACTATCCGCAGCAAAAGATGTAGTTGTTGCTGATCCTGTAACTGAGGGGTGGAATGAGGTAAAATTAGTGTTTGCTGCCGATTTAGGAATTTCTAATTCTGCACCTCCTGGGGCACGGAAAGCTAAAGAATTTTTACTGTTTTTAGTAGGATCATTAATTAATGTATAGGGGTTCATAACTAAATTTTTAAAACCCTGATCTGTAAATTGAGAGGTAAAAAATTTAATTTCCTGTAATGCAAATTTACTTGAATTATGGTTTACCTTAAATTGATTACCTGTTAAAGTAGCATTACCTACCGAACTAGTTATGTATCCTTCTCTAAATCCATCTGTTTCTACATTACCATTATTTCCTACAAAAACCTTTACAGCTGATCTATTACTTAATCCTACATTCCACCATTCACCATTAAATAATGAACCACTTACTCTAGCAGTACCTAATGTTATTTCTCCACTAAATTCACTAGCAGAAACAATAGAACCACTAAAACTAGCTGACACACCTGCCCCACCTTTATAGGTTAATGTAGTTTCAGCTCCTGAGGATGAGGCAATTATAAATGCGGTATCATTTTCAGGCAGGGTACCACCTATATATTTAAATCTAAAGAATACACCATTTGGAGTGGCGCCACCAAATCCACCTGTTTTTAGGGTAAAATCAGTTATAAGATCAGTACCTGTAAATCCATAATTAAATACATTTTTATAATAATCATAACCACTATTTATTGTTTTACCCCCAAATTCATTTACTTTTAATAGTGTAGAAGGAATACCAAAAGTATTTACAAGGGTTCTAAGACCTTCAACCGTTCCTTTTTTCTTTAAAAGGTAGGGCATGTTATGGTATATTCTTTTATAAATTTCTTTATTTACATCATCTACAGGAATAGGATCATTAGAAGCAGATATATAATTTAATATTAATTCATCCCCAGTAGGAGGAACTAAACCTCCATTACTATTTATTCCTAACAGTGAAGCATATATATCTTCTGAAGAGAAATTATTTTCGTAAAGTTTTATGCCGAAACTTTTTAAAACATCCCCTACTATATCTTTAGATACTCCAACATTTAATCTATTATCTGCATTATGTTTATTAGTAATATCATTTGTATAAAGGTATAATTCATCAAAATATTGACCCATCATTTCTATGAATAATTCATAGGGTTTATTAGATGAGTCCTCCCTTAAATACTCAGGAATGGTATATATAAGATTATCTTGATTTTCTTCATCATATAAAGAAGCACTAAAAATTAAACCCGTCTCACCAGCCGTAGAACCATACCATGTTAATACTTGGGCACTTCCAGTACCACGTAATGTATAGGGGGCAGTAGTAGTTGATTTAGGCCAAGCTAAAGATTCAGAGCTATAATATAAAAAGTTTTCATAACTATCAAAGGTTTTAACTGTGTCTGTAATAGTTAATTGTAAATTTTCTATACTTGAAGAATAATCATTAGAGGCGGTATAACTTGATGTGATAAGTAAAGATTGACTTATTTGGGTACTAGCAGATTCAATAAGACCTACTTTATAATAAAAATTAGATAATCTTTGTTCTGCTGATGAAAAATGAACAAAATTGTCAAATTTAGTAAAATCAGTACTTATATTAATACCTTTTTTACTAAGAATGTTTTGTAATTGATCATATGAAGATGATATTAATCCTGCATTAAAATAAGTATTTAGGGATCCTGTCCCTGTACCTAATAAATCATTAATAGATTGTAATTGAGTAGAATTAGCAGATTGATTTTTAATACCAACATTAAAATCTGGGCCTCTTAAGGGGATAGCATTATTTAATGTTATTTCTTCTGATTCAAAAGTAACCTTAAATGCTCTGGGGTCTGCAACTTCTTTTGCTATCCATAATTGATCATTAGTTTCAAATTGAACAGGAAGAGGAGAGTATAACTTAACTAAAAATGAAAAATTATTAGGATCAGTTTCATCTAATAAAATATTATTAGCAATATATTGCCTATTTTCCCCAAAATTTACAATAAAATCGGGAAAATAATCTTTAGAAGAATTTGATTCAACAAATGAATTTATTTGGTTTTTAAGTTCTTCGTTAGTTAAAAAATTACTTGCTAATCTTAATTCTGTTCTATTAGAACTAACTTCTTTTATAAAAAAATTTCTTCTAAAGGAAGAGTCTAACTCATTTCTGAAGAAATTAAATACTACTTCATATGTTCCTAAATCAATTCCTCTCTTAGCTAATGTTTCTTCTACATCAATATTAATAGTAGATAAACCCTCTTGATTAATACTAGGATCTATTACTTTATATTGAGTAAATTCAGGAGTATATGATATTAGTCTTTTATTTATATCATATATATAATATTCTACAGTATCAGTTTGGGAATCAAATTCTGAAGTAATAGGATATTCACCAATAACTTTAGCATCCTTAGATGAATATTGTCTAGGATCTAAAAGATTTGCGTTTATTTGTTGTATAATAGCCATATATTAATAAGTTCCCCCACTATTTCCACCTCCTCCTACATTTACTGAAATGTCATCCGAGGAAAGATTAGAAGATATTGTAGTATTATTTTGATCTATATTATTTTGTAATTCCAATAATTCTTGTTCCGTGTCTAATAAATTTTGTCTTAATGAAGTAATTTCATCTAGTAATACCTGTATTTCTTCATCTGTAGATTCTGGGAATCCTATATATTCTCTACTTCTTTCAATTAAAAATTGGTGGGAATTTACATTACCTTCTGCAGGTATGTTATAAAAAACACTATTGTATAAGGTAAAAAATTCTTCTACGCTAATTGTTTCTTCTAAAGTAGGGGGAGGGGTTACTAATTCTGAAAATGAAGTATCAACTGCATTGGGGTATGCTGTTTTAGTTAATACCGTTTTTCTTAAGTTTAAAACATTTTCAACGGGAGCCATAGATTGGGTGACTTCTTCCTGAAGCCCCCCTTTTCTTACATTGCGATATCCTCCTATATAATCAGCCATTTATTACTTTAAAATAATAGTTATCATCTAAAATTATAACTTCATCTTCAATATGAGTTTTTAAAAGAATTTGATAATATCTTTCGGGTTGAAGTCCACTCATATAAAGTTTAAAGAAACTTCCACTTTCATCTTGACTAAGTTTAGTATATGAGTTATCAAAATCTATAACAAATTCATTAGTATCTAAATCTTTTACAGCGTAAAAGGAATGAGTAGGTAAATAATGATTAGTAGTATATAAAGAAGCAGTTTGAAAAACACGAGTTGGGAATTGAGGTCGTGAATTTACTCTTATTTTAGATATACTTCCCGATCTAAAAGTATTAGGATTATTACCTAAAGAAGCTGCTAATCTAGGAGTTGAAATTGTTGTAATTGGGGAAGATCCAGTATTAAAAGTTGAATCATCCCACTTAAACTCTAATTCGGGAGGATATATAGTATTAGTGTCAACTGAAAAGTATTTTAAACTAGTTACATTATTTCTATTAGCTACAAATTCATCAGTATCACTTTGTTTAATTAAAAATCCTTCATTAACTAATCCTTGTCCCCCTAAATCAAAAGGTAAACTTAAAGGTAAATTAATATTATCGTAGTTAAAAAAGTTTTTTACTATGTTAGTTACATCAACATTTATATCTTTGTCACTAGTATAATTTAAGATTTGGGTAGGGGTAATATCTAATCCCAAATTAGACCCTGTATACCAAGTTCCTCCTCCTCCATTGCTTCCACTAAAAGATCCAGTAGCATTATCTACCCACGAAGAAGTTTTCCAAGCATTAGATCCCGAGCTGTTTCTAAAAGTCCATCCAACCCCATTAGTTGTTTCGGGGGAGTTGCTATACCTTCCAGTACCCATATTATATGATTCAGAAACTGCAAATACTTCTAATGTAGTATCCGAACTTAAACCATTAATATCTGCTATATAAAGTTTAAGATTTACTTGGTAATCAGTATTATCTTGTAATACTATTACATCTTCAAAAACTTGTTCTATTTCATTTTGAGAAAATTTTATTAAAGCTCTACTAACTTCGGGATTAGTAGTATTATAAAAAGTAGATATTTCTAGAATTTCATCAATCCCAGTGTTTTTAAGTGGAAAACCTGAATAAATTGTTGCGTCTTTTTCTGGGAAAATTTTATATACTGCCATATCTTTAGAAATTTACTACTCGTCCTTTAATATCAACATTTGGGTATTTTACTTCAAATATAGAAGCATCTACCGAAGGGTATATAACATTATTTTGGGTAGCAGCTGCTATATCATAACCATATACTGAATAATTACCATCATCTGTGGTTTTGTTTATAATTTTAACATTGTTAACCGTTTGAACACCTTCTATTTTATCTAACATTACAAAAATATCCCTTAAATAAATAGGTTGTTTAAATTGCCATTTATCTATATCAAAATAAGTTTGTAATTCTGTAATACAAGATTGTAACACTAAATTACTATTATAGTTAGGTAGAGTAATTATATCTACATCTACCCCTATATTAATAACATACCCATCTATAATTCTTAAAGAATCATTAATATTACGAAATTGGGAAAGATATGTTGTTAAATTACCTTTAGTAGATGTAGTAGTATTTACTAGTTGTTTTTCGTTATTAAAACCTAAAACATATAAATCCAATACTGAGGGGGTTTCTCCCGGGAGAAGATTTTCTAGTTTTTGTGTTTCAACACCTACTTTAGCTACAGACCCAAACTCAGAAGGCATACTAAGAGATCTAACTAAATAATCATCATTAGTTACTGCTCTTAATTGGCCTGAAAATGCTGATAGAGAATTATTTCTTAGTTCATCTTCATTATCTCCATCACTCCCCCCAGACGCCCCTTTAGGGTTATTTACTGCAACTGAGTCAAAAATGTATTGGGAAAGAGGAGCTGGGTTACCTGCATTATTAAATTTTACATTAGAAGGCGTGCTTATTTTATTTATAGTGTTTGAAGGAACATTACTCGATACTCCACCACCAGTATAATATCTTACTGTTAAAGTTGTAGAAACAGGTGCTATTCCATAGGTATTAGTGAATAAGAAATTTGAGGGTGAAAATGCAGTTTTTAATTTATTTTGAGTAGAAGGTAATCCTATACCTACATTATAAGAATTAGGAGTAATTTGTTCATCTATAGTATTAGCATTACCCGCCCCAAATTGAATTTGAAGTTGGTTTTTAGATAAAAATCTAGAAACAAATCTTCTAGCTACTTTTTTTAATTTTAATAAATAAGGAGTAGAGGCATAATCAGTATAACCACTAGCATCCCCAAATACAGCGTCATTATTATTTTTAATTTTATCTAAAACCATTTCTTGTCCTAAATAAGGAACCTCAAAATATTCATTACCATCTGAGTCTTTTATATCTAAAATTTCTATTATATTATTATCCTCTATAGTAAAAGTAGGGTATTTTTCAAATGCTCCCGCTCCAAATGTTATAGTATTTATTTTAGCAGAAATAGCATTACGAGTTTTCTTTAATAAAAAATATTGGGGATCATTTCCTATAACCTGATAAACTGATACTTCTGTGGGATCGAATGAACTAGAATATGAAAAATCGACAGGATCTTGGATTATAAAGTCGGTTCCTCCAACTGATTGGAGGGATGTATTGGCGCTAATATTAGTAGTGTAACCATAATCAGGGGTTCCATCACTTTTAGCAGGAAGTTGTTGAAAAATTTCAACTTCAACATTTGCTGCAGAAGTTACCTTAGGAGTATAACCTAACATATAAGCTAGTGAATACAAATTATTAGTTTGTCTAGCATATTGGATAAAATTTTCTTGTATTTGGTTATCTTGATAAAAAGATAAAACATCACCTACGTAAGATGCCATTTCCATAAACAACATCCCAGGAGAATCTTCAGTAAAGTCGGAGTAAGTATTAGGAAAATATGTTTTAGAAAAATTAATTAATGATGATCTTAAATCATTAAAATCTCTATTAACATATTTAATATTTCTATTTACTTGAGGGTTATTATTTGTACTACTGTATGCCATGTTAGTAAGCTCCTGTTGAATTTTCTATATTAATTTCTATAACTTCATTTTCTAAATTTAAAACATTGTAAGTTAATACTATATTAACTATATTTAAATTAGGTTGGGGGTTAATAACTAAACTTTTTATCTCTACAACAGAAAATCTATTCTCAATATCAGTTTTTAATCTTTGTTGTAAAACATTTAAAGTTTCTTCAGTTATTTGTTCAAACAATAAATTTCTTAAATCTCCTCCATAAGTAGGATTTAATATTCTTTCTCCTTTATTAGTTAAAAAGTAATTAATGAGATTTGATTTAATTTGATCTGCAGTAGTGAATGTTTGGTTAAATACCGCAGAATTAGAAAATGGAATTGACACTCCAATAGCTTGTCTATCTATTAAATCATTTACAAATTTATTTGGAAGAACTTTTGCCATTGTTTATTTATTCATTAACCCCATTATTTGACTCATATCTAACTCCCCCTCGGGTAAATCACCCCCAGGCATAGTGCCTTGTGGGTTAAAAGGTTTAGCTACTTGGGATGAGTTAAAATTAGAAGTCATATCTCCTAATATATTTTGATAGGCTGCTCTTTTTTCATTTGAACTCATAGAAGGACCTTCAACTACTTTTTGGGGTTGAATATTTTCTACAACAGTTTGTTTAGGAGAACGTACTGCTTCTAAAAGAATTTCTTTTAGTTCCTCTTGAATAGCTTCCTTTACAGCTTCTTTAATTAATTTTTTTAATGCGTTCTGTTTCATTGTTTATAAATATTACATTAATCTGCTTTTAAATTCTGAGTATCAATAATAAATTTTAATTGGTCAATTAACACTTGAGGGTTTGAAGCAAAAGATGATTCTGATTTTAATACTGGGACTTTTTGTATATTAAGTGCTTGAGCAAATCGTTTAGTATAGGAGCTTACATTAGTAGGGTCTTCTTTAATTTCAAATGTAAATCCTTTATAACTATTATCATTTAATTCAGTTTCTTTTGTAACTTGGGATGATAATTTATTCAATTCATCATTAAGTTCTTCCATAGGAATATTTTGTTCTATAGAACAATTTTGTATAGAAAGATCTAGAGCATTTAGTAATTCTATTATTTGTGCCAAAACTATCCCAATAATAGCAGCAGCAACAGATAAAATACTTACTGCAATTCCCGCAATTTCTAATCTTTTTTCTATTTTAGTTATCGCAGTAACAAAAGCACCCGGAACGAATCTTAAAGGGATAAATTTAGATGCTATTATTCCTACTTTTATTCCTATAATAATAGTATTAGCTAACCCTAATATAGTAGAAGCTCTAGATATCATTTTGTAAAATCGATTTAATTGTCTTACCAATTGATCTCTTTTTCTAATAATTTCTTTTATTTTTTCGGGGGATGGGCAGGTATCTGGTTTTGCTCCTGGGATTCTATCTAAAACTGCCTGTAGGTATTTAATCCCAAACTCTGCTAATAAACCTAAAATAAATGGAAATAAAGTACGTTTTATACTTTCTTTTGCCTTGTTTAAAACAATTGCAAATTTAGTTTCAGCAGTTAACTTCCTAAAATTATTTACTTCAATTTCAAGGTTTTCTACTTCTTGTACTTTAATTTGAAGATCTTTTTGAAACTTATCTATATTAGGGATTAATGGAAGAAGGGTAATATTTCCTAAACTATATATAGCTGTTATTTCATTCTCAGAAGGTGATAATTTAGCCTTTGCTTTTAACCCCGCGGATGATGTAGCTGCTCGTCTTGCTTTATCTTCATTTAAAATTCGGTTGATTGTTCTAGTTGATACCCCTGTAGCTATTTCCCCAGTCAGTGGATTTTTAAGTGTTATAGTAATAGTTATCTTACGATCTTGAGAATCATCGGATGAAATATTTTCTTTTTTATCTATAATATTGAGTTCCTGATCCTCATCTTTTAGGGTTGTTTTAGTATCTATTGAAGTTTGGACTAAATTAGTAAAAGATTTTTGAGCAAAATCTCCCTTAGGTAAAAAAGTAATAGTAAGTGATTTTACATCAGTAGTACCCTCAAGAGTTTCTATAAAATTCCCATCAGCCGATGTTTCTCCTTGTATATCTGTTCCTTCCCCTATAATAACATAAGGAGTTTGGCTAATAGATTCTCCCTCTGCTGTTTTAGTACGACCCGATATTTGTATAAAATTAATATCCATTACTTAGTTTTAACGTCTTTGGATAAAATTTTAGGATCTTTACCTGCTAATGCATTTTTAAAATCTTTAATAGAAGCTTCTATAACGGGACCTATAGAAACTAAAGAAGCTACAGGAAAAGGACCAGCAGTTGCTGTGGTGCATGCTTTAGCAAGTCCTTCTAATGCTATAACTAATTTTTGTAATTCTAATACTAAAGTATCTCCTTTCACCACTCTTTCAGTTGCATTTCTATCCCCTAAAAATAATTTACTAGTAGAAATAACAGTTTTATTTGTAGAATCTAAATGAATTTCTTTATTAGCTGATAAATGGATAACATTTGGAGAACTAATTAAAACCGAATCCGAAGAAGCATTTAATACTAGTCTACCTGAGTTAAGTACTATTTGGCTAGATCCTTCATATTGGTTAGTTATAACTGGGGTTGGATCTTTAGGGTCAAATGAATTTTTTAAATCACTTGAAGGGAGAAAATTAAGTTTTTGAGTAGAAGTTAAATATATAGATGAAGGATCTGTTTGAATTTTTTCTAAAATAGGATCAAAATCTCCTTGAGGTAAAGATTGCCCATTTCTAATAATTGTAATAGAATCTCCTTCTAAACCTTCATCTCCCATAGACCAAGCGTTTTGGGGGAAGCCTAATTTAGGTTTTACAGTACTACCAAATCTTATTGAATTTCCCCATCTTCCTTCTAAAATATGATCCCCTTCATAGGGTTGTAAGCTACGAATATTACTTCTTTCTATAAAAGTATTACCTAATTTTAAAGGATCATATTCATTAGTAGTTACATTTACAGCACCTGCTTCTGTTTGTTGATAACTCCTAGCCTGAGTTGGGGGAGGTGGCTGGGGTACAGGAATGGCATTTTGGTGAATTTCACCCCAAATATTAGTAGGAGAAAAATAGTAATTTTCGGTTGTAGTAGAAGTCTCATCAGAAGCATAAGATGGTAATTTTATAACAGCAACTACTTCATTAAGTAAAGGATAATGTTTTTGATTAGGAAATAAAGGATAAGCATATCCTGTGTGAATTCCTGAGAATTGGGGATTTGATGGAGTAGCTACATCATCCCAAAATATAATTCCTATACTATTATACCCAAATTCTTCAAATTTAGGGTGTTCTTTATTTAAAATAATATCCTTAACTCTTCCTGAAAATATTAATTTTCTAGAAGTAGTATCTATATTTTGCCCTGAGGTGTTTTGGGCTAAACCACTAAATCCATAAGCAGCCATTATTTCTTTTTATTACCCTCCCCGTATTTTTTTACCTCACTTAATAATTGCTGTTTTTCCTGTTCAGTCATACCAAAATCACCATCATCATTCCCTTCATTTTGTACTGCTCGTTGGATAATAGTAGCCATTTTAATAAGCTGTTCATCATTTTTTACAGAAATCTCTAAATATTCTTTAAGAAGAGGAACTACTAAAGTAGCATCTCCTATATCTTGGATAAGAGGTTTTAATTCTGAAATAAGAGTGGAAATTTGTTCTTCTTTTTTCTTTTGGTTTTGATAAATTTCTTCTAAAATATCCGAAAATTTTTTTTTACCAAATACATTTTTATCTAATTGTCCCATGGTTATAAATACGAATCATCTTCAAAATTAGTATAACCTGTTTCTAAATAAAACATATAATGTTTCTTGTATATATCTCCTAATCTACCTGCTATTTTAGTAATGTGAGGAGTTTTAACATCTACCATTTCTCTTATATAGATGTAAAGTGCTTTTTTATTAAAAAAATCAAGTTTATCCCTTTGCCCAAATATTTGAAGAATAGCATCTGCTACTTGAGCATCTTTAATTTTTGGAAAAAGAGAAGATAAATTATTATTACAATAGGTAAGATATTCATCCATAAAATCTGATAGGTCATCCTTTTCCATAGGGTTATAATCCATATCATACGAGTATTTTAAATTATGGTGTAATTCATCCACTGGGGCTTTATCTACTCGTTTTTTATAAGTTTTAGTATTTTGTATTATAAGATATCTTTTAGCAATAGTACCAAAATAAGAAAAGGCCTTAGCGCCTCTACTTGGATCAAATAAATGAATTTTATCTAATAAAAAAGTAATTACTTCATGTTGGAGATGTTCAATCTCATTTACCTCTGTATAATAAAATTTAAAGGTATGAATTATATTTTCCGTAAGTTTAAAAAACCCATAATGGATTCCTTCCTCATAGATTTTACTTCTTTCCTCGGGATCAGAAGAGCTATTGTATCTAACAATAGCATCCTCTGTAGCTTGGGTAAAATATTGGTTCTTGGTTTTTTTCTTTCTCTTTCTAGGGGGTAATGTACTCATAATTTATCTATCCTAAATTTAGATAGAATTTTCTGGAGTTCTTTTAATTGTTCATACATGAAACCAATCTCATCATCATTTTTAAAGATTCCATTAGAATCTATTTTTTTGATTTTTTCATCAGAAAATTCTATTGTTTTACTTATTTGGTCGAGATATTCCATATAACCTGTTAGAATATCTTCTTGCCTTTCATTTTTACGTAGGAGATTAAAAGTTGTAAATCCTAAGACTACAACTCCAACCCCTAATATACTAATAATAATAATTTCTATCATAATTTATCAAATAAATCTTTAAGACCTTTACTTTCAAGTTGTGAAAGTGCTTTGTCTTTTGTTGATTTTTTAGATTCTGTGTTCAATATAAAATTCTCCTTTTGGGGAGGCACGGAATTTTTAAATTTAGGTAACCATTCCCTTTCAAATTCAATACGGGCTGCCATTAAATCTGCCTGGTGAAGAATATATGGAAGAGAAGTCCGTGGTTTTTGTTCGGGCATATATGCGAATAAATATTTTTTATTTGCATCATCATATAAACCATCATGAGTCTGGATTGCTAGCATCTCATTAAATGTATATTGTACACCGTGAGATTGTAACATAAATAATCCTCGGTCTGGGACCGAAGCGAATGGGACTTGTTTATTGAACATATAATCTTCCCCTAACTTTTCTTTTCTCCACTTATCCGTTTGGGGGATGTATGATTCTTGTTCTTCATTCCCCATTTTCCCAAGATCATGATTAACAGCAGAAAAAACTAATTCTTCTATAGTGAAAGTAGACATATCTGCCCCTTCTTCCATCCACAAATCAGCTTGTTTAAGAGCACAACGAACTACTCTATTAACGTGTTCAACATACCCCCCTGGGAAGGCATTGTGGTATTCTTTTTTATGAGCAGCAGGCATCATCATGATGCGATCCTCATATTTTTTATAAAATTCAAGAAGTTTCCTTTTTCTTTTCCCAGTAATATGCTTTTCAATATTACCACAGAACTCTTCCCAATTTTTCCCAATCTGTTCAGCCGTAAGCTTCATATTATTGTCTATTAAGTTCGTTAGAGGTTTGGGGTTCACGCTCAATAGTAGCTTTAACTTCCTCTACTAAACCCTCACATTCCTTTTTAACCTTTTCAACTTCTTGCCTATTTCCTCTTCCATTATGGAATTCAATATGCTTTAGTTTAGCTTCAATATTTTCAAGCTTTTTAACAATGTGTTGTCTGTAATGCATTTTTTAATTATTTTATAACGAAGTTACGATGAAAAACTTGAAAAATCAAGGTATTGTTTAATAATAGCGCATTTTTCATATTCTTCTTCTTTTTCAAAAAAATTTAAACTTTTATTTAGAGCTTCTTTTAGTTTATTATTAGTTTCTTTTAACCAAATTTCAGTATGGTATTTATCATTAATATCAATTTGAGTTATATATTGATAAGCCCTATTATATAACATCATCTCTCCCGTTTGAGTAATTTCGTCCACATTTAACTCAGGATCTGATTTTCCAAAAAAGTCTATTAGTTGTTTATTATAACTAGTATAATTTAAAATTAACTTAGTAAACATTCTAATATAATATCTAGGGTGGTTTTCTTCATCACCTTTGTAAGTATATAAAAAAGTAGGTTGTTCAAACCCATCATTATCCCTAGATGAAGAATCAAATGCCCCAAATATTTTATTGATGTCCAAAGTGTAATTTCAATGTTTCGAGTTGATCCTCAGCATCAGTCAGTTTTTGAAGAGCTTTTTGCCCTTCCTCTAAAAAGTGTCCCGATGTATGCTCACCAATGCCAGCCGGTGAATGTAGTAGGGTTTCTAAAGTAAGTAGTGCTTCTTCTCTGTCTGCTTCTGCCTGTTTTCTTAGAGCCTTTATTAGTCGATGTTCCATGTGTATAAATATAATTGATTTCTAAATCTTTATAAGTTGTTGTATATGTCCAATAATCCATTATTAATACAGTATATGATTCATATGATTACTTACTACTAATACCCTATATCCCAGTCATAAGCGGCCATAGCATACGCAGATCCGGTAGTAATTCTGGGATCATCTTTAAGAATAGCTATGGCTGATGCTATTACTTCAGATCTTAAACCAAACTTGTCGGCTTGTTGGAGGATTTCCTCTACACTATCCCTCCTCATTATCTCCTAAATATAATGTTTCATTACCTAAGATAAAGTGCCTAGTATTAGCGCTTGGAATTTTTACCATTTCCGAAAGGCGTCGAATAGCATCTTCAATATCTACCGCAATAATGTAAGTTTGGTGAATGTTTTTATTTTCAACATACTGACATTCGTAGATATAATGATTTTTTACCTTAGAAGTTTCTATAACTTCCATTTTAAGGATCCTAGTTTCACTTCCAATTTTAAGTTTCTCAAGAAGTTCTACTTTAGGAGAAGTATATTTATTTTTAAGTCCCATAATTATATTATTTAGTGTTATCGGGGGGAGCGGCAACTCCCCCCTCAAACAACATGGCAACTGCCTTTTTACGCTGCAAATTCCTTTGCAATTTCAAAAAGCTTCTGGTTAACATCCAAATCTTGCTTAAAATTCTTAATTTTACGAGCTTTACGCATTTTAACACCCGAAACATACTCAAAATCTCCTTCAACAACTTTTTCCTGAACGAGATTAAATACACTCCACAGGTCATCTCCTGCATCTTCTTTACGGACGGGCCTCAATACTTCATCCAAATCAATCTTATAAACTTGATCAACTTTTTGATCTTTTTGAAGCTTAAATCGAGTTGCAATCGCTCTCCTAGCCAAGTCGTATTTTTGGGGTTTAGTCAATTCGGTTTGCTTAAACTTATTCATGCTCTCAACTGTAAGAGGCAATTTTTCAACCATTTCTCCAATGGTTTCACGCAAAGCTTCAAAATCATAACCCATATGACGGATTTTCATTTTTCCAAACTCTTGATCGGCAATTACTAACCCATTAGAACATACAAATCGATACATTCCTGCTTGGAAGGTAAATGAATTTTTACCATCGTGGGAATTAGTCATGATAATTTGTGGCCAAACATCATCACCGTCTTTTCCTTCAACCATCAAATCAGGATGGTGGAAAACAAGCATGTGCTTTTGAAATCCTTGAGTTGCTTTTTTACGAGCTTTAACTTGTTTAGCATCAATAACACCCCATCCAAGCTTTTCCATATCGTCAACAACACGATCTGTAGGAATGTGAGTGTAGTGCTTAGAAACCTCACTACTTGGGGTTCCTGAAAATGCAACTGGGCAAGCTTCTTGAATTTGCTCGCGGGTCATGAACTCTGAGTTCACATCGTTTGAAAACATTAAATCTTCCATAACTAATTATTTAGGTTTCTATTTAATTCTGGCTGCTGCTGCAACCTTACCCCGTAAATATACGAACAGTCTCCTGTGGCTCCAAATTTTAGTATGACGTTAATATGACGCCTTTTTAATTATTATTTTTTTATTTGTTTACATATTTATAACAAAACAATAATATGCCAAGATCAAATTCCGCAATATTTGTAACTAATACCGCCGCCTTTACAGGTAGTTTTTTTGGTATCCAATCCCATAATGAAGGAGCTACTTTAGATGAAATAATGTTTGTAGGCCAAGCTAAAACCACTACAAATATTGCTTTACCTACAGGATCACTTGTAGAAGCAGAATTTACTGAGTTTAAATTAGCAAGTGGTAAAGCTATTGTGTACGTACAATCAACAGATTAAAAGATGAATACAGTTAGATCAAACACAGGTAAACTCTTTTTAGAAAGAGACCATAGTGAAACCGTAGCAGTAGGGTCAGTTACAGGTAGCTTTTTCGGAATACAAGCATTACATGTGGGGTGTCAAATAGGATCTATAAAACCTGTAGGAGAAGCAGCAATGGCAAGTTTACTTTTAGCTACGGGTTCTATTTACCCATTCGAATTCACTTCATTCAGAATAGAAAGTGGATCAGCTATTGTATATCAGCAATCCACCGATTAAATTCTTACATAGATTTCATTATCTTCCTTAATCTACGAAGTTCCTGTTGAAGTAGCATTTCGGTTTCATTATCGAGAGGAATACCATCTGACTCACCACTATCTAAAGAGTCTATAATGTCTCTTATTTGACTATATAACGCCTCCTTAGATATATTTTCTTCCAAACTTTCTTCAAAATAACGATCGGAACCATCTTTATTAGTAAATCCTCTCTTTTTTGAAAGGAATGAAGGAGTGCTTAAGAAATACCTAATATTTTTATCTTGCCCTTCTAATTCACCTTTTTTAAAGTAAGCAGGGTGAGTATATCTATCTAAATCAATTTCACCACCCATATATTTAGCAGCTCCACCCATCATATCTTTACTTGAATCGGGACCTACTTTTTTTCTAAGTGTAGCAGAAATAATTTCATCGTCTTTTTGAAGATCAGTAAAGAATTTTTTAGCAGCCCCTTCATCAGCATAAGTAGCAGTTCCTTTAGAAAAGTCCTTATCTTTAAGGACAGTAAATTTTACCATATATGTAGTAAGGGATTCGTTTAGTATATCAAGTAATTTCATTTTGATTGACAGCATTCATGAGTGTTAGTAGGAGTACATTCTTTTTGTGAAGCACACCCAGCAAAAAACAAAACGATAAATAATAAGGCGTATTTCATGTTTATAAATATTGGTTTTCCTCCTCTCGTCTCGAAAAAGTTCTCTACAGTATTCAGATCTCCATAAATACGTATATACTCATCGACGATTTATTTTAGTTTATATGTAATTTCTTCACTACGGTCGTCAACAAATACGCGAGCGCTCGGAAACGCTTTACTAATAAACGCATTATACAGTTTATGACGGCCTGTTTTTTCAACCGCTTCGCTACCTTTTTTATTAGGTGAGTAAATGAGGAGGTCGGGTTTGGATTTAGCAAATTCGTCTTGGAGTATTTCCTTTATGGTAGCCATTAAACGGTACATAAAGACTCGGTCGTTAACTTCAGCAAATGAGGTGTCTTTACCTCTTATTTGACTAAATATGACCTCATATCCTTTCAGTGTAGTTCCGGGTGATACGTTTAAGAATTTACCGTACGCATCATTGTCATCGTACCCGTCCACGGTCCATTCACCGTCTTCTTGGTCGATTAATTGGAAGAAGGATATCGCTTGGAGTCTAATTGGGACCTCCTGGAGGATGAATTCACCATTTTCGTTACGGACTTCACCTTGGATTTCGTATGCAAAGTTATTTTCGTTTCTAAAGGTTTCTTTGTATGGGAAAGGTTTGGATGTGCCTTCTCCTACTTCTGGGATAAGTTTAACATCCTCACGTATCTCCGTATATATTTCGTGTAAGCTAAATCTTCTCATTTTTCTAATTCTTCGTTTTTATCCTCGAATCCTTTCATGTCTATAAATATACGGTTAAACTCCTTGATCGGGAAACCAATTGTCATCCGACGGAAATAATTCTTCTATACGTTTGGCTTTGTCATCTATTACTAAGTCAAAGTGAGGTTTTGGGTTTTCACTCATCCCCGTTGTAAGATCGTGAAATTTACATCCCCAATTTTCTAATTGTAATCTGGTGTACTCTGTGTAGTCTTTTTTAGACACTGATCCTCTTGCTGTCCAATATATTATCTTCCATCCATCATCATATAGTTTATTGACTTTGTCAATGTTTGCTCTAATTGGAATAGATAAATCGTATCTACGGTTTTTAGGGTTTTTGTAGTAACAAATTGTCTCGTCAATGTCTACGAGTGCTACTTTTTGCTTACCTTCGTCGGTAAGTCTTTTTGCATTGTGAAATTCCATTATGTTATAACTTGTATAAGGTTCATTAATTATACTATCAATTATACATATGTGGGGAGAGATATTCGTATATACTTTATCGACCCACTATAGTTATTTGCGATCTCTTAAGCGCCATACATCATATAGTAGGTATGGCCACGGTATATGGACCTCACCGCCGGTGGGATCCGTGCTAATAAGGTACGCCGTACGCCGGCATACACATAGTGGGTAATAGATAGGGGCCGCATCCGTTGATGCGAACCCCCATCACCCAATTAAAACGTTAGGCTTCTTGATTAACCGGCGCTTCATACAACCAGTTAACCATATTCTTTGTGCTCAAGTTGAAATAATACTTATTCATATTACCACCTCGACGGTTCTTACTAAACGCAAGGTAACGACCACCTTCACCATCAAACTTAATGTGACCCATCGCAGTGGTCATGTGCTTGATTCGATTTGAACCGGCAAATGCCCCACTCTTAGTGACCTGTTGAATCAACAAGCTCGAGGTATTGATACCACGCTTATTTTCACCCATGTTCTGCTCTTCAAGCATCGTCAGGATCTTACTCGTCGCACCCTTATAAGTTCCACCATGATAATCCTGAATCGCAACTGCAACCTCAGCAAGCGAATCAATCATTACCACATCATAACCATCATTCATGGCCATCTCAAGTACTTCAAGCGGATCCTCATCAGCATAATCACCCATGAACAAAATCGGCAAATCACCAAATTTCGGGAATCGCTTAACATAACCAACCATGTCAATCTGATTCATCTCACCACTCACAAACAACACACGCTTACCTTTGTTATTAAGGTCGGCAATAATGTCGAGCAGGACGGTTGTTTTACCAACACCTGGATCACCTGTAATCACGGTGTTAGTTCCAGGCATGATACCATGCTCACCACTAAAAAATTCATCAATCTTACGACCTGTTTTCAAGGGATTAAACAAATCCTTCTTGAACTTCAAGTCATTCATCTTGGTAACTTTAACTTGCAACATTTTTAATTGGGTTTTTAATGTTTTTGTTTCGCCCGCAACCGGACCCCGTAAATATACGAACGGATCCTCGATTCACCACATTTCAATATGACGTAAATGTGACGTTAATTAACATACTGGAAATGTGTCGGGGTGTTTACCTTCAAACGCAATGATCTCTTCATCCGTTGCTCTCAAATACGCACATCGGCTAGGGCCGAAATGCATTGTAAACAAATCAAATGCCAGCTGCTCATCACCACGGAAAATTTCCTCGGTTTTCACAGTTTCATTTTGAATCACCTCACCCCTAAATGCCATTCGGCTGGCATGACGTCCACACAGGTAATAACGACCTGTCTCTTCATCACGATCAACAAACACATCCACCGGCACGCCCTTTTCACGCATTGCCGTTTTGGTTCTCTCAACCAGGTTCTCGTAATTCTTCATTATTAATTGGGCTTTTAATTACGCTCGGCTGCCACCGCAACCTTACCCCGTAAATATACGAACAAATCCATGGTTCTCCACATCCTTGCG
>JACLAC010000001.1_pt1 | contig 80290 bp, 65 predicted proteins | sample 8027881 | NCBI WGS metagenome assembly JACLAC01 (sample SAMN15725517, study PRJNA655200) | protist metagenome | isolation source: fluorescence activated cell sorting (FACS) single amplified genomes of... | place: Spain: Blaines Bay Microbial Observatory, Mediterranean Sea | collected 2016-01-19
TCCTGCAGAATCCTGAAGGGCAAATGATGCACACCCATTCTATTGCAGCCGGATTGGATTATGTAGGAGTTGGACCGATTTTGAGTCATCTGCATGATGAAGGAAAAGTGCGCTTTAGTTCTACCACAGACAAGGAAGTGATTGACGCTGTTCGATTACTGATCCGCACAGAGGGGCTGATTCCTGCCTTGGAGAGCACTCATGGGTTAGCGGGATTGTTACGCGAATCAAGTGAAATGGATGAAGAGGCTATCGTTCTATTCAACTTGTCTGGTCGGGGTGATAAAGACATTTTCAATATTGCTGAGGCATTGGATGATCCGAAGTGGCAAGAGTTCATCCATCAAAAATCAAATGAATATCGAAAAGCAAGCAACTGAGAGATGAATGTCCAGCAAGCTATCTGAATATTTGAGAAATCGACTCAAAGAAAAAAAAATCTTACTGATGACCCACACCGTGGTTGGCTATCCTTCTCTCGAGGACAATTGGCGGATGCTTGAAGACATGCAAGCGGCAAATGTGGACATGGTAGAATTGCAAATGCCTTTCAGTGAGCCGATCGCAGATGGCCCTCTATTCGTTAAAGCAAATCAAGAGGCTCTGAAAAACGGCATCGATTGGAATGCCTATTTTGATTTTATGAGAAAGGCGCATGAGAAATTCGATTTCCCGTTATTGTTAATTGGTTACTACAACAGCGCTTTCACGATGGGTCATCGTAGTTTTTGCTCAAGACTTGCCGAGCATGGTGCCAGTGGGTATATACTACCGGACCTACCTCTTGAGGAAATGGAGGATTTGCATCAGTTGAGCAAAGAGCATCGACTGAATCCGATCATGCTTTGTACGCCAACACACAAGGAGACTAGGTTGCAGAGTATCTGCGCCAACGGGAGTGGCTTCCTCTATTGTGTTGCTAGGAAAGGTGTCACTGGTGCTGTGACGAAGATTGATCCGATGGTCTTCGAGTTTTTGAAACGATGCCGAAGATACTCTGATCTGCCGCTGGCATTGGGTTTCGGATTGAGCTCAGGGGAGGACTTAATCCATTTGCAAGGGCACGCAGACATCGCAGTGATTGGTTCAGCTCTGCTCAAAACGTGGGAGGAAAAAGGTTCGGAAGCCTATTGTAGTCATCTTAAAGAATTAGCCGCAGCGACTGCTTAATTTGATTCAATGTCCATGTCAACAACGGCATATTCTGAGCAGATTTCGTGGATCAAGTCTAGAACAGGCACATACTCTGGATGAACCGAAAAAGCACTCAGTGCCTCTCGGTCGTCAAATTCTACAGATAGGGCGACATCAAAAGATTTTGGAGTTGTTTTGAAGTCCTCTCCTACTTCCAAGTGTTGAATTTCTTCGATTTTCTCTGGAAGTCCAGCAAACGCGTCCATTAGTTGTCGGGCGCTTTGTGGGGTTTTTTCTTTCAGGCGGAAAAGAACCAGATGCTTGACCATAATTTTTTCCTATCGAGTTGAACAAAATGATGCTGCTGAGTTTGCACATCGTATCCATTGCTGCACTGATTGCTATTTCTGGAGGAATTGCCTATAGTCTCGGAAAAAATGAAGGCATACGCATCACTCGGCTCCATTATGAGGAACTGGATGAACCGCAAGATCCGATAGCTCAAGCGGACGCAAAATCCTTACATGCAGAGCCCTCTTCCTGAGAACCCAATTGGTAGCAAGCTAGAGCCGCTGCTACGCTGACATTCAGCGATTCCACTTGTTCTGTTCCTTCTATACGCACATCCCAGTCACACTGCTGTTTGACCAATTGTCGAAGACCCCTTCCCTCATTTCCCAGAACCAGCAACAGCGGACGATCCCTTTCAAGCTTTTGTAACTCCGATTTCCCATCGCCAGCTAAGCCAACGATCCAGAAGCCTTTTTTCTTTTGGGCTGCCAGAAATCGAGCAAGATTTGTTGTTTCAAAAAGTGGGAACCATTCAGCTACACCAACAGAAGCCTTGGACACAGCAGGAGTCACACCGGGACTGTGGTCTTTGGTAATAATGCATCCTGAACAACCAAAAAAGGCAGCTGATCTCAAGATAGCACCAAAATTTTGAGGATCTTTGATCTGGTCCAAAACCAAATAAAATGGGTTTATTTTTTCAGTAGCTGGAAAGGAAGTTGGAGTCTCCAAGTGTCGAGCGCTGCACTCTAGTAGTACTCCTTGATGTACCCCATCCGGACAATATGTTTCAAAAATTTCTGGAGTAGCTTTTTTGATCGATATTCCTTGTTCTTCAGCAGCTTTTTGAAGCCTTTGGATTCTCTCTCCCACAGGATGCTTGACCCACATAGCAAAGTGCTTACGGTACGAACTTGAAACAGCAGCTTCAACAGCGTTGATTCCATAGAGCCATTCGTGATCCTTTTGCTGAATTTTTGGCTTCCTCTGAAAGCGTTTGTTAGCCATTGAGATGCTTCTGAAGTTCAGATTTCAATTCTGCATACTGATGAGTCACCGGAAAGGAAGGGAATTCTTCTGTGATTTTTTGGGTGGGTCTAAAGAAGATCCCATGATGTGCGCTTTGCAGCATTGAGATGTCGTTGTATGAATCTCCAGCAGCAAGAACCTGAAAATTGAGATCTTTCAAAGCATTCACGGCGCGCCGCTTCTGATCTTGTTGGCGGAGCAGATAATCAGTGATTTTGCCTGCTTGATCAATTTGCAAAGTATGGCAGAAAATAGTTGGTTGACTAAGCTTATTCAACAACGGACTGACAAATTCTTTGAAGGTGTCCGATAGAATGATCACTTCACATTTGGTTCTGAGCCAGTGAAGGAAATCGATTGCCCCATCAAGCGGATCCATTTGATCAACAACTTCATGAATATCCTGAATTCTCAGATTTTTTTCACAACATATTTTTAAACGATAGCGCATCAATTCATCGTAGTCAGCGATGTCTCGGGTGGTCAGTCTCAGTTCCTCAATCCCAGTTCGTTCGGCCAGACCGATCCAAATTTCTGGAATCAGCACTCCCTCAAAGTCGAGGCAGGTAATTTTCATTTGAGGGTTGTCTTGTTGCATGGCCTTTAAGTAGTTTTGGAAATTGGTGAAATTGCAGAGGTGCTATGGGTAAGGTGTTCTGGTGTTGCTTGATAAGTTTGCTGATATTGGCTTCTTGTCAGTCTGGACGTGAGGTGAGGGTTTACGAAAAAATACCTTACTTTGCAGAGTGCCGAAAATATACGGACTATCACCAAATAGTCCAGTGTGAGCAAAAATTGATGGGGCCTCTGAATAGAGAAGTGAACCATGTACTTCGACAGTCTGAACGCAGGAACAATAGGCGCTTCGAACAATACAGATGCCAGGATCTTCCGAACGTATCAGAACCTTCAGGATGTTCCATCAACCTCCAATCTAATTTGACAGATTAATTTATGAAAGACGGTGAAATCGCAGCAATGCGTCAAGACTATACGATTGGAGAGCTACTCGAAAGTAGTGCCTCGCCAGAGCCTTGGGAGTTATTCAGCAGTTGGTTTGAGATCGCCCGGAATACAAAAATTTTGGAACCGAATGCGATGATCCTATCCACAGTTACTCAGGACGGACAACCGACATCTCGCGTAGTTTTATTGAAAGATTTTGATCAAAGTGGGTTAGTCTTTTTTACGAATTACCTTAGCCAGAAAGGTGAACAGTTGGCACACAACCCTAGAGCATCAATTTTATTTTGGTGGGAGCCCTTACAGCGTCAAATTCGTATTGAGGGAGAGGTTGTGAAAATTGATGAAGAAGAATCTGATACGTACTTCCAGAGTAGGCCCTATGGCAGTCGCTTGGGCGCTTGGGTCTCTGAACAAAGTCAAACGATTGTTGATCGAACTGTACTGGAAAAAAGACAAATTGAGTTTGAAAAGAAATTTGCGGAGGGAAATGTTCCTCGTCCAGATCACTGGGGTGGTTATCGATTAACACCAAACAAATTCGAATTCTGGCAAGGGAGGTCGAACCGACTTCACGATCGATTACTCTATCAGATGCATCAGGATGCTTGGACAAGAGCCCGTTTAGCGCCTTGAACTGACGGGTTTTTTAGCATCTGCTCGAAATTTAGGCAATCTTTCATGATATTGATAGTTAATAGCCAATCATATCAATAACATAAATTTGGTATAAGATTTGTCTCCTATGGTGAGTTTAAAGAGAAGCACTTGACTTGCTTTAGGAAGCGGCAGAAGGTTTTTGGAGACAAGTTGAGATTTCAATTGTCTGGTCCTCGTTTCCGGTCTTCCCTAAATCCTGGCGGAAATCCCGCGCTTACACAAAGGAATGTTCGATATGACTACCCCCAAAGATATCCTCGACTACATCAAAAAAAATGACATTGAATTTATTGACTTCAAGTTCATTGATTTGCTGGGTACCTGGCAGCATTTGCAAGTTCCGATTGGGGTGGTCAATGAAAGCACCTTGGAAGAAGGAGTGATGTTTGATGGTTCCAGTATTCGATGCTGGCAGACCATCGATGCCAGTGATATGAAAATGATTCCTGATCTGAGTACGATGAAAGTGGATCCTTTCATCGAGGCTAATTCACTTACACTGATTTGTGATATCGTTGATCCCGTTACGGGCGAGCGCTACAGCCGAGATCCAAGAAATATTGCTCGAAAGGCTGAAGCTTATTTAGTCTCAACAGGGATAGCAGACACGGCTTATTTTGGGCCAGAAGCTGAATTTTTCCTTTTTGATGATGTACAGTACTCTTACAGCAGCGCAGGGGGATTTTATTCCATTGATTCAGCAGAGTGTCCATGGAATACAGGTGCCGATGAATTGCCTAATCTGGGATATAAAATTGGGCCGAAATTAGGGTATTTCCCAGCAGCTCCGTTCGACTCCAATCAGGATATTCGAAACGAGATGATTACAACGCTGGAACAGTGTGGTCTGATGGTAGAACGTGCTCACCATGAGGTTGCACCAGCACAGCACGAGATCAATTTCCGATTCGACACTCTTGTCAGTTGTGCAGACCACCTACAATGGTACAAGTACGTCATTAGAAATGTAGCGCGCCAGCATGGCAAAACGGCTACCTTCATGCCCAAGCCCATGTTTGCAGACAATGGAAGTGGAATGCATACTCACCAATCACTTTGGAAAGATGGCAAGCCCCTCTTTGCAGGAGACGAATACGCTGGCTTAAGCGAAACAGCGCTCTACTACATCGGAGGAATTCTCAAGCATGCGCCTTCACTGGCAGCTCTAACCAATCCTCTGACAAATTCCTACAAGCGCCTGGTAAAAGGATTTGAGGCTCCAATCAATCTTGCCTACTCGAATAGAAATAGATCAGCAACGATTCGCATTCCTTTGGCGGATTCTAAGGCAGCAAAACGAATCGAATTTCGCTGCCCAGATCCAGGAGCAAATGGCTACATGGCCTTTGCCGCAATGCTGATGGCTGGATTGGATGGAATTCAAAACAAAATTCATCCTGGTGATCCAATGGATGTCAACATTTATGATCTGCCACCAGAAGAACTCCACAAAATTGGCAAGATGCCAGGGTCTCTGCGCGAGTCCATTGAAAATCTCGAAGCCAATCACGATTTCTTACTGAAGGGAGATGTGTTTACCAAAGATGTGATTGACGCATGGGTGGACTACAAGCTCAATGAAGAGGTCACACCGATTGAATCTCGACCACACCCCTACGAATTCAATCTCTACTACGCCTACTAATCTTACTGCCATACCAGTGGGCTAATATAGCTATAGCTCACTGGTGCACTTCCTACCTTTCGAAGTCTAAGATCAAACCAATTTTAAATTTGTTGTCAATGAGGTGACAACTCTAGGTGTACATCAGCTTCCTGAATATCAGCTATTGATTCAACCAGTTTCTCCGCCTCGACTGCAATCCGTCTGGCCTCTGAAATGATCAGATTTTCCTCCATTTCAACGTGAATGTGTACGAGCAGCTTTCGATGAAGATAATGACAATAAATATGCGTTATTTTCTTGACTTGGGGAACCTGCTTTAGAACGTAAAAAATGTCTTGTTCAATTTCATTTTGAGGTCTCATCAATTGAGTCTCTTCATCGGGCATTTTTGATGGGGGGTCAGGCTCAGGATCCACGTGTACAAGAACTTCTGTGACAGTTGGTAAAGATTGAATAATTCGCAGTCTAGCTCTTTCGGCAATTTGGTGAGCAGAAGAAACCGTGAGGTGCCCATCCACTTCTAAATGCAGATCCACCAGCAGATATGATCCCATCCGTCTTACCCTGACTTCATGAAAATCTTGTACTCCCTCTACATTAGACATTAATTGATGGACCTGCGATTCCACTTCAGGATCTGTAACCGCATCAGTCAGTTCATCTACACTTTGCTTACCCATATCCCAGGCAGTTTTCATGATCAGCGCTGAGACAACCAATCCTGCCAAGGGATCCAAAAAGGGATAGCCCAATTGCGCTCCTCCAATTCCAATCAATGCAGCCACTGAAGAAAGTGCGTCACTCCGATGATGCCAAGCATTGGCCTGAAGGAGACGGTTCTGCTCCTTTTTTCCAATCCACATGGTCAACCAAAACAAGAGTTCCTTAAGAAAGATGGAGATTAATGCAACATAAATTGCGTTCCATCCAGGAGACTGTTCTTGGTCTAGGGATCCAATCGCATAAATACCCAATTCTAATGCTGTAAATCCGAGGAGAACGGCAATAAAAAGCGTCCCAATGGTTTCAAATCGACCATGCCCATAGGGGTGATTATCATCTTTGGGCATACGACCGAGCATCAGTGCCCAAAGAGTCACTCCATCAGAAAGCAGATCAGAGAAAGAATGTCCTGCATCAGCAATCAATGCGGGTGAACCACTCGCCCAACCCACTACAGCTTTCAAAATCGTCAGCAAGACGTTGACGAGAGCCCCTAGCCAGGTCACCGCTTTCATTTGCCATGAAGTTGAACTTTCCAATGAATTAGTTGATTCCATAATTTGGAATGAAAAATAATTTTGATGTGTAATAAAAATCTTTAAGTTGGCAATTTGGCGAACACCTTCAGTAGTCTAGGCGAACATTGAGTTGTGTAGGTGTTTTGAAAAGTTTTGGACTGTCTCAATAGTTGAAAACTTATGAGTTTGAGTGAATCAAAGTAAACATGTGTTCTACAAATTTGCACTGAAAACCAACAAATTATTTGATCTTTAAAAAATGAGAATTGCAAATTTGTTAAGTTTTTTCTGAATTTTTGAAAAAAAGAATAGATTCCCCTGATTTTGCAGTAGATGATTGAATCGTACTCTGCTCAAAGTCTATAAGAAAAATTTGGAAAGGTCTCGCATGATGCCAGGTGGCAAAACTCTGTTAATGTGCTGTAACGGTCTTCTGGTAATGACGGGTGCTTACCAGGCGGGTGGATTGGCTGCCGGGGTGCTTGAGCAAAGAATCATAGAACAGGAAGCCACCCCCTTGATCTTGCCAGCAGTTGCTACTGAAACAAATACAAGACCCCAGGTGAGTGCAGATTACAAAGAATTTGCGGCAATTCTCGAGCGCAATATCTTTAAGGCGGAACGCCGGCCACCCCCGCCACCTCCTCCACCCCCACCAAAAGCTAAAGAAGTTGTAGTGAAGGAGAGTTTGCCTGAACAAGTTGGACCAGTCGGGCCTGTCTTCACTCAATTGAAATTGGTGTTGACGGGTACGATGATCTATGATCACAACGCATTTGCATTTATCGCTGCAGCCAATCAACCTGCTTCGTACAAGATATACCAAATTGGAGATTGCTTTGAACCAGACAGCGTTAAGGAATCAAAGGATATCCCCTGTCCTCCAAACAAAGTAAAAGTCTTTGAAATTCGGGATAGAGAAATCGTCATCATCTATCAAGGGCGAGAAGAAATCCTGAGCATGGATCAACAGACGGAAGCAGTTCAAGCAGCAGTTGCAGCAGCACCAAAGCCGAAGCCTTCTCCACCCAAACCCCAACCTAAACAAAAATCCAGGCCCGTACAAAAACAACAAAAAGCAGTTCTGAAGCCAATACCTCCCAAAGATCAAGGTCCCTTGATTATTAAGCCGACCTCTGAAGCAAACAACGAATCGCCATCAGATGATCAAAGGATTTTCAGATTTGAAAGAGCTTATGTTGATGAGCAGTTGGCAAATTTTAGTCAGTTACTGAATGATGCACGGGTCGTCCCGACTGAAAAAGATGGAACTCCACTTTTCATGTTTAAGTTCATCCGAAAAGGTAGTATCTACGAAAAGCTTGGCTTGAAGAACGAGGATATCATCCTGGCAATCAATGGTTTTACAGTGGATAGTGTGCCAAAAGCACTGAAGCTGTTTGAAACCCTACAGTCCGAGCGAGAAATTACACTGAAAATTGAGCGTGGTGGACAAGCAACAGACTTTCAATATTACATAGATTGACCGTTTCTGCTTGAATTCTCAGGATTTTCTGATCCAATGATTGTTTTTTTGCACCCTTCGTCAGAGGAGAAAAATGGGACTTTTTGATATGTTTAAATCAGATGCAGGAACAGAAATGACCCCTCATTTTGCGTTCGTAACGGCACTGATTTATATGATTGCGGCCGATGGAGAGATTCAGAATGAAGAGATCGGTCAGTTGTTGTCAGTATTAGGTGGTGAGAAAAGCTCTAACGGAGTAATTGGCGTTGGGGCTCAGAATGAGAAGCTTCTCCGAAATGCCCAGAAATACGTGCAATCCAATTCTCCAGATAAATTTTTGGAAGAGGCCGCTCCGCTCCTGACAGATGCACAAAAGATGTGTATCTTGACAAACCTCTGTGATTCTTTGCTGTCTGATGGTAATGCAGACCCAACAGAACAACAATTGTTCTACAAATTTATGCAGGGATTTGGAATTGCCGAGGAGCGCTTCCAGCCTTATTTTGAAGTAATCGTACTGAAGAACGACAGGACAGTCTTCACAAACGACAGTCATCCCAAGAATCAGCCTGGCTACGAAGTCAAACTACCCACCTGATTATGAAGGCCTCATCCGATTTAAAGATGAGGCTTTGATCTGCCAAACCATGCCTTACAGCCACATTCCGAACGTTTTCACCCTTGGTCCAGCAGGTACTTTCAGTGACCAGGCAGCAAAACAGGTTTGCTCAAATTCTGAGGCCATTCACTACACCAAGAACTTCAACGAAGCGGTTGTCCGTGTAGCAGAAACTCCGAATTCTGTGGCTGTGGTTCCAATTGAAAACTCTGTTGCAGGAACCGTCACGCAGATTCAGGACGCATTGGTGACCGAGGAACTTATTATCTTGGATGAGTTCCCCATGCGCATCCGATATGCGCTACTAGCAAATGCCCCCCTCCAGCAAGTGACCCAATTCTTTGCCCACGAGCAGGCCTACGGCCAGACGTTGCAGTACACTGCGAGGCATCTCTGTAGTGCGGACCATATCTACACAAGAAGCAACACTGACTCAGCTACACAGTTCTTTTCATCTAAAGAGCAACTGACTCCCCAAGCTGCGATTGTGCCTATTAATCTGGTCGATGAACATCAAGATTTTGTAGTTGCCCAAGACATTCAAGATTACCCCAATAACACCACACGCTTTATCGTTGTTCGCAAGCGAGAAGATCAAGAACAATTGGATTTCAGGAAGCGCAAAACTTCCCTTTTCATAGAATTTGAGACTGATCGTGCGGGATTGCTTTACGAGATGTTGAGTATTTTCAACGCTTATCGAATAAATCTGTGTCGTCTTGAGTCGCGCCCTTCCAAAAGGATCCCCTGGTCGTATGTGTTTTATGTTGATCTATACAACAGCCAAGAATCACAAAGGTGTTTGAGTGACTTAGAGCAAGCTGGATTCCGTGCTAAAATTTTGGGCTGCTACGATTCATTACCAACGATTTGATTCACTGAAAAATCACTTTAAAACCGCTTTAAGCTCTATCTTTCTCCAACTTTTATGGTGATTTAACTGGGAGAACTCAGATAAGCTTTTGCTTTCTTAAGGTTTGAACCAGAACTTGGTTCGTTAATTTGGGGCTTGATTGGAGGGGGAGAATATGATTCTGGATTATGCTCTGAGCAAGTAATTCAATACTTCAGGAAGGATCATCAAGAATGATTAGGTTGTCTCGGTTCATGATTTTGTCAATAGGCTGCTGCGCAAAATCTTCCGGACAGAAATAACTTGTACCAGCTATTTTTGTGACGATTGCATTAGACTCGGAAGTATCTATGGATATGTGAGTCGCTCCCATTCCAGCTGCTGTGTTCAGTAATTGGTTCATAGCTTCGCGATAGCCATTTCTAGAACTGGTCAGAACAGTTGAGTTCAGTGCACCTCGCGGAACACACAGAGGATATTTCTTGGGATCATTCATAAAACCGATTTGCCTGCCTGGCTCTGTCAAAATTACTGCAGATTGAATACAGCCAAACATCAGTCCACCCAAGAAAATTACGGATAATTGCCGCATATAACTTCCCATTATTGAAGTACCTCAATCATTTTTCCCCCTGTTGATGAAGCAACTTTAGCCAACCAGTCGATCTGCCACCCGGTTCTATGAAGTTCTAACCACTCGTCAACAATTACTAATGGATGCCTCAAGTCAGGCATATCCCCACATCGACAGCTAATTTGCATTTCATAGGTGCCAGCTGTCTTTGTAGCCAATTCCAATGCAGCAAGTTCTTCACGAACACTCAGGACCTGCTCTTCCATGACCTGGCTTGTTTCTAAGTCAACTAAACTTAGAACGACATCGGATGATGATGTTGGTAGATGCAAATTGCCGGCAATTCTTTTGCTCACATGGTACGGTCGGGTTCTGCGAAAATCTTTGAAAATTCGCTGTTGCTCAAAGAATGGCTGATAAAGAAGTGTTTGCCAGAACATCAAGTGCTGGAACCGAGTTGCTTGATCTTGTTCTCTTCTGAGAGTCCAACGCCAAGAGTGAGGATCTGTCACCCAATCAACCCTCCCTAATCCAAATGAAGTCCTCCTGAGTATCCGAATACCTGAGTCATCTTTTGAACTATCCCAACTGTAAGTGGCTTGACGTTGAGAATGCTCTGGAGGCAATAGATCAATCTCCTCATAATTCCAATTTTGCTCGTGTCGCAATGGCCATTCCCAACTCAGAGCTTTCTCCGAATTCATGAAGAGTTCAGCATATCCTCGCTCACCCTCTGTCTGATCGCCACCAACAACAACAATACGCTTCCCCTGAGAGAGGAATTTTTGAAAACTACGCTGGAATCCTACGTTCCTGAGATATTTCTTGATGGTAAAATTATGGAATATGACCACATCAAATTTGAACAATTCCACCATGAACAATTCCTCCACAGGAAACTGAATCAAGGCCAATTCGTTTTCAGGGATATTGTTGGCATCCTCAAAGGGATCACGCAAAATGAAGAAAGAAATCAAATCAATCTCAGGGCTATCTCCTAAAAGAGATCGTAGATAACGAACATCCCAACCCGTTCTCCCAGCGATATGTAAGACCTTCAGTCGGTTTGAGCGAACTGGGACAGATAGATAAGCCAGGTTGTTTTGTAAATTGGTTTCACCTGCAAGAGGTGCCAACCGAAGTTGTAAAAGTTGGTCGCCCATCTTATTGGGTGTCCACTTGAGGCTGAGTTTGATTTCTTGCAGCGTCCCGTCCCACTCAATAATTTTCTTATCCAATAGTGCTTTGCCATCTGTCAGCACTACCTCGGATGATCCTGCTTGCAAGCTCTTGGAAGCGTGAATGGTTATGGGCAAATCAACGCTTTCATTGACAAAAGCAACCTGGATATTGCCCTCCGTTCTCAACTCTAAATCAACTGCTTGGGGTATCTGCCAAACGAGAGTATTCAATTTAATTTCATAACCTGCCAAATTCTCACCAAGTTCCTTCAGAGAAAGGTCAGCCTCATTTTCCTGCCCATCAGTTACCAAGAGTAATTCGCTTCCCTTCGGAAGATTGGTCTGTCTCAAGAACAAATTTAGATTGTCTGACAAACCAGAAGTTGCTGACCAAAGAACTGAAGCATCTTTGTTTTGTGGATCAAACCAATTTAGGTACTTCAGTTCTCTTTTTGGAAATTCTGCTTCAATTTTTTTTTGAATTTCAACAGGGATGAGTGAAACGGGATTATTTATTGGCTCCGAAGAATGTTGGAGCAACTGACGGAAACTTTCACTCGTATCGATGAGTACCCAAAGGGGGGGGCGATATTCTTCTTCAGAGTTGATCAGCACCTGGAGGCTCCAAACCAACAAAGCTAACAAAGCGAGACGACTGGTAATTCCGTAATACCTAAAAGCTTGCTTACGTTTTAGTAGGATCAGTCCAACAATGGATGCTAGAAGAAAGGCAAGAATCCAGAGAAACCAGAAAGCGTTGATTCCCATAAAGGAATATTTAGAAGAAAGGGCCTGATGGTTGAGAGGTTTTGTTTTTGAGTACGATCACAACCTGACAGGAATTCCAGAGGTCCGCAAGAATTGTTTCACCTCGGAGACAGTGTAGGTTCCATAATGAAAGACAGAAGCTGCCAAAACCGCATCCGCTTTGCCTACCTTGATCGCATCTCGAAAGTGTTCCAGCGTTCCCCCTCCTCCCGAAGCAATTACAGGGATAGAGAGCATGGTGCTGACCTTTGAGTTGAGTGGATTATCAAAGCCATTTTTGTGGCCATCGGCATCCATGCTCGTCAATAGAATTTCCCCTGCACCACGATCTGATGCTTCTTGAGCCCATTCCAGGGCATTTCTCCCTGTGGAACGAGTGCCACCATGACTGAAGACCTCCCAGTGATTTCCAACTTTTTTAGCATCAATCGCAACGACAATGCACTGAGAACCGAAGCGTTTTGCTCCTTCTGTGATTAGGTCAGGATTTTTCAACGCAGAAGAATTGATAGAGATTTTGTCAGCACCAGCAGTGACCAGATCAGCAATGTGATCTAGCGAGGAAATTCCACCTCCGATTGTAAATGGTATGAACAGCTCTCTGGCTAGTTTCGTAGCAAGCTCAATGGTAGTCCCACGATTTTCCAATGAAGCTGCAATATCTAAGAACACCAGTTCATCAGCAGATTGTTTATTATAGCGCTGTGCTAACTCAATTGGGTCTCCAGCATCGCGCAAACCCACAAAACTAGTCCCCTTGACAACACGACCAGCTTTGATGTCGAGACAAGGAATGATGCGCTTTGCTAGCATTAAGTTGCTCCTTCATAATTAATTAGAAGCTTCTGAATAGGCCTGTAACATCGCAGTTTGTGAGTTGAAAGGGTCTTCACCAAGATCCTCTGGTCGAATTCGTTTATAATTTCCGTCTGAAAGTAATTCAAAGGACAATTGGTTGTCTTTGAGTTGTGATTGAAGAACTTTTTCCATCAAAATTTGTCGAAGCTGAGCTTCCAGAATAGGGGTGAGTACCTCAACCCGACGATCAAGATTCCGTTCCATGATGTCCGCACTTCCAATGTACATTTCTTCTGAGCCATCATTTTGGAAATAAAACAGTCTAGAGTGCTCAAGGAAACGTCCAATAATTGATCGAACTCGGATGTTTTCACTAATATTTTTCAGTCCTGGTCTCAGACAGCAAATACCACGAATGATGAGATCAATTTTTACACCTGCTTGTGAGGCCCGATAAAGTGCTTGAATCACCGAAGGATGGGTAACAGCGTTTGCTTTGATAATAATCCGCCCTTCTTTACCAGATCGAGCGATCTCAGCTTCCCGGTCAATCATTTCCTCTAGCTTCCTTCTCAAGGAACGTGGTGCCACTAAGAGGTGATCGTAATCATGTTTGCCAGAATAGCCTGTTAAGTAATTGAAAACATCGGTTACATCTCTGCCAATCTGTTCACTGGCTGTGAAGATGCCAAGATCGGTGTAAATCTTTGAAGAGCCCGGATTATAGTTTCCAGTCCCAATGTGCATATATCTTCGGATTCTATCTCCTTCTTTTCGAATCACCATGCATAACTTGCAGTGAGTCTTCAGCTTCAACATGCCGTAAACAACGTGAGCTCCGACCGATTCGAGGCGTCTCGCCCAGACAATGTTATTCTTCTCATCAAAGCGTGCTTTGAGTTCTACTAGTACAGCTACTTGTTTTCCGTCCTCTGCAGCTTCAATGAGCTTTTGCACAATTTGAGAATCAGATCCCACTCGATAAAGAGTCATTTTGATCCCAATAACATGAGGATCTTTCACGGCTGCATAAATGAACTCTTCAACAGAATCGAACGATTCAAAAGGGTGGTGAACTAGGTAATCCTGGAGGCGAATCCTGTCAAAAATGGTGTCTCGTTGTTCTCTTGTGAACAAGATAGATGGCTTGAAGGGAGCATCTTTCAATTGAGGTAATGATAACTTCAGCAGCGAGAACCATGCTCCAAAATTCATTCGGGTGTGAGTTCTTGTGACAATGCCTCTTCCCCGCTCAATCTCAAAATTTTCCATTAAGACTTGAAGGAGTTCCTCAGGCATTTGATCTTCCACCTGTAGTAAAGAAACGTTGCCATAACGTAGTTGTTTCAGGCTCCGGTCAACGTTCTCCAGTAGATCCCCTGCCTCGTCCTCCTGAATAACAAGGTCAGTATCTCGGATGACTCGAAAGACATAGACATCCAGCACATTATTGTCAGGAAACAGCTCCTTCAGGTTGTCTTTAATAACATCCTCAAGGTAGACAAATCCAAATCGACTACCTGCCAATTCCGCAGGAACGGGAATGAATCGTGGTAAAATATCTGGAATTTTTATCCGAGCGAAGTTCTTTTCATGAGGGCCGTATTGAACTACTACCGCTAGATTCAAACTCATACTGGAGATGAACGGGAAGGGATGTCCGGGATCAAAAGCAAGGGGTGTCAGAACAGGGTGGACTCCTTGTTGATAGTAGTTTGAAAGATATTCTCTGAGTTCTGGAGTGTACTGATCTGGTTCGACGAAGCGTACCGAGTGTTTCTCCAATTGAGGTCGGAGTTGTTCAGACCAACATTGTTGTTGATCTTGTTTCATCTGCTGTACTCTGAATCGAATCGCACCAAGCTGCTCTTCTACACTCATTCCATCTGGAGCAATGTTATCACTTCCGGAGCGCATCTGTTTGAGAAGCGCTGCAACACGAACCATGAAAAACTCATCCATGTTTGTTTGCACGATCGCCAGAAATTTGACGCGCTCTAGGAGTGGATGATTTTCATCTTTTGCTTGTTCTAATACTCTTTGATTGAACTCAAGCCAACTCAACTCTCTATTGAAGTACAATCGGCTATCGTTCAAATCTTCGGATGAGAGAATTTCATCCTCAATTAACTCATTTGCTGAGTCTGTTTTATTTTTGGGCATGGGAAACTTTTTGCTGGGGTTGCGTGTTGGCCAGAAAGAAGGAGTTACGATTTGTTTTTAGAAATTGAGTGATCAAAACCATGATATTCTAACTTTTTCTCAAAATTCATTTCATTTTGTCGGCTTGTAATTTGCACGGAAAAATTATCTTCTCTACCTGTAATTCGGAGAGCCTAATGGGTCAGGAAAATATACTACCCTCTGGAGATACCTACTTTGATCCGGAAATCATGGAGGGGATGATTCGAGAAACCTTCGGACTTGAATCTGAAACATCCGATGCTACCTCATCAGATGGGAATGATACTTACCAAACGCTTGATGCTGTGCTTGAAAGATCCTTATTGCCCATTGCAGACAGGCTTTCGGCTTATCTTCGTTTGATTTTAATGCAGGTTCTACCCCGACAATTACAAATAGAATTCAAGCGCCAGTTTCAAACCACTTATCACGATTTAACAGAGATCTTTCCTCGAAGATCATACTTTTCAATGATCTGGGTTCAACCTCACAACACCGTTTGGTTTATGCAACTCGATCGATCACTAGCGGAAGGCTTGGCGGGTAGAAAGTACAACCTCGAATTTGGCTCATCCGGTAAGAGCTGGCATGAGGTAACCGAGGCGGATTCTGGAATTTACCTCGAGATCGGAGAAATCTTACGACGTTGCTTCCACGGAATCCCCAGATCATGGAGTCAAAAAGGCAGTTTAGAAATTGATCGATTCAAGCACATGCTTCAACCAGGATATCTAGACGAAGTGGAGCCCGAAGATCTTTATGTCATTCAGGAATTCCAGGTCGATCATCCTGAACTTCGCGGAAGCTTCCATCTGGGTATCCCATACGTTGTCATTATGAGTCTCCTGCGGGATGAACTAGCTGCTTGAACCTCCATTGTCGATCTTCAGGACTGCCATGAATGCTTCTTGAGGAACTTCAACAGTGCCCAGCCGTTTCATTCTTTTCTTTCCTTCCTTCTGTTTCTCCAAAAGCTTTCTTTTCCTTGTGATGTCCCCTCCGTAACACTTTGCGGTCACATCCTTACGCAAAGCCCCAAGGGTTTCTCTGGCAATGATTTTTGAACCGATTGCTGCTTGTATAGCAATTTCGTACATCTGCCTCGGCAGTAATTTCTTGAACTGTTTACAAAGTTCTCTTCCCCGATAGTAGGCCTGTTCTTTCGGGACTATCAATGACAAAGCATCGACAACATCTCCGTTTAACAGAATATCCAGCTTTGAAAGATCCCCCAATCGATAGTCGATCAACTCGTAGTCGAAAGAAGCGTAGCCGCGTGAAACTGATTTCAATCTGTCATAGAAATCCAGGACAATTTCATTTAATGGGAATTCATATTCCAGCATCACCCGGTTTGGTGAAGGGTACTCCATGTTGGTCTGTATTCCCCGCCGTTCTTGGGCCAACTTGATGATGTTGCCAACATATTCCTGAGGTGTGAAAATCCTACTACGGATATAGGGCTCTTCGATGTGGTTAAGCTCAGAAGCTGATGGAAGCTGAGAAGGATTGTCAACCTTGATCAGTCCCCCATCTTTCAAATGGACATCATAGACGACACTTGGCGCGGTCGTGATGAGGTCAATTTTGAATTCTCTTTCCAATCGTTCCTGGGCGATTTCCATATGGAGAAGACCCAAGAATCCGCATCGGAAACCGAATCCTAGAGCTGCAGAAGTTTCTGGTTCATACGTCAAGGAGGAATCGTTCAAGGCCAATTTGCGAAGAGCTTCGCGCAAGTCTTCGTAGTCCTCACTACTTACTGGATAGATACCACTGAAGACCATCGGCTTTGCCTCAGCATAGCCTGATAGTGAGTTTGTGGCCGGTCTGTCCGCATGAGTGACTGTGTCACCAATTTTTGTGTGACCAATGGTCTTAATTGAAGCACAGACAAATCCAACTTCTCCTGTACTCAGTTCGGATCGTTCTTTTCTGAAAGGAGTGAAGACACCAAGTTGTGTCACTTCATACTCAAAACCAGTCGCCATGAAACGGATGACTTCTCCGACTTTAATTTTTCCATCGACTACTCGGACTAGGATCACAATTCCCAGGTAGGGATCAAACCAAGAATCAAAGATGAGTCCGCGTAGGGGGACATCTGGCTTTTCAGTGGGTGGCGGGACTTTCTGAACAATCTGCTCTAAAAGTTCTTGGATCCCGGTATTATTTTTAGCACTGACTCTCACGGCATCTTGAGCGTCGAGCCCTATCACCTCTTCAATTTCAGCAATGACACGTTGCGGTTCAGCGGTAGGCAGATCAATTTTGTTAAGGACGGGAATGATTTCTAAATCGTTATCCAGCGCCATGTATACATTTGCTAGCGTCTGAGCCTCTACCCCTTGAGCTGCATCCACTACAAGTAAAGCTCCTTCACAAGCAGCTAGAGATCGGGAAACCTCATAGGTGAAGTCCACATGGCCTGGCGTATCAATCAAATTCAAAGTGTACTCTTGGCCGTCAACAGCTTCGTAATTGAGACGGACAGTTTGCGACTTAACCGTGATGCCACGCTCACGCTCAATGTCCATATTATCGAGCAGTTGTTGTTGTGCCTCACGGTCTGTAATCGCATGAGTCGTCTTCATCAAGCAGTCTGCAAGAGTAGACTTGCCATGGTCAATGTGAGCAATGATCGAGAAGTTTCGGATGAAACGTGGATCAGTTGATTCGTTTTTCATTTAGGCTAGGGGACGCTCAAGAACGTTTGGACAGTAATAAAATGATGATGAGATTTCAGAAAAATTTTTACTTTTAACAAGATTTTAAAGATTCCACCAGCCGAATCTCGGTGCCTTTGAATTGCTTTTTCAATCACTTTTAAACTAAAATTTTACCAAATACTTAACTCACTGTGCCCCCAGAGATCCATGCTGCCTGAAAAAAATCTAAATTTTCTTTTCAGAATTTTTCTTTACTCCTTTTATTGTTTTTTCAGAGTAATTTTTAGCCGTCGCGCAGGCAACTACATCCATATGGCTCTTGCTGAAGTCAGCAGAGTCAATGCAATTGAAAAAAGCCAACGAAGATTGGAGAAGGAAAATAAAAAACGACTCAAACAAGGGTTGCCTCCGTTGGCTGTTCCGGAGGATTCAGGCGGGGAAGATTTAGCAGAGCCAGAGCAGGCACAAGAGAAAATGGAAGAAAAAGCTATTGAAGAATCAATATCACCAAATGCTCTGAAAGTAGAAGAATCCAAGGAAGTAAAAGTGAAAGACGAGAAAAATATTGATGGGGTTTTTCTCTTGTCGCTCTTTCAGAAGCAGGGTCGCTTGGTTGATTTTTTAAAGCAAGACATTGCCACTTTTTCAAATGCTGAGGTGGGTGAGGCCGCTCGAGTCGTGCATGATGGATGCGCCAGAATACTAAGTGATTACTTCACAATGGAAGCGATCCGTAACGAGGAAGAAGGTGCATTGGTCAGCGTTGATGCGGACTACAATCTATCAGAAATCACACTAACTGGAAATTTGCGAGGGTCGGCCCCGTATCGTGGGGAGTTGTTACATCACGGCTGGAAGATCTCCGATCAGCATCCACCCGAACAGTTGGATCCGAAAGCACGATTTATTGTTCAACCAGCAGAAATCGAAGTGCGCTGACAATGAAGCAGTAGCATTTCAATCAATCGAATGCTACACTTTTGGTTCTTTCAAAGATCGGAAGGTCTTCCTTTCGAATGGGGGCTTTGACTCCTCTGAGCATCTGAGGTTAATTCCCCTAGGATGCTAATCCTCAACCATTCACTCAAGGATTCTGAACATGAAAAAATTTGCTGCAGCCCTGTCAGTGATGTTGCTGATAGGAGGAGTAGGCATTGCGGGTGGTTGTGACTATCACAACAAGTCTTACACGATGGCGAAAAACGCTACTGAAGCACCTCAAGGAACATTTGTTCTTTCGGTGCATGGCAAACGCGTTATGAAGCGTGATCTCAACCCTGGACAAACAGTTTATACTGTTCAAAGTGAAATAGGCGAAATCCTGGCTCAAGATATCAGTTTTGATGAATTGGCTGAGCAATTCCCTGAGATCTATAGTCAAGTAAATAGCTGACTAAATAGCTCTAAGACCGGAGTTTTGAACTATCAGCCTCCGGCTCCCTTCTTTCCTCACCCAACCCCTGCCCCCGTTTAACGGCGTTCATGCCTGATGTTTCAAAAATGAGTTCTCCTGATTTCGAAGAAATTCATGCTCGACTTCGTGAATTCCCAGTGCAGTTCCGGGCTGAAATTCATCGAGTAATTGTTGGTCAGGAAGAAGTTCTGGATCAGTTGCTGATTGCACTCTTGTGCAACGGTCATGTGCTGCTAACAGGAGTACCAGGGTTGGCTAAAACTCTGCTGATCAAGACCCTTGCAAACCTCTTTCGGTTGAACTTCAATCGAATTCAATGCACCCCTGACCTGATGCCATCAGATATCAGTGGGGTCGAAATACTTGATGAAAATGAACAAGAGCGAAAATTTCGCTTCATTGAGGGACCAGTCTTCACCAATCTCTTACTAGCGGATGAAATCAATCGAACTTCTCCACGAACACAGGCGGCTCTTCTTCAAGCCATGCAGGAAAAGCAAGTTACTGTGGCAGGCAAGACTTACCAACTGACCCATCCATTCATCGTCTTCGCAACTCAAAATCCAATCGATTCAGAGGGGACCTATCCGCTTCCAGAGGCCCAACTTGACCGATTTTTATTCAATGTTGAGATGGAGTACCCAAGTGCGACAGAAGAAGCAGAGATCGCAGTTCAATCCCAGTCGCAGTCTCAGGAAGTGAATGCTTTCTTTGATGGAAGCGATTTGCTGAAAATTCAGAAACTTGTTGATGAAGTCCCGATAGCTCCTCATGTCGTCGATTGGATCGTACAGCTTGTCCGAGCCACAAGGCCCCAAGACAGTTCGGTTGAACCCATCAAAAAATATGTTGAATGGGGTGCAGGTGTCCGAGCATCGCAAAATCTGGTTCGAGCTGCTAGGGCCCACGCATTACTGAAGGGTGATTCAGTGGTGAGCAAAGAGCATGTTCGCTATGTCGCCCCTTCGGTTCTTCGTCATCGCATCATAGTGAATTTTATTGGGGAAGCTGAGCAATGGACTCCCATTCGTCTCATTGAACTGTTACTCGAAAATCATACCTAGTAGATCTTCATGGAAGGCAAATCCTCCACTCCGAATCCCAAGCTGCTACAGCGTCTCCAGACTGAATTTGAATTCAACCCTGATCACATTCAAAACACACTTAGTCTCCTACTAGCAGATAACACGATTCCATTTGTTGCCCGCTACAGAAAAGAGCAGACAGGAAATTTGGATGAAGTGCAGATCGCTAACTTACTGGATCGATATGAGTATCTGAAAGAACTCGAAGATCGAAGAGAGACAATCCTCAATAGCATCCGGGATCAGGAGAAGCTAACAGATGAGTTGGAAGAAAAGATTAATGAAGTCCAGACCAAACAGGAGTTGGAGGATCTTTACTTACCTTACAAACCGAAGCGACGAACTCGCGCAATGATTGCCCGTGAAAAAGGCTTGGAACCGCTTGCTCTATTGGTTTTGGAGGAACAAGGAGATAGGAATCAAATAAGTAATTGGCTTAATGCTTTCCAAGCGGGATTGTCTTCACCCATGCCAACTGATGAAATTTGGCAGGGAGTTCGGGATGTTTTTGCTGAAAAAGTGGCTGAAGATGCAGAGACACGAGCACGCATTCGTCAATTGACTTTTCAGCACGGTAAATTCGTTTCAGAAGTAAAACTAGAATTCAAGGAGACGACTTCGAAATTTGAAATGTATTATGAGTTCACTGAGAACATCAGTAAGATCCAACCGCATCGATACTTGGCGATTAGACGCGGAGAAAAGGAAGAAATCTTACAGGCAAGGGTTCAGGTGCAGAGGGGTCTAACCGAATCTGCTCTCCAAGAAATCTGGCTAACCAAAGCGAATGTGGATTTTCGACAAGAGCTTCAGGTAGCCCTCTCTGATGCATATGATCGCTTGCTAGCACCTTCAATTGAGACAGAAATCCGACAAGAATTGAAACAGCGAGCAGATGAAAGTTCTATTGAGTTGTTTTCCAAGAATCTACGCCAGTTACTGATGCAGCCTCCTGGAGGTTCAAAAGTAGTCATTGGCCTGGATCCAGGCTTTCGAACAGGAACAAAGTGGGTAGTTCTAGACCACACAGGGCGATTGCACGAGCACGGTGTCATCTACCCGGTGGAACCACAAAGGCAGGAAGAGGCATCAAGACGTACGCTACTGGACTTGATTCATCGATTCCAAGCGGAAATTGTTGTTGTAGGAAATGGCACAGGCTCTAGAGAAGTGTCCCAGTTTCTAAGAGAATTTATCAAAGATTTGCATTTAAAGGTTAGGCATTTGGTTGTGAACGAATCTGGTGCCTCTGTTTACTCAGCATCGGAGGTCGCTCGTCAGGAATTTCCTGATTTGGATTTAACGGTCCGGGGTGCGGTTTCGATAGCCCGGCGTTATCAGGATCCATTGGCGGAGTTGGTCAAGATAGACCCGAAATCTATTGGAGTGGGGCAATACCAACATGATGTCAATCAGAAGCAATTAAAGCAGTCTCTTGATCGAACGGTCGAGTCTTGTGTAAACCAAGTAGGAGTAGAACTAAACCAGGCATCAGCAGCTCTTTTAAGCTATGTCTCCGGGGTCACGAAGTCTCTTGCTGGGCGCATCGTTTCGTTTCGAGATGAAAATGGCCCGTTCCGATCACGTCAAGAACTGATGCAGGTGATTGGCTTTGGAAAAAAAGCTTTTGAACAAGCGGCTGGTTTTTTAAGAATTCGAAATGCTTTGCACCCGTTGGACCAGTCGGCAGTTCATCCGGAGCGTTACAGCATGGTGGAACAAATGGCAGCCAGTCAAAACCTCTTGGTTGCAGATCTCATTGGTAATCAGGATGCACTTCAAAAAATTCAGTTTCAAGAATTCGTCTCTGAAGAAGTTGGCAGCTACACCCTGAATGACATTCTGGAGGAACTGAAAAAGCCTGGACGAGACCCTCGAGATGACCACCAAGAAGTGCAATTCAGTGAAGCCGTCCAAGACATGAAAGATCTTCAGGTTGGGATGCATCTTCAAGGAGTGGTGACTAACGTCACGCACTTTGGAGCATTCGTTGATATAGGTGTTCATCAAGATGGCCTGGTGCATATTTCACAGATGTCTTCACAATTTGTGCGCGATCCTCTTGAAGCCTGTGCAGTAGGACAACGTGTTGAAGTTTGGGTGTTAGAAGTTGATGCCGAACGGAAAAGAATTGCTTTGAGTATGCGCAACCCAGATTCTAAAAAAATGGATCGAAATCAATCGAAACCTCTACCACAGAAAAAGAATAAGTTGGCCCAACAGCCATCCAGACAAAAACAGAGTGCAGGGTTGGATCAACTGATGGAGAAATTCAGATCACTTTGATGTTCCTTCTATCCATGCATTGAGGCGATAATGGATCATCAGCAATGGCAGAATCGAATAAACGAAATATCTGGTGATCTAGAGTCAAGGCTAGACCCGGCCGCACAAAACTTTGCTCAAAGGCTCAAGCAGACTCTTGAAAGGGATTTTCCAGCCCATCGAGAAGCCTCAACTGTCCTCACGCTTCGTCACCATGCCTTCACACATGCTTTGCAACTCTATGATTTGCAAAGTGCTCTTCGACTCATTGCAACCTACAACCTCCACCAACAAGCTACGCAGGGCATAGTCCCCAGAATTCAAAAAAGCTGTAATTCATTGGCAGTCATCCGTCAACTGGATGAATTCGCTTCCAGTCCGGTCGAACTGCGTGCTCTAGAAAGATATCGTATTGGGGTGGAAGAGAGCCTGCAAACAGTTTTAAAATGTGAGGTGCAGCTACTTTACGAGCCCGTTAGACTTCAGAAAGTAGTTTTAACTGCCCAAAATTTACCGGAAGAAGTACAGCAGCATTTTTTTATAGAGCAACTGCAGTCACTTTTTACCAGAGATTATCAGACCTACCTGATTCTGAAAAATCGATTTTTTCTATCACGAATTCGGCAAGGCTTAGGCGATGACCTAATCGTTCGTTGGATGCAGCGCCGTTTGAAAGGGTCACTTCGATTAGGAGGACCCTCAGAAATCTTTGAGGAGGTTCGCAAAGTAGATTTTCGCACCGTAGAACAATTGGTACGTGAGTTAGTACATCACCATCCCGGCAACCCAAAATTGAAAGGAAGCCCCACGCCGTGGCATCCGGAAAATTCAAGGGGGGCAGGATTCGTTGTGGACCAACAGATTGCTCCGAGTTCTGAGATAATTCCCAACAATAAAAGCAACAGGTCCATTCCGGGTCATGGAGAATCTAAGTCTCCGATTCAACGAGCAGAGCCCTCAGCGATTTCCACTACAGAGGAGATAGCATTTGATCATGGTAGCGACGCTGAGCCCGTTGCTGAACCAATTGGAAAGGAATTAGCAGAACAGACTGGTAGAAAACAAGTTTCACTGACGGAAGACGGTGAAGATGCTTTCGAAGTACTCTTAAAGAGGTTACGCCCTCTTCTCAGAAAGATCACCAAGAATCTCAAAAGTGTCTACAGTACTTCATCTCCATTTCTTACTCCACGGAACGAAGACTACACAACGTCCCAGCAACTAGAGCAAGAAGAGTTTTTCAACTTGGAAAGGAATGAAATAGTTGATCTCCGAGAGTGGATATCAGCAATATTAGAAGCTGAACATCTTGAGGGTGCCCGCTGGAAACGTACGGAGGTAGTTGAAGTGTGGGAGAGTGATCCCGAACTGAATGAGGAGTTTTTGAAAGAAGAACGTTCACGTGATAAAGATCACAGTCTGAAGATCAGTAGCCTAATGCCTTTCCCTTTAAGCATTCCAACGCCTGATGGCACAATCTTAAATTTGGAGAAGGGGAGAAGATTCGTTCTTCAATTGGGTGTGGCCTTCATGGACAGGGATCTTCCTGATCGCAAACGATGTCAAAGTCAGGCGACTCCCTATCTTAGAATTTTTTTCAAAGGACAACATCTGCAAAAGCGAGGAGCCATTGTTCATTTAAATCAGGAACCATATTTCTTGGCTTTGCCTGAACAGGTGAAATCTACAATAGTTCTGTTCCACCTGTCTGTGATGGTGCTCCATCAGTCATTTGGGCTCAGTTTGCCAGCCTCGTTGCGTCAATACTTGGTGGATGTGTTTTCACTTAGCAAAGACAATGAATGAAACTACTTACTGCACTCCTCAGAATTTTCAATTAATTTGAAGGGGTTGATCAATAATTCTTCAGACCAACTCACCAGGTCAGGTGGATAGTGTACAGCAAGTTGATAAAGACCCCCAGGAGGCGCTGTTTTCCCTGCTTTGGTTCGGTCCTTCCACATTAAAATCTCTTTCATCGAAATTCCCTCTCTTTTTCTCAGACCTACTTCCACCAGAGTCCCAGTAAGAATTCGCACCATATGCTGTAGAAATGAGTTTGCTTCAAACTCCATAATGAGATTGCCCCAGGGGGAAACGGTCTTCGTTATCGTGATCTCTCGCAACTCTTTTACAGGATCAGGACCACTGCAATGACTTGCTCTGAAAGAGGAAAAGTCATGTCTCCCGACTAAGTATTCCATGGCCGTTCTCATTTCCTTCACATCCAATGGTTGACGAATCCACCATGAATGATTTTCAGTAAATGGATTCCTTTGCTGAGAATTATGAATGAGGTATGCGTACCGTTTACCGATAGAATCATGCCGAGCATGAAAACTAATGGGCTTCTCTACTGCATTGCGTACGACTATGTCAGGAGGTAACAGTCCGTTGAGAGCTTTCTGCCATTGTTCAGCTGTAAAATTTTGTGAACTTTGAAAATGGGCAGGATAATTGAGGGCATGAACACCAGCATCGGTTCTACCGCTGCCAAGTACTTTATGGAAGGTTCCTGTCAGTTGTTGGAGAGCTTTTTCGATTTCACCTTCGATTGTGGGAAGATTGGGCTGAACCTGCCAACCTGCGTAACGAGTACCACAATATGTCAGCAGGAGAAGCCAGGTTCGCAAGATTCAAGCAAGGTAGGGGGATTAAGCAGCTTCTACAGCTCTGTCAGCCATTGAACGAATTTTACTGGGATCGTTACCCACCACCTGATCAACAAGTTTGCCGTCTTTCATCATGATGACGGTAGGTATTCCTCGGACTCCGAAGCGAACAGCAGCGCGTTGATTGGAATCGACGTCTAGTTTGCAAACTTTGATTTGCTCACCATGAGATTCTGCGATGGAATCTATCACTGGTGCAAGGGCTCGACATGGTCCGCACCACTCAGCCCAGAAATCAATCATTACGTAGCCGGATCCTGTCTGTTCATCAAAGGAATCATCGTTGAGGTGAACAACTTTTTCGCTTGCCATAAAAACACTCTCCATTCAAAGGTGGAAAACGTTCAAATTATCAGACCTCCGCTGGGCTGACAAGGTCTATCTAGGTTCAAAGTATTCAAGCTAGGTTGGGAGCTTTTGAACTTTGGAAGAAAGTCTTGACGGCTTTTCTCGAAGAATTCCCAAAAAGCGAGGCTGCCTGAAAGTAGTATTTTTCTTGAAGATGCACTACAGACCGATGTCGAGATAGCGGTGTATCAGCTACATTCAAAACTTCCTTCTTCCACTTCAACTGCAATAGTGTGTGCAGAGATGAAAGAGATGGGAAACCCGCCATGACTCCTTGCTTGATGGATTCATTACTGCTCATCTCCATGCCTTTGCCTCATTCAATTCTTTGTTCGGTAAGAAAGCTATGAAGCAATATCCTTTGATTACAAAATAAAACTTGCTCAACAGAGACCAGTGACAAATTCCTGGCGATAATCTACCTTCAGATCAAGGTAAATCTCCAGATGATCTCTTAAAAACACAGCAATCGCTTTCGGTATGAAGTATTTCGCTTTACAGAACACTCCTATTCTCATTCGTCCACCTTCAATACACCGCACATTATTATGGACTCCTCGGGCTAGCTAAGTTGCGTCTCCAGCTGTTTTGCTTACTTAAAGATCACCTGCCCATCTTCCATCAGGCGGAATTCATTCCGTCTTCGCTCGAATTGTGTTAATTCAACTTCTTGCTCAAGTTGCTAAAGCTGGAAATTCATTGCTGGCGGTGTTAAAGCAAGTCCTTCTGAATCCGCTGTTACAGATCCTGAGAATTCCAAAATTCTAAACCTATTACTGTTTGAAAGTCGGATTTTTCGTTGAAAATGTTTGATTTTGGAGCTCCAGATCTTGAACCCCCATTTCCGCTAAAAATTACCGTTTTGGAAGTGATTTTTTGTGAATCTAGTACTCTGAATGAATTTGATATACTCTTGGGTAACCATGGTAACAAGATGTTCCGAGTATCTTTAAAGTATTCCTGATTTAAAAATCTTTTTTACTTTGCTGAAGGGCTATTGATGAGAAATTTGCGAAAACTTGATCGAGTTGAATTGCAGGGTAAAAGAGTCCTTTTGAGAGCGGATCTTAATGTGCCGATGAAGGAAGGAAAGGTCACTGATGCTACACGCATTCAAAGGTTTATCCCAACTCTTCAGTATCTGCGTAAGGCTGGAGCGATTGTTATCGTTACCAGTCATCTGGGCAGGCCCAAGGGAAAGTTCAATGTTGAAATGTCTCTGAAAACAGTTGCAGATTCTTTGGCTCAATTATCCAACCTGAGAATTGAATTCATTGGGACATCAGTGGGTCAGGAATCAGTGGCTAAAACGAAAGAGATGAAAGCAGGCGAGGTAGCTTTACTTGAAAATCTTCGTTTTCACCTTGATGAAGAAGCAAATGATTCCGAGTTTGCCAAGCAGCTTGCTGCACATGCAGAAATTTATGTGAATGACGCATTTTCTGCGGCCCATCGAGCCCACGCTTCAACCCATGCGATCAGCAAGTTTCTGCCAGCATATGCTGGCCCTAGTATGGTAGCTGAACTGGAAGCACTTCAAGCCGCACTGGGCGATCCCAAACGTCCAGTTGCAGCCTTAGTTGGTGGAGCCAAAGTGTCCAGTAAAATTGATGTGCTCCAGCACTTAGTGCCACGCATGGATAAGTTGATCATTGGTGGGGGCATGGCAAACACCTTCCTTCTCGCTCAAGGAAAGAGCATTGGCAAATCCTTAGCTGAAGCAGAATTAGTAGAAACCGCTAAGGTTATTTTAGGAAAGGCGAAGGAGAGTGGATGTGAGATTTTACTGCCTGAAGATGCCGTTGTAGCGAATACTCTGAGCGCTAACGCGGCTTGCAAAACTGTGCATGTTGACAATGTTGCAGAAGATCAGATGATTTTGGATGTTGGATCAGACTCGATTGAACTGTTCAACAATCATATTGGGGAATGCCAAACCCTGCTTTGGAACGGGCCACTTGGGGCTTTTGAAGTCAATCCCTTCGGCAAAGGAACTTATGCGGTTGGGAAGCAAGCTGCCAAATTAACAAAGGCAGGGAAATTACTTACGGTTGCGGGAGGTGGTGATACTGTTGCGGCACTCAATGTTGCAGAAGTGACAGCATCCTTCAGTTACGTTTCGACAGCAGGTGGCGCTTTTTTGGAGTGGCTGGAAGGTAAAGAACTCCCCGGCGTTAGTGTTTTGTTTGAATCATAATTGTAAAGTGCTTGCTGTGAATTTGCGTAAAATTCCAGGCTGAAATTATTTTAAACATCATCCACTAAGTGACTTTTCGTCTCGGTATAGTTTCCAAGTTCTTCTAGCCCATTTTTCATCGAAACCACGTTTCTCCGCTTCAATAATCCATTCAACTTCTGAGCCGATCAGAAGTGTTCTTACCATTTCATCCACGTCCCAGTCCTCAATTTGTTTTTCGCCTTTGAGCCATTCTGGTAGCCAATCGGATGGGCCCATTTTCTACTTACATTGCTGTTGGTTTTCTGCAATATGTTGATGTCGATTTTAAAACACAACATTCTAACTCTAATTGCGCAGCAGCTACAAGATGACCTTTGAATTTCGATGTTTGAACGAAAATCATCGACAAGGGTAAAATTGTTGTGATCATCGATTTAAGCACAGCAAAGTTTTGATTTGAGATGGTTCAAAATACAAATTCTGTTTTCCAGCCTGAGAACTTTGATTCTGGCTTACGATTAAAACCTCAGCACCTCTTGTCTTCAGGGAAGAGTTGGAAAACTAGATAAAGCTAGGCCGGGTTAGATTCCGGAATTTCGATTGGTTTTCAACAAGCAATCTAGAACTGACAATCAACACAGTTCAGCAAATATTCAATTTAGACCAAATGCTGCTGGTACACGTGCGGTAGCATGATGGTTGAAAAACAATAAAATCTGTGAATTGGACCGCTCAAATTCGATCTCCCTTTTGTGAAATCACTGAAAACTAACTTTCATCATGATTCCTATCTACATCTGGCCGCTATTTGCGTTGGCACTAGTTGCGATTAGTAGTGCTGGTTTAGTTTTTCAGGAATTAGGAGAAGTCCCTCCATTGCTCCGTGCATCCTGGAGGATGCAAGCAACTTCGCTGGTACTGCTGCCTCTTTTTCTGTGGCAATGGCAGCTACTTCGAAAATTACAAGTCAGCCTCCAAGATGTCATGATTTTACTGGGCTCAAGCGTCTGCTTGGGAATGCATTTTGGTTTTTGGGTTTGGTCACTCGATCACACCAGCCTTGTTCACAGTTTACTATTCGTAACTAGTCATCCACTGGTAATTGTTGCGCTGATGCCGATCTTAGGACAACAGCTGCGCAAAGGACATATTTGGGGAACAGCACTAGGTGTTTTGGGGGCCTTGATTACCCTTAAGGATACGGAAGATAGCGGAACAGTAACTCTAATTGGTGATCTGGTGGCGATCGCGGGGGCGGTAGCTGTGGTTGGTTATTTCTATGCCGGGCACTACCTCCGCTCAAAGAGACAATGGCCGATCTTTGTCTATGCTCTTCCAGTCACGGTGCTCGCCGGTGTTTGGCTGGGTTTGGCCTCTTGGGCTGTGGAGGAGTTCGTTGGACCTTTCTCTTCTGATTGGGGATGGTTTGGCTGGTGGGAGTCAGATTGGATCTGGGCTGTGGCTTACCTTGCCTTTGGTCCTGGATTATGTGGCCACACTGGTTTAAACACGGTAATGCGCTACCTTCCCCCTGTGGTTGTTTCAGTGGGAATGCTATTGGAACCATTGCTGGGTGGCATCATTGAATGGTTCTGGCGTGGTGGTACTGGGCCAGGTTTCTGGACCTGGTTAGGTGCACCTCTGCTACTAATTGGGGCCGGTTGGGTGACACTAACAAACGCTCATTCTGAGGAAACGAGAGAGTAATTTGTTGCTTCAATACCTTTCGAAAATCGAAACTTATACCCTTCAAGCATTGTCGCATAGGCAGTTGATTTTCAAAAAATTTCTTTCTGTGGCACCAACATGAGTGAATCAACTCTAGAAATTCGCCAAAGAGAATGCCTATTGCGGCTGGATGCTCACATTCGTTTTGAGTTTGAATTAACAGCCCAGCGGATGACCTTTCTAGCTATCGAGGAATCCTTTCTTTTCTCCACTTTCATTCTGGCTTTAGCCAACAGCAGTAGCCCCATTGTTCATCCTCTTCTAATACGAATGATCTCGATGGTACCATGGTTTGGAATGTTGCTCGCCACCATCGTACATGCTTCAGTCATTGGTTCCATCTCATTGACCCGGAAATTACGCAGAGAGAGATTCATTCTTGAAGGTGAAATCCCACAAAGTGCAATCCACCCTGCTGTGAGCCATGCCAGTTGGGCAATCGTTTTGGGACATCTCCCTCCGGTTTGTGTCTCTGCAGCTTTTCTCGGAGCATTGATTCTTATTTGGCCAAGTAGTTCAACGTTCTAGCCTTAAACTCCACAAAAATTATGTCAGTCATTTGTTCTGATTATGAGGCACGTGCAAAGGCCTTAAATCCGTCTAAAAGTTTTATTGTCCAAGCCCCTGCCGGCTCTGGGAAGACTGAGTTACTTACTCAGCGAATTCTTTCTCTGCTGGCAGTTGTAGAGAAACCAGAGGAAATTCTTGCTATCACATTTACCAACAAAGCGGCTGGGGAGATGCGCGAGCGCCTATTAAGGCAACTTCTTCATGCTTCAGAGCAATGCGAGCCTCCGGAGCTGGAGCACGAAAAGCAAACATGGGAACTCGCCAGGGCTGCGCTTGAACAAGATGCTCGATCTAAATGGAACTTGTTGCGCCAACCCGAAAGAATCAGGCTGCAGACGATCGATTCTTTTTGTGCTTCCCTAGTGCGTCGAACACCCCTAAGTGCCGGAGTGGGCGGCCCTCTAACTGTAGAGGAGTTCCCGAAAGAGTTGTATCAATTGGCGGTAGGAAGGATCCTGGAGCGACTAGAGGATGATGAGGATCCCTTGAGTATGGATGTTAAGACGGTTCTCGGGCATTTACACAACCATAGCAGTCGGCTGGAAGAGTTGTTGGTAGATCTGTTAGGCAGAAGAGAACAGTGGCTACGCTGGTTTCGTAAGCTCCCTAGCGATATGGAAAAGATTCGAGAGAATTTGTCTGAGTCATTTGAACGTATAATTTCGGAAGAGATGCTCACGCTCTGCAGTTGCCTGGGAAACAGCGATTACAGGTTGATCTATCCGTGCCTCCAAAGCGCCCATCCCTATTTGAATCAGGTAGATCAATCGTTAGCAGATAAAGTTTCACAACTTCCCTATGAAATCCCTGAGGCCAAATTCTCTGATTTGGCTTATTGGCATACATTGGCACAGTGTCTTCTCACTGGTTCAGGTAGTTGGAGAAAGCGATTAACGAGAAACCAAGGATTCCCTCCGGAAATTAAGCGTGTCAAGCAATCCTTGGAGGAATGGCTTCAGAATCAGCCGGCAGAACGTGCAGAAACTCTGGAGAAGATAGCAAAGCTTCCTCTGCAACCAAATTTCGAAGAGCCTTCTTGGAAGGTGTTAGAAGCTTTGCTCCGGCTTCTCCAAAGCGCTTCGGATGAGTTGAAAGGGGTATTTCGTGATCAGGCCAGGGTGGATTTCAGTGAAGTTTCCAATAGAGCTCTCCTTACATTAGCGAACGAGAGCTTCACAGAAGAAGACGGTTTGTCAGACTTACGACATGTCCTAGTTGATGAGTTTCAGGATACTAGTCATGGTCAGTTTGAATTATTGGAAAACCTTACTAAAGGCTGGGATTCTGAGTCTGGGGAGACGATCTTTCTCGTTGGGGATCCGATGCAGTCCATTTATCGATTTCGTCAAGCTGAAGTCAGTCTGTTTCGGAGAGTGCAACAATATGGGCTAGGTCAACTACTTCCCGATTCTCTCACACTAAAGCGGAACTTTCGTTCCCAGTCTGGGATCGTTGATTGGGTAAACCAGAAATTCTCACTAATCTTTCCAGCATTAGAAAATCCAGACATTGGAGCGATTGGTTACGCAAAATCTGAGTCACATCATCAGCTTCTTCAGGGAAATGCTGTTGAAGTTCATTTGCTTGATAAAAAGCAGGTATCAGTTGAAGCAGAGTTGGTCTCTGAACTCATTCACAAAACAATTCAAAAACATGGAGTTGGACATTCAATTGGCATTCTCGTTCGCAACCGCAATCACCTGCTAAAAATTCTCCCTCACCTTCGTGCATCTGGAGTACAGTTCAAAGCTGTTGAAATTGAACCTCTTGCGAAGCGTCAAATCATTGATGACCTACTTCACCTAACTCGAGCGGCGATTCATTCTGGGGATCGCGGTGCTTGGTTGGCTGTTTTGCGAGCACCTTGGTGCGGATTGACTTTGACAGATCTGACAGTTTTGTTTGGGCAAGATTTGCAGGCAACAATTCCTCTTCTCCTGAAGCAAGCTTGGAGTGAGAAACTGAGTTCTGATGGAACACAAAGGCTTCAAAATTTTCTGAGAGCTTGGGCACCTGTCGCTCCTCAGCTTCAGCAGTTTGGACTGCGTGTAGCCATTGAGTCCCTTTGGTTGCGGTTGCAAGGACCAAGTCTTTTATGTGAAGAAAGAGACTTGTTAGATGCCGAAAGTTTCTTTCGATTACTGGAAGATTTGGATCAGAAGAAATGGTTGTTGCCTGACCGCCTTGATGAGGCAATGCAAGGGCTTTATTCGCAAACCAAAGATTCTGAAGCTCAGATTGAAGTGATGACTATGCACAAAGCAAAAGGACTTCAATTTGACACTGTCATTCTTTCTGGACTTGATCGAACTGCAAAATCAGAAGGTGCTTCTTTGCTACGATGGCAAGAACAGTCATTTAATGATGGCACCAGTTCATTGCTGTTGGCCCCAATCCAAGAATCTGGGCAAGAACAGCACCCCTTGTATTCATATCTTCAGAGGCTCGAGAGTCAGAAAGCTAATTTGGAATCAGCACGTTTGCTTTACGTAGCTGTGACTCGCGCGAAGAAATATCTACATGTTCTTGGAAGCGTAAGCTTTGACGATGCTGATGAGCCCAAGCCCCCCAATTCTGGAAGCTTGTTGTGGCGCTTGTGGCCTCATCTGCAGGAAGAGGTTTTGTTTGATGATCTAACCAAAAATCAGTGCTGTCCAGAGACGGGAATGGATCACAAAGACCTGCTGTTCAGAATCCCTCAATCAGCATTGAGAAACAAAGTACCCACCCCGGTTAATTCCAAAACAAATGACCTTGGAGATGAAGAGACAGAGCGTTTTGAAGATACTGCTGCTACTTCAATGGTTGGAACAGCAAGCTGGATTCGAAGGGAAATAGGACTCGAGATTCACCGGGTTTTACAACAAATTTCGGAGGATGGACTCGAGAATTGGTCGTTTGAAAAACCAAGAGAAATTCGAAAAAAATGGCAGTGGGCTTTGGGTCAGAAAGGCATTCCAAATAAATTAATTCCAGCTGCCTTAGTCCAACTTCAATCGACCATAGAAATTTCACTTTCAAGTGAGCATGGAAGATGGGTTCTGGGCCAGCATCGACTCGCAAAAAATGAGTATGAACTCGTGGTAGATTCTGGAAAAGGGATCAAGAGATATATTATTGATCGGACATTTGTAGATGAGCATGACCAGCGTTGGATCATTGATTACAAAAGTAGCGAACCGATGAACTCAGAAGATTTAAATGACTTTTTCAGTAGAATGGAACAACGATACAAAGCCCAACTCTCTGTCTACATGAAGCTATTCAATTCATCAGAGCCAGGTCGTCGGCATCGTTGTGGATTGTTCTTCCCTGTGTTGGGGCACTTCCATGAAATAATAATGCAAGAATACCCTGAATTAGATGGGTCTTAGGCCATTTTGTGCTTCAGATAATTGATTTCCCTTTCCCTTTTGAACTGCTTTGGAGCCCTGCACTTTAAGCTATTGACTTGCCTTTGGTACCTGTAACGAAAATTCTTGACGATTGCGTTTCAAAAGCCCGAATGGTATAAGGCGTTCATTAAAATTTTGGAGTTATCGGCTACTTACGCCAATCACATCTCCCCAAGAATTGAACGGATCTCGGCGAAATTTCCGAATCGCAATCCCGCGCGAATAAAAAATTCAAAACTATACGCTCGCTGATGCAATTGGGCCAGAAAACGTTCAATTACAGAATGCCGCGAATAGTGAACTGAATACTGAATTTGTCTTCCGAGCAAGGACACAGATGAACAACTTTGGCTATCCCTTGCCCCAGGGCCTCTACGATCCACAGCACGAGCATGACAGCTGCGGTGTTGGATTCATAGTGCACATCAAAAACCAGAAATCCCACGATATCGTCAAAAAAGGACTGCAGCTACTCTGCAATTTAAATCATCGTGGAGCTATTGGTGCTGATCCAGAAACCGGTGATGGTGCTGGAATCCTTGTACAGATACCCGATGCATTCTTGCGAGAAGAAACCGCCAAGCTGGGGTTTGTTCTTCCCGCTGAAGGACACTATGGGGTGGCAACGATGTTCCTGCCTAATGATGACAAGCAGCAATTTCATTGCGTGGAAGCGATCCAAAGCATTGTCAGTGAAAACGATTTGATTGGCTTGGGTTGGCGAGACGTTCCAATTGATACCAATTACGTTGGCAAGCAAGCCGCCGAAGCAATGCCTTTGATCAAACAACTCTTTCTAGCGGGGAATGGCCACAAAACTCAGCAAGAGCTGGAGAGATTGCTCTATGTGACACGAAACGAGATCCGTAATACTTTGCTCAATACCAGAGATTTTGTGGTGACAAGTATGTCCACAAGAACTTTGGCTTACAAAGGGATGTTGCGTGCTGACCAGATGGATCTTTTCTTCCCGGATCTAGCAGATGAGCGCTTTGTAAGTGCAATTGCCCTTTCTCATACTCGCTTCCCAACCAACACCTTTCCACGTTGGGATTTGGCGCAGCCATTTCGTTACCTCGCTCACAACGGTGAAATCAATACACTCAGGGGTAACATCAATTGGATGCGATCCCGTCAAGAAAAACTAGAAAGTCCACTATACGAGAATATTCGTGATCTATTACCAATCATTGTCCCATCAGGAAGTGACTCGGCGTGTTTGGACAATGTCTTGGAATTCCTTGTTCTCTCCGGGTATTCCCTTTCCCACGCCATGATGATGCTTGTCCCTGAAGCTTGGGAGACTCAAGAAGATATGTCTCCAGAGAAGAGAGCATTCTATGAGTATCATGAACATTTAATGGAGCCATGGGATGGTCCGGCCGCTCTAGCTTTCACAGATGGAATCCAAATTGGAGCAACTCTGGATCGAAATGGGCTCCGTCCAGCCCGTTACGTGGTAACTAAAGATGACTTCGTAATTATGGCTTCTGAGGTCGGAGCTGTGGACATTGATCCGGAAGACATTGTCTCCAAGGGGAGGCTGCAACCTGGAAAAATGTTTCTCGTTGATACCCAACTAGGCCGGATCATCAGCGACGAGGAACTGAAGCAGGAAATCTGTGGAGCACAGCCTTATGCAACTTGGCTGAATGACAACGTGATCCCATTGGACTCGCTGCCCACTCCCGTAGATCTACCTAAAAGTGATCCAGAAACTTTACTAGAGAGACAGAAAATTTTTGGATACACGACAGAGGACATGAATATCCTCCTGACTCCAATGATTCGAGATGGTGAAGAAGCCACAGGTTCTATGGGCAACGATGCGCCATTGGCTGCACTTTCAGATCGCCCACAGCTGCTCTATGGGTATTTCAAACAGATCTTTGCTCAGGTCAGTAACCCACCAATAGACTCAATTCGAGAGGAGATGGTCATGTCTATGACTAGCCATCTGGGTGGTGAAGGCAATATCCTGAGTCCTGAGCCTGGCCACGCGAAATTAATTAAGATAGATGGGCCTATTTTGACTAATGCCCAGTTTGCAAAGCTACGTCAACTGGAAAGGTCTGCTCCAATATCGCTTCTATTCCCAACTGATGAGGGAACTGGTGGTTTGCAAACGGCGTTGGACAGAATCTGCAGGGAAGCAGCATCAGCGATTCGATCAGGTAAAGAATATTTGATTTTGAGTGATCGGGGAGTTGGCCAAGATCAAGTTCCTATTCCTGCACTTCTTGCGGTTGGTGCCGTCCACCACCACCTGATTCGTGAAAAGCTTCGTAGTTCGTCCAGTCTGATTCTCGAAACAGGAGAAGCCAGAGAAATTGCTCATTTCTGCCTACTCATCGGTTATGGGGCCGGTGCTATTAATCCCTACCTCGCATTTGAGACCTTTGAGCAGATCCTTTCAGAGGGAACTCTCCCTGAAGAATTGACCTATGAAAAAGCGATCAAAAATTATCTGAAGGCAATCCGCAAAGGGATGTTTAAGGTTTTTGCGAAAATGGGTATTTCCACCATTCAGAGTTATCGCGGGGCACAAATTTTTGAAGCTATTGGTCTCAGTGAGGACGTTGTCCATGAATACTTTGCCGGGACTCCATCCAAAATTAGTGGGGTGACTGTTGAAGTGCTGGGTGAAGAATGTCTGAGGCGTCATGCTACAGCGTATGTCGAAACGCCAGATCTCAAAAATACATTGTCCGTTGGGGGACAATATTTCTGGCGCCGCCGAGGGGAGTACCATCAAGTCAATCCAATGACAACTTTGTTGCTCCAGGAGGCAGCTCAGAAAAATAGCAGAGAAGTCTTTAAAAAGTTCTCAGATATAATCAATGAGCAGTCTCAAAGACTAGCTACCCCACGCAGTCTGTTGACTTTTAAGCAGGAAACTCCAGTTCCTTTGGAAGAGGTAGAGCCTGCAAAAGAGATTGTTAGACGTTTTGCGACTGGTGCAATGTCATTGGGTTCCATCAGCAGTGAAGCCCATCAGACACTTGCAGTAGCCATGAATCGTATTGGTGGTAGAAGCAACAGTGGTGAGGGTGGTGAAGATCCTCAACGCTTCCACAAAAAAGAAAATGGTGATTGGCCAGTGAGTCGGATCAAGCAAGTTGCTTCAGGGCGCTTTGGAGTGACGATTCACTATCTAGTCAACTGTGTTGAGTTACAGATCAAGATCGCTCAAGGAGCGAAGCCAGGTGAGGGAGGACAGCTTCCTGGAAAAAAAGTCAGCCAAGAAATAGCCAAGGTTCGACACTCAACGCCTGGGGTTACGCTAATTTCGCCACCTCCTCATCATGATATCTATTCAATTGAGGATCTTGCCCAGCTGATCTTTGACCTAAAGAATGGGAATCCTAAGGCTCGGATAACGGTCAAATTGGTCTCAGAGGCAGGTGTAGGAACCATCGCAGCAGGGGTCGCCAAAACGCATGCGGACCTGATTGTGATCGCAGGTCATGATGGTGGTACAGGTGCCTCTCCGTTGACTTCAATCAAATATGCTGGAGTTCCTTGGGAGTTGGGATTATCTGAAGCGCACCAGACGTTGTTGCTGAATCGCTTGCGTGGTCGTGTTCGATTACAGACAGATGGGCAACTGAAAACGGGCCGAGATGTGGCTATCGCGGCGATGCTTGGTGCTGAAGAATTTGGGTTTTCAACCGCCCCTCTCATCACAATTGGCTGCGTAATGATGCGCAAGTGTCACTTAAATACCTGCCCGGTTGGAATTGCTACGCAAGATCCCGAATTACGCAAGAAGTTTGTTGGTCAACCAGAGCATGTCATTAACTTCTTTTTCATGGTTGCAGAAGAAGTTCGTGAAATCATGGCAATGTGTGGATTCCGTTCATTTAGTGAAATGGTCGGAAGATCAGATTGCTTGGAGCAGCGCTCTGACATCACCCATTGGAAAGCAAAGCATGTAGATCTTTCAAATCTTCTGAAACAAACCCCTGTCGGCGAAGGCGACACTCGCTACTGCACGCAGGAGCAAGACCATGGACTTAATGAACAGATTGACCATGAATTGATTGCCCTAGCCAAGGAAGCAATCAAACAGCGCAAGCCTGTCAAAATTGAAATGCCCGTGAAGAATATCCATCGAGCGATTGGTACAATGCTCAGTGGAGAAATTGCTTTAGCTCACGGGGCCGAGGGGTTACCTGATCACACAATTCATTGTCAGTTGACCGGCTCAGCAGGCCAAAGTTTTGGGGCGTTCTTAGCGCGTGGAGTCACACTTGAGTTGGAGGGTGATGCCAACGACTACACGGGTAAAGGGCTTAGTGGAGGAAAGCTGATAGTGTATCCTCCCAAAAGCTCCACATTTAAGGCGGATGAAAACATTCTCATTGGCAACACTGTCTTATATGGAGCCACTGGCGGGGAAGCTTTCTTCTCTGGGATAGCTGGTGAACGATTTGGGGTCCGCAATAGTGGTGCAACCACTGTTGTGGAGGGAGTGGGAGATCACGGATGCGAGTACATGACAGGAGGTCGTGTGATCGTTCTCGGTCACACAGGACGAAACTTCGCTGCAGGGATGAGTGGAGGCATCGCTTACGTTTTCGATGAGAAGGGTTATTTTACGCAGTGTTGCAACCAGGGTATGGTGGAACTTGGCCCTTTAAGCCAGGTGGATGAGGCCAAATGGGTCAAGGAAACGATTCAACGACATCTGCAATATACTCAAAGTGAGCGAGCCAGCAAAATGTTGGAAGACTGGGACAACACACTACAAAAATTTGTCCGAGTGATGCCCACAGAATATAGACTGGTTCTGGAACAAATGAATTCACAGGCTGCCTGACGGAGAGAAAATGGGTAATGATACAGGATTTTTAGAGTATTCCAAACAAGACGTCCCAAGACGTCCAATTGCTGAGAGAATTAAGGATTTTCGTGAATACGATGTGCACTACTCCGAGTCGGAAATTCGAGTGCAAGCCTCTCGCTGTATGGACTGTGGCATCCCTTTCTGTCACAACGGTTGTCCGCTAGGTAATCAAATTCCCGATTGGAACGACCTCGTTTATCGCGGCCATTGGCGGGAAGCTCTTGATACTCTTCACAGTACCAATAATTTTCCAGAATTTACTGGGCGTATCTGCCCAGCTCCGTGTGAGGAATCTTGTGTTTTAAACGCCTATTACACGCTGGATGAGGAAGAGCGACATCGTAAGAAAAATTCTGTAACAATTGAGCAGATTGAAAAACATATCGCCGATCGTGGATGGCAAGAAGGCTGGATCAAACCACAACCTCCCAAAAAGCTAACAGGTAAAAAAGTTGCGGTGATCGGATCAGGACCAGCTGGTTTGGCGGCTGCACAACAGCTTCGGAGAGCTGGTCACGAAGTGACAGTTTACGAAAAATCTGATCGACTTGGAGGACTACTAATCTACGGTATTCCAGACTTCAAACTGGAGAAAATTAATGTTCAACGTCGAGTAGACCAGATGCAGGTTGAAGGAGTCCGCTTCATCACAAACTGTCATGTTGGGAAAGATATCAGTTCGCAAGAGCTTCGTTCACAACATGACGCGATTCTCCTAGCAACCGGTGCTCAACAAAAAAGAGAATTGACAACCGAGGGAAAGGAATTGAAGGGCATTCACTATGCGATGGATTATTTGCCTCAACGAAATCAATTTGTTGCAGGTGATGCTCCTAAGCCAGATGCAGTTCAAGCTCAAGGAAAACGAGTAGCCATTTTAGGTGGAGGATTCACTGCAGCGGACTGTTTGGGGAATTTGAACAGACAAGGAGCTGATCGACGTGTCTATCAGTTTGAAATTGTCAACATGCAGCCGCGTCCTACTCCTGTGCATGAAGAGGTAGACCCAGATTGTAGAGCTAACATTCTAACTGAAAAGGTGATTGGCGATGAGAATGGTGCAGTGAAAGGATTGCAGGCGGTGCGGGTCGAGTGGAAACAAGAAGACGGTCGCAATGTCATGAAGCGTCTGGAGGGTACAGAATTCACGATTGATGTTGACCTGATCTTGTTGGCAATGGGATTCATTGGACCAACTGTTTCGGGTTTGGTGAATGATTTGGGTGTCAAGATTAGTATGCGCGGCAGGAAAGATCCGATAGCTGCAAGTGAAACGCTAAGTATGTTGGAGGATGGACAACAACCAATGTACTCGATTCATGCAGACAATCGGTTCCAGACTTCGGAAGAAGGGGTTTTTGCAGCAGGCGATGCCAAACGAGGGGCATCTCTGGTAGTGTGGGCAATTTGGGAAGGGCGGGAAGCGGCTCGATCCATTGATCGATACCTGATGGGAGAATCTGCGCTACCTACTTCGCCACAAGCAGAAGTTCTCGCATGAAAGGACGCAACGTCCTCATATATTCTAGTGTTACAATCGGGATTTTAGCTCTAATTGGATATGCTCTCTGGCAGGAAATTGAGCGAAATGCAGCTCAAATTCAGACATCAATAAGTGGTACTATCAAGACAGCTCCCAGTGTTACGGGTGGAGTCGTCAAAACAGACAATGCTTACCTGATTCTGTTCGATCCCAAGACGCTGACTCCGGTTGCTCAACACATGATCAACCCATTTCTCCCACCGATTACATTTTCAATTGGACAAGCTGATGCAGGGCCTCAAGCAAGTTTACAAGGTTCCTATCGCTTGCTCATATTTACTGATAGGGATGGCAATCCGAACTTGCCTAGTCCTGGGGAACTGATCGGAGCTTTGACACCTCCACTTTCTTTGGGTACCGAGTCATTTACCTATGAGCTAGACCGTTCATTTAATTCCTTCCCAAAAGAACTTCTAGATTCATCACAGCCAGTTGACAAACCGGAAGATAGCATTCAGGGCACTGTTCGAATCTCACCAGATTTATTGAAGCAAGTTTCAGCTACCGATAAGTTGATTATCATGTTGTTCGATCCTGGCCAAGGTAGACCGGTTGCATTTAAATTCGTGGAGTCACCCTCATTCCCAATGGAATTTCAGATTGGTCCCTCGAATGCCATGGGGACTACAGACTTAGTAGGGCCATATTCTCTCAGAATTTTAACAGATAAAGATGGTCAGCCATTTCAAGCTGCAAAGGGGGAGTTGATCGGTAGATCAAAGGATTTGGTTCCATTGGGTACTACTAATTTAGATTTTGTGTTGGATAGTCCCTATGTACGCTAAAAGCATCTTGAAAATACTAGTCATCGGTTTACTGGCCTCTGGATGTAGTGATGTGGCTGAAAAATTCCGCAATCAATACAATCCATCAAGAGCAGTAGTAGACCAAGGAGGGAGTGATGTAATTTCAACAGGGAATGCGTGTGCCCTTGATGATAGAGATGCCAAAGAAGATGCTGAGAAAACAGCGGAATATCACCTTAGAGGGATTTTAGGTAGTGGAAGCAGGTATGTGACCCAAACGCAGGCTGTCAATCGGTATACCCGAGGAGATCAAATCTGTTATGAAGCCTCAGCGATTGCGATTCCCAAATGAGTGAAAAACCTCCTTCTCCTTGCTGTGGGATTTGCAGGTTAAATTCAGCAAGAACACATTGCTTGGGCTGTCGCAGGAGTCTTGATGAAATCGCCAACTGGCTGGTTTTTACTCTTAAGCAGAAAGAAGAAATCTGTGAACAACTGTCCGATCGAGTGATTAGCTGATCATACAAATCGTGTAGCCAATTTCTCTGAAACAAGCCTTCCGATGTTTAGTGAAGCTGTCGCAGCCGGTGAGGGCGCATTACAGATGTTTAAAATCTTCTCTGTTTCATCAATCAGGAAGTCGTCAACTAAACTACCATCTTTAGTAACAGCCTGAGCGCGAACTCCAGCTGGAGCAACGATCAAATCTTCAGCAGTAATTTCTGGTACCAGTCTCTGTAGAGCCTTCACGAATGCGGGTTTGTACCAAGACCTCCACATCTCTCCTAGTCCCATCTGCCAGTACCTTAAAGCGATCTTTTGGAATCCAGTAAATTTCAGAGTTTCCAAAAACTCAGAGAGGTTTAAATCACCACGCTTGTAGCCCTCTCTCGCAAAAGCTAAAACGGCGTTTGGACCACATTCTAAGCCCCCATGAATCATTCGTGTAAAGTGGACTCCTAGAAAAGGAAATGCTGGATCAGGGACGGGATAGATCAGATTTCTGCACAAGTATTCTTTTTCTGGCTTTACATAATAGTACTCCCCACGGAAAGGCACAATTTGCATTTCTGTTTTTTGACCAGTCAAACCCATTACCTTATCTGAATACAGCCCCGCACAGTTAACGAGATAATTACCTCTCACTTCACCGATGGTTGTTTCAAGAATGATTTCAGGGCCAGATTGGTGAACTGCCAGAACCTTGGCGGAACAGATAATCTGATTTCCTTGCTCTTGGATTTTTTTCTGTAAATTTTTACAAACCTCACTGTAATCAACAATTCCTGCTTCTGGTACATGAATTCCACAAATCCCGTTTACATGGGGCTCCAATTCTTTTAGTTGTGATTGATCAATTTTTTCACAGTTCACTCCATTCGCTTGTCCACGAGAAAAAATTTGTTCAAGTGCAGGAATTTCTTCTTCTCTGGTAGCAACAATGACTTTACCGCAGTTTTCGTAGGTGATTTCTTCTTCTTTACAAAATTCCTCCATTAATTTTTTACCTTGTCGGCAATTAATCGCCTTCATTGAACCGGGTTTGTAATAAATACCAGAGTGCAAAACACCTGAGTTGTGACCGGTTTGGTGTTTTGCAATAGCATCTTCTTTTTCCAGCAAAATGAGAGATTCACTTGGATTTGTTTTACCCCACTGCCATGCTGTTGCGAGTCCAACAATACCTCCACCGACAATTATAACTTTCGCATGTTGCATACTAACCTTTCTGGAATAAATCAGATTGCAGAATCTTTCGTAGGGTTGGTGCTAGATCTAGTTGGATTGGTACCATGAAGAGAGGCATTTTCAGTTCACTTTCTTCAAGTTTTTCAAAGGTTTTGTTTGCGAGCAATTTAGCTTCTTCTGTTCTCCCAAGATATTGCAGAGCGATTGCTTGAAAAGTCATTTGAATGATGGAGTCTTTTTGTTTATTCACTTCGTGTAGAATCTTGAGCCATTCTTTCTTTTCTACTAAATATCGATAATGCCAGAAATACAAAAAGGATTGGATAGAATTTAGATTTGACCTCACAAATCTTCCATCATGTTGATTTAGGCGTTCAAGGCCTTTCAGTGCATAGAAGTTTGCAGATTCGAATTGATTTAATTTCCAGAATCCTTGGGCCAATAAAATATATAGTTGCAAACAATCAGGATAGATATCAACAAATTGCTTAATTGATTTAAGAGTAGTCGCTAACTTATTCTCAGAAAGATCTCCCCACAAAAGTAAAGCATGAGCAAGCAGGGCTTCATCCTGAACATATCGTGCATTTTGAACAACACTCTCCAAAATCTGAAGTCCTTTAGTAGTAGACCCCGATTCAAGAATGATTGGAGCAAACCAGCGGATATACCACTCAGACTGCGCAACCATAATTTTCATAATTCCACGACTAAGCTGAGCATCCGCAAGTCGGGGATCTTTTACAAACACTTCATCAAGTATGGACATTCCAGTTGATCCATAGCGATATGCCTGAAAATAATTCTTCTTATAGGCAAGTTCTACGCTACCTATCAACCCATAAATTAGTCCAAGGTGGAGCTTTGAGATCTGGTCTTCAGAGTTTGAGAAAATCTTATTCTTCAAGCGCAGTGTTGCTTCATCTGAAAGTAAATGAAAATCTTTTGTGGTTTGCTCCTCAAGTTCAGATCCAGAATTGAGTGAGAAGATAGTATAAGCCAACAGTGCTCGCATGGCACTTTGCTCTGGCTGACCTATCTTTTCTAAGCTAAGTTCAAGTTTTGGTATGTTTTCTTCCAAGTAAAGATTGTAATAGGCATTACGAAATTCGTTAAGAAATTGAATTTGATATGAAGAGAATTTGGTATGGGATTGCGCGTGAGAGATTTGGTCGAGGAAGAGTAGAAAAGTAGTGAACTTTAGGATTCGTTGAAAGAATTCAAAGGTTAGCATGAAAGAAATATCGTTTTAACTGGCCTCAGAATGAAGCCAGTTTCAACCTTTAGATCACTTCTCTTTAACGTATGTGCCAGGCGCATCTCCGAGCAACTTATATTTTTTACTGCCCATCGTGGGTACATCTCCTTTGTCACCACATTGACCTTGCAGCCAAGGAATCCAATCCTGCCACCAGCTTCCTGGAACTTGTTGGACATTTTTCTGCCAAATCATTGGATCTTGATCGGTTTCAGTGACAGGTCCAGCCCAGTAAGCTCGCTTTGGCGGATTTAGAGGAGGATTAACTACTCCTGCGATGTGCCCCGATGTTGATAAGGCAAAACGTACTTGTCCACCTGTGTTGAGTCCGGTTTTGAATACTTGGTCCCATGGGGTAATGTGATCTTTTTCAGCAGCAACTGAATACAGCGGTTGATTGATTTCACCAAGGTTGATTTTCTGCCCAGCCAATTCTAGTTTGCCTTGGCAGAGATGGTTGTTGATGTAGAACTCTCGCAAGTAAAAGGAGTGAGCTTTTTCAGGTAGTCTAGTGGAATCTTCATTCCAAAAGAGCATATCAATTGGTGGAGGGGTTTTGCCATAAAGATAGTTGTTCACCACGTAATTCCAAATCAGCCCATCTGCTTTCATCATTCGATAGGTTGTCCCCATCTGCTTGCCGTCTAAGTATCCTTTCTCAGCCATCATCTTCTCAACAAATTTCATTGAGTCCTCATCTACGAAGAGCCCAAGATCTCCGGGCTTGGAGAAATCTACCAAAGTAGTCAACAGCGTGAAACTTGAAAAATGATTTTTCACCTTTTTCTGAGGACCGTTCAGCCAGCCCATAGTAGTTGCTAGTAAAGAACCCCCAATACAGTATCCAACTGAATGAATATTTTCTGCTTTTGTGATTTCCATGACAACTCTCATTCCCTCAACGGGGCCCATTAACATGTAGTCATCAAGACTTGTGTTACGCAGTTCTGTCGTTGGATTCTTCCAACTAATCATGAAAACTGTGAAGCCATTGTTCACTAGATTCCGGACAAAGCTCTTTTTTTCATTTAGATCTAAAATATAGAATTTGTTGATCCAGGGTGGGGTGATCAGTACTGGAGTCTGGTGTACTTGATCAGTATTAGCTTCATACTGGATCAATTCCATTAGGTCATTTCTATAAACAACCTTACCTGGTGTGTTCGCCAAGTTCTTACCGACTTCAAAAGGGGACTTGTCGACCATTTGTGGCATTTGGTCTTGGAAGTCTTTTACCCAATTTTCAAATCCTTTGACGAGACTTTTTCCTTCGGTATCGATGAATTCACGAATGGCCCCTGGATTAGTCCAGAAGTAGTTGTTTGGCGATATCGCGCTTACCATTTGTTCTGTCCAGAATCTGGCCTTGTCTTTCGTCCGATCTGAGACATTGGGTGTTTTCTGGATGCTTTCTTGGAGGAATTCAGCGTAGAGCTTGTAGTATTCCTGAATCCACCCGAAATGAGGCAACTCTTCGAATTTGGGAATTTTGCCAAATTCTCCTTTTTCGATCGATTCTTTGGATTTACTTGCAAACTCGTTCCAAACTTTCATGTTCACTTCGCTAATCTTCTGACTCCAATTCTGCATGGACTGATTCAGTTCTTGCGGATTCTTCACCCAAGCCTCGGCAACTTGTTGTAGGGATTTCAGTGCTCCGAATGGATCAGTATCAGTGCCTTGCTCGTTCACCTTGGAAATCATGCTTCCAAGGAATTCCTGCATTTTTTCTTGATTGATCCCTTGTGTCTGAGTATTCATCGAACAGCTCCTATCATTAATTGCTTAGCTGTAATGCTTTGTTTCCACACTCTCGATTTGGTTGAGAGTGCAGAACTTTTTTGATTTGGAAATCAGATTCTTAGTCCACCATCAACTTCAATGACCCTGCCGGTGATGTAATCGTTTTCTAGGATGAAGATAGCTGTTCTTGCGATTTCTGAGGGTTCACCGAGTCTTCGGATTGGCACTTGATCAATAATCTTTTGCTTCACGTCTTCACGAATCGCAGCAACCATTTCTGTGTTGATATAGCCTGGAGCTATCGCAGCGCAGCGTACTCCATGTTGAGCCATTTCCTTGGCCCATGTCACGGTCATTTCCGCTACACCAGCTTTTGTGGCTGTATAGTTAGTTTGGCCCATATTTCCATTCCTTGAAATACTGGAGATGTTGATGCAAACACCTTTGCCACCCAATTGAAGTTGTTTTTCAAAGAACTCACGGGCGCAGAGGAAAACTCCTGTTAGGTTTACATCAATGACCAATTGCCAATTCTGCAAGGACATCTTTTGGATTTCCTCATCAATAACGTTACCAGCTTCGTCCTTAATCTTTTTCTTACGAACAATGAGTCCATCTCGTGTGATCCCGGCATTGTTGACTAGTCCATCAACTTGACCAAAATCTTTGACGATTTGATCAAAAAGAGAAACGACTTCATCCTCTTTGGCTACATTAGTGACGTAGGTTTGAGCTTTTACAGCCTTGGCTAGAGCCATCTCTTTCGTGGCATTTAAATCATCTTGGTTCAGATCGACCAGAGCTAAGTTTGCTCCTTTGTCCGCAAGTTCCGAAGCGAATGCCCGTCCTAATCCTCGCCCACCTCCTGTAATAACTACAACTTTTCCTTCTAGATTCATACAATCTCTATTTAAATTAATTCTTTAAGGTCAATCTCAATGTTTTTAAAAAATTTTATTACCGTTCTAAAGCTAATGCGACGCCGAGACCTCCTCCAATGCATAAGGTCGCTAGTCCTTTTTTGGCATCTCGACGTTTCATTTCGTGAAGGAGTGTCACCAACACTCGGCAACCAGAGGCTCCAATTGGATGTCCAATCGCAATAGCACCTCCATTTACATTGACTTTACTATTATCCCACTGGAGTTCTTTGGCAACTCCCAATGCTTGTGCGGCAAAAGCCTCATTTGCTTCAATCAAATCTAAGTCACCAACTGTCCAACCTGCCTTTTCAAGACACTTTTGTGTGGATGGAATTGGACCAGTACCCATGATTGCTGGGTCAACTCCAGCACTTGCATAAGCCTTGACTGTTGCCAAGGGGGTCAGTCCAAATTCCTTGGCTTTACTAGCTGACATGACAACGACAGCTGCAGCACCATCATTGATTCCAGAAGCATTAGCAGCTGTTACCGACCCATCTTTTTTGAAGGCTGGTCGAACCTTTTGAATGCCTTCAATCGTAGCTCCCTTACGAATGAATTCGTCTTCCTGGAAAACAATCGGATCTCCCTTACGCTGTGGGATTTCCACAGGCACAATCTCTTCTTGAAATCTTCCAGCAGCTTGCGCTTCCTCAGCTAAGTTTTGAGATCTTAAAGCGAATGTGTCTTGCTCATCTCTGCTGATTTCATAACGATCTGCTACATTTTCAGCTGTAGTACCCATATGGTAGTCGTTAAATGCGCACCAAAGTCCGTCTTTGATCATGGTATCTGTCATTTGCCAATTACCCATACGCTGTCCATTTCGTGAGTTGGGCAGAGCATGTGGGGCCTGGCTCATATTTTCTTGACCACCTGCAATGATAACATCGGCATCGCCACACTTGATGGCTTGCGCGGCCAAGTGGACAGCTTTCAGACCGCTTCCACACACCTTATTAATTGTCAAAGCTGGTGTTGTCTGGGGCAATCCAGCTTTTATCCCGGCTTGTCGCGCAGGATTTTGGCCCATACTAGCCGTTAGCACTTGGCCAAGAATAATCTCGTCAATTGCTTCCGGTGCCAGGTTTGTCTTTTTCAAGAGATCACGAATAACAATCGCACCCAAGTCGGCAGCACTGATTCCTGCTAGGCGACCATTGAAACTACCAACTGCGGTTCTTGCGGCAGCAACAACTACTACACTCTCCCCCATGCAATTCTCCTAGACTTGAATTCAGGCGGGTTCAGGACGCGTCTCCAAAATAGGAGACGCTGAAAGAAAGTAAATAACAAAATTAATGGCAGAAAACAACTAAAGTTGCAATTCTATTATTTTTCTGTAGAAATTCGATTCTCAATCAAGTTTTCTACAACTGAGGGATCTGCGAGAGTGGAGGTGTCACCAATACTGGAGGCTTGATTTTCAGCAATCTTACGCAGGATTCTCCTCATAATCTTGCCACTGCGTGTCTTAGGAAGACCTGGAGCCCATTGGATCGCATCAATCGTTGCAATTGGTCCAATTTCCTTGCGGACTAGCTTGACCAAATCAGTCTGTAGAGTATCCGTAGGTTCAACGCCACTGTTGAGAGTTACGTAGGCATATATACCCTGTCCTTTGATTGCATGGGGAAAGCCCACAACTGCTGCTTCTGCTACGTCATGATGTAGTACGAGTGCGGATTCTACTTCTGCGGTCCCCATTCTGTGACCAGAGACATTAATCACGTCATCAATCCGACCAGTGATCCAATAGTAGCCATCTTCATCACGCCTTGCTCCATCTCCTGTGAAGTACATCCCCTTGTATTGAACAAAGTAGGTATTGAAGAAGCGCTCTGGGTCTCCATAAACACCACGCATTTGTCCGGGCCATGAATCCTTAATGCAGAGAGCCCCTTCGGTTGCACCCTCCAATTCAGTTCCTGTTTGAGGATCAACAATAACAGGTTGAACTCCGAAGAAGGGCTTTGTCGCTGAGCCGGGCTTTAGCTTAGTTGCACCTGGCAATGGGGTAATCAAGATTCCACCTGTTTCTGTCTGCCACCAGGTATCCACAATTGGGCATCGCTCTTTACCGACGACACGATGATACCATTGCCATGCTTCTGGATTGATAGGTTCTCCTACGGTACCGAGCAAGCGCAATGAACTGAGGTCTCGTTTATTAACAAAATCATCCCCTTCTTTTGCAATCGCTCGAATCGCTGTTGGAGCAGTGTAGAAAATGTTGACTTGGTGTTTTTCGACAACATCCCAAAATCGACCCCAGTCCGGATAGTTGGGTACACCTTCATACATCACAGAACTGGCACCATTCGCTAGAGGACCATAGATGATATAGGAGTGACCAGTTACCCAGCCAATATCTGCTGTACACCAGTAGGTTTCTCCATCACGGTAGTCAAAAACATATTTGTGAGTCATGGAAGCATAGGTGATGTAGCCACCAGTGGTGTGCATCACTCCCTTTGGTTTTCCGGTAGACCCAGATGTGTAGAGAATGAAGAGGGGATCTTCAGAATCCATTTCTTCGGCAGGACAGACGCTAGAAATGTCTTCACCATTAATCTCTGTATGCCACCAATGGTCACGATTGGAGTTCATCTCGACAGTAGTGCCTGAGTGATTAACGACGATGCAACTCTTAATGTAGTCAAATCCCTCCATTGCCATATCACAGTTTGGCTTCAGGGGGACAGCTTTATTTCCTCGGAAACCTCCATCTGCTGTGACCACAGCTGCAGGTGCACAATCGTCAATTCGGTTTCTTAAAGCATCAGCACTAAATCCACCGAAAACGATCGAATGGACCGCACCGATTCTCGTACAAGCAAGCATTGCGATGGGAAGTTCTGGGATCATTGGCATGTATAAGACAACACGATCACCTTTCTGAACCCCATGTTTTTTCAATACATTCGCAAAACGGCAGACTTCTCGGTGGAGTTGCTGGTAGGTGTATGTACGACATTTTGTTGGATCATCAGATTCCCAGATGAGGGCAGCCTGATTCTTTCTTGGACTGTCCAGATGCCTATCAAGACAGTTGTAGGACACATTGATTTTACCACCCAAATACCACTTGATTCTCGCTGTGTTGAAATCAACTTCTTTTACCTTGTCCCACTTTTTGAACCAATGCATTCGTTCCGCTTGCTTGGCCCAAAAACTTTCAGAATTCTCAACAGACTCCTGATACATTTGTTGGTATTGCTCTTCGTTAATCAGGGCGTCCTGAAAGTTGGAAGGAACCTCGTATACTTCTGTTGCGCTCGTCTCTGCCATAACAAGCCTCCGCTCTACAAAATTTCGATTTCTAAAAGTTACACCGCAAAGTTGCCCAAAAATCTCTTCAAGGACAAATAACGGGCATAAAACATTCAAATTTAGCAAGGTCGACGACGAAAGTCCTGCTTAAAAGCGCAGAAAATGAAGTTTCTAGGGGAGTGGAAATTTGTCGTACAATCCAGGTAGGCCAAGTTGTGTCAGCAGTTGTTCTTCCAAGGCTAGCATTTCTATCTCTTCATCTGTGGACCTCTCATGGTCTAACCCCGATAGGTGACAGCAGCCATGCACCAACATTCTAATCATCTCAGTCTTTGCATCCCATCCATTGGTGTCTGCTTGCTTACAAACATCATCCCAACTGACAGCAAGATCTCCAACATGCAGTGTCGAATGGTCTTCTTCATAATAGGACCAAGAGAGCACATCAGTACTACTATTTTTTCCTCGATATTCTACATTCAACATTTTCATCTCAACTGCATCAGTGATGTAGACTGAAACAGTGCGCTCTTTTTCAAACAATTTGGAAAGAAGAAACTCCATGACCGTTATCAAATCATTAGACCAATATGGTGCTTCAATATTCTTTTTCCACTTGATCTCGACAGTCAAAGCGATTTCCTCTGCAGCAGCCATTCACTAAGCACTCAGACGTTTTGCTTCTTCGAATCGGACGGATACTGTCTTGGAAACTCCTGGTTCATCCATCGTGACTCCATACAGTGCATCGCCGATTTCCATCGTTTTTTTATTGTGTGTGATGACAACAAATTGAGAATTAGTGGTTAGGCGTCGTATGAGTTGGTTGAACCTAACAACATTGGCATCATCAAGGGGGGCATCAACCTCGTCCAACACACAGAATGGGCTAGGCTTGATCAAGAAAATTGCGAAGACGAGGGAGATGGCAGTCAATGCTTTTTCTCCACCAGAGAGTAGGTTAAGGTTTTGTAATTTTTTACCGGGGGGTTGGGCAAAAATTTCAATTCCACTTTCAAGGACGTCTTCACTTTCAGTAAGTACCATTCGTGCCTCTCCTCCGCCGAAAAGCTGAGAAAACAGAGTGCCAAACTGGTTGTTCACTTTCTCGAACATCTCCTTGAACCGCCTTCGGGATTCAATATTTATCTCCCGAATTGTTCTCTCCAAGTCTTCGGCGGCTTGTGTAAGGTCAGATGATTGACTCTGCAAAAATTCTAGCCGTTCCATTAGCAAGTCATATTCTGCCGGTGCTGCGAGATTTACATTGCCAATCGCTTCCAATTGTAGGCGTTGCTTCCTTAAACTATTCACCAGTAAAGTTTCATTGACCTCTGTTAAACTCTCATCCAAATGATTTTCAGGGTCAAAGTCCCACTGATCAGAGAGTTGTTCTTCCAATTGTTCTCTTTGTAACCGATGCTCAGTCTGTTCAATCCTCTGCTGATGAATCTGCTGAAGCAGGTTCTCCAGAACTTTTTGTACTTCATTAAGTCTTTTGGTCAAATCGCTCTGTAGCTGGCACTGCTGCTCATAGGTTTTGGTGTCCGTTTTGATTTTTTCATCCAATTCCAACCTTTTTTTCAAGAGAGTTGGTACTAGAGCGTCCAACTCCTTGATACGAAGCTGTCCTTCTTGGCTTTTTGTTTTTGCCAATTCCAGTGCTTCTAAAATTCGTTTTCGTCTACCTTCAATCTCTGATTGATTTCGTTGATTACGCTCTAAATTTCCTTTGATGTTTCGGAACTGCTCCTTGGATTCGGCTATTTGTAGACGTAATCTTGTATGTTCTTCACTGACTTCTTGAAGACTTTGTTGTTGTATTTGAATCTGTTCCTGCTGTACTGCTACGTCATTCTCTAATTGCTTCCGACGTTCCTCATGATTTGTGAATTCTAGTTGAATTTCCTGTTTTTGGTTTTCAAGACGCTCCAGCTCAGTCTTTAAGCGGATACCGTCTAGTTCGATCATCTTCAAACTCTCCTCGGTTCGAAATACCTCTCTTTGATTGTGCTCCTGCTCTTGCTGAAGGCGTGTAAGGTCTAGTTGAATTTCGTGAAGTCGGTCTCTCAAATCCTGAATTTCAAGTTCCCGTTCTTGGCTCTCTTCTTCAAGGCTTTCTAGGCCTTCTTCAAGAGCTTGGATGCGATCTTCTTCAACTCGAGTTTTATTTTCAAGTAGTTCTATCTCTTGCTGTCTTTGGAGGAAGCCAAAAGATGCTTTTGCGGGGCGTCCACATCGGATTCCTCCGAAGATTGGAAAATAGGTTCCTCCTGGAGAAACCCATGCTCTAGATCCAGCGTTGCTCTGCCACTTATCTAAAACTTCATCAAATATAGATTCATTTTCTCTTATAAAGGTTATTTGTTGAAACCATTGATTTCCCCATTCTTGAAGGGGCGGTTTAAATTGGATCAACTTGTTGGAAATTGAACTTGACGATGAGACTTCACTGAGGGGTGGTAAGCGGTCCAATGTTAGAACCTCTAATCGACTGAAATTCTTCTCTTGGCAAAGTTTTTCTAGTTTGGGGATGTCCTGAATAGAGACGAGGATGACCCAATCAAGTATGTTCTCAAGAATTGGGGCAAGGGTTTGGGGATTGTCAGTATTCAAGATGGTGAAGTCTGCAAATATTCCCAGAAAGCCAATTTTTTCTTTTTCTACTGGATGTTGCTGAAAATATTTCAACAACTGTTGAACGCTATCACTAAAGTCTTCATAGCGTTCTTGAATTTCCCGAAGTGAATTCAGACGAGATTGGAGTTTCTGAAACTCACTGAGTAAAAATTTCAATTGATTGCGTCGTTCTTCCAGCACCTCCTGTTGTTCATCCTGTTCGAGCCTCAGGTCTTTTAATTCTTCATGTAATTGCTCTTGTTCTTCCTCAAGAACACTGGTTCTCCCACTGGATCTACTCAATTTTTGTTTGGCCTCTTGCACATGATGCTGAGCCTGAACGTGCTGTTCTCTCAACTCCACCAAACGAGTCTGCTGTTGCTCAATTCGCTCGATCACAAAATTTTGCTGGTTGGTCGCATTTGTCAATTTCGTATGAGTTTGCAGTAAGTTCTGCTGTAAGTCCCTGAGCAAATTGTTCTGAGATGCCAAAGCTTCATTTTCTTGGAGGCGGTCGCTTTCCAATCTCTGCAGTGTCTCTTCAAATAGCTGATAATTTTTTTGGAGGCTCTCTAACTCAAGCTGATCTGCTGATGCTTCCAGTTTTAATTCATTCTGAGCTTCTTCCAGTTGTTGATTGTCATCAATTAGTTGCTGGATTCTCTCTTCAGAATTTTGAATACTCTGAGAAGTCAATTGCCTTTGGCTCTCAGCATCTTGCAGTTCCTTATCAATCAAGAACATTTCATTACGAGTTGTGGCTAGCTTTTCTCCTGACAAAGTGATCTCAAGCCCTAGTGTCTCTAGTTCGGTCACCCTAGTTTGCTTGGTCAATTGCTCTTCAGTTTGTGTGGCCTCCGTTCCTGCTATTCTTGACTTGGCTTCTTCCTCACGTTTTTTTGCTTGGTGCCAACGATACAAGATTAGCCGATACTCCGCTTGCCTGATATCTTCCCTAAGTTTCAGATAAAGTCTGGCTTGCTCCACTTGGCCTTTCAGACCTTCTTCCTGCCGTTCTAACTCTTGAAGAACATCATCGACCCGAAGTAAATTTTGGCGTGTTTCATCAAGACGCTTTTCAGCAGATTGCCGCTTGATTCGAAACTTGACGATACCTGCAGCATCGTCAATGAAATTTCTTCTTTCTTCAGGTCTTGAATTGATCATTTCCTCGACCTTACCTTGCTGAATAATTGAATAACCTGTCCCTCCTCCAACTCCGGTGTCCATAAAGAGTTCACGAATATCAAGCAATCGAACTGGGGTTTTATTGATCAAGTACTGGCTTTCACCAGAGCGATAGAGGCGCCGAGTTATTTCAATTTCACTGTATTCACGGTACTTGGGAAGTGTTTCGCCGGCAGGATTTGTAAAGGTAAGAGTGACTTCGGCCATGCCCAAGGGTTTTTGGTAGGCACTTCCGGCAAAAATGACATCTTCCATGGAACCGCCACGGAGTTGCTTGGCTCTTTGTTCCCCAAGTACCCAGCGGATGGAGTCAACTACGTTGGATTTTCCACAACCATTAGGGCCCACGACAATGGTGACCCCGTTATGTTGGAAAGTGAAGGAGGTAGGATGGCAAAATGATTTGAATCCGGCGATGCGCAGCCCTTGTATGCGCATGGCAAATCAACTGGTGGAAGTTGGGTCTACAGGCGTTTCTTCAACATCCGAATCTTCTGGGGCAACTGCTGCAAGATTTTGCTGTCTCATGCCCTCGAGCGATTCTTTTCTCTTGTTGAAAAATTGCCGGTACTCAAAGTCTTTTTCTTCCATGACTTCGTCAAAAAAGCTTTTCCAGAGGCCTTGGTCAGGAAAGTTCATTTCATCAAAGCATCTGACGAAAAGCATGAGCCACTGGCGCTCTTCCTCCAGCAATAGCATGTAGTCGTAGGTTAAACCCTCTAAATTGAGTTGTTCCTGAGACAAAAGCTCACTGACCTCATCCACAAGCTCGCCTTCTTCACTCCGTGCAATGGTATTTTGCAGCATTTGGCATTGTAGCCTAGCAAGCTCTAATTGTTTTCTACACTCAACCAGTTGAGAGATGTTTGAGACAGAGGCCTGCTCCTGCAACCGCAGAGTCTGAACTAGTAGCTCACGTTCCGTAACCTCAGCTGAAGATTCATTGGGTTGATCGGTCATTTGATTTTAGCTTACAGGTTAGCTGAGGACACTTTGAAGAACTCAGGAAGATGAATGAAAGGAGAGTATTCTGGGTTTGGAAGAGCACTTTTCTCGAACAATTAAATGAATTTTGAAACCATACAGCACGATTTGCAATCCTCAAGGCACAGTGGTTCTCGTCAAGCTTATTCTAACCATTCTGCATGAATTAGGCAGTTTGACGAAGTTCCTCTAATTCGAGACTAGTTGCCTCCCAATTCTGCAGATGTTGAGTAAGCATCTTTTGCACGTTCTCCTGCTTTTTTTGAAGTTTCTGAATTTCGATTGGATCGGCAGATTGAAAGTATCCCTCCTTGCCAAAATACTCTTCAATATCTTGAAGTTGGTCTTCGTTTTTAGCGATTTCCCGCTCAAGTTGTTCTACCGTTCGTTGAAGTTGATTAATGCGCTGCTTCTGAAGTTTGCGCTCTTCATGATTGATGGGTGCCTTCGTTTTCTGGGTACTTTTACTTTGAGTTTGACTGGGCTTTTGGTGGTGCAATGAAGTGAGATCGCGATTCAAATAGTCATCTCCAAATCTTTCCAGATATTCTTGGTAAGGGCCTGGATAGTCTCTCACTCCCGTTGGAGTTAGTTCAAGAATGTGTGTGGCCACTTTGCTAACAAAGTGTCGATCGTGACTGACGACAATTAGAGTACCCTCAAATTTTTGCAACGCATCGGCGAGGGCTTCTACTCCTTCAAGATCCATGTGATTTGTGGGCTCATCCAGTACAAGTACATTCCCCTTTTCAAGCATCATTCTCGCAAACAATAGTCGCGCTGATTCCCCTCCACTCAATGCATTGACACTTTTTTTCACCTCATCACCGGTGAACAGTACTTGGCCCAAAAGGCCTCTTATAGTCCCTACAGTTTCATGGGGTGCCTGAGCATATAGCCAGTCGTATACACTGGTCCTTTCTTTAAGCAAATCATGGTGATCTTGGGCGAAGTAGGATACTTGGACTTCATATCCCCAGTTACTTTCTCCGCTATTCGGTTCCATTTGTCCTAATGCAATTTTCAATAGGGTAGATTTTCCAATACCATTAGGACCAATCAGGGCAACCTTCTCGCCTCGTTCAATCGTAGTATCAATGCCATTTAGTACTTTCAATGCACCAAAAGCTTTTTGAATATTTTTCAGGGTTAATACCACTTTCCCAGAGGACCGCTTTTGCTGAAACTTCAGTGTGGGTGACACTCGTGAAGAAAGTTTTGCTTCCGGAACTTCAAGTCGATCAATCATCTTTGCACGTGATTGAGCTTGCCGGGCCTTTGTTGCCTTAGCTTTGAATCTGTCCACAAATGCCTGAATTTCGGCAGCTTTACGTTCGACACTCTCAATTTCTTTTTGACGTTGGGAACTTTCTAATTCCTTTGCAGCAAGAAATCGCTCGTAGTTGCCGGTATAAGGAATTACTTCCTCATAATCAATATCCACAATGTGTGTAGCGGTAGCATTAAGAAAATCACGATCGTGGGATATATAAATCAAAGTTCCCTGAAACTGGTCTTTGAGGAATTCTTCCAGCCAGCGGATGGAGATGATATCAAGATGGTTTGTTGGTTCGTCAAGAAGTAAAAGGTCTGGGTCACTAAAAAGAACCTGGGCTAGCAGTACGCGTAGTTTGAAACCACCAGAAAGAGCCTTCATCTTTTCGTGGTGATAATTAACGCTGATTCCCAGTCCAGTTAATAACTCAGCGGCAAAGGCCTCAGCGCTGTACCCATCCTCTTCAGCGATGATAATTTCTAATTCTGCAAGCTGATGGCCCGTTTTTTCATCCATTTCCTCCTTCGCCAGGAGTTCCTCCTTCATTTCAATGGCTTGCCAAAGACGTTTCTTTCCTTGCTTCACAACATGGATAATGACGTGATCCTCATAACTGAAATGATCTTGGCGTAAAAATCCTAGTTTCAGTTCTTTAGGGACAGATACCTTTCCTTCTGTGGAATTTTCGTCATTGGTCAAAATGCGTAGAAGAGTGGACTTGCCAGCTCCATTGGCTCCGACAAGACCATAGCGTTTACCAGGATCAAAGTTGATACTGGCATTTCTGAAAAGCACCTTGGCGCCGTATTGCATACCAAGGTTGGTTACACAGATCATGGTTTAAAGGGGAATGGTTAGGCGGAGTTGTTGCACCAATTCTTCAAAGGCTTGTTGCACGGCTGGAGCGTTCGCCGGATATCGAAGGCGTAGGGTTACTCTGCGTGGAGCCTCCTGAAGGCTATGTGCATAAATTCCCAAACGTGCATTTGGCCATTGATTACTAAAATTTTCTACAGCTTCAGCAGCGTCACCCTCAGGTACGTCCAAGATAATTTCTTGAATTTTCCATTCAGAGGAGCCCCTTTTCCATGTTGGCAGAGTCATTGGTAACATTGCCTTCAGCATGCTTGGAAATCCTGGGAAGGCAAAAATTCCCTGCACATGAAATCCTGGGGCACCTTCAGGGTTTTCGATTAATTCACATCCCTCAGGAAGATCCGCCATCCGTGCACGAGCCTCATTCAATCGATCTTGATATCTCTTTACCAAAATTGAATAGCATTCTGGATGGCGTACGATTGGAATTCCCAGTGATTGCGCAATAGCTTGTCGTGTGCAGTCGTCATGTGTTCCCCCAATGCCACCAGAAACGATCAAGGGATAAAATTCTTTGTGGAGTTCCCTTAACCACTTTGCGATTGTGTCATGGTGATCTGGTAGGGTCATCGCGATTCCTGCCGGCTGGTCTTGTTCTTTCAGCCACTGCAGCATCCACTGCTGATTACCATTGGCCAACTCTCCCCAGACAAGTTCTTCTCCAACAGTAATTACAGCAGGACTCAGTTGTGAATCAGTCATTGATTCCTATTTTTTTTGGCTCTTGTCGTCGCCAGTAATAGCAGAGTAGACCAAACGAGATCGCTACATTTCCAAACATCATTGGATAATGATTTTCTAATTTTAACAATTGCATCAAGGGCATGAAGAGAAGTGACAGACAGGCAAGATTCCAAATAATGAAACCCAAAACCATCAGCATTCTCCGTCGCTCGATATCCTGCATCAATTTCTCATGTTCCAGATCCAATTTTGAACTGGAACCATCTCGCTCTTCGGTTTCTATCATCACCTTTTCCAGGAGAGTCTTAGAAGTACATCCAACTAAAAATTAGTATTACTAACAAAAAAGCTGAAAAACAGCCCAAGGGTAGTGGGCGCCACTCAGACAGAATAGATTTGACCTGCACACTAACCTTTAAAAATTATGGAGTTCGATTCAAAAAGGCTAGCAGATAGAGGAAGAAGCACAAGGGAGGATGTAGTTTAGGAGGGCTCAAGGCCCTCCTAAAAATTACCGAAGAATGTTGCGAAGGGAAGCGATTTTTTGCTGTTGTTCCCGTTGTGGAGCGAAGTCAGCAGCTCGGTCCAAATGCGAAAGCAATTGCCTTCTCGTTTCTTCCATTTGAATGCTGTCTTGTTCCATTTGAGTACTTTCGAGAATTTTGCGCTGTGTATTTGAAATGATCAGATCTGGTAGTGTCTTCAGGAGGGTGTCCCTTTGCAAGAGTGCTTGAGCAATTTCTTGATCATTCTGTGCCTGGAGCGCAGCTTCATGAAGGCTATCTAAAGCATTCAGATAGGTTTCAATCTTCAGGTGAAGATTTGCTTGTCGCTGTGCCGAACGAATCTGTTCCACTGCCTGAAGATAGAAGCGTTCAAACTCTGTTTCCTGTGGATAGCTGAAGAAAGCTGATTGGAGCCCAGCGATTGGGATTCTAGAGTCTAAGAATTGTTGCCTGCGAGTCACACTTTGATCAGTGACACTGAAGAAGTTGACAACAATAGAATTGTTACTGGTAACTTCAACAAAGGGAGGCAACTCAAAGATCTGTGGATTAATCTGAGCTTTCAGGAAAATTCTCTGTTGATGCTCTACATCAGTCACCACTTCAACATGCTGGAGATACTCGAGAGTTCGAAACCCAGGAACCTCTCGGATTTTCTCAGCGTTGGGGATCATGACTTGGATAAAGAATTGGTTTTTCCTCAGTCCTGTCTCTGGATCTCGAAGATTCTGTTCCACAATTTGGTAGGGAATCAAATCGGGAGTCAACGCGACATTTTGATCAAAAATGATCTCGACTCCGAAGCGCCAGATGTTTCTTAACTCATCCTCAACTTGCCTTGGTAAGGCTACTAGCTCTCTAACCAAAAATGGATGGCTTAGAATGACATCATCTTCCAGGGGGTCTTGGATGAAAGCCCCGTCATTCATGAGTTGGTAAGCATCTAGATACGTAAAGATTTCTCTGCCACCGTTGTCCAGTTCAAGAACATATCGGAAACGGTTACCTTGATCATCGGCAGCAAATTGCTCTTCTTCACCGGGATGTAGCATACGGAATCTACGAATTCCGTAAGTCATTCTCTTTCCTTCCAGCAGGTCGTGCTCTCCATAAGTCTTTACGTAGGCCTGAGAAGTCAGCACTAGTCGGTAAAACTCGTTTTTGTTTAATATTCCGAATTCTGTGCTTTCACTGGAAGGAAAAACCAAAACTCTGTTTCCTGTTAGTTGGAGTTGGTCTGTCAGCGACCATTCATAGACTTGATCAAGCTTCCATTCCTGGCTAGATCCATCTTCGAGGACAGCTTGGAGAAAATGCTCGTCGTTCGTGCGATTTTTGACGAATACCGAAGATATCCGGAGATCTCGATAGAGTCCTTTATCGAGTGTTTCTGCCAACTTAATTGCATTAAGCTTTGATGTGTACTCGGGAAAGGCGAAAATGCCTGTTGGGAAAAGCGAAACAGTTATTAGTAGAATCCAGCCTACCACTGTGCGAATTTGTCGTTGCTTACTCAAAATTCTCTCCTACATAAACTTCGACATCGGTTCCCATCCTACCCTTGTGACTGGATGGCATTTGTTCAACCAATTGTTCACCTGGAATCACTTCGGACAAAGCTAACGCTGCCTTCATGAAATTGGGTCTAAAATATATTTTTGTCCTCGGTAGTACCATGCCCTCACGAACTGAAGAAATATTTGTAACTTCCAATCTCATTCCAACTTGTTCCTCTAATTTCTGTCTTTGTTGTCGATCTAATAGGATTGCAAGTCTTTGGGCGTTTTGATCTTTAGTAGAGGCATTCAATACAGACACATTTAATTGCAGTGGTTGTTGGTACATCAACAAAGCTGCTACGGGGTGAAGCATCACAGCATCGCGAGCTTGGGAGGCCAGAGGCTTGAGCTGCCGTTCACCGCGGCTCGCTGAAGCTGCCATGTCATCAATACCTGGAGTAGAAATTTGTGAACTCGCTCGCTCTCGGTCTTGCGATCCAAGTCGCTTGCGCATTGGTTTCAGAGCAAAAGCTAGTTGCTGTCCATCTGATTTTTCTCTGTCCAACTCCAGCGAAACATCCCCAGTGCTTGTAAAAATCTGCATGTCGACCAGAAAGTCCACATTTCCACTACCTGTTCGACTGATTTTCTCATTTAGTTCAACACGCTTCACCCCATCCTCTTCAGCAAAAGCCATTTCTCGCTGAGGCAGGGTAACATTATTTAGAAAGGCTTGGGGTATGGAAACCTGGAACTTGCCTGGGGTATCTCCAGATTCAACTTGAATGGCAGAGAAGAGAGATTCGTCAAAAACCCCTCTTATGGTTAGGTAGGATGGATCACCAGGAATGACATCGAGGTGATCCACCATATGTCCAGAGGGTAACTCCTGCGCCAATGTGGTTTTGGCCAAGACTGCCAAAGCACAAATAGAAAGCAGAAGCGGAAAGATTTTTCGCATGGAAACGACCCTTGAATAGTGGCGAAAAAAGGCAATTTACAGCATCAAATGCAGAAAATGCGCCAGCCCTTCTTCATTCACTCCGAGGCGTCAGCTCCTTCTTCGGACAGTTCATTTTCCGCAGGAATAACTTCTGATTCCTCAGCATCCTCGTTTTCTTCAGTTACCGTGGAAATAGCAATTACTCGCTCGTCTTCCTGTAATCTTATCAAACGTGAACCTTGCGTAACCCTCCCAATGACTGGAATCTGGTTGGTGTGTATCCGAATCATTCGGCCAGTTTGGGTAATCAGCAGAAGCTGCTCTTCCTCCTCAATTTCCAACATTTCAACAACTGGACCTGTTGTTTCGTTAATTCGCATTGTCCGCAAGCCTTTGTTGCCACGATGCTTTGAGAGCGTAAACGCGTTAATTTCTGATTGTTTCCCGTACCCATTCTCTGCAACGGTCAACATCATTCCTGAACCAGAGTGCGTAAATGCGGAGACAACTTGATCGCTTGGTTCGAGGCGCATTCCAATCACTCCTCGCGCATCACGTCCCATTGACCGTATTGTTGATTCATGGACACGTAATCCCATGCCATTGCGACTGGTGAAAAACAACTCTCGGTCCCCATCTGTCAGAGCAGCTGAGATTAAGGAGTCCCCTTCATCTAGGCTGATCCCTCGAATACCTGTGCGGCGTACTTTGGTTGGATCCAGCATGTCTATTTTCTTGCAGATCCCATTAGCTGTGCACATCAATATATGTTTGAGATCAGATCTATCTTGGAAATTGCGTGGTATCACCAAGCAAGTGCGAATTGTCTCCTCTTGGGTACCCTCTTTTCCATTTTCTCTTTGCAGTTCCAAAACGTTTGCTGCGTGTTTCCCACGACTCGTCCGACCTGCTTGGGGAAGTTCGTAGACCCTAGCCCTGTAGATTCGTCCTAAATTGGTGAAGAACAACAAATGATCGTGAGTGGAGGCGACAAACATCTGTTCAACAAAGTCACCATCTTTGGTGGTTGCTCCTTGAACACCGCGTCCTCCTCTATGCTGAAGACGATATTCGGTAACAGGAGTCCGTTTCACGTAGCCCTCGTGAGATATGGTAACGGCCATATCTTCTTCAGTAATTAGATCTTCGATTGCGATGTCTGAATCATCTTCAACAATCTCTGTTCGTCGTTCATCTCCGTAACGATCACGGATTTCCATTGCTTCTGTTTGGATGATTTCGATTACTCTCTCCTCACGCTGAAGAATATCTTCCAGGTCAGCAATTTTCAGGGTTACTTGCTCATGCTCGTTACGAATTTTCTCTCGCTCCATCCCTGTCAAACGCTGGAGACGCATCTCCAAAATTGCTTGGGATTGGCGTTGGGAAAGAGCGTAATCAGACATCAGAACGGCTTGGGCAGCGGGACCATTTTCAGCCTTTCGAATGGCTTCGATCACTTCATCCAAATTTTCAAGAGCAGTCATCAAGCCTTCAAGAATATGAAGGCGATTCTTGGCTTGGTCTAGTTCAAATTGGGTCCGGCGAGTGACAACTTCGATTCGATGCCGCAGGAAGAATTCCAGTGTCTGAGCAAGGGATAGGACTTTAGGTTGCCGATCGACGATCGCAAGCATCGTGATTCCAAAAGACGACTGCAGAGCGGTGTGTTTGAAAAGATTACTCAAAACGACATTTGGATCATCTCCTCTGCGAACCTGAATATACATCCGCATGCCTTTACGATCAGATTCATCTCTCAAATCTGTGATTCCCTCCAATCTCTTCTCGCGGACCATCTCAGCGATCTTCTCAAGGAGATTGGCCTTGTTCACCATGAAGGGTAATTCTGTCACGATGATAACCTCACGACCATCCTTGTTGGTTTCAACGTGAGTCTTGGCCCGAATGCGAATGATCCCTTTTCCATTCATGTAAGCATCGTAAATCCCTCTTCTACCCATGATAATTCCACCAGTAGGGAAGTCAGGGCCAGGTAGAAGTGCCAGTAAATCTGTCAACGAAGCTGTGTAACGATGTTTTATGTAATAGAGGAAAGCGTTAAGGACTTCACGTAGATTGTGTGGAGGGATGTTGCTGGCCATGCCAACTGCAATGCCGGTAGATCCATTGACTAGGAGATTCGGAATCTTAGTCGGTAGTACCGTCGGTTCTTGTTGAGAATCATCGTAGTTGGGGATGAAATCGACTGTGCCTTTTTCCAGATCACTCATCAGCTCGTGTGCGATCTGCTTCATTCGAATTTCAGTGTAGCGCATTGCTGCTGCGGCATCTCCATCAACTGAACCAAAATTCCCCTGTCCATCAATCAGTTGATATCGCATCGAGAAAGGCTGGGTCAGCCTCACGATTGTGTCATATACCGCTGCATCCCCGTGAGGGTGATATTTACCGATCACATCTCCAACGACTCGTGCTGATTTTCGATAGGCTCGATTGTAATGGTTTCCCTGATCCTGCATTGCAAACAAAACACGTCGATGAACGGGCTTGAGGCCATCGCGAACATCTGGAAGAGCTCGCCCCACAATCACACTCATTGCGTACTCCATGTAGGAGTCTCTCATTTCATGAACAATGTCTGCGTTGAGAATCCGTTCTGTCATTTTAAGTAGTTGGGAATAATGTGAAAGGAAGGGATGTTGCTCACCAAGGGCTAATCTTAGAACCCTAATGAGTCAACAGTTAACGTTTTTGTCAAGGATCAGGTGATGATCTTCGGAGGTTCAGTTTCTTCATCTTGTCCTAAATCACCAAGCTGATCGAGCCCAAGAGCCGAGAGATCAAATCCTGAGAAGGGCTGATAAGTTTCTGCATCAACCCAACGTTCGTTTTCAAAAACGTAGAGTTTTGCGACTCCTCGGAAAGGTGTGAATACTTTCAAGTAGGAATCTTCATCTTCTGCTTCGATAGTGATTTCACCATCGACTTCTTTGATGAGTTTTGCTGAATACTTGACAGGAACAGAATCGGGGAAGGTCAATTGCTTACCATCAATCTTCATTCGGCAACTCCATGTGACTGAATCAACAGAATTTCAATAAACTATATTCCTTCTAAATTCTAAGTGTAGCAAGACAAATTGGCTCAGGAAACCAGCATTCTTCCGCCATCAACGGGTAATACGGTTCCGGTTACGAAATCATTTTCAAGAAAATAAATGACTGCCTTCGCTATATCATCCGGCTGCCCCATTTTTTTCAGAAGACTCCTTTCAATGGCTAGATCCTGGCTAAATGCACTACTCTCAGGGGGTGGGAGCATTGTTCCGGGTGCAACCGCATTGACTTGCACTGCAGGAGCCAGGGCCTTCGCGAACCCCTTAGTCAATGACACTAGCCCTGCCTTGGATGCGCAATATGGTAGGAACTGTGGCCATGGTCTTTCTGCAGCGACATCTGCAATGTTCACAATTTTACCCTGTCCTCTTTTGAGCATTGATGTTCCAACCAATTGTGAGAGAAAAAATGGTGCTTTCAGATTTAGTGAGATCAAGTGGTCCCATTCTGATTCGACTACTTCACCAAGGGGGGTGGGGAAGAAGTCAGCAGCGTTGTTAATCAGCACATCAATTTGGCCCATTTGTGCTTCAATTTGCTGGATCAGTAGTTCAATCTCGGATACTTGTCTAAGGTCTGCTTGAAAACAACCATGTTGTTTAGAGTCCCCACCGATGAGTTCCAAGGTTTCTTTTGCCCCCTCCAAAGACTGGTGGTAATGTAAAGCTACTCTCATTCTTTGTTTACCAAGTGAGACTGCGATAGCTTGACCGAGGCGCACACCTGCTCCGGTAACTAAAACTGTGTGATTTTTTAATTCCATTTTGAATTTATGCTCGAAAAAAGGAAACCAATTATTGGTTTAACTATGGGAGATCCTAATGGGATTGGCCCTGAAATCATAGTTAAGGCACTTACGAAACTCAATTCATGCTTAGATTGGCATCCAGTCATTTTTGGAGATGCCTGGGTTCTTGAACAGGTTATCAACAAACTTGGTTCAAACCTGCAGTTAAGAGTATGTGAGAATCTGGCTGAATTAACCGGTGGGCCTTGTATTTTGGATTTGAAGGTTCACACCGGTAGAAACTGGAATCTTGGGCAAATCAGTGCTTGGGGAGGAGAGTCCTCTTTTCAATTTTTGAAAGCAGCAACTGAGGCTGCGCTTGCTGACCAGATTGATGCAATTACCACAGCGCCACTAAGCAAAAAAGCACTGCACATGGCTGGTCATCATTTTCCTGGGCACACAGAAATTCTCTCGGCACTGAGCAACGGTGCCCAACCTGTCATGATGCTCACTGTTGAAGGGCTGAGAGCCGTTCATACCAGTACCCATGTTTCTTTGCGTAAGGCAATTGAGCAACTACAACCAAAGCGAATCCTTGAAGTTGCTCAAGTAACTCATGACGCACTTAGAAGAATGGGTATTGAAAATCCAAGACTCGCATTACCGGGTTTGAATCCTCATGCGGGTGAGGAAGGTCTTTTTGGCAATGAAGAGGAAGAAATACTTTTGCCAGCATTGAACTTAATGGAAGAGGCAGGCATAAATTGTATCGGTCCCATTTCCCCAGATACCGTTTTCTTAAGGCACCGTCAGGGTGAATTTGATGCGATTATTGCGCTTTATCATGACCAATCCCATATTGCTCTCAAACTTCTTGGTTTTGAAAAAGGAGTGAATGTAACTCTTGGATTACCTTTGATTCGCACATCAGTTGATCATGGAACAGCTTTCGATCGAGCTTCACAGTTCAATGCGGATTCTGGTTCCATGGAAGCTGCGATCGAACTAGCGCTATGTTTCGTTATTAACTCCTACCCAAAGGAGAACGCACCGTTCTTGCAATTGTTGCAGAGAGAGTATTTGCGATAACAAATCAGAGTTTGAGTCTTGGCTGAAATAATCTACGAAATACTGGCACCAGGCATATTTTGGCTGGAAATACCCAAGGTGGACTTACGTATCCTTTGTGGTTGTCCGGCTGACGCTGTTAAGCATCTCACAAGCAAAGGAAAAATCCGTTTGGTTACTGAAAACGGTGCTAGCTTTGAAACAGGCCCCAATGCCATTTTGCTTGCAGACGATTTTCTGCAAAATGGGTTGCCAGCAAACATGGCAGAATTTCCGGTTCTGCAGATGTTCTACAAACAAGGTCAAATCATTCCGAATCACCCAAACAACAAGGGTGAACGACCAATCTTAATAGGGAATGAGAACGCAGTTCAGTCTCAGCTCCAATACATTTACCGTGGAAATTATGGTTTGACCACTCCGGAAGAGTTGATCGATTGTGGCGTCAGCCTTGAGGATACTGTTGAGATGATGGCCATGAAGATGCAATTTGCTTTTGGCAGAATTCAACCACCCAATGCCCTATTGGCTACTTGCGTTGTCGAAGATTCTGGGTGGCAACGCCTCAAGGAAGATCTACTGGTTTGTCGGATAGGAACGAACCATTATCAATTCAATATGGGTTCGGAATGTATTGATGTGGATTTAAGTCTCAAGGAAGGAGAAACCTATCCTCCGCCCTACGAATTGTCAGATCAACAGCTACCAAGAGACAAATTCTCAGTTTGGCATACAGGAGAAGGTGATGGTTGGGATTGCTTCCGACCATGTATGGCCAGTATTTTGATGATTGACGGAGAACCCTATCTGGTCGATGCAGGCCCGAACGTGCACTACACCCTTGAAGTATTGGGGATTGACCTGAGTGAGGTCGCTGGAATATTTCAAACCCATGCTCATGATGATCACTTTGCGGGGTTGCCTTACCTGCTCCAGGGAGGCCGCAAAATCAAATATCTCTCATCCGCACTTGTAAGAAAATCTACCTTCCAAAAGCTTTCAGATCTAATTTCCCTTTCTACTGAAGAAATCGAAAATTTTTTTGAAATCGTAGATCTTGAGCTTGATAACTGGACAAACGTGACTGAGTCAGTTCAGGTCCAACCACGTTTTTCTCCTCATCCTGTAGAAACTAACATCTATTACTTTAGGTATCAGGAAGGCAGCGAATCAAAGATTTTTGGACATTTGGCGGATATCGTTTCCAGCGCTGTCTTAGGTAGGATGAAAAATCCCGAAGCGAAGTATCATATCAGTGAAGATTTTTTTGATAAGACACTGCAAAGTTACCTTGAACAGAGTGATGTCAAAAAAATTGATGCTGGAGGAGGGATGATTCATGGCGAAGTGGTTGACTTTGCAAACGACCCCTCAGAAAAATTGATTTTAGCCCACTCCTCCCTGCCTTTTTCGGAAGAGCAATTGGCTACCGCTTGTACAGCTGAATTTGGAACTTCTGATCTGAGGGTGCCTCTGGATCATGAAACGTTCTTCCACGACAAAGTACTTCAGTGGTTACGACAACGTTTCCCTTCTTTGAAAAAAGAGGAGTTGAGAGAGCTGATTACCGAACAGACTGAAGAAATTCCAAGGGGTAGCAAAATACTTTCTCGTGTGCAGGAAGCCGGATACATCCCTCTTCTCCTGACGGGTCGGGTTGAACTCAATGGATTACTCCATCCCGCAGGGACATTACTTGGCGAGGCAAACGCTTTGGCAGATTTGCAAGAATTACAAGAAATGGTTGCCGTTGGTCCAGTACGTATTATGCCAATCTCCCTGGATTTATATCGGGGTTTACTTAAGAAGCATAAATTGTTGAAGAAGAGAATTTCATTACTTAAAGACTGTAAACACTTCAGAACTTTTCCAATTTTTCAGTATGGTCTAACTGATGACTATCTGATCTCAGTTATCAAAAAGTCTGGACGAATCAGACTGAAAAAAAATCAGGCAGTTTCTCTTCCGGAGAACACTTTGGGTGTCTTAGAAGTTGGTGAAGTCCAATTCTTGACAGGCAACAAGAATCTGAAGGTTACTGAGAACACAGTGCTCGGATTATCAAACATGTCAGGTAAGTCCTTGTCTTGGGAGGAACAAACTCTAAAAAAATCCCAAGTGTTGTGTCTTCCCGCAGAGAATTTGTTGCAAGCACCTGGTGTGCGATGGTGCCTACAGAGGGCTTACCAAAATTATCATTTTCATTTGAGTTGATGACTGACCTCCTACCTGTAAATTTGCCCCAAAATCTTCCTCGTAGCCTACCAGCTCAGAGAGCATTGGAATTGGTGTTTGGCAATTATGCTTTGAATACTCGTCGGGCTTATGAGCGTTCTATGAGGGACTTTCAGAAATGGGCCGGTCTTCATTCTACTCAAGATCTGGAACGACTCGATAGCCTCAGAATGCTTGAATACAAAGAGTATTTGAGATTGAGCGGAAAAAAATCCGCAAGTATCAATCAAGCTATGAGCGCTCTGAAGAAAATCTGCCGCGTCCTCACGGAGTGTGGATATCTTGAACAAAATCCTTTCAAGTCATCCCTGATCCGCAATGAAAAGGTCTCTCAACTCAGTAATAAGGGAGCTCTGCGAGTTAATCAGCTTCAACAAATGCTTGATGCTAATGAGAACATAGCCTATGACGAGCGAGTGGATACTTTACTGCGTCACAGGAATAGGGTGTTGCTAAAATTTCTATATTTCACTGCAGCACGCAGAAGTGAAGCATCTCTACTAAACTGGGAAAATATCTGCCAGGATGGTCGCTTTTGGATAGCTATTCTTGAGGAAACGAAGAGCGGTGTCCCACAAAAACTAAAAATCAGAGAAGAACTTTATCAAGAATTGATTGCTTGGAGAGGTGCCCTACAGTTAGCAGGCTTGAATACACCTTGGGTGTTCCCCTCCTTAGGGCAGCGTAGTATGGGCAGCCAAATGACTGGCAAGGCAATAAACGAAGCAGTACGACGCCTCGGACATGCGATAGGCATCAAAATTTCCACCCACTATCTACGACATACCGCTATCACACTTGCCCTTGAAATGGGCGAGCCTCTCCAGAAGGTTCAAGCGTACGCTCGGCACGCTTCAGCAAATACCACTGTTCGTTACTTTCACGATCAGCAACTACTTGAAAAAAATCCTACCGATTCCCTCCCAGCGCTTTAAAAAAGTACTCTGATACTACTCTAGTACGTTGGTTCTCAAGAAATTTGATTCCAAAATAAACCAGTAAATTTAGTAATTTAATGAATTACCAACAGTCATGGCAATAGTAATTCTTTAGAGTGCACGCTCTTTGCAGCAGGTCCATTTATGTAATGAGGATCACATGGAGTAACCTCCTTCAATGGAATTGAATGAACCCCACCTTTAGTCCCTACGCAGAACTTGGTGTTAGACCAGATGTCACCCTTCAGGAACTGAAACAAGCCTACCGGCAAGCTGTCTTGCAGTACCACCCAGATTCAGCGGTTGGAGCAGCAAATTCTCTTAAGTTTCATGCAGTCACCGAAGCTTATAAAGAACTCCGTGCAATCGTTGATCAATCACCTCGGGAGAAAGAGTCTGAACATCAGCACTCTCTATTACGAAAGAAAAATCAGTTTTTGGACGGAGAACAACCGATTGATCGTCAAACTCTTGAACTGGAGGTCCCAGCACTACAACAGTTGCTTTGTGAATCAGATAATTCTCATGTTCGGAAGGTGGCAGCGATAGCCCTCTTTTCAAAGCAAGAAGCCTCACTTACCAGAGAACTATTGGCCATTGCGAAACAGCCAGCCATGCCAAGTATTCGTAAGGCAATTCTTTCAGCAATGCATGTTGGCCCGCGTAAAAAAGTTGTCCCAATCCTTCTATCAGTAGCCTGTGAAAGCGACTTGGAGATTGCCGCTACAGCAATTCAACAACTTGAAAAAATTGATGAAGCATTACGAGGTAAAATCTTGTTTAAATTAAGATTGGCACACTTAAGTCTCTGGGAGAGAACCAAAAGATTGTTTGATCCCGATCTTTTGGTGATCACTCAATATTCACAGTTGGGGGACCAACTTTGCCAAAAGGGGCTTCTGAGCCAAGAGCAATTGCAAATAGCACTCGTTTTACAAAAAAAGTTCCCTCTATTATTAGGCCAGATTCTGAGGCAATTGAACTACGTTCAACCTCATGAGCTTCGCTGTGTTCTGGGCAGTACATTCCGCAGCTAACACTCCCTCGCTCTTTCTGTGTCCAGCAGGGGCTCACTTGGCTGGATCTTCCTGAAAAATCCTGATAATTTTCGAAGTCTTTAACTTTTTTGAAGAAATTTTATTGAGGCTAGAATTATGTCCGCTTTGCACAGCGCAGAAGTCATTGTGATTGGTGGTGGACACGCGGGCTGTGAGGCAGCACTGGCGGCGGCAAGACTTGGTTGCAAGACGATTCTGTTGACCATCGATCCCGAAAAGATTGCCCAAATGTCCTGTAACCCAGCTATTGGTGGAATTGGGAAAGGGCATCTGGTCAAGGAAATTGATGCTCTGGGCGGGGAAATGGGAAAAGTTGCAGACCAGTCAGGAATTCAGTTCAGAGTCTTGAACGGCTCGCGAGGTCCAGCGACTCGTGGAACTCGTTGTCAGTCAGAAATGTACGAGTACAAAAGTTTGATGCAGACGATCCTGAAGAGAGAGCCCAATCTTTGGATCGTCCAAGCGATGGTGCTGGAACTCATCATTGAGAATCGCATCCTTCAAGGGGTTCGTACAAATGTTGGAGAATTTCTGGCAGATTCTGTTGTCATCACTACAGGAACTTTCTTAAATGGTTTGATCCATCGAGGCGAAAACAGGATCAAGGCTGGTAGAATCAATGAACCACCCTCAGTGCAACTGTCGTTCTCGTTAGCAGATTGTCAACTTGAATTAGGCCGCCTGAAGACAGGCACACCAGCTCGTTTGGATAAAAGGACCATCAACTGGGATGATATTCCAGAGCAGCTGGGAGATGATCCAATCCGGAAGTTTTCTTTTTGGGGAACAGAAACGCGATTACCTCAAGTGCCTTGCCACATTGTGTATACCAACAAGTTAACCCATAAAATTATAAGGGATAATCTTCATCTCTCTGCCCTTTACGGAGGAATGATCAAGGGAATCGGACCAAGGTATTGTCCGTCAATTGAAGATAAGATTGTCAAGTTTGCTCAGAAAGACAGACATCAAGTCTTTCTTGAACCAACCGGGATTGGGTCTGATAATTTTGAGATCTATCCAAATGGTCTATCCACAAGCCTACCTAAAAGGGTGCAGCAAGCATTCTATCGATCAATTCCTGGGCTTGAAAACGTCGAGATGCTACAGGCGGGCTATGCGATAGAATACGACTTTGTGCAACCCACAGAACTGAGATCAACCCTCGAGCTGAAAAAAGTACCTGGTCTTTTTCTAGCTGGTCAAATCAATGGGACTACTGGTTATGAAGAAGCCGCAGCACAAGGTCTTTTGGCTGGGGTAAATGCCGCACTGAAAGTCCAAAGCAGGGAGTCTTTTGTACTGCAAAGAGATGAAGCCTACATGGGGGTTTTGATTGACGATTTGATCACAAAAGGAGTAACTGAACCCTACAGGATGTTTACCTCAAGAGCAGAGCATCGGCTCCACTTGAGAGAGGATAATGCAGATCTTCGGCTGTGTGAGAAAGGGCACCAACTCGGATTATTAGATGATGAGTGCTATAAGCAGTTCCTAAATAAACAACGTAAAATCTTTGCTCTCAAGAAATCTTTAGAACAGACGAAAATTACACCGGTTAAGGAAACCCAGGAGGCACTGAAACAGATGAATCAGGCTGAGTTGAAACAGGCGAGTAGTTTGGCGGAACTAATACGTCGACCAGGCCAGGGTATTCAAATGCTCTCAGAACACGCTTTTATCACAAGTCAGATTGCCTGGGGGGAATTCCCAGAGAACGTTCGTGAACAGGTTGAAATCCAGATCAAGTACGATGGATACTTGAAGCGCCAAGAGCAGGAACTTCGACAAATGCGTGAAATGGATCGTATTCAGATTCCAGATGAATTAGACATGAAAAATATTCCTGGCCTCTCCAGAGAAGTCCAAGAACATTTGATCAAGCATCAACCTGCCACCCTTGGGCAGGCAAGCCGTATCAGTGGGGTCACCCCTGCAGCCCTAACGGTTATCCGAGTTTATCTCAAAACTCACTTTACCAACAACTCATCACTCCAACGTGTAAGTTGACGGCTGCTTAGGATGAGAAGCCGGAAAAAAAGTCTCGACGGTTCCTACTACCCCCTAGCGTGCAAGCCTGCATAACCTGATTTTTGAAGCTGAGACAAAGGCCGGGAAGACCTTTGATATCATTCTGATGATCCTGATCGCGCTTAGCGTGGCCACTGTCATGCTGGACAGTGCTGTAGCTGTTCGCAGCGGCTATGATGAGCTGCTTCATAATCTTGAGTGGTTCTTCACGATTGTCTTTGCGATTGAATATGTCCTACGTCTCGTTGCTACGCTTCGTCCTTGGCGCTATGCACTGAGTTTTTTTGGCCTCACGGATCTTCTCGCAATCCTCCCAGGCTTGATCAGTATTTTATTCCCAGGTTTCCAATACTTGTTGGTCATTCGAGTGTTCAGAATCATTCGAATTTTGCGTATTTTCGAGTTTCTGGACTACCTCCGCGAATGGACAATGTTGTTGAAGGCGCTTCAAGCTAGCCAGGCTCGGATCAGGGCTTTTCTATTTTCCATCCTGATAGCCGTGACTTTCCTCGGTGCCTTGATGTATGTTTTTGAGGGTGAAGAAGCTGGCTTTACGAGTATTCCACGCAGTATCTACTGGGCGATTGTAACTCTCTCAACTGTGGGCTACGGTGATATAGCCTCTCAGACTGGATTTGGACAATTTGTTTCCGCAATAGTGATGATCTTAAGCTACAGCATGTTGGCGGTGCCCACGGGGATTGTTACAGTGCAATTATCCGCCAAGCAGCGTAGGCAAGACCAAAAGTTGACAAAAGCTTGCCACTCTTGTGGTCAGGATGGGCATGATATGAATGCTGATTTCTGCAAATATTGTGGGGAAAGTTTGGAATTGCAGGCAATAGAGGATTCTCTAAAAACCTAGAAACAGAAAAAGAATTCCGGCTTTTGCTTGACTGCCGGGGAGCAGATCTGGAAAATGATTATTAAGAAATTTGATTCGACCAACCATTAAACAGCAGAGAAAATCGATATGAGATCATTTTCAACTAATTTGCTCCTCATTGCCGGTGCAATCATCGTTGGTATTGTTTACCTGTCGACCTTTATTGTAGATCGCACGCAATACGCGGTGGAAATTCGTTTAGGAGACCCGGTGTCTGTTCACATGGAGCCGGGGTTAAAATTCAAAATGCCTTTCCTCACAAAAGTTTTTTACGTAGATAATCGCCTCTTATCCTACGATGCTGACCCTGGTTCTGTATTCACCGAGGATAAGAAAGAGATGATCGTTGATGCCTACTCAAAATGGCGAGTACAGGACCCACTAAAATTCTATGAAACTGTCCGTAGCCTAATGGGTGCTCAATCTCGCCTAGATGACATCATCTATTCGCAGACTCGTGAGGTTTTGGGTAAGCACACCCTTGTCGAAATTGTTTCTGGTAACCGAATTGATATTAGAGACACAATTACATCCAATTCAAAAAAGGCTGCAGAGAGTTTTGGGATTGAGATTGTGGATGTGAGAATCAAACGCGCAGATTTACCAGAGGCAAACAGTTTGGCGGTATACGGACGCATGGAAGCTGAGCGAAGAAGACAGGCCAAATTGTATCGCTCAGAAGGCGAAGAGCGTTCCTTGGAAATTCGCTCGGCGGCTGATCGAGACCGAATAAAGATACTCGCAGAGGCAAATAAGATTGCAGAGCAATTGAAGGGTACAGCCGATGCGTCCGCAACTGAGATCTACGCTAGTGCTTATCAATTAGACTCTGACTTTTTTGAGTTTCAACGCTCTCATGATGCTTACCGTCATTCTCTGCGTGAGGACACAACGTTGTTACTAAGTTCTGATCAGCCATTTTTCAGATTTCTAAAGGAAGAAGAACCTCAAACTAGTCGAAAACAAATCGAGTGATCAAGGTTGCTCACACGCTACAGTAAGATCCTCCAGCAATTAGAAGACGAAGCCAACTACGAACGCTCTGCCCGGCCTAGAGATCTTACTAAGCTAGAGGGCGTTCGCTGTCTGCTGAACCAACTCGGCAATCCAGAAAATTCCCCCAAAATTGTTCACATCGCAGGCACCAACGGCAAAGGATCAACTGCATTCCTTCTTGCTGCTCTTCTGAAACAGGAGGGTTTCAAGACCGGCTGTTACACCTCTCCCCATTTAGTTGATCTCCGAGAGCGAATACAAATTAATGGCCAGTGTATTGGCATTCAACAGTTTGTGGAAGTTGCGGAGCGGATTTTGGAAATCTCCAAAAATCCTCAATGTCCCCAGATTTCTTTCTTCGATCTGGTCACGGCTATTGCCCTTGAAGTATTTGCAAGAGCGCAATGCGATTGGGTTGTTTTTGAAACAGGATTGGGAGGTCGTGCGGACTCAACCAATGTAACTCCGAAGGAACTCGCAATTCTTACAAGAATTGGTTTGGATCACCAAAATATTCTAGGCAATAGCATCCTTGAGATCGCAACTGAGAAACTCGGTATTGCGCGTAAAAATGTGCCACTTTTGGTGTCCCCGCAAACGCAGGTTGTGAAGGAATGGCTTAAGCAGCAAACTCGGTTGCATGAAATACCCACCCACTGGATTGAAGAAAAGAATTGTCAACTGACTAACCAAGCTCAACATCGTTCAGCATCACACAAAGATGCTAAAATTTCAGATGTTTCCAGAGAACTGGCACTAACCGCTCTGGAAATTTTGCTACCTGCCAAGTCGCGAAAACAGAGACAAAAACGATTAGAATTAGCTTCAGAATTTACTCTGCTTGGTCGCAAAAGCCGCCATTTTAAAGTCAAACTGCAAAATGAAAGTTCAGGACATGTTTTTTCAGAATTGATTTTGGATGGGGCACATAACGTTGATGCTATTGATACATTGATCACAACGCTCTCAGAGTGGCAAATTTCCTGCTACGGACTTTTGTTGGGAATGGCAAAAGACAAGATGAGGGTTGAAACTCGTGATTCTCTTCAGAAACTTGCTCAACATGCTCAACAGGTTGGATTGGTCAAATACAATTCCACAAGAGCTGCAGATCCTGTTGAAATTCTTCAATATCTTAAACTGCCTGCAAACTCTTCCAAATTGCTGAATAGTAGCCAGAATGCCTTGCGATGGGCCTCAGAGACTAGGATGATGCCTTGGGTTATTACTGGCTCTTTTCATTTGATAGGCGAGGTGCTGCCCCTCCTCTCTTTAGACCCTGTCACGAAAACCCTGCAAAACGGATAAGCTGTTGTGCAAAAATTTCTGAACTTTTTGACTATTTTTTTTGTTTCAAGCTTCCTCAATGGAGCCCTCGCATCAGAACAAATTGTTATTACGGCGGATAGACTGAATGTGCGTGATGGAGTTTGGGGTAAAAAGCTTGGGAAAGTCTTTGAGGGTCAACAGTTTGAAGTGAGGCAGAAAAAAGAGGAGTGGGGTAAGATCGAATATGAGTTAGGAAAGTTTGGCTGGATTTCATTGGATTATGCCAGGCCAGCTTTGCAAACCACCTCAAAGAATAATGTTTCTCTAGGTCAGTTCTGTTTAAAAGTGGATACAGAATTCAAAAAACTGGGTTGGAAAGATCTACGATGTAACGCTGATGATTGGCAGGCCACATGGCATTCAGAAAAAGGGCAACCTCTAATCTACAAAGTTTTTGGGGACGAAAGCTCCACACATACAACTTTGTTGCTGTGTTCTGTTCATTCTGACGAAGATACGACTTATCATTGCTTCCGCTATATGGAGCTGCTGCGTTCAAACCAAGAATTGATTCAACATCGACTCGTTTTGATACCACTGCTCAACCCAGATGGTTTTTTTTCCCAACCTAGAACGCGAACAAATGCAAACGGAGTGGACTTGAATCGTAATCTTCCTACGAAAGATTGGGCGGCACTGGCCCACAGACAATGGAAGTGGTCATACAAAAAAAATCCGCGCTACAACCCTGGTAAATCAGGGGGCTCAGAGAAAGAAAATCAATTCCTCGTCAGCTTAATTCTCAAATACAAACCAGATAAAATTGTCTCCCTACATTCTCCGTTGGATTTCATAGATCTGGATTACATGGACAAGCGGGAGGGAAATAAAGACATGTTGGCTGTAAGAAAACGGGCCTGGTTTCAGGCACAGAATTTTGCTAAACAGAGTGGGACGCGTTTCCGTGACTATCGAACTTTTCCGGGGAGCCTCGGAAGATTTGGAGATGAGTGGAAAATTCCAATTTACACATTGGAATTTCCAGAGAAGCCTGGAAGTCAAGCAGCTAAAGAATTCGAACGCTTCAAATCAGCTATGCTTGAACTGTTCAATACCAACCTAAGCGCTAACCCAACGGCACTGAACAACGAACAAGAAAAAGATCAATTGTTGTGAGGCTTAGCCGTAGGCAGCTTCTTCCACAAACAACTCTAACTGGCCTTCAACCAAATCTGTTCGACGGTAAAGTTTGTGGGTTAGTTTGCGAATCAATCGAACGTCTTCCCCATCAAGTTTCCCGTCTCCAGTGACATCCTGAAAAACATGTATGTTGTTGGCCAGTCCAGTGTGATCGTTATCAACTGCTAAAGCCACCGCTCTACCGTTAGGATCCACGAAAGAGATCATATCAACCTTTCCATCCCCATTTGCGTCAATCAAATTGGCGTAAACGTAGACGCCCTGTTTCCTCTCATTTTCTGCTTCGCTCATGAAAATTCTTTTCTTGGATCAAGGTTGGTCAACTCTGGTAAAAACTTTACTTTCTTTGTCCATACCTTAAGTTAGCGCAATTGCCATGCTCAAGCTGGCTAATTTAATGTTGAATGTTACAGGATAGTCACTATGAAAGCATCTGATTTATTCGTCAAGGCTCTTGAAGCAGAGGGTGTGGAATACATCTTCGGCATTCCTGGAGAGGAAAATCTAGATTTTCTGGACTCCTTGAGGAACTCAAAAATTAAATTGATCCTTACGCGCCATGAACAGGCAGCTGGATTTATGGCTGCCACCTATGGCCGCCTGACTGGAAGAGCTGGAGTATGCCTGTCAACGCTTGGTCCAGGTGCAACCAATTTTGTGACTGCCGCTGCATATGGCCAATTGGGTGCGCTACCCATGCTAATGATCACAGGTCAGAAGCCGATCAAATCCAGTAAGCAGGGAAAGTTTCAGATCGTCGACGTAGTGGAGATGATGAAACCTCTGACGAAGTACACTCAGCAGATTGTCGGAGGAGATAACATCCCCTCACGCGTTCATGAGGCCTTCCGCCTTGCAGAGGAAGAACGTCCTGGAGCGACTCACCTTGAGCTTCCAGAGGATATCGCCCGAGATGAGACAGATGCAGATCTTTTACCCAAAAGACATGTCCGCAGACCGATTGCTGAGCAGAAATCAATTCACCAAGCCGTTGAAGCGCTTCAGAAGGCCAAACACCCACTTCTGTTGATCGGTGCGGGGGCAAACCGTAAGCAAACTGCCAGAATGCTCCGTGATTTTGTGGATGAGTTTCAAATCCCCTTTTTCAGCACGCAAATGGGTAAAGGGGTTCTTGACGAGCGAGACCCACTGTTTTTAGGAAACGCTGCGCTCTCAGATGGGGACTTCCTGCACCGCGCGATTGCACATTCCGACCTGATTCTCAATGTAGGGCATGATGTGGTAGAAAAACCACCTTTCTTCATGCACGTTGATGATGGCCGAACGGTGATTCATGTCAACTTCCGGACTGCCGAAGTGGATCCCGTCTACTTCCCGCAAGTAGAGGTAGTGGGGGATATTGCTAATAGCGTCTGGCAAATCAAGCAAGCCTTGACCGCACAGGAGCACTGGGACTTCAACTACTTCCTACAAATTAGAGAAAGAGTGGAAGCTCACTTATTCGAAGGTGCCGATGATCCACGTTTCCCGATATACCCACAGCGCCTAGTTGCTGATATCCGCAAAGTGATGCCTGATGATGGAATCATTGCCTTAGATAACGGTGTCTACAAAATCTGGTTTGCCCGAAACTACCGAGCACACTTGCCCAATACGGTGTTGCTCGATAACGCTTTGGCGACGATGGGAGCCGGCTTGCCATCCGCCTTGGCAGCACAGATTGTCTTTCCTGAAAGAAGAGCGATGGCGATTTGTGGGGACGGAGGATTCCTCATGAACTCTGCGGAGATGGAAACCGCAGTTCGTTTGAAGCTGAACCTGATTGTCCTAATTCTGAGAGATAATGCTTATGGAATGATCAAGTGGAAGCAATCCAATATGGATTTTCCAAATTGGGGACTAGATTTTGGCAATCCGGATTTTGTCAAGTATGCTGAGAGTTATGGGGCCCATGGTCACCGAGTGGCCAGTGCCGAGGGATTGGCTCCGCTTTTGGAACAATGCTATCAGGCTGGGGGTGTGCATCTAGTGGAGGTGCCAGTTGACTACAGCGAAAACGACCGAATCCTCAACCACGAAATCAAGGAACTCAGCTCCAAGCTCTGATCCAATTCAGACTGAGTCCTGATCCTTTGAATCGACCGTACAGGTCGTGTCAATTCCTCCGCGAGTGGCGTAGATCGTTCTGATCTGCAGCCACTCCGGATCCAGCAACTGCCAAAGATCCTCAAAAATTCGGGCGGTCACAGCTTCCTGAAAGATCCCCACATTACGATAGCTGATGAAGTAGTATTTCAGCGATTTCAGCTCAACAAGTTTTGCTTTAGGGATGTACTCCACCCACACAATTCCTGTGTCCGGTAGGCCAGAAAAAGGGCAGACGGCTGCAAATTCCTTGAGTTCGTAGCAGACTCGCTGTCGGGGGCCTTCGTAGCGAAAGGTCTCTAGCCAATCCTGACGAATTTTTGACTCATCCTCCATTAGCAAGACGAGCCCCTCAGCATAATCTGTGTTGAGTACATCAGCCATTCCAGCTCTTGGGAAAGGGATTCACAGTAATCTGGGCCTTCTCCCGTAGTTCAGCGATGTAGTCTTCAACCGCATGTTGTCGAACTTGCTGAAAGGCTTGTTCTTCGAACTGCTTACGCTGTGATTCGTTCAGGGCGTTGCATTTCAAGGCCTCAGGAAGAACCTCTGATTGAACCATCAGCAAGTGTGTTCCAAATTCAGTCTCCAGCGGATCACTCAATTTCCCAACTTCCAATTGGAAAGCCACTTTCTCAATCGCAGGCAATAATTCTCCCTTACGAAACTGACCCAGCCTTCCTCCGTTTCTCTCAGCGGCAGGATCATCAGACAGAGCCTTGGCCATCTCCTCGAAGACCATCCCTTTTTCAAATTGCTCCTGAATGATCTTAATTCTTTCGGGGATTTCCTCACCTCTAAGCAGAATCTGTGCGAGCTCAATCTGCCGCAATTCTACCGTTTGCACCTTGCAAAGCTTGGCAATCTCTTCTTCCCCAACCCGCACTTTGGTGTCAACCTCACGAGCAAGTAGTCGCTGGCGTCGGAAATCATCTGCAATTTGATCCTGCAAAATTTTGTCGTTGACGGTCCTTAGTTGAGGATTTTGTTCCCGCAACAGGCCGATCCGTTCCTGCACCTCATCAGCAGAGGCATCAATCTTTAGAGCTTTTGCCCGTGAACGCACTAGCAACTCTGCAATCAATCGTTGCTCCACGCGCTTGGCAATCTCTGCTTCATCTATTGTACGTCCTTCCTGAAGGACTTGCTGGCGCAGCGCATTTCTGGCTTCCTCAGCTTCGCTGAAGGTGAAAACCTGCTGGTTGACGATCAAGTAGATCCCATCAACGATCACGGGAGCTGCATTGAGCGAAGAAAATCCCAAAATGCTGCTGATAAAAAGTCCAAACAATTTTTTCATGTTCAGTTGCGATAGTTTAGGTTCATCGAACCATAAAGTTTGGGTCGGTAGTCTTCCGCCAATTGCTTTAGACGACGCCAGGGGAGTCGGGAAAGTTCCTTCAGCTTCTTAATGTTTCTCCGCTGGAAAAGCCGATCGGCGAGGTAGATCTCTGTGACCAGGGGATACTTGATCTTTTTGCTTCTATAGCCCACCTCTTCAAAATTTTTGAAGCGGATGCTCAGTAACTGGGTGGAACCGTCGGGTACATTGATGGGGAAGTTGATGGAATCGATCCGGTTGGCAGCTGTATTCATCAACAGATGTGGCCCATGCTCTGGATGTCCGAAGCGGTGATAGACGTTACCATCGGGTGCGAGGTACATCGTGTGAGTATTGGTAGGAATCTCCAGTTCCTTCAGCGCTGCTTTAAAATTTTCCAGATCATGACTGAAGAAGAAGACGTAGTAAGGCCGTAACTCCATCCAATCAAATTTTCGATTTTTTGCGATGTTTTCGTTAACCCTTGTTCCCTCCACCTCGTAGAAGTAGTGGAGCATCACCCCTTCCAAATTCATGGTTTCTACGGCCAGATACTCGTCGTTTTTCCAATGCACCAACTGCTTATACGCCAAATGGGGAACCTCTAGAGGAGTACCGTCTTCTTGCTGTCGAAAAGGATCAAAGACCTGCACCTCTACCTCATAGCTCGCCCGCTCCCACTTGATCTTGTCCTGGAACTGATCCACGACGTCTTTCCAGTCCGGCTGATAAGACTGCACTGGAGAGAGAAAACTAAAAAAGAGCACGCAGAAAAGAGGTAAAGACTGTCGGATTTTCACAATCAGGATGAGGCTGGAAGAGGAGAATTTTCAGTAGTTTGGGTATTCAACAATTTATGCTAGGATGACTTTCATCGCAAGCATAAACCGGCCCAATTTTTTGAAGGATATCTAGATGCGCATTCGTTCTGCCATTGCCAAGATGGGAACCTACAAGCCTCCTTTAGAAGGCCGTAATCCCAAAGAATACCTGTTGATGGACTTCAATGAATCCCCAGAGCCTCCTCCATCTTCCGTGCGCAGAGCTTTGCAGGAATA
>JACLAC010009792.1_pt1 | contig 80271 bp, 59 predicted proteins | sample 8027881 | NCBI WGS metagenome assembly JACLAC01 (sample SAMN15725517, study PRJNA655200) | protist metagenome | isolation source: fluorescence activated cell sorting (FACS) single amplified genomes of... | place: Spain: Blaines Bay Microbial Observatory, Mediterranean Sea | collected 2016-01-19
ATTTCGGGCCCGCAAAATACTGGAAACCGTACACAGACGCGTCCGGAGCCAATCATCTCGCCTGTGAAGTGGACGACGTCGATTCACTGGGAGCTACGAAGATTCAACGGTTATCAAAAACATCCCGGTCGAAAGCGAGTCTATTTTATCAATCTCGACGGCAACGACTGGGCGTTCATGCAAGACCTGACTGATAATCCAGAAAAACGCCACGACTACACATCTCTGATAAATGACTGTCTCGAAGATCGTCCGATGCAGGATTGGCACCTTCATGGAAGGACCGCTCAATCTCTTAATCGCGGGGTTAATAGGCCCGCAAACTGCTGTCACGCTGATGGCAAGAACTCTCGCGAGAAAGTCTCTTACAAATTCTGCACTGCGTCGTCTGGTATCCTTGCCATCGGAGTATACTTGCTCGGAGAAACAGGCGGCGTCACAACACGCTATCTGCCGCAATGGATGAGATCTTTACTTCAGCACTTTCGCCTCACCTGACAGCAAAAGTCGAGGCCAGGGCATCGGTTCAGTCAGCATGGCGCGCAGCTCACGTCAATTTCGACGTGCATTCTGACAACTGCGAGTGCTATCGAGAAATTGATTTTGTAGCCTTCCGACCAGTCAGTACCTGTAAACGTTGCCGTGCACAACAGAGGGTAATCCCACAATAACCTGTAAATTCAAAGGCGGTATCTGCGATGGTTGCCAACTCGAAGCAGGCGTCGCACGTCAATTTATAAAACAGCAAGACGCCATGCACAGAAACCGGGAAGTTCTCGAACTAGTTGCGACTTTCCTGCTTACCGATGCGAACCGGACCAAGTACCAGATTTTCGAGCCCGAAGACGGAGACGATGCTGACATCATTCAGTTATCGTGCAACTGAATAACGTGGCCGTTTGATGCGGGAAGACCAGCACACAGTGCGTCAATAATCAATGCATTCTAGCTGAAATAATCAGTTCACGCCGTCGCTATGACTTTCGGTTTGCGGACCAGTCGTCGATAGTTTCCTTGATGCGCTGGCGATCGAGTTCGTCCGGTGTCATCTCGGCCAGCGTGTGGCGGAGGCGACTGATGGCCGCTTCGTGGTGGCCGGAGTTATGGAGCATCCAGGCGTACTGGATGTGGACCAGCGGGAGGCTCGGTGTTCGTGCCATCGTGTCCTCCCAAAGAGCCTGGTCGTTGTTCCACACGGGTAGATGCTCGTAAGTGGCGATGACTAGTGGAATCGTCGCGGCCAACGGAATGCTGATCCAGCCGCCAGCGACAGATCGTTTGGCCGTTGCGATTGATTGCCTGGAATTTTCAGCTCGGTATGAGTCGAGCCGTTCGCAGGCCCATTTCACTCCGACACTAACCAACGCAAAGAACGGGATGCTCGGCATATAGAGATAGCGGTCGTTCATTAGCGTGGTAATTGGCGTCAGGTTAAGAACCGGTAGAAGCAGCAGGAAGAACGTCGCCGCCGCCAGCGGAACGAACGGGTGAGATTTGCGAACACGCCAGCAGGCGAATCCAACGACAATCCAACAGAGACTCGCGACAGCCACCTGAGGGGCGATCCCCATCGTGGCCGGGTCATAGAGAACGCTCAACTGATGCGGGCACAGCAGCATCGCGACGTAGTTCCAAAGAATAATCGAATCGACCGCCAGGATGTGCAGCTTGCCCAGGGCCATGTGGTCGCGGATGCCGCCGAGTTCTGACGACTGAGCCCCCATCGTGATCAGCAGGATCCAGACCGCGAGCATTCCGGGAATGAACTGTCGAGTGAGGGCATCGGAAAACTTTTTCCGACAAACGAGCATGTCGTACAGCAGAACGATCGCCGGCACGACGACAGTCAACGCCTTCGACAGAATGGCAAATGTAAAAAAGACGAGACCCCACAGTTCCTGCTTCGGCGTCCGTTCTTCCCGCATTACACAATTCAGATGGGCGAGAATGAACGCTCCAACAACGAGCCCCTTGATCGAAGATACCCACGCGACCGACTCCAGTTGGACCGGGTGAATCGCGAAGAATGCTGCCGTCGCCCAGCCGACGGATTGGCTCTTTGCCAACCGACTGACGAGCGTGAAGACCAATACTGTGTTCACAATATGAAGCAGAACGTTGACGATGTGGTATCCGGCCGGTTCGATGCCAAACAGCGTATGCTCAATCAGCAAAGTCAAAATGACCATCGGCGAGTAATTTCGGTTGATCACCTGCGTGGCGATGTCCCATAGGTTGGACGGGTGCCAACTGCGAATATATTCGTTCTTGAGTACGTACCACGGATCGTCCCAATTAACAAATTCAAAGCTGTGAACCGGCCAGTAAACGGTTCCAGTTACCACAACCAGCGACGCGATCAACCAGGTCGTCTGCGACTGGATGATCGTATTGAGGCTCAACGAAGGGAATTCGGGTGTTAACTTCAGCGGCTCGAGCATCGAGTCCTGTCCTCGTTCAGTGTAAGTTGTGAATCCTGAAGCGGGATCGCCGCGGCAAGCGTAAAACTTACGAAAAAGGCGCAAATCAGACCTCTCAAATATAGGTCATCCGAGGCGAACTTCCGGTGGAAAAAGCGGCATGAATCAGCATTCGACTTGCCGCAAACTGTCCATGCGGAGCGACGCTTTCAAATCTTGGTTTTGGTACAACCGGACCGAACACTAAAGTCGCACCAGCGTGTCAGGCTCTGCCGGCTCGGAAGTAATTGCCTCCACCGCCCACGCTGTAACGGGTTAGACTTCGCGCGGGCGATGGAGATCGAGAAAGAGACAACGCAATCACGGCAGGAGCAGGCTGAATGACGGACAAACAGGAACGGCAGGTGAATGAAAACACAACCGGCGATGACTCATCGACAGGTGTGGACGAAGTCCCGGAATCGGTTAATCCAATGCTTACGAATGTTGCCGGACATGTAAAACAGAAGCTCCGCGTCGTCGCCGTCATGCCTGCCTACAACGCAGAGTCAACGCTCGAAAAGACGATCGCTGACATTCCTCGTGGTACAGTCGACGAGATTATCCTTGTCGATGATTGCAGCACTGACGGTACGGTCGAGCTTGCAAAGAAGCTTGGCCTGACCGTGATCACTCACAAAAATAACCGAGGCTACGGCGGCAATCAAAAGACGTGCTATGCGCAAGCTTTGGAACGAGACGCCGAATACGTCGTGATGATCCACCCGGATTATCAGTACGACAGCCGAGTGATCGACGTCGCCGTCAAAGTTATGCAGTTGGGAATTCTGGACTTTGTGATGGGATGTCGGATTCGAACTCGCAAGGAAACTCTGGATGGCGGTATGCCCGTCTATAAGTACATAGCCAATCGAATTCTGACAACGATTGAAAACGTGCTGCTCGGTCAGAATCTTGGCGATTTCCACAGCGGCTTTCGCGCTTACAAACGGGAAGTCCTTGAGACGATCCCTTTCGAATCAAACTCCGAGGACTTCGTATTCGATAGCCAGTTCCTCGCACAGGCCGTCCACTTCGGATTCAAGATGGGCGACATCCCGGTCCCCGTCCGCTACTTCGACGAAGCGTCCAGCATTAACTTCGGCAGAAGCTGCCAATACGGCCTGTCGACTCTTGGAGTAATGGGCGTCTACTGGCTCAATCGCTTGGGTCTTCGCAAGTCAAACCTGTTCAAAGCAAGGTCGTAGGAAATTCGTCAGGAGAGCCTGGCCTACGGGGTGGCTGCTTCGAAGGCTGTTCGGAGAGCAGATTCGAATTCGGCGGATTCCAGAAGTTGGTGACGGATGTCTGGGCTGGCAAAGATCCTGACTCGTTTGACGTAGTCGTCAAATTGTTTCTTAGCCAGCGATTCGATCACTGGTGAGACGTCGCTCAGCAGACGGTACTTGTTTTCTTTCGGGAAGTGGATTGGGACTTTAAACTCGACTTCGCGGTGCGGCGGAGGGGCGTCGATTAAGATGTCGACGGATGACAATGTCCGATTCACGATGCCTCGACGGTTCAGTTCCTCGGTCAGCTTGCGGCTGCAGTGTACGAGGAATTCGTATGGGCGGCCGGCGAGCAGCTGGTACAGATCGTTCTGCTGGTAATGCGAATACTCGCCGGCCCGTTTGTAAAGTTGACGTTTTGCACCGAAGACTCCTTCCACTAGTTGAGAGGAATCAGTGCCTGCCGCTTTGTTGCGAAGCAGTCGGATCGTTTCAGTTTCGGAAGTTTCGAACAATGTTTTCAGATCGAAATCGCCGTGCAGTTCGAAGAATGCCCGAGCGAACATACACGTCGCGGATCGAACGGCGTGGTGCCAGTAAACTTCGCTGAACATCACATACCGCGCGAAAACCATCAGCTCTGCTGCGGTCTTTCCTTTCTGGGTGATGGCTAATCCGTCACCGGCCTCGTTCAACACGAGCGATTGAATCAGCCGATTTTTGTCGAAATGCCGGCCGTAGGGAACTCCGCAGTGCAGACTGTCTCGTTCCAGGTAGTCCATCTTGTCGATGTCGATCGGGCCTGACAGGATTGAGCGAAGGAGCCGCAGCTCTGGTGAGTCTGTTCTTGCAACGAGTACGTCCAGAACTTCTTCCGGCTTGATGTTCCATTCCTGTTGCAGAACCTGAGCGAGCTCACGTTCTGGTCGCAAATATTCGGCTGCGTAGGCTTCGTGCGGTGGCAAGTCGGGCAGTGACAAATCTTCAATCGGGTGACAGAACGGCCAGTGCCCCAGATCGTGAAGCAGCGCAGAAACCAGCAGCACTTCCACGCGGTGATGATCGATCATTTTACAGAATCGAGGGTCGCGGCCAAGTTGCCAGACGTACCGGATTGCGTTGTTGAAGACGCCGAGTGCGTGTTCAAACCTCGTGTGGTTGGCTCCGGGGTAGATCTGAGTTGCCAGACCGAGCTGCGAAATATGCCGCAGACGTTGAAACTCTGGCGTGTCGACGATCGCCCGGACGCGCGGTGTGAAGGGAATATCCTGCTCGTTCGGGATCCGGATGATTCCCCGGTTTGCGTCGAGGCTGGCGATTTCCGGGATGTCACTGAATGGGTGGTGCATAAACGGCGTCCTGCAGTCATTTGTACGGCGGATTCTGATCGCTGTGGCGTGGCAACGCGAGTGAACGTTGAAGCGTGCTACAATTTAAAGTGAGTGCGTCGCTGAGGTCTTGCGAGCAGTAACGCACCCTACCAGAATTCCGCATCGCGATTTTTTCGCGGTTGCTCTCGCAGCTTTTTCTCTCACCGCGGAATTACTGTGTCCACTCGCTTCGTCTTAGAACCTGCATGGAGCTGGCCTGTAGTCGCACTGCTTGCGATCGGGCTGGTAGCGCTCGTCCTGCTGACCTACCCGCCGCGAGTGAAACATCTTCCCGTCACGACCCGACGGATGCTGATCGGTCTGCGGCTGGCGGCGGCGGTTTTGCTGATCTTTGCCATGCTGCGTCCTGAGATTCAATATTTGGAAACGGATACTCGAGACGCGGTGCTTTATGTGCTGCGGGACAAGAGTCGGAGCATGACGACACCGGACGGTCCGGGCGGTAAGAGCCGTCGCGAAACACTGGTGAGCACACTGATGACCAGTCGAGATCAGTTGGAAGAACTCGGCGAGAGTCTGGATATTCAGTATTTCGACTTTGACTCACAGCTTCGCCCTGGCGAACTGCTTGAGCCGATAGTCAAACCGGACGGAGAATGGACGGCGCTTGGCTTTTCGCTTGACGAGCTTCTAAAAGAGACGCAAACCGGCAAGCAGATCATCGGCATCGTCTTGATGACCGATGGTGCTCAGCGAGCGATCGCACCTTTCGATATTGCGCCGCAGACGGTCTCGCGAAGGTTTCAGGACATCCAGGTGCCGCTCTTTCCAGTTCCGTTTGGTGAGTCGGACGTTGCCCAGTCAGGCCTGGACATCGCGGTTGAAGACATCGCGGTTGACGATCTTGTATTCGTAAGAAACTCAGTACCGGTTGACGCAAGGATCAAAGTGTCCGGAGCGGAAGGTCGACGATTTTCCGTGCAGTTGCTGATTGAGGATCGGACCGGGCGAACGGCTGACCAGCATGGCGAGCTTGTTGTCGCCTCTGCCATGCCCGGAGCGAGACCATCGATCGAGGTAACCGCAACAAAGTCGTCGCAGACGATTCCAGTGTCGCTTTCATTTGTGCCTGAGCTGCCTGGAGAGTTTCGTGTTGCCGTGCGAGTGACTCCGCTGGCGGGCGAACTTCGAACGGTCAATAACCAAAGAGAAACACTGCTCACCGTCCAGAAGGGCGGACTTTTCGTCAAGTATTACGACACGACTCGCAACGAGGTCGTGTTTCTTCCCGAAGTGAATTCCGCTTCGAAAATTCAACTCAATTTTCAATGGGTAAGAACCGGCGAGTTTGCCAACAGAACCAGGATCGATCCTCGTGACTTTGAGCCAGGCCGCTATGACGTCTACATCATCGGCGATGTTCCAGCGAAAGTTTTCAGCAAGAGTGATCTGCGTTTACTGGCTCAGCGAGTCGACGAGGGAGCGGGATTCCTGATGACCGGCGGTTTTTACAGCTTCAGCCCCGGAGGCTACGCAGGCACACCGTTAGAACCTTTGCTGCCGGTCATTCTGGACCCGCGTGAAATTCAGGGTGAAGGTGCGCTCGCCAAAGATATTTACTACGAACGCGACTTGCAGATGACGCCAACCGGCCGCGGGCTGGATCATTATCTCCTGCGACTGACGACTGGCGACAACATTGAAGCCTGGAAGCGGCTGCCACCTTTGCTGTTCGCCAATAAGCTTCGTAAGAAGAACGCGTTGGTTGAAGTTCTGGCCAGAAGCACGGACGACGTACCGCTTCTGTTTTCTCTAGAGACAGGTCGGTCAAGATCGCTCGCCTTCGCAGGGCAATCAACATGGCGATGGTGGGAAAACTTCCGTGATCAGCACCAGAGATTCTGGCGACAAATGATCCTGTGGCTTGCGCGGAAAGAATTCGATTCCGACCAACCAGTCTGGGTCAGAGTTTCGCCGCGAAACTTCAACCAGGGCTCGAAGGTTAAAATCGACTTCGGCGCACGCGATGAACTTGGTAATCCCCTGGCGGATGTCGATTTCGAGGCGAAAGTGATCGACCCGGCTGGAAAGGAGACGCCCATCGCGGCACTATCTGGACGCGACGGATCGTTCGGCGAGTTTAAGGGGGCGATGGAACCGGGAATCTATCGCGTTCTCGTAACGGCTAAGAAAGACGGTATCGAATTTGGCGGACAGGGAAGGACTCGGTTTCTTGTTGATTCAAGCGATCCGGAACTCGACAACCCAGCAGCCGACCCGTCTCTGCTGCAGGAACTCGCTCAGCAAACGGGCGGACGAGTCATTCCGGCAGAAGAATTCGACGAGTTTCTTGACCAGCTCATTACTGCCGGGCCGCCCAATCTGTCACTGACGCAGATTACTCGCGTCACGCTGTGGGATAACTGGTGGTACTTGAGTGCGTTCGTCCTGGCAATGACTACCGAATGGTTTGTCAGAAAACGACGTGGACTTGTTTAGAAACGGCCAGAAGTCACGTTTTTAATATCTATGGCTCTATGTGTCGCCTGATTCGTGGTGTCTATTTCGTCGGGCTGGTATGTTCGATGCGTGGCGGACTGATCCTGAGTAAGCGGAAGACGAACTTGAATGGCGAATTGGCTTGAAAAAGCTCTGGGGCGAGAGGAAGCGGAACCGATCCAATCGATGCCGTTTTCGCTTTTGTGTCAGTGTGGATTTCAAGTTGATGGGCAGCGGCAGGAGCGTGCCAAACGCGTCATCTGCAAAGAATGTGGAGCCGGACATTTTATTCTGCCAGTCAATCGGTATCCAACTTCAGAACGGTCATTTTTCGTCGACGATGGGCGCGGCGGCTCTACTGCCAGGCAGCCGAAAGCAAAAAAGAAGCCACCGGCGACCGATGTCGACATCGCAATAAAACAGCCGTCTGCGGATCAGGACGACGATCCGTTTATCGACGAGGACTACCAGCAGACCGAACCGGAACGCGATCTTGTCGAGGTCGCCTGGACAACTGGCGGAGATCAGCCAGCGTACGATGAAGACGACTACGAACTAGCAGATTCTGATGCAGAAATTGAGTTGCCATCTCAACTTCCGCATTCGAAGAAAAAGCGAGCAGCGTCGGACTCGCCCAGAAAAGAAAAACGTGCAGCGTCGCCAGCAAGTCGTGCAAAGAAACTAAAACCAGTCGTCCAACTTCCGGCGGGTACTGAGGAACGCAGAAACCAGCGTGTTCGGCTGGCTGCAGTGTGCGTGCTCATTTTTGTGTTCGCCGCTGTCGTGGTGGCTGTTGCGATTCGCGGGGAAAATCGAGAGCAGGCTGAAATCGCCATGCGCGACGGACGTGACATTGGCGAAGCGGCACTTAGAGAACGCGACTTTGCAACTGCACGTCGGAAGCTTGACGAAGCGTACCGAGCGATGGAACTGCTGGACATTGACCAGCAAACTCGAGATGAAACTCGAAAACTGTGGCTGCAGGCGGAAGCGGGCTTCAGATTACTCGACAGCATCGACGTGGTCGAGATCGCTATGCTCGCGGAAGAGATGATTCCGGAACCCGATGAAGACGGCGAAGTCGATGACGAAGACTGGCAGCGACAGTTTCACACTCAGTACTTCGACCGGTGGCTTTGCATTCAACTGAATAAGCTCGACACTGTTTCAGGTGATGACGAATTCGGCCAACGAGTGGTATTCCCGGCGGTTCCCTTGATCCATCTCTCCGGCGTCGATGCCGTGCTGAAAGAAATGTCGGGTAGTGGGCTGTGGTTTGCCGGGCCGATCAAGTCGTGTCAGCGCGATCCGGTTGACGACTCGGTCTGGTTAGTCGAATTCGATTCGTCGCGTGTCATCGCTTGCGACCGCATGCAACCGCTCGTCTTTCCGATGCTGACTGAAGAAGAACAGAAGGCCGTTGCAGCGGCCTTGGCAGAATCCGCGAAATCCGAAGATGACGACGACACTTACCAGGAGCCGAACGATGAATAACGAGCATCATCAAGCATCGGTCTTTCGATATCGGCCTGTCTGCCTGGTACTGTTGGCAATTCTCAGTCTCTCACTCTTATCCCAAACGAGCATGGCTGCGGGTCGGTCTGTTGAAGAGTTTTTGAAAACGAAACCGCGATGGCCGAAGTTAATCGGGACGACGTTTCGTATCGAAGGTCGCGTCGCAACCGGAGCCGGTACGGTCTTGAAATTACACAAGTTGCCGTTGCTGTTCGTTTCAAAAGAAGAACTGCCCGAACTGCGTGGATCAGATCTGGCAGTTGAAGTCGTTGGTCAGCTTCGCAAGCGGGAAACAGGAGTCCTGGAGTTCGAACTGCTCACGCTAAGAAAGACGGAGTCTGACACTCAACGAGTAAACAGGTTGCGAGTCGATCTGCCGCGTGACGATCCGGAACCCTGGTATCAACTCGGCGACTGGGCGATGAACAGAGTTCGCTTTTACAAGAGCGGTCGTGAACTCGATCGACAGCTTGCTAACGCGGCGACATCAATCTACCGCATGGCAATTCGAAAAGAACGCACCAGCATGCAGGAACCAACCTACAACCGCTTACGAGAGCTTGCATTCAAGTCAGAAAAGTACGGACTTGGTTCCGAATTGAAATTGCCGTTGCTCTACGAAGCTCACTACAGAACATGGCGTGATACCAGTGCGAGAGCGTCGTCCGACGAACTGGCCACCATCGCTTTGGGGATTGCGAAGGAACTCCCAGAGGCTGACAAACCCGTCGAGGAGTTCGATGCCGAACTTGTGGCTGCCTGGCGCAAGGGGCCGGTCGGTTACTACACAACGTCGCCAAAGTTAATACGGCCACAGTTACACCGTCTGCTTTATCAGGAAGTAATGGTTGAAAGTATCGAGAAAGATGCAGCTATCGATGGGCGTAACGGAGACGAGATCGCCGCGCGACTAAAAAAACATCTGCCGGAATTCAAGGAGCGAGCCGAGTCGTATCGCCAGATTGCTCTTGACTGGAGAGTCGACCATGCTACTGAATTGCCACGTGAGGACGTGATTGCATTGAGACAGCAACTTGTCGCCATGGGTCAGGAAACCCGGAGCGATCAGGTAATTCGACGCTGGTTTACTCCGGTTGAAGCAAGGCTTCGAAGAAAATCGCCGGTCGGATTGATCGAGCTGGCGTTTGAGTACGAAGAACTGTTCGACGATGGCGAAACAGCCGTCGCTCTGCTGCTCGAAGCTTACCGCCTGAAACCAGGAGACAGTTACGTTGCAGAACGCCTGGAGGGGTACGGCTATGTTCGAGTTGAAGGCCGCTGGCGGCGCAAAGATGAGGTGCAGACTGGCGAAGCGTCGCCCATACAAATCGCGATACGAGCTGGCCGAATCATTCGCGGTATGACTTCCGCTCATATCCGAAGGGCAATGGGTCGTCAGCCCGATTCCGTCACACGAGTGCTGACGTCGCGTGAAGTTATTGAGTATTGGATCTTCCGTACCGAGTCAGGATCAGGATTGTCCGTTCGAATGTCTCGGCCGCTGAACCGGCACGAGGGTATCGTTCGGAACGTATTCGATCTACCTGCTCGATAGCCAGTTTTGAACGACCGCTGCCATTCGTTTAGACACTTTTGTGATACCTGTTGGGCACGAAAAGTCAGTTTTGAAAGAGTTTTTCAGAACAGTGGTCATTGAGTTCCTGGTTAAGCTCAAAAAGTCAGCGAGAATGATTTTCCGCACCGTACACCTACTACCCAGAATACCGATTGTCGAAACGTGCTGAACCTGACGTTATTTCGACATTCTGGCATCACCATTAAGACTTCCCTTTTAACGCTCTCTGTTTTCTGCTGACGAACGACGAGCTGGTCGGCTGCATTTCGATACCGCTGTTTTGTAACAAATCCCACTCAAACCAGGAGATCGCCATGTGCGATCAAGTATCATTCTGTGCTGCCTGCGTACACTCTCGACTGTGGAATCGAAGGACAACATGATGCAGCAACATCTATTGAACTTTGTGAGTCTGCTCCAACATGTTGTCAGGCAACGGGTACGTTCGACGTAGCGATGAATGCAGAGAGTGCTCTCGACGGCGTTTCACGAGTTGCCTGGAATACCTAAGAATACTCTGCAATTGTTGAGAATCGTTTTGGCTCGCCACTCAAGATTCAGCTGTCGACCTTCTCGATCGATGTCGACCCGGCCTCTTACGCGAACGTGCGAAGATGTTTGTACGACAACGTTGCTTCGCCTGCCGCCACAGTTCTAATCGCAGTTTTTCAACTATTTCAAGGACGACTATTTGCTACCGGAAGGCGAGCATCCCTTCTCGGTCAATTTCTAAATCACTCAGTGCCCGTGGCAAAGCGAACACTGGCTCGCACGTATTGATCTAAGGGGGCTTAAGGTCGACCGCGAGCAAAGGACAGCAGCCAATCTCGTGTTCCTGCTGGACGTTTCGGAATCGATGAATTCGCCGGATAAGCTTCCTTTGGTGAAGTCAGCAATGAAAATATTGCTTGACCAGTTAGACGAAAACGGCAGCGTCGCGATTGCGGTCTATGTCGTAGTATTGGGACTGGTACTGCATCCAGCTTCGGTCAGCTCTCGAAGGTTTGAGTGCTGGATGCTCGACCAACTGTGGTCAAGGAATTCAGCTTGCGTACGAAACGGCAGAGAAGAATCGGAGTCTGGGCGGCGTAAACCGGGTCATGTTCCGCACCGATGGCGACTTCAACGTTGGAGTTACGGACCGCTCGGATTTGTCGACCTTATGCAGCCCGAAGCCAAATACGGTGTGTTTCTAAGCGTGCTTGAATTTGGCACGGGTAATCTGAAAGACGCGACGAAGGAGCAGCTTGCTGATAAAGGAAGCGGCAACAATGGCTCGTTGCAGCAAGCTTGCAAGTTGCTCGTTGAAGATGCGTTGGAAATGCTGCTCATCATCGCGAAGGATGTGAAGATCCAGGTCGACTTCAACCAGCAGCACGTCCAGGCGTATCGACTGATTGGTTATGACAACCGGATGCTCCAGTTCGAAGATTTTCGCAACGACAAAAAGGCTGTCGGTGAAATCGGATCCGGGCATACGGTAACCGCTCTCTACGAAATCGTTCCTGCCTGATTCGAAAGTCCCGCGTTGTGGGTGGAACCGTCGAAGTACCAGGAAGTCGTCGTCGAATCTTACGGCGCCACTGAAGAAGTCATGCCCGTGCGGCTTCGCTACAAGCACTCCGGGGGCAATCACAGCATAAAGATTCACGTTCCTACCGAAGAATCCACTGGGTCAGAAGACTTTCAGTTCGCAGCGTCCATTGCCGGTTTCGGGATGCTGCTGCGAGGTTTTGAGTACTCACGAAACGTCTCCTTCGAGCTGGCCCACAACGGCATCGGGCAATCTGATGACAACTATTGTCAGGAATTTCTTCGCCTGACTGACTCGGCACAACTGCTTAAGTCTCTCCTGGTCACCAGCCGCTAAGCGATGAGAATTTCGGATAGATCGCAACCAGTAAATATATACGAAGCCGATGTATTGACGATAACGATGGTCGATGCTTGAGTTGTTAGCGCACATCCGCCGACGACTTCTTCAGGCTACCAGGTGCTGCTGCATCTCGTTGCCGCGATGGGACTGGCGGCTGACAATTTTGAATCGGCTCGCAGAAATTCAGCCGGTATTCTCTTCAGTTCGTGCCAGCGGCCGAAGAGAGAAAAAACAGTTGGCCCCAAAGCCCCTTCATTCTTCAGCCGTTGCGCATCCTGCTGCCGGCAATCTGTAGCCTCGTTAATGAGGGTTCGTGACCGTGTCGTTTGTGAGTGACTCTGTAAGTTTTTTGTAAAGAAGGGGTTTTTGAGATTTACGCGACCGCCGAGTAGTGCGGTCGCAATTTCGGCGACGCTATGCAATCTCTCCGCCACAAGCGACCTGGAAGAACTTCGATTCGATGGCCATCCAGACATACATTGTTGAGGATTGCCCAGTGTATGGAGCTGCCCAACTCGATTTTTCCCGGTACGAAACTTCTAATTAACCTGGACATCATCGGGGAAAAAGATGTTCGAGAATCGTTGCCTCTCAACGTCTCATTAATCTCGAAAGCCGGGGCGCGTCAGGCTGCGGAGGCTGTAGTTGAAGCGATTTTGATGGGTCGTAGTCTGGTTGTGGTTGCTGCGGTTTGAGGATGTCTGGCCGAATCGAGAACCGGACTGCCATGTAGTATTCGGGATTCGATTGCTCGGCCGAGTTTGTCCGAAGAACGAATAATTCTGGCGGTTCTGGTTGTAGGTTGAAAGATTCGGGCCTTGTAGATTCCGGAAGAATCGCGACGCGGCCGGACTGAGGACCGGGACGCCGTTCGGTGAAACGTTGGCTGCAGCCTGTCGAGCGGCCTGCTGTACCGGGGTCAGTTGATCTTGAACGTCCGGATTCTGTTGCAGGTTTGGCTGCTGCGTTGGTTGTTGTCCCTGCTGCGGCGGTTGCTGGGCATAGGCGGGGTAGCCGGCGGGCGGAGTGCTGTAGCCAGGGTAGCCGGCGACGGGATAGCTGTAACCATAACCTGGATAAGCGCGGGGTTGAGCGTACTGCTGTCGCTGCCGATCGACAAAGTTCTGACCGTACGCGGAGGTCCAACCGTTTCCGTAAGTCGGCGTCGGCTGGTTGTAGCCATACGGTTGTTGAGGAGCACCGTAGCCTGGAATCCGCTGATGCGTTTGCGAGGAAAAGCCAGGCTGTTGAAAGGCGGTAGTACCGCCGTATCGATTGGCGGCCGCCGCGTTCGCTGCGGCTGAATTTCCGGCCGCAGCATAAGTTCCGCGGAGGGGGGCCAGGTTGTTCGCGTGATGCTGAACGTAGCCTGGAGCAGGATTATACGCTGTAGCCGGATGATGAACTCGTTGCTGCTGCGCACCATACCAGACCGCGCCTCCGTTCTGCGTGTTGTAGCCAGGCGTCTGGCCGTGTGTGAGTTCCGGTATCTGAATCGCAAAAACGGCGACAACTGACCAGGCCGCCGCGACCATGTTTCGTTGCAGAAACACTCGTCGTAAAGATACGCGGCGCAACGAATTGTTGGGTTTGTGTATTGAATTTGTCATTGGGAAACCTCGATGGCCGGACTCATCCGGCGAGACTCTCACCGCCGGTTTTCAGGCAATCGGAGCGGTTTTTCGCAGTCAACAACCGCTCCTTGAAACAAGCCAGTCATCGTATCGTCCTGCGGTGACCGCTCGCTGCGAGCATCAGTGATCTACGGGACGATTGCGATCAGATCATCCGATTCGATCGAGATAACCAGAAAAGCTTATCTAACCGGACATGGGCGACCGATGAAAAGGGGGAGCATTCTGTGTGTGAGTGTTCGTCCGCCTGTCTACCCACCAATTTGCCCCACTATTTACGGGGCCTGGTGAGCTAGGAGGAGCCGCAGCTGAGACGCTCCGGCATTGCAAAAACGCAAAGACTCGGCTTCAGCTGGAGAATTTTTAACAGGCACGCGTGTGGCTGTCACTCTGGTTGAAACAAGCTGTGTGAAACCTGATCCAAGGTCGTACAAGGAGATTCAATCCATGCTGGCGTATCGCAAGTGGGTCCTGTCACTCGGGATCGCAGCGGTGACTCCAGGGATTGCACTGGCTGGACCGTTTCCATTCTCGAAGTCCGACCAGTCAGTTCCGCAGTCAGCCGCCCCAGACAACCAGAAGCTCGCCGAAGAGGCCGCTTCCAACCTTAGAGCTGCTAAGTTCTCGGGCTTCGACATCGAACTCGAAGTTCAGAGCGGCGTCTGCCTGCTGAAAGGCAAGATCGCCAGCCAGGTTCAGAAAGATCAGGCCACGCAGGTAATTTCCAAGGTCCCTGGCATTCGAACGGTCAACAATCAGCTTGTCGTGCTGAACCGCAATCCGGCTGCTTCTGTGCAGCAGGCAGTCGCCAGCGACGTGACTTCGAATCCGGTCCAGCAGGCCGGGTTCTTCTCACGACCAAAGCAGACGCGAGCAACGAAAACTCAACAGCGAGCAACGACTCCGCAGCAAGCGACCGGCGAATCGCCACAGCAGGTTCAACAGATTACGCAGGGCATTGCTCAGGCGATTCAGGGTTCCGGTGTTCGAGGTCACGATATCGATCTTCGATACAAAGGCGGAGTCGCAACTCTGCTTGGCAAAGCTCAGTCACCTCAGGACGTCGCTCGACTGACCCAGGTCATCTCGCGAGTTCCTGGCGTTCGACAGGTGAACAACCAATTACGGGCTCCGGGGATGAATCCAGCCAGCCAGACTGGTGGTTCTAACCAGCGAGTTGCCGAGCAGATCGCACAGGCTCTTGCCGCTAACCGCTTAAACGGTCTGGACATTGAAGTTCGCTACAACGCTGGAAAAGCAACTCTGAGCGGCCCGATTCCGCATCCGCAGGTGGCGATGATCGCTCACCAGTTGGCAGCAAGCGTTCCGGGAGTTCTGCAGGTCGACAATCGTCTGCAGGTTGTCGGGATGCCCGGTCAACCAGGTGGTTTTCCGGGAACTGGTCATCAGGGTCAGAACGTGATGCCGGTCAGCCATCAGGCACCTGGCGGGATGCATCCAGCCATGATGGCTGCCGGAGCAATGGGCGGAATGGCCGCTGGAGCAATGGGTATGGCACCAGGTGGAATGGGACCAGGAGCTGGTCCGCACGCTCACGGAGCTGGCAACCCGTCGCACATGGCGTACGATCTTCCAAATTTGCCAAACCATTCATGGCCAACCTACGCGGCCTATCCGAACTATGCTCAGGTTTCGTACCCGAAAGAGTACAGTGCCAGTGCATGGCCTTACATCGGTCCGTTCTACCCGTACCCGCAGGTCCCGATGGGCTGGCGTCAGGTACAACTTGAATGGGACGACGGAGCGTGGAACTTGAACTTCCGCCCTCGAACGGAACGCTGGTTCTGGTACCTCAATCCAAAGAACTGGTAAATGACCAGTTCTGACTAGAAGCCAGAATAAGGCAATCGGAAAAGTAGAATCAGCCGGGGTAGTCATGCAAGACTGCTCCGGCTGTTTCCGTTTAACGGTCAAATTCAGTTGCTCTTAACAACGGCAACAAACTCACAACCGCCGTCCAGCAGACCACCAATCATCAGCAATAAGCAAATGACGACTGCAGAAAGCGGCCGCCACCTCACACACAAGCATCCACTTTCCAGATAAAACAATCAGTAATATACGAAAAAAGCCGCTCTGCCGGTGAACGGCAAAGAGGCTTTAAAGCGACCCCGACGAGACTTGAACTCGCAACCTCCGGATCGACAGTCCGGCGCTCTAACCAATTGAGCTACAGGGCCTTAACGTCGTCGGTTCAATCAACCGGCTGATGTTGTGTGGCGGAATTTTAGCTCCGCCCCCACGGAGGTCAATAGATCGACCACATCAGGTAGATTCATTAGCAGAAAATGCCCAAGTATGTTCGGACTGCTCTGAATCAGCCAGAAAAGCAGACATTCATGGGGATTCCGTCTCGGCGAATTACACAGTCGAACTGCGTCGCGGCTATCTGGAATCCTGCCCGAAAACCAACAGATTGTCGCGGTGGATGATTTCTTCGTAGGGGAGATTGGCTGGAACTGATGGCAAATCCGCTAACCGTTGCCCCTTCAATCGATTCGTCGTTGAACTATCGTAGTTAGTGAGCCCTCGAGCGAATTCCTGCCCGTCTTCGCTTAACAAAGATACAACGTCGCCGCGGCCGAAGTTTCCTTCGACGCCGATGATTCCAATTGGAAGTAATGATCGGCCGTTGGTTGTCAGAGCTTTCTGAGCACCCGTGTCGATCCGTAACCTCCCGCGTGGTTCGACCGTGTACCCGATCCAGCGTTTCCACGCCGGAATGTTCCGTCCCTGGGCCAGGAACAGGGTTCCGATTTCATCTCCGGCCATGATCTCATCGAGCACGCCGTTCCGGCGGCCATTGGCGATAATGACATTTTCTCCGACTTCCGTGACCTTTCGCGCGGCCTGCAATTTGGACTTCATGCCCCCTGTTCCGCCTCGGCTCTTTGATTCGGATGCCAGAGCGAGCAGGTTTTCATCCCAGCGTTCAACGACGGGAATCACCTTGCTGTCTGGTGAGTCCGGATCTCCGTCTAGCAATCCGTCGATAACGGACAGCACGATCAGCAATGAGTCTCCCAAAAGGTTGCTGACCATCGCCGCCAGATGGTCGTTATCGCCAAACTGAATCTCGCGGATGCTGACGGTGTCGTTTTCGTTGATGATCGGGATGATCGAAAATTCAAACAGCGTATTCAGAGTATTGCGAACGTTGAGGTATCGCTCGCGGTTTCGGAAATCGTCGGCCGTAAGTAGAAGTTGAGCCGCGCGGAATCCGTGAACCTCCAGGCAATCATTGTAGAGGCGAATCAGGTGAGCCTGGCCGGCAGCTGCCGCAGCCTGCAGATGCGGAAGATCTGACGGGCGCTGCTTGAGATTCAACAGCCCCATTCCTGCACCGACGGCACCGCTCGATATCAACACGACTCGTCGGCCGGTTTGCCGGATGCGACAGATTTGCTCGGCCAGGGCGTCGATCCGTGAGACATCGAGCGAATCATCGTCGTTGGACAGAACGGTCGTCCCGACCTTGATGACGACCGTGCGGACGGTCTGAATGATTTCCTGCCGAATGAGACTCTGCATGATGTCACGTCGAAGTGCAGACTCGACGGCATTCATCCCTGCTCAGGAAGAACGGCCGAGGATCAGGCTTACGTTATGACCACCGAAGCCAAACGTGTTGTTAATAGCATAATGAATGTCGGCCTGCTGAGCAGAACCCGTCACCAGATTCAGATCGCATTCCGGGTCGGGAGTATCAAGATTGATCGTTGGTGGAATGGTGCCTGTTTGCAACGTTCGGACGCAAGCAACGGACTCGACTGCTCCCGCCGCACCGATCAAATGCCCGAGCATGCTCTTTGTCGAGCTGACCCTTAGTTGCGGAGTGGCCGTCCCAAATGCCTCTTTCAAGGCTAGCGTTTCGGCGACGTCGTTCGCTTTTGTTCCCGTACCGTGAGCGTTGATGTAAGTGCGGGACGCGATTTCTGACTCTTCAACACCAGCAGACGAAAGTGCGTACCGGATAGCCTGAGCCGCTCCCTGTCCACTTGGTTCGGGCCTGACCAGATGACAGGCGTCGGACGTTGAACCGTAGCCCAGAACTTCGGCATGAGGAGTCGCACCGCGGCGAGCAACGCTGTGCTCGGATTCCAGAATCAGGATGCCTGCACCTTCGGACATGACAAGTCCAGACCGGTTCGCATCGAAAGGCCGGATTGCTCGCTGAGGATCGTCGTTGTACTTTGTCGCCATCGCCCCCATGCGGCAGAAGGCGGCGATGCCGAGCCGCGTCAACGACGACTCGGTTCCGCCAGTGATCACGACATCGGCAGCACCGCTTCTAAGAAGTTCAGTGGCCTGAATGATCGCCAGTCCGGAACTTGCGCAGGCAGCGCTGACTGTGAAGGCGGGGCCGCGAATTTCGAACGTCAGGCTCACATTGGCCGGAGCCGCATTTGGCATCAGCAAGGGAATCGTCAATGGGCTGACTCGGTCCGGGCCACGATTCAGTAGGACGTCTGTTTGCTGCTGCAGTGTGTCCAAGCCGCTGAGGCCAGCTCCTACAATTACTCCGCAGCGGTGTCCGAATTCTGATGGAACGAGTCCGGCGGCGTCGATCGCCTGCCTGGCGGCTGAAACAGCGAACCGGCTCGCACGGTCCATGCGTCGCCAGGCAACCTGCTCAGGCAATTCAAATGGAGCCTCGTCAAGCCCCTCAACTTCTCCACCGATGGTCGCAGCCAAATCCTTCGTGTCGACCCTTTGAAGCCGATCGATGCCAGATCGCCCTTCCGTCAGTCCTGACCATAAGTGTTCAACACTGTTTCCCAGTGGTGATACAACGCCCATCCCTGTGACGAAGACTCGTGACATAACGCCTGAATTGAACCTTTATCCACCGGCCTCTGAGTGACCAGTCTTTAACGGAAACGCCCAGGAGCTGAGGGCCTTCCCTGCCAATTTGCATGCGGGAGGTTGGCCATCGCGGAATGGACTGAAAACGGGGGGGATTCTAGGAGTCTGGCGGGGAAATCATAGCCGAAGACATGCGATGACCGCAGTGTGCGGTTTCGGGCAGGTCTGGCCCTGCTTGACGAAATTTGAGGTGTAGGACACCGAATCCTTGATTCCGTCAAGTGAAGTTTGACCTGCGGAACTGGAACAATCCATCGCGTTGGTGCAGCACCAATCGGGCCGAATTGGCAGATCACGCGCCCCGACCAGCACGTCCTTTCGGCAGGATGAGCACTTCGGCGGTTTGCACTGCATATGCAACGGCTCGCTCGGCGATAAACTCTGCGAGTGGATTGAACTATGAAAAACGTGGACAATATCGATTAGCACGATTTCGAAGCTGTTGAGTTGGCCAACGTCAAGTTTTGACCTGCACAAACGATTTGAAAACAAATCCTGCGATGAGCCTGAGTGGAACAGGGATACGAGTTTCAGATCTCATTAGATGTCGATTGACTTGGAATTCGATCAGTTTTTCCCGCGAGACACCGGCGTCGTCCGGTGACCTCGCATCAAGTTAGTGGTGAGGTTGCAATGCAGCGTCCTTCAAATTCAAAAACATCGTCAGTCGTAGCGAGTGATCATCGACGGAACGGAAATTCCGTCGTCGTCGTCCTTGCCGTTCTGGCAATTCTGGTCACGGCCGGAGCGTACTTTTTCGGACCGGGTCTGCTGTCTCAAATAAATGCTGGCAGCGAAACTTCAGACAGCGAGGCGATGACGCACACAGTTGGTCGCGAGAATCTGGTCGTTACTGTCACGGACGATGGCGAGCTGCAAAGTGCCAGCAACGTCGACGTGAAGTGTGAAATTTCTGGTGGCAGCACGATCTTGTGGATCATCGATGACGGCACAGTGGTCGTGGCCGAACAGAAGATTGTCGAACTCGATTCATCGGGCATTGAAGAACAGCTTGCCGCACAGACCGGCGTTTACGAGAAGGCGCTTGCTGCACAGATCAAGGCCACCGAGGACGCGGCTGCGGCCGACATCGCCGTCCAGGAGTATGTCGAAGGGACCTACCTGAAAGACCTGCAGGAAGTCGAATCGTTAATCACGATCGCTCAGGAAAACCTGCGGAGCGCTCAAAATGTCCTGGATCACACACAGCGGATGTCTCGAAAAGGATTCGCCACGCCGCTCCAGGTTGAAGCTGACGAATTTGCCGTAAAACGATCCAAACTGGATCTTGACTTTGCGCAAACGTCGAAGAGCGTGCTCGAAAAGTTCACCCGCCAAAAAACGACTCGTGGCTTAGAAGCAACTCGCGACGCGGCTGAAGCATTGTCTCGATCTGAAGTTGCGGCGGTGAAGCTTGAAAAAGCGAAGCTTGACAAACTCACGAAGCAGCTCACGAAGTGCGTCATCTTTGCACCGAAGGCAGGCATGGTTGTCTACTTCGCAGAACGCAGTCGCTACGGAAGTTCCAGCAGCCAGATAGAAGAGGGGTCGCCGGTCCGAGAGCGTCAGACAATCATTCAGCTTCCGGACCTGACGCAGATGCAGGCCAAAGTTCCGGTCCATGAATCAAAAGTCGAACAGGTTCACGCTGGGCAGCGTGTTTATCTGAAGGTACTGGATCGAGAGTTCCAGGGTTCTGTCACTTCGATCGCCAACCAGCCGGAAGCGAAGTCATTCTTCTCGGCCAAGGTCAAAGAGTACCCGGCTGAAGTACGAATCGAAGGCGATTGCGAAGGTCTCCGACCCGGCATGACGGCCGAAGTGGAAATTCTGATTGCAAATCTTGTGGATGTCTTGACTGTGCCTGTTTCGTCGGTCGTCGTGAAGGGCGATCAGTTCTACGGATATGTCAAGACTCCTGATGGGCCACAGAAACGCGAGTTACTTCTCGGCCTGAGCAACGACAAATTCGTCGAAGTCAAAGACGGAGTCAGCGAAGGTGAAGAAATTCTTATGAATCCACGAGCCGTCATGAGCGAGCAGATCAACGAAGAAAAGAGTGAAGAGGAAGCTGATGAATCGACGGGTGTCAAGAGTCGATTCGGAGAATCAAGCGGCTCTCCCCCACCAGCAGCAGGTGGCGGCAAACCATCCGGTGGTCAATCCGGCGGAGGTTCTGGTGGCTCACGACAAGCACCGAGTTTCGCCAGTCTCGATAAGAACAGCGATGGAAAACTGACGAGTGACGAGATTACCTGGCCAGGGGCTATCGATAGACTCGATAAGGACGGCGACGGAGCGGTTTCTTCGGCGGAATGGAAAAATCGTCCCAAACGACCGTCATCCGGTGGCGGTTCTGGAGCTAGTGGTCGTCCCGAATCGGGAGCCCGCTAGTGCTGTCGTACGTTCTGCGAACTCTCAAGCTCGGCATCAAAAGTCTTTCTCTGCACGCGTTACGATCGTCGCTCGCGATGGTCGGAATCCTGATCGGCGTGATGGCCGTCATCTGGCTCGTCGCGCTGGGGGAAGGTGTCAGCGACCAGGCTCAGAAACAGATCGAACAACTGGGTGCTCGAAACATCATCATCAAGAGCGTCAAGCCCGCTGCGTCAGGAACCGGCGACCGAATCTTTGTCACGATCTATGGGCTGACCGACGCCGATTACGACCGTCTCGTTGAGACCATTCCCACCGTTGAACGAGCAGTTCCAATGCGGGAACTGTCGACCGTCGTGCGGCACGAGGGGCACGTCATCGCAACGCAGCTTGTGGGTTGCGTGTCCGACTATTACGAAATCAATCATCTCGATATGGCTCAAGGACAATTTCTTGAGCAGCAGCACGAGATCGACAACGCCACTGTTTGTGTTATCGCCGCCGACGTCGCTGCGGAAGTGTTTCCGCTGAAAAACCCAATCGGTCAACGACTGTTGATCGACCAGGACTTCTACACCGTGATTGGCGTTACGGAAAGTCGCGAATCTTCCGCATCGATCGGTGGCAGCCTCGCCGGACGGGAATATAACCGAGATATCTATATCCCCGTCACGACCTTTCGCTCGCGGTTAGGCGACGAGCTGACAACTTCACCTTCCGGTGGTATCGATCGCGAACTCGTCGAGATCAGCCAGATCACGCTCATGATCGAAGACGTCGAGTCTGTCGAAGAAAGCGCGGCCGTCGCTCGAATCCTTCTCGAAAAGTACCACGTCGAAGATGACTACACGATTGTCGTACCCAAGGAACTGCTCCGCCAGGCAGAAGTTCTGCGAGCCATGTTCAACGTGTTGCTCGTTCTGATTGCCGGGATTTCACTCCTGGTGGGCGGTATCGGTATCATGAATATCATGCTGGCAACGGTCACCGAACGAACTCGCGAGATCGGCGTGCGACGAGCAATGGGAGCGCGCCGCAGCGACATCATCACTCAGTTCCTTGCTGAGACCGTCGTGCTGACCGGCACGGGCGGGCTGACGGGAGTCGCCTTCGGTTTCCTGTGCGGCCCGGCAGTCTTCGGCGTCCAGTATGTGTTGAAGCAGTTCCTGCCGAATGTCTGGACCGCTCTTCCACTGGCAATCCAAAACCTGGAGCCGATCGTCGCCCCTTGGTCAGTCGGAGTGGCATTCTCAATCTCGGTTATCGTCGGAATCCTGTTCGGCTTGTACCCCGCTCGCCGAGCCGCCCTGATGGACCCCATCGAAGCCCTGCGACACGAATAACGGACCGGCTTTCCACCGTCGTCAACTCCCACCAACCGTCGCAAGGTTGCTTCCATCATTCGACAGGTCAAAGTACGGCCTCGATATGAACGTCGAGCCAATACTCTTCCCGGCACCTTCCTCTCTCTCACACCGTACGATCGGTTTCTGTCGAAATGGCCAACTACCGCGACAAGCGTCCCCAACGGAAGCAATGGCAACGGCAGGCTCCCGTGTTGCTGGACACGTCTCAACGCCCGCTGGACATCGTCGAAGATCCGTCGTCTTTGCCGGCCGTGCAGATTGATACCGACTTTCCACACCCAAACGTTTTCCGAAAACGCCTTCGCAACATCCCCCAGGAAGCGAAACCGGGCGATCTCGTTTCCATCTCGCACACCGACGGCCGGCATCTTGGTTACGGTTATTTCAACTCGACGGCTGGCGTCGCCCTGCGTTTCATTCGATGGGGCGCTGAACCGCCCAATGACGAGTTCTGGGATCAACTTCTGAAACGCGCAGTTTCGTTTCGTCATGACACCTTGAAAATCGGTGAATCCACAACTGCCTGCCGCCTCATCCATGCAGAAGGCGATTTTCTGCCTGGAATCGTTGTCGACCGTTACAACGATGTGCTGTCACTTGAAGCGTATTCTCTGGCAATGTTTCAGCGTGCTCAGTCGATCGCCGAAAGACTTGCCGCCGTTTGCGGCACTAAACATTGGATCGTGAAACCAAGTCCAAAAAGTGAGACTCAGGAAGGGTTTTCCGCACCGGTCATCAGTTCCCCAGATCTGCCACGCACCACAACGATCCATGAATACGGAACGAGGTTCCGCATCAATTTCAACCAAGGTCACAAGACCGGCTTCTTCTGTGACCAGCGCGAAAACCGTATCAAGCTTGCTGGATACTGCGAAGGAAAATCAGTCGCCGACATCTGCTGTTACACCGGCGGTTTCGCAATTCAGGCAAAGAAATCCGGCAACGCTGCTGAAGTAACCGGAGTAGAACTCGACGAAAACCCGCTTCAACTGGCAAAGTCCAACGCCAATCTCAACCAGGCGAAAGTCAGCTTTGTTCAGGCAGATGCCTTCGCCTGGATGCGCGACATAGTTCGCAACGGCCGACAATTCGACGTTCTCGCATTGGATCCGCCAAAACTGATCCATTCCCGTGAGGAAATTGAAGAAGGGCGACGCACTCACTTCGATCTGAACCGTCTGGCCCTGCAACTCGTTCGTCCTGGCGGAATCATGGTGACGTTTACGTGCGCAGGCCTCTTAACCAATGAAGAGTTCGACAAACTTGTCCGTTCCGCGGCGCGCCAGGCGGGTCCACCAGTACCTGGCACGGAATCGGAAGAAAACCCGAGACGCCAGCCGCGTGAAGTCCAAATCTTCGACCGCACCGGTGCATCTTCCGATCATCCCGTCGCCGGAAGCTGCCCCGAATCAGAGTACTTGCGAGCACTCTGGTTACGAGTTCTTTAGGTACTGCCCCGTAATCGATTCTCGACACGCAACAATATCGGCAACCGAACCTGTTGCCACGACTTGCCCGCCGCCAGGCCCAGCTTCAGGCCCCATGTCGATGATGTGGTCCGCTCGGCGAATCACATCGAGATTATGTTCAATCACGATCAGCGAATGTCCGACTGAAATCAGTCCTTCGAAACATTCCAGCAACCGAGCAACGTCCGCTGGATGTAGACCGGTTGTCGGTTCGTTCATGATGAGCAGCGAGCCTGTCCGACTGTTCGCCGCCAGGCACGAAGCCAGTTTCAGCCGTTGTGATTCGCCACCGGACAATGTCGCCAGAGGTTGCCCAAGGGTCAGATAATCAAGACCGACATCCTTCAGTGACCGTAGTCGTTTCTGAATCTTCGGCTGGCCTCGAAAGAATGAAAATGCTTCGGTCGCCGTCATCGCCAACACATCGGCGATGGTTCGTGCCCGCCACTGAACCTCGAGAATGTGCGGCAGATAACGAGTCCCGCTGCAGTCCGGGCACGTCATCGACACGTCGGCCAGAAACTGCATGTCGATCTCCACGCGGCCCGTACCTTCGCATTTGTTGCAGCGCCCACCGGAATCAGTATTGAAGCTGAAGTGCGAAACGGTGAGATTTTGATTGCGAGCGGCCTCCGTTTCAGCAAACAAACGCCGAATCTCGTCAAAGACTTTGAGCCACGTTGCCGGATTGCTGCGTCGAGAACCCGCCAGCGGTCGATCATCAATCAACTCTACCGAGCTGATCGAATCCGCGCCTTTGAGTCCACCATATTCGCCAACAACGGCGACCGAGCACGACTGCTCCAGTTCCTTGCAAACGGCTGGAAACAACACACTCTCAATTAACGAAGATTTCCCCGCACCGCTGACGCCAGTAACGACGCAAAGAACACCCAGAGGAAACTTGACCGAACAATCTTTCACGGTATGAAAAGTCGCATCGCTGAGCCGCAGCCAACCTCTTGCCTGTCGACACGTTGATCCTCTCGCTGCTGTGTGCTCGCTTCCTGTCTCGCGGGTGGCCGTTCCAGCGAGCCAACGCCCGGTTGCAGACTCCGCAACTGCCACCAGGGCGTCTGTGTTCCCGGCATAAACCAGTTTCCCACCGTCGCGGCCCGCGGCAGGTCCGATATCAAGCACATGATCTGCCGCGTTAAGAAATTCCCGTTCATGCTCGACGACGACGACCGTGTTTCCACTGTCTCGAATATCTCGGACGATGCTTACGACACGCGATACATCTCGCAAATGCAAACCAGCCGAAGGCTCGTCAATCACGAACAACGTGTTGACCAGACTTGATCCGGCGATCGATGTCATAGCCACACGTTGAGCTTCGCCGCGCGACAGTGAATTCATTTCACGGTGCAGCCGCAGATAGCCAAGCCCAACCAACGTCAGAAACTTCAATCGCTCAACAATGTCAGTAAACAGATTTGAAGCGATGGACGCTGTTTCTAACGATGTGGTCAGTTCAGTTTGGAAGAAGGCCAACAGGTCATCAACCGTCTGAGACGACAGGTCGCTGATCGACGCCGAACAATCGCGCCCGGCGGAGTCTGTCGAACTACCAAGACGAACGGCAAGGGCATCCGGGCGGAGCCGCGTTCCTTCACATGCTGTGCAACATTTGAACTGACGCCATTGGCTAAGAAACTCACGAGTGGCGGTCTGTGGTTTTCGTCGTTCGAGTCTCTCAAAGAGACCGCTAAGCCCCTCGGAATTCTTCGTGCCAGGCACTTGAGATGAGCCACCACTATAAATTAGAGCCTTCTGCTCGGACGTCAGGGTTCGAAACTCAACGTCAAGGGGCACGCAAGAATTCTCTGCGAAGCGAAGCAGCCTCTCCCGCTCGCGTTTCCATCGGTCGCCTCGCAGCGCAACGATCGCTCCGGCTCGCAGTGACAGTGACTCATCCGGGACCATGCTGTCGAAGTCCAGCTTTGTAACGCTTCCAGTTCCGCAACAATCCGGGCATGCTCCCAGTGGACTGCGAAAACTCAGAGTCGCAGGCTCCGGCTTCGTAAATAACCTGCCACAAGTTGAACAATCAAAGTTGGCAGAGAAACGGTGAACCGTCCACGAATCATTGTCGATCAGTACGGGCTCACACGCACGACTACCTGCAGCGTCTAGTTGGTCCTTTAAACCAACAGACACATTGAGCGTTGACAGCTGAGCAAGCAGCATGCACCGTCCACCGGACTCCTCAAAGCATGTTTCAACCGCCTCTACGATTCGCTCTAGACTGATTTTTCCCGAGACGAGTCGATCTACAATCACAATCCGCTGTTCGCCATCATCAGGCTGAAAAGATAAATCCTGAACTGAAACACTGCTCCCGGACAAAGCAGAGTCACCATCACCAGTTGACGACTCAGCGTCGAAGCGATTGAAGGTTACGGTGCGGGTGAACCCGGCTGCGAGCAATTCTGCGACCGTGAGATTCCGATCTGTTTCATTGGCCGATTCGTCATGATCGATGTCTCGCTCGCTGGCTGGCAACGGAAAACCAATCTGCAGTCGGGTACCCGGCGGTAACCGATCGATCGACTCTGCAACCGACACGGCTGAATCCTGGCTAACGGGCTGTTTACAATCGGGACAGACAACGACTCCACGCCGCGCAAATAAAACTCGAAGCGTATCGTCGATCTCAGTCACTGTGGCAACGGTTGCAAGTCGAGATGCCGCCTTTGCAGCGGCGTTTTGCCGCAAAGCGACTGCTGGCGGGATGCCGTCGATGCTGTCGGCATCTGGTTTCTCAAGTCGATCAAGATGACGTCGAGCCGATGATGAGAAACTTTCGATGTATCGACGCTGACCTTCCGCATACAGAGTATCAAACGCCAGACTGCTCTTTCCGGAACCACTGACTCCGGTAATTATCGTGAGACTGTTCAATGGGACATCGACGTCAACCGATTTGAGGTTGTGCACGCGAACGCCTCTGAGTTCGATGTTTGGCAACACCGACTCTGCAGGTATCAACTTTGACGGCGATTTATCACTCATGCCCGAAGCGTACGCAGACCGAGCGAACTCTTCGAGTCAATTCCGCCTCGACACGATCGTACGTATCAATGTCCTCTTCGATTGCGTTCGTCGGCGCTGATATGAAGAATCCGCACTCACGCCAGTGGACATGTTTCTTGATCTCCGAATAAGCACCCACATCCCGATGAAGACGATCAGCGGACTACTTTCGATTGACAAACCCGAAGGGATGACGTCTCGACAAGCCGTCACTCGCGTCAAGAATCTCCTGCGAAAAGTCGGGTATGGTCGACAGATCAAAGTAGGGCACTGCGGGACACTCGACCCACTGGCAACCGGAATTCTTGTCATTTGTGTTGGCAGGTCTACACGACTGGTGCAGATGATCCAGGAACAACCGAAGTCCTATTCTGGCACATTTCGACTCGGGCTCGTAACATCAACGGACGACTGCACCGGAGAAGTGCTGGCTGAATCGGAACTTGATACCGAGAACTTATCGCGGCAGGCTATCGTCGACCTGCTCCCCGACTTCACCGGACACATCGAACAGGTTCCACCGAAATTTTCAGCAATCCACGTCGACGGAAAAAGAGCCTATAAACTCGCCCGGCAAGGCCACGATGTCGAACTGGAGCCGCGGCCGGTGCACATCTACCGCCTTGAACTGGCCGGATTCGAACTACCCGAATTCAAGCTGCAAATCGAATGCGGCTCCGGAACCTATATTCGTTCCCTGGGGCGTGACATCGGAGAAAGACTTGGATGCGGAGCGACAATGAACACTCTGAATCGCTCGGCGATCGGAGCATTTTCTCTCTCGAATTCTGTGACTCCGAATCAGTTAACACCGGAGAACATAGAATCATTCGTTGAACCACCGATAACAGCAGTTTCGCACTTGCCCAGTTACGAGATCAATGAGCTACAGAAAGAAAGAATCTACAACGGACGGATGGTGGAAATTGACACCGTGGCGGCACTTAAACACGCCCCCGAGAACGGGAATACAGAAAGGCTCATACTGGTCGATAATAACCAGCAGCTTGTCGCCGTTTCGACTTACCGGTTTGAAGATCGAACGGCGAAACCGGTGATGGTCTTCCACGATCCACCACGCGATTGAATTCCGCCATTGCTTAACGGGAGTCAACAAGCAACTTAATCAGCGTCACCCTTGAGCCGGGCCAGCTGCTCCTGTGCTGGCCTGCTGACGCAAACCATCCACTTCCTGCTTCAACTGATCAAGCGAAGTGCGGGCTTGCTCAAATGCCTGTTTGGCCGTCGTTGTTCGGGCTTGAACCGGAGCAGTGGCTGCCTGCTCGGCCTGGTACTTCTTCGTTGCTTCCGCGACGACAGCTTTCGCCCCAACAGCTTTCTGCTGAGCCGCTGTGACATCCTTCTGAATGACCGCCAATGATTTGTCCAACTCGGCGACCTTCGTTTTAACCTGAGCGATTGTCGCATTGTTGCGGTCGAACGCCGCCTTCAACTGACCGGCAGCGGCAGCCAGCTCTTTGTCAGCAGGTAGTGCTGCTACGGCTGCTGCACCTTTAGAGACCGCATCCTGCAGCATTGGAACAGCTTTTTCGCGAACAGCAACCTGCGCCGCCTGCGTCTGCTTATCTACCGTGACCTGAGCAAGCTTTTGCTTTATCGCAACCACTATGTCCGTTGATGTCTTCTCAGTCTTCTGTGCAGCAGACACGGCCGCCTGCGCCAGTGAAACTTTGTTTTGCATTTCCTTCAGCTCGGCTTCGGCCTCCAGAAACGCGAGTTCAAGTTCGCCAAACTTCTGCTGACGTTCGTTTAGCGCGACCAGCTTGGCGGTAAACTGAATCTCGTTCTGCCATCGAGTCACCGCCTGCTGAGCTTTTGCAGCTGCAGCGTTTGCTGAGTCAAGAGCAGCCTTTGATGCTGTGGCGTTCTTCTGCTCGGCGTCCAGGGATGCTGTATATTGTGTGACCGCTTTCTGAGTGGCAGCGATGACCGTCTTCGTTGCAGCAATCGCCTTCGTGCCAGCTGCAACGGCAGCAGTTGCTGTGTTCATTTTTGCCGTTTCTTCTGCAACCGTTCTGGTTGCGGCCACAAATGAGCCATCGCGAGAAACTGCCACCGCTTTCAACTGGGCAGCAGCTTTGACGACATCCGGATCTCCGGCGGCTTTCGCAACAGCCAGATCGGCTTTCGCAACAGCTTCCTTCAGCAATGGAACGAGTGGCTGCAAGGTTGCAACTACTTTCGCGGATACATCCAACTTGACCTTCGCGTCGGCGGCAGTTTTTTGATCGACTACCAGCTTTGCAGTGAGGGCCTTTTCCAGAGTGGTAGCCTCCGCCAGTTTCTTCTGACCTGCTGCCAGCTGAGCGGTTGCAGCAGTTACTTTCGCCTGTGCGGCAGTGTAAGCCGCTTGCTTGGTCTTTTGATCCGCTACGACTTTACCCACATCTGCCTGTGCTAGCGCCAGTCGAGATTCAAGCGTAATGGGGTTGGTTGATAGTTCACCAAGTCGCTTGCCATCTGCAGCGTTCCAGACACGGACGAGTCCCGTCCAGTCTCCACCGACCACTCGCTTTGTTTCGTCACAATACGCCGTTGCCAGCGCGAGATCGGCGAATGCTTCAAAGGTACGGATCGCGGCTCCATCTCCCTTCCACAGCTTGACGGTCTTGTCCCGTCCGGCGGTGACGATTTCTCCATCTCGAGTGAAGTCGACAGATGCCGTCCCTCCACCGTGAGCGCCCCAACTCTTGATCTGTTTACCGTTTTCCATTTCCCACAATCGGACGGAAGCATCTTCACTGGCCGATGCAAGAAGGTTTGAATCCGCTCGCCACGAAAAGCCGCTGATCCGTTTCGAATGGCCCTTCAGACCAAGGTATTCCCGGCCTGTGTCTGCTTCCCAAACGAATACGCCACCATTTCGGTCGCCTGTTGCCAGCAACACGCCATCCGGACTGAACGACACGGCACTTACCCAGTCAGTGTGTTTCCGAACTTCGTAAACGACTTCGCTGGTTTCCGTCGAATAGACACGTACGACCTTTTGTGGACCACCGAGTGCAATGTACTTGTGATCCGAGCTGATGTCCGCCCCCATGACAGCGTCGAGCTCGTCACCTATTTCGAAGATGCGTTCACCATTTTTTACGTTGAACACCACAACCCGGCCGGCTGTTGCACCCTGACCACCGCCAGCGAGTAACAGGTGACCGCTTCGGCTGAATTGAAGAACATGTGGTTCGCCTTCCGGGAATGGTAACGTTCCAGCGAGTTCCAGCGTCTGCGTATTGTAAAGCAGAATTTGTTTCTGGCCTGAAACTGCAACGAGCGTTGCCCACGGACTGGTGGCAATAGAGTTAACCGCGGTGCTCCGCTCGGTATGTACGACCGGCTGCAGTGAAAGCCGAGTCGGTAATGGGGGCGGGCCGTCCGGTCGTCCAGTCGAGCCAAACGACAATGCAAATTCCATCTTTGCTTTTGGACGAACAACTGCCTTACTGCTTTTCGTGTCGAGTGCTCCGCCGACGATCCAAGCCTTAATCACGTCTAGCATTTCGGCCGGCAGCTTGTCAGCCTTGGGAGGCATGTATGGCTCAGATTCGTGATTGACCAGGAGCCACAAATAACTGCTGTCCACATCACCGGCTTCGACGACGTCACCAGAGCTGCCACCCTCTTTCATGGCGGTGTAGTTTGTCAGATCGAGTCCGCCGCTCTTCTTGTCCGGGTTATGACAAGCGAAGCACTTGGCGCGGAAAATCGGCTGAACGTGGTCAACGTAGGTGATTTTCTCATCTGCAGCCCGGGTGGATGCTGTTGTCACAAACAGGATGCATGCAGTCAAAGCCAGTCGAAAATGAAGCATGGCCGTCTCCGGACGCTAAGTCGAAAAATTTGAGGGTGGGGTGCTCAGTAAAGAACATGTCTAGTGCGTCCGAGCCGCAACACACTAAGTCAATGTAGGTTAGCTACTGCCTGTTGGGATTCTGGATTGAGAAGGCAGTGAAATATTTGGATCACAAATGCAACGATCCGGAAATCTCCACAGATATCACAAACCTGCCATGTCCTGCACAACTGGACGTGAACAGGGAACTCAATGGTTAAACACAAACTCGCGGGAGTTCAGCGTGGCCCAAAAAATATCTTCCAGAGCCTGCTGTTTGTTCTGCTCATTGTCGACGACCTCTTTCAGAGCAGCTGCTTCTCGCTCCGTTGGCTTTCGACTAAGGCAGCGGATGTAGATTTCTTCGGCGATCTGTTCCGGTGTCTTACCTTCCGTCAGTCGAGTTGGCACGAGTTTCCCCTGTGCCATTTTCGTATTCACGGTGTCACCATTCAGCAGGTGAAGAGCTTGTGAGAGATTCGGTTCAATGGAGACTTCGCAAGAACAGACTGTTTCCCGTTTGGCTCGCCCGAATGCCGTCAGGAAGTATGTCGATGTATTTCCATTTGCAATCTGAACCGCTCGAGCTCCAGTCGGTAATCCCTGGAACTTGTTCTTCGTATCGGTGACCTGCGTGATCGCGTCCAGCAGAACTTCCGCTCGAACCCGGCGAAGAGCCGCGTGTGAAAAGTTTCGAGAATCTTTGACGTTTGTTTCGTTAGTTGCGGTTGAGTGCTGATAAACACGCGACGTGCAAATGTCACGAACGAGTTTCTTGAAATCGTAGTTGTATTCGGTGAAACGTCGCCCCAGTTCGTCAAGCAATGCTTTGTTGACCGGTGGGTTGGATACTCGAACGTCATCTACCTGATCGATGATGCCTTTGCCAAAGAAGTGAGCCCAAACGATGTTGCCAAGATTGGTCGCAAAATATGGATTCTGTGGCGATGCAAGCCAGTCTGCCATCACGACTCGTCGGTCTTTGCCTTTGACATCGGGCACTTCTCCACCAAGGAACTTCGGAGCCATCACCTTGTTGCCAACAAGGTGTCGGACGTCGCCGCTACCGCTGTTGTAGATAATCAATTCACGTGGGTCTTCGCCACGCTTTCGACCGATCTGTGAGAAGAATGCGGCGAAACTGTAGTAATCGTCCATTGTCCAACGGTCAAACGGATGATTGTGGCACTGGGCACACTGAATTCTCATACCCATGAAGACCTGAGCTACATTCTCCGATGTTTTCAAGGTATCGCGTTCATTCTGATAGTAGTTCGTTGCCGCGTTTTGAAATGTCCCACCGCTGGAGCCAAGCAATTCACGAACCATCTGGTCGGTCGGCATGTTGCTGGCGATCCGTTCCTGAAGCCAGTTGTAGTAACGCAGCATCGACTTGTAACTGATCTGGTTTGTGGTTCGAATTTGGAGCAGTTCCGCCCATTTCATCACCCAGACTTCAACGAATTCTTTGCGGTTCAGTAGTTCATCGACAAGCTTGACTCGCTTTTTCTCGTCTTTGTCTTCCATGAATCGAACGTACTCTTCCATCGTGGGCAGAACTCCGACGATGTCGAGGCTTGCCCGTCGCAGGAATTCCTCATCCGTGCAGACACCGGAAGGCAGGATTCTGAGTTTCCTCAGCTTGTTGTAGACGAGGTTGTCCACGAAGTTGAACTCTGGCGTTTTCGGGTCCGTGTACTGCTGCCCCTTGGGCAACATAATGAACTGTCGACCGACGGTGTGAGTTTCAAAGCGAGCCATAATGAAGGCTTCGCCCCGCTCATGAGCGGTGACCAGGCCGTCGGGCGAGACAGTTGCGGACGTGTCGTTGTTTGAAAGAAACACTGCGAGGTTTGTAACATCGCGGTCAGTTCCGTCTGAGTATTTTGCTCGGACAGTCAATTGCTGAGTGGTCCCTGCACCGTCAAGGACTGCAGCTGGTGGGTATAGCTCCACAGTAAGTACCTTGGGAACTTCACCCTGATCATTGTTTCCGCCCGCTTTCAACCACCGGAGCATCGTCGCGTAGTACTCGCTGTCCGCGCCAAACCGCTTGCCGCCTGTGTGTGGTACCGAGCCAACAGACTTGGTCATGAGCAGACTTTCTTCGGGCAACGCCAGATTGATTCGGCGACCCGGCAATTCGCGGGCGATTCGAAACTGATCGCCGTCTGGATCAAAACCGAACAAAGAGAGGCGAAACCCATCTTTTCCTCGAGCAGCACCATGACAGCTACCAGTGTTACAGTTGGATTTCATGAATATCGGCATGATGTCCAGCTTGAAACTGACATCACGGTCAGCGGTCGCCTGTTCGATTTTGATCGGGATCATCTTAGAAAGGCCCCCGAATTCGACCGCCATTTGGCTATCGCCATCTGAGACCGGGTGAAGGACATTTCCCTCCAGCTTAACTTTCGCAGCATCGCTCAGCGTGAATTTTGCCTCTTTGGTCACGTCGCGCGTCAAGCCGTTTGGATAGGCGACCTGCACGACGAATGACTGTCGGTCACGCATCGTGTTGATGTGTACCTCGCCAGGATAGACCTCAAGAGAAATTGGCTTTTCCTGAGCATCCGTCGTGAGCGAATTCAGTGAAGCGATGAACGCAATAGCAACGGTCCACAGTCGGGAACGAAACATGGCAGTAGTCCTTCAGAAGCCGTACAGCATGGTTTGAAAGGGACTCAGTGATACAGCAACAATTTAACTAAGAAACGATATCTTGAGCTCGGTTATTCATGTATCAGTTATTTACCGGCGGCGGCGGCTTTCGCCTTTTCAAGACGCAGCATTTCCAGTCGAGTCAGCCGTCGCGGTGGTTTCGCAACTGGTTTCGGTGCCGGCTTTACCACTGCGACAGTCGCTGGTTTGGGTGTCGGCTTTGGTTCAACCTTTGGTGGCAGCGGCTTGTCGATTCGAAGTTCGGTTGTGCCAACGTTATGGACGATCGGCTCACCGTTCATCGTGATCGTGATTTGGCCAAAGACACTTTTATGACGTCCCGCTGGTGTCGTAGCGTCAGTAGTCACTTTGAAGATGACTTCCTTCGTATCCTTGGTGAAGTTCATCGGGCCCGTAACAGCCTTATTCGGCAACCCGTAGATTTTGGCGACAGCTTCACCCGGGAACTCCTTGGTTTGCGTCAACGTGCAGACGATTTCCGTTTCCTGCCCCTGGTCGCAAGCACTACGACTCATGGCAAAAGTGACGTATGGCTCGGAAATTTCGAGTGGAGTAAGTGAAGATGAGGCGAACGCGTTACCTCCATCGACGGCTCCCCAACCAATAGCGAAGACCTTCCATATTCCGATTGCAGCGCTGCCGCTTGCATTGATCGGATAGAGAGCCTCAGTCTTGCCCTTAGGTATCTGAATTGAACTTCTGGCTCCGAGCCCTGGCGGTCGGAACGGAAATTGAACGGTAATGGTTTCGTCCCAGCCATCTTTCTTGGTGGCAACAATTTTCACATTCATTGATCCATTGCGAGCGATAGGAACTTTCGGAACGATGATATCAAGCTTGAACGGGATTTCGTCAACCACAGCGATTGGCATACGGTGCATGGTCTTTGTGTAGTACAGGGATTGTCCCGGGGCTCCATAGACAAAGTCCGACTTGTTTGAGAACCCACCATTGATTTCCGGGTTCTCAGCGTGGTGAGCCACAAAATCGTACAGTCCGCCGGTAAGTGGAGCATCCGCTGCCGCTTCAAACACGACCGGCATGACACTCATATTTGCCGGCACCTGTTCGTGGTGCATCGTGATTCCGGCTGGAAGTTCTTTTGGTGCAAGGACCAGTTCACCGCCAAAGTTGCGACGAGCGAGATTAATGTTTGTTCCAAATCTATTGCCTCGCCCAACGAAAATCTGCTGTCGATACTGTCCGTACCGTTCGGTCCGCGCGATGCTCAGTGTGAGACCGGGCTTGATTGGCTGAAATTCGACTCGGTAAACGTAAGCCGGTCCGCCGCGCATTAAATGATCTCGAATGAGTAGCGTGTATTCGCCATCCGCCGGCACGTTGAATCTGAAGTAACTGTCTGGCCCGCGTGAGTCATCGTTTGATGCAACGCGCCCACCTGTTGCATTGTAGAGATACATTACCGGGTCAATTGCAGAACGGATCCGGCGACCGTAGCACTCGACTTCAAACTGTTGCCCCTTCTTCGCGGTGAAGTTGAAGAAGTCCTGATCTCCGGTTTCCTGAAGAATGCCGTTAAAGGCTGACGGAAACTCAGAGGGAGTTGCTGTTGCTCGGTCGTTGTTCGGTTCGACTTCCAGCGAGTTGCCAACATCCGAGAGTCGGAATGTGTTCCAACTCGGTGACCAGCTTCCTTCCTTACCGGCGAACACACCGTACTCAGGGATGACTTCGTTGGGCAGTGTGAACTTCTGAGCGAAGTCGCCACCTGCGTCGCCGATGAATCTCAGTTCGACTTCTTCGCCAATCTTTCCACCTGCCGGGTAGACGGCGGTCGGGCGTGGGAAGTTGCCGATGTGAACACGGTAGCGACAGTTGCCGTTGCCACCGTAGGAACTTTCACGGACTTCGATTGTATATTTCCCGTCTTCCGGGGCTATCGCCGAAACGACGCAATCCTGAACGAGAAGCGGAGAGTCGTCAGCTGACGCAAGTTCGAATCGTTTGGCGTCGAGAATTGCGACGTACGGATCGAACAGAGTGGTACCAAGCCGGATAGCCTCAACTTCGGCCGCAATACGATCCCCCTTTTTCGCCTCGACGACGTAATAGTCGACGTCTTCAGAAGCGGCGACTCCGTTAACGGTAGAGTTGATGGGGACGACTTGCGGCGTAGCGAAGTCGCTGTTCGGCTCTTTTTCAACCACGTCCGGCAGGTAACCCACGAAGAATGTTCGGAAATCGGATATGCCTGTCTTCGTTCGAACCTGGCAGACCTGTTCACCCAGACGAGCGTCCGCAGAAACACTGATCACAGCTTTAAAGGAGTTCGCGTTGACCGGCTTGAACTCTTTCACCGAGAAGCCTGATTCGTAGAACATGATCTCTTCAACGTCGGCAAGCAGTCGACCACTGAAGGTCAGTTCGGTGTCTTTACCTCGCTGAGCACCTCGGGGCAGAATGATCGTCAGTCGCGGAGAAGCGGCGAACAACGTGCTGGCTGACATCACGAGTGCAAAAGCCAGCAGTGAACGGAAGGACCGAAACGCAGGCATATCCATACCTCTAAATCGCGGAATACTTAGAAATCAAAACTGTAGTTAAGACCAGCAGTAAAAAGAATTCGAAACTGACAAACTCAAAATACGCAGGAAGCCCGGCGTCTTTAAAACAGACACCGGGCTTCTTTGATCTCAATTAAGCGAGCAGTTCGTGACGAACTTTGCCGCCATCAACGATTTCGATTGGCCGATCACCAGGAGCCATTAACTCTTTGTCTGCAACGATTCCCATCGTGTGGTAAATCGTGGTTGCCCAATCGAGGACGCTCAGTGGGTTCTCTTCTGGTTCGCTGGCAGTTGCGTTGGATGATCCAAAGACTTGTCCGCCCTTGATGCCACCGCCGGCAAGGATAACGCTGAAGACTTTTGGCCAGTGATCCCGGCCGGCAGTCTTGTTGATCTTTGGTGTCCGACCAAACTCAGAAGCGATGCAGACGAGTGTTTCGTCGAGGAGCCCGCGATCTGAAAGGTCAGTCAGTAAAGCAGCCAGGCCCTGGTCGAGAGATGGAACCTGCCCCTTGATACTGTTTTCAATGTTGCTGTGCATGTCCCAGCCGCCGTAAGTCAGCGTCACGAAACGAACTCCAGCTTCGACGAGACGTCGAGCCATTAACATTCGCTGGCCGGCCTGGTTGCGACCGTATCGATCGCGAAGGCCTTTGTCTTCGGCTTCAATATTGAACGCTTCTCGGGCTGCAGGCGAGCTGATCAAGCTGTATGCACGATCGTAGAAGCTGTTCAATGCGTCGAGATTATCAGCCTTTTCTTTGGTCAGGAAGTGATCGTTGACCTTGTCGAGAACGTTTCGACGTGTTGTAAATCGAGCATCGTCAATTCCGTTCGGCAGATTCAGGTCGCGGACTTTGAAGCCGTTGGCCGCGGGATCAGAACCAAGGCTGAACGGTGCGAAGGACGAGCTGAGATATCCAGTCCCTGCGAATTCGTTTGGCTGGTTCGGAACACAGACGTACGGCGGAAGATTTTTCCGTGGGCCCAGTTCGTGACTGACGACACTGCCCATACTTGGGTATTTCAGAGCCGGGCTGGGTCGAGCTCCCGTGAACATGTTGTGCGTGCCACGCGCATGGGCCGCCTCTCCGTGGGTCATTGATCGGCAGATGGCTATCTTGTCGACGACCTTGGCGGTGTGCTTCATCGTCTCGTTGATGCGGATGCCTGAGACGTTGGTGTCGATCGACCCCATCGGTCCGCGATATTCAACCGGAGCGTACGGCTTGGGATCCCAGGTTTCCTGGTGGGCACAACCACCCGGAAGGTAGATGTAGATTACATTCTTTGCAGTGCCTTCGAAGCTATCGTAATTCTTCAGATCGGCCTGAGCCTTCTGCATCTGAAAGTAATTAGCAAGCGACAGTCCGACACCGCCGGCGAATCCGGCCTGCAGGAATCCACGACGATTAGTACCAGTGAGCATTGGACATTCTCCTGAAGGTTCACAAACTTAGGGGATTGCGAAATCTATTTTACGCTGAATAACACATCCCGGCATGCCGGGTTAGTTGGTGGTGCAAAGGTGGGGGCCGAATTCTGGGCGATGCTCAAGCCGCTGAGGGCGGCGGGTGGGAAGCAGCGATAGTCCCATCAGAGTCGACTTAATTGTGGCCACAGCAGACCGAGTTTCGGGGCGATTGTCAAGCTCGGGCTGGACAAACAACCGTCACGACTGCCAGCCTGTGTCGATTATATCGACATGTCTCCGCGATCACTGGAATCGAAGCTTATCATTCCTGACGCAACCTGCCTTCGGACTGAGAACGTAATATCTTTAGAACTGTCAAATGCTACCGTCAAATCAGCCTGACACCATCACCCACCGACGACTCAAACTGACGATCATGTGAAAGCTTCGAACATGTCCAAGACAACGCTCCAAACCATCGGACTCCTCATCGGACTTGCCCTGATCGTGGCTGCCGCTCCGCTTCTATGGACGGTTGGGGCACTGGATCAGTCACGGGCCGGGCTGCAACTCGGCCAGGCGATTCCTCCAATTACTGAAGTCGAAGGATGGCTCAACGGTGACGGTCCAACACCTGCCGATCTGGATGGCAAAGTCGTCTTCGTCAACGGGTGGTTTCTGAACTGTAAGTACTGCCACGAGGGGATGCCGGAACTCGTAGAAATCTATGACCAGTACCACAGTAAAGGCGTTGTCTTCGTCGGGATGACTTCTGACGATTCGGAGAGTGTGAAGAACGTCGAAAAGTTTCTCGACAAGTACAAGGTCGAGTGGCCCAATGCTTATGGGGCAGCAAATGCTCTTGTGGCGTTCGATGCTGAATACTTCCCCGGCTATTGGCTGATTGGCCGAGACGGCAAAGTCGTCTGGAATAGAGCGCTACAGGATCGAGTGCCAATCCGGACAGCTATCGAACGCGCTCTGGCTGCGAAGGCTCCGGCGACTCAAACGCCAACTGTCGAACAATCGGCGCCGCCAACTGACTCGGACGACGGTCAGCAACCCGCCACCGCGCAGCTCTGATTCATGCAGCTGCCTGGTTCGTCGCTGCTCAACGGCGGGCGACTCACCACCAGTCGAGCACCGGCGTTCTCTGAGTGGCGGCATATATCCAGCCTCCAGTCAACAGATGAAATATGCCCGTCGGTTTCGGGAGAGCCGCTCGCAATAAAACGTAGCCGGCGAACGTGCTTAGCGTGAGCATCGCTACATGGCGACGATCCGTTGAAGAACGATCTGCAGACCTGGAAGATTGAAACAGCCAGACGGCCTCACCAGGCCAGATCGGCAGTACGAATAGATCAGGATATTTGATCAGCTTGAAGCGGAGTTCGTAAAGATTTGCCGGCCAGAACGCCCCACCAGTAAAGTGAATCCGAGAGGACGTGAGCGACCGCCGCCAGCAGCGACCACCGAAACAGCAAACCAAAGTTCCTCAGTTTTGAAGCCGCAATTCCAACGACGGAACTCGCCACGGCGATAACAAGAACCGAAAGCAGGCTGTGCCCGAGCGCGTGGTGCAGCTTCCAGAAATACTGGTCCCCAAACAGCTTTGCCGCTGTATCCAGAACCGGAGCGACTCCTGCTGCGACAACAACCAGAACACCTTGCAATCCGAGCCGCTGCCGAACTCCGAATTCCGAAATCATCAGCGAACAGATAGCGTCATGGCAACTCACTTCTTGTTGGTGACTCGTTTCCGCGAATTAACCGCCACAACGGCATCGAGGTCGAAACCTGCAGAGCCATCTTTGCCGCCGAAACTTTGCACATCTGTAATTCGAACGAAGCGAATCACTTTCAGTCCAAGCTGCTTCAGATCGAAATGATCGCCGCCGGCTTTCTTAACGTCAGTCGGTGAGATTTCGTTCTTTTCGAAGTTCGCTATCACAGGCTCGTAGCCGGCGCAGTTTTTTTTCGACGCCGTGTCGTACGAAAACTCGTGCCAGATAATCCCATCGAAGCTGACTTCTACTTTCCCCAGTTCAAAAAATCCGTCGGTCGGGTCGTTGCCAGGCTCAGCGAGGAACGGGTTTTCGAAAACGATCAGATCCGGGCCTTTGCCGTCGAAGACTTCATTGTCGACAAATTCCAAAGTGATGACTCCGTCTTTCCCCAGGGAAAAGACATCCTTGCCGGCCATCAGCTTCCCACCGCCTTTTGGAGGCCCAAGCACGATCTTTGGAAGCTTGTCCTCTCCTTGTCCGCCCCCCGATCCGATCTGGTAAGAAACCACACGATCAACGAACGGAGTCGGCTTCTGTGGTTTCGAATTTTCATCTGCAAGTGTCAGCCATCCACGACTGACCAGCGATCCGAGCATGACCGCAAAGACGATCGTTGTGCACTTACTCAAGAAAGTGTTCCTTCTCGCTGAGATGACTTGGTGGAGATTCGTTGCTTCGGCGGGTATGACACTGTGCAGTTTCAAGAATAACTCTGACGAAGCGAACGTTGAGAATTGATTATGGCGACGACAGACTCCGATTCACAGCGGCCTCTAGACGGACAGGTTGCACTCATCACGGGCGGCGGCAGAGGTATCGGTCGAGCCATTGCGATCGCTTATGCCGATGCAGGAGCAGTGGTCTGCGTGACAGCTCGTACTTCGGCGGAAATCGATCAGGTGGTCTCCGAAATCGAGCGGGCTGGAGGCCAGGCATTCGCAGTCACATGCGATGTCTCTGATCGTTCATCCGTCGAAGCAATGCTCGAGCGAACAATCGGTGAATATGACCGGCTGGACATCCTGCTTAATAACGCAGGTGGCGGACTCGAACGAACGCTTGTCGGAGAAGACGATCCCGACGTCTGGCAAAGCGTCGTCGAGATCAATCTGTTGGGAACATACTTCTGCACTCGAGCCGCGTTGCCCCATCTCAAAGCCAACGGCGGCGGAAAAATTATCAACGTCGGGTCAGGTATGGGGCACCAGGCACGGGCTAAGAACACTTCGTACAATGTTTCGAAAGCCGGCGTCTGGATGCTGACCCGATGCCTGGCGCTGGAACTCTGGGAAGACGGCGTAACCGTCAACGAGCTCATCCCCGGTCCCGTCTACACGGAGCTGACCGCCGACATTTTCCCGAAGGGCAAGGCTCACCCTGGTATCTCCAGCGAGTGGGTCAAAGCTCCGGAAGACGTTGTACCTCTGGCCTTAATGCTGGCAACGCAGTCAGGAAAAGGTCCGACAGGGCAATCGTTCAGTCTCGCTCGCCGCCCATTGTAAGTGTCCAATTGATTACGTTGCCAAGCGCTGCCTGTGAATCTCGTATAGAACGATGCCCGTGGACACCGCTGCATTCAACGATTCGACTCCAGTCGCATGAGGAATTGACACGAGCTCGTCGCATCGTTCAAGTAATTCGTCGCTGACTCCAGTACCTTCGTTTCCGATGATAACGGCCATCGGCTGCGTACAGTCAAGTTCGTCAATCCGGAGTTCCGCATGTGGCGACGTAGCGACAGTTCGAACTCCCGTTTCTTTCAGCGAATCGGTCGTATCGATCAGGTCTGGAGAACGGGTAATCTTCAACCGGTTGATCGCCCCCGCTGAACTGCGGGCAACCTGACTATTGACTTCCGCTTGCCCGGTCTCGGCCACAAACACTCCGCTAACACCGAAAACACCAGCACTTCGGCATACTGATCCAAAGTTAAAGGGATCCTGCAGGCTGTCGAGAATCAGAAACAGCGGCGGTTCACCCGCCTGTTCAATGACCGATTCAACATCAACGTACGGGAAGGGAGGCATCCTCGCGATCACTCCCTGATGGTCCCTCGCGCCACAAAGCTGGGTGACGCGTTCGTGCGAAACGATTTCGAATGGCACCAGGAGAACCATCGCTGAATCAACGATCAGCTTGTGAGTCTCTTCGGCAAGCTGATCCGAAAGAACAAGTTCGTTCGGCAACCACCGCCCTGCTTCGAGCGTTTCAACAATTGCGTTGCGTCCGCGCAGCCACGAGTTCTGATGGTTGCCCATCATGGCTTTCTTTGAACGTTGTTTCTTTCGACGCTGTCCAACCATGACGTTCTAAAGACCGAAACATGAAGTAAACATGAGTGAGCGGGGATCAATGTTCAGCCTGAAACTGCTCACTTCAAGAACCGCCTTGCCCTATCGACTCGGATCGATCGTTCGGATCAATGGTTCGCGACTGCCATCGATCAGCCGAACCTGCACAGGGCCATTTGCATTGGCGACAGCTTTTAGAAACTGTTGCGGAGTCTCGATGCTTGCCCCGTGAGCTTCTGTCAGCAAATCGCCCTCGCGCAGTCCGGCGATTTCAGCCGGACTGCCAGGCTCGACACGGTCAACAACAATTGCACGCGGGTACGGGCGATCGTAGTCAAAGTGCCGGGAACGCGACGTCGGCCAATCAACTTTCAGCCCTCGCCAGATTGGGTAGCGATCGTTCGACACAATGATTCGATCGACGTGTCTTCTGGGCCATTTTGCAAGTGGCACTGACATTATCCGTTCTCGACCGTTGTTGGCTCGGATGATCCGCAGTCTTCCAGTCGAGCCAGGAGCAAGTAAACCGACTTCGCGAAGGATGTCCGTTGGTTCGAAAACCGGAACGCTGTTTACAGCAAGTACAATATCCTTCCGCCGGAGCCCCGCTCGAAAAGCTGGCGACTCAGGAACGACCTGTCGAATTGCTACCCCGCGGGTTTCGCGTGTCACACTGCCAAACGTTGCCTGCACATCCTGAGGTGCTCCCGGAACGACTCCGAGAAATCCATATTCGATCTCGTAGCCGCGTAGCAGATCCTCGACGATTCTGCGAAGCGAAGAATTCAGCGGAACGGCATAGCCGACCGAGGTTTCATAACCTTCCAAAGCCGCCAGTGACGTCGTTATGCCGATGAGATCACCATTGCGATTCAACAGTGCCCCGCCACTGGTGCCCGGCCCCAGTCGAGTGTCAACGTGAAGGAGCGTTCCAAAATGGTGAATCGTTTCTCGATCAGATGTCGTTTCGGTGAACGGAAAACGTGAAACGTTGCTGATCATCCCCAAGCTGACACTGGGAGAACTGTCGCGAGCGATCGCGTAGGGATTTCCCAGCGAGATAACGAACTGCCCTTTGCGAACTCGTGGGTCCTCTGAAATCGAAATCACCGGAATGTCTGCCGGCGCAGATTCGATGTCGGAAGGATCAAAGGCAAGCACAGCCAGATCGCTGCGAGGATCAGCTGCATAGATAGTTGCCCATGCGGCCTGAGTCCGGCTGAAGCGGACGGCGATCCGGTTTTCCGATCGAATGATCCCGTCATTACGAAACGGCTGCCCACCTTTGACAACGTGATAGTTCGTCAAAATCAATCGCAAATGGAGATTGTCCGGCGAAGCCATCAGGATGCCGGTTCCAGGATTTTTTGGAATGTAGCCCGGAGCGAGCGGGTTATTCGAACGAAGATCTGCATGTATGCCGAACTGGTTGCGTGCCGCCTGCCGGTCTAAAGGCTCAGGTGCGATCGGGATTCGGGCAATCGCCACGACCGAGCGTTCTGCCTTCTCAACGGCATCAGTCACCGAATCTTCAATAGCCGAGAAGATGTCGGTCGAACTCTGAGCAGATGTCGATTCTGTACTTAGAACAATCGTTGAAACAATCAGGAAACTGAAACGCGCACAATCAAGGCACCAAACAGCCAGTCGCAGAGATGCTGCCCAGGTTGATGCCACGGATCTACCCTTGATTGACCTGGTTAATGGAAGAATCACAAAGCGTCGAGGATGTTTCGACGTGCGAATGCGATTGAAACTTCATCCGATGGCGCGTCAATAACGCACCTTTCTGCTGAACTGAAAGAGAACTGACAAACAGAAACGAACCGACGCGGAAGTAGATTGCTCACCGTGTCGGCTCGTTACTTTTACTCGTAATCAATGGCTGAATCGACCCTCTTCTTGCATAGAAAGTCGAACCAGTATCACTCGACTTCTTCCTGTGCCGGTTCTTCGGCCGGTTGATCCGCAGGGGCCAGCAGGTCTTCGTGACCTCGCGCAACGAGAATCTTGCCTTTGATCTCTTCGGTAATTTCCGGATTCTCTTCCAGGAAGATGCGGGCTTTGTCACGTCCCTGCCCGAGACGCGTTTTTCCGTAGCTGAACCACGAACCACTCTTCTGGACGATGCGATCGTCAACGCCCATGTCGATCAGATCACCTTCCAGACTGATGCCCCGACGGCTCAGCATATCGAATTCAGCAATTCTGAACGGAGGTGCGACCTTGTTCTTGACGATCTTCGCCTTCATACGAATGCCGACCGCTTCGTCGCCTTCTTTCAGAGTGGCGATGCGACGAACGTCGACTCGTGCTGAACTGTAGAATTTCAAGGCGCGGCCACCAGGCGTAGTTTCCGGACTACCGAACATGACGCCGATCTTCTCACGAATCTGATTGATGAAGATGACGGTTGTCTTGGATCTGGCAATTGCTCCGGTCAGCTTTCGCATGGCCTGGCTCATCATTCGAGCCTGCAGGCCAACGTGTGTGTCACCAATTTCACCATCGAGTTCCGCCTTTGGCACCAGAGCGGCGACCGAGTCAACCACAATGATGTCGACAGCGTTTGACTTGATGAGCATCTCGGCGATGGCCAGAGCTTCCTCACCATACGACGGTTGACTGACCAGCAGGTCTTCAAGGTTGACGCCCAGTCGCTTTGCCCAGGAAGGATCAAGCGCGTGTTCGGCATCGACGAATGCTGCAATGCCGCCGGCCTTCTGAGCGCTGGCGATTGCGTGCAAGGCGAGTGTCGTTTTACCGCTCGATTCAGGTCCGAAGAGTTCAATGATTCTTCCACGCGGAAAACCGTAGCCACCAAGTGCGAGATCGAGAGACAACGCACCAGTGCCGATTCCAGAGATGGCCTGGGACCGCTCATCCGAGAGTCTCATGATCGAGCCCTGACCGAAAGCTTTTTCGATCAAACCTAATGTGTTCGTCAGATTTACGGGGCCTTCTGGCTCGGCCTTCGGTTTGCGGGACGATTTCTTCAGGGCCATACGTCAACTTCCTTCCATTCTGTCTGCGATTAAAACTGCGTCCGAGCGTGGCTGTCAGCCACACTCAAAGTGAATCCACAGACCTCACCGAGTGATACACTGAGAGGCCTTCGCTAATCCTGCCGATTCTTATCGACGCTCACAAGCCCGATGAAAACTGTTAATCCCGCGTTTTTAAACAGGTGGGACAACAGTGTGTCCCACCTGGTCGGAGAACAGCCTGCCAACCAGTAAAAGAGCCGTGCGTGGCATAATGTACGATCGAAAACGTTTGTTCCACAAACTTTAAGCAAGAACCGATTCCAGTAAAAGGGTTGGCCCAAAAATTAAAGACGATCCATCGCGGTTGCATCGACGCATTTCAGTGCCGTGAGTTCGCAGGGTTGCAGAATGTTTTCGGGCAGCCAAAGTAGCATCCTCGTTTTCGACAGACCGTTCAGTACTCCTGGAAACTAAATCGACTTCACCGCGAAAGAAATGCCATGCCTCACTTCCCGATTCAGTCAACGCGGGATCTCTTCCGTCTCAGAATGCTCGCCACCTTGTTCGTAATCTGCACGATGGCCGCATCGTCGACGTCTGCGGCGGAGCCAGCCAAAAAGAAGAGCGGCGTCAAAAAGCCGAACATCGTCTTCTTTTTCATCGACGACATGGGCTGGACCGACGTTGGCTTTATGGGCAGCGACAATCACGAAACGCCCAACATCGATCGCCTTGCTTCCGAAGGTCTCGTCTTCACCGATGCCTATGCCTGTGCTCCAAACTGTGCTCCCAGCAGAGCTTGTCTGATGTCCGGTCAGTACTCACCACGGCACGGTATCTATACGGTTGGGGATCCTAAACGAGGCAATCACGCTCAACGCAAACTTGAACCAACTCCGAACAAAACCGTCCTGGGCGACGACTTCATCACGATTGCCGAGTCGCTTCGCACCAGCGGCTACACCAGCGCATCGATGGGCAAGTGGCACCTTGGAGCCGATCCAACGACACAAGGCTTCGACGTCAATATTGCCGGAAAAGAATGGGGTAGTCCCAGCGGCGGCGGATACCACAGCCCTTACAAATACCCAAATCTTGTCAACAAAGAGCCTGGCGAGTACCTGACCGATCGGTTGACCGCTGAAGCCTGCAGTTTCATCGAAGCGAACAAAGGCGGCCCATTTTTCCTCTACCTGACGCACTATGCTGTCCACACGCCGATTCAGGGGCGCGCCGACCTTGTCGAGAAATATGAAGCTAAACCAAAAGCAGAACATCACAAAAACGCGAAGTACGCAGCGATGGTTGAAAGTGTCGATCACAGCGTCCGCGACGTGCTGGCGAAACTTGACGAACTCGAATTGGCCGACAACACAATCGTTCTGTTTTTCTCAGACAACGGCGGCTACCTGGGTGCGACTTCGAACCATCCATTGCGGGGTGGTAAAGGAATGCTCTACGAAGGTGGCATTCGCGAACCAATGATTGTCCGCTGGCCGGGAGTCACCAGGCCTGGCACCAAATGTGAAGAGCCAGTGATCGGCGTCGACTTCTATCCGACACTGCTCGAAGTTGCCGGTACAAAGCCACCGAAAAATTACACGCTTGACGGAGCCAGCTTCGCAGAGTTGCTCAGCGAACCCGACGGTTCACTGGATCGCCCTGCCCTGTTCTGGCACTTCCCTTGTTACCTGCAGGGCACCGGTGATCCTCATGGTGGGCCATTCCGCACAACTCCCGCCGGCGCCATCCGCATGGGCCATTGGAAACTGATCGAGTGGTTCGAAACCGGCCGCCAGGAACTCTACTACCTGCACGACGACCTCGGCGAACAGGCCGACCTCTCCAGGTCGCACGTGGACAAATGCAAAGAACTCCACGACGCAATGCTTGCCTGGCGCAAAGAAGTCAACGCCCCGGTCCCGACAACTCTCAATCCGCAATACGACCCGAATAAAAAGTCGGGCAGCGGTAAAGGCAAACGCGGCAAGAAAAAGTAGAGCGATTATACCGTCAGAAATGCGGACAACGATTACCAGGAGTTCAACAAAAACAAATTGCTGGGTGGCCAGATCCTCGTACGCATCGATACCAACGCCCCGCTTCCGCCAACGAAGACGAAGCCTTCACTCCTGACGCTGCAGTCGCCAGGTTCTACCAAGCGTCAGGAATCGACCAGACTCAGGAATACAGGATCAACATCGTCCGCCCGGTCACAATTGTCCGTGATGACCTGGTAGTTCGAGAAGTGTTTTGAGGAATGCAGGACTGGTCGTTGAAGTTGCGACGTTTGGTCCTGCTATCCGTTCGCGAGTTCTTTCCAGAGATAGGCGCTCGCAGCAGTGCCTCGGTGGAAGTCTTCGATGCTGAAGTGTTCGTCGGGGCTGTGTAGATTGTCGCTGTTCTGGCCCCAGCCGAGGAGCAGCGTGTCGACTCCAAGGATCTCCTTGAAACTTCCCACGACGGGGATGGAGCCGCCTTCACGCACCATTACCGGAACGCTGTCGAATGATTTCTCGATCGCCGACTTCGCCGCCGCCATGTAGGGGCTGTTGAGATCTGCAACGCTTGCGGGGGCGCCATGCTGCGATGTGAATTCAAATTTCAAACCCGGTTGAAGATTGTCGGCCAGGAAATTCTTCAACGCGGCGGTCAATTGTTCGGGATGCTGATCTGGCACCAGGCGACACGTAATCTTGGCCGTTGCTTTTGAAGGGACGATGGTCTTCGGGCCTTCTCCTGAGTATCCACCAGAAATTCCGTTGATGTCGCACGTCGGCCGAGCCCAGCGACGCTCGTTTGATGAAAAGCCGACTTCGCCCGCGGGAGCATCCGTGCCGAGATCCGCCAGCCATTCCGACTCGTCAAATGGCAGCGACGCAAACTGTGCACGTTCTTCTGCAGTCAATTCGATGACGGAATCGTAGAATCCGGGAATTTGAATCCGCCCCTGATCATCGTGAAGCATGCCCATCAGCCGACAGAGCGCGTTGACGGGATTGATGACCGCTCCGCCAAACGAGCCGCTATGAAGATCACGATTCGGGCCGGTCAGCGTCACTTCACAGGCAAGGATGCCTCGCAGTCCGTAGGTGATTGCTGGAATGCCCGGTGCGTACTGCGAGGAATCACTGACCACGGCAACGTCGCAGGCCAGTTTCTCTTTGTGCTGCTCAAGAAAGACGTCAAGGTTTTCGCTGCCAACCTCTTCTTCACCCTCGATGACGAACTTAATGTTAACCGGCAGTGAGCCATGAACTTTAAGCCACGCGCCAACTGACAAAACATGAGTCCAGCACTGGCCTTTGTCATCGGTCGCTCCGCGAGCCCAGATACAACCATCACGAACATCCGGCTCGAAAGCCGGCGTCGTCCACAAGTCCAACGGATCCGGCGGCTGCACATCGTAGTGACCGTAGATCAAAACAGTAGGAGCACCTTCAGCCTTCAACCACTCAGCATAGATAATCGGGTGTCCGGGCGTTTCGATCGTCTTGACGCTCAGCCCGGCTTCCTGCAACGCGTTGTGGACAAACTCTGCTCCCTTTCGCATGTCATCAGCAAAGGCCGAATCGGCACTGACCGTTGGGATTCGCAACAGCTCTTTCAGTTGCTCGAGAGCCGCTTCCTGGTTCTGTTCGAGATGGTCGATCACGTCCTGCATTAGTCAATCCTGTGATGGTGCCGTGGCTTGTGGCTTTCCTGAATAGTCAAAGTGAATAACTGCTTTTCCAAATATTATGGACGCCTGTTTTTTATCTACGTCTCCCGTGCTGAGATATCGGATCACGTTTTCTCCGTCGGTTTCGCCATCTGTGGCGAAGATTGTGTGCCCTGTTCGAGTATCAAGAACTCTCATCGGATACTTCGGCGCCGGACGCGGAAGTTGACCATTCACACGATCGGAATTCGACCGGCAGGCAAGAACGACAAACGGTAACTGCGATGGCTGCTTTGCTGCAAAATACTGAGGCTCGATATCAACCGACCAAAGAAGCTTTCCGGTTGTGCGGTCAATCCCGTAAGCGGGGCCTTCCACTTTGTGCTGAGGAGTCCCCTGCTCTTGCTGGGGCAATGCTCCGATCAGTGATTGAAATGTGCGTTGCGGGGTCGCCGAAAACAGAACGTACTCGGTCGGAGTTTCGTGCAGGAAGAATCGTCCGGGAACGACCTGCTTTTCTACTTGCGTTTTGATGATTACTTTGCCGGTCAACTGATCTCGGACAAGTACTTTTCCGTCCGGGTGAAACTCTACGAGCCCCCTTTCACGGGTCGCTCGAATGGAACCGTTGTCCGGGAATTCGAATTCCCATGTTGGCTTCCCGGAATACATATCGATCCGGCTAATGGTATGCGTCGCACCGCGGTTTTGTCTGACTATCAGATCTGTACCGAAAGTTGTCAAAATTCCATTTAGTGGTATATCGAAATGCTCACCAATCAGCCGGCCCGTGCGAATGTCGAATAACTGGCAATGCGCACTTCGCACATGCACGACGGACAACGCGAATTCGTCACCGACAACAATGGCGTCTGGGCGAATATTATCTCTCGCCCAGATCGTCTTGCCGGACAAGGCGTCGGCCACGCGGAGCGTCGAACCAGTGCGGTACACGAGACTGTGAGAAGTCAGAAAGTCCACGGAACCGACCGGCGTACTTCCCGAAACTAAAATCGGATTACCGAGCGGATGCGTCTGCCGCATCTGAAGAAACCCTTCGGCTTCTCGACTGATAAACCGCTTGAACCACAGTCGCTGCGGAGTTGATTCTCGAATGTCGAACACTGAGAATTCCGTGCCGGTCAACATGACCAGTAGATGACCGTTGCTGAAAATCCGGCTGCTGTTGTGCCGACTTGACGTCAGTAATGGATCACTGCCGAGTTGTTCTTCCTGCAGCGTCCAGAGCGGTTTTCCTGACGGAGACAGCGCTGTTACCCCGTTAAGGCTTAGCTCGAATTCGAAGCCGCGGATGGCCGCGCTTCGGTTGCCGGAGACGTCGACAAGCACTCTGCGATCTACACTAAGCTTATGACTTGCAGTCCTGACACGTGGAACGTTTTCCGGCCACGCAACAGTGAAGTTTGGTTTTGCAAGACGCTTGCGGGCCGCAGTGGCGACCGCGGGGTCCGAGTGAACAGAAAGTCTCGTCAACAGCGAGTTAAATTCGAAAGCGTCGTTTTCTACATCGAGTCGCTCCGTCAATGTGATAGCGGTTTCTCCGAAAAGCTGGTGCCATGAAAACAACTCTAACCATTCACGCAATGCTTCCGGGTCGGATTGAGCTTTCGCCTGCTCCAAACGTTTGCGAACCCGTTCATCCAGCGAGGCGACATGGCCCAGTCCGAGACGTCGCGAGGAAGCTTGCTCATACGCGGCCTGAAGCTGAGCAGCGACCCAGGCATCCGACGAAATTGCCAGCGGGTCCGCATAGACAATGAACGGTTCACCCGTTTTCGCATCCACTCTCGGCGAATCGAGGAGCAGGTCGAAAGCAGCAACATGCTTGCCTGCAGCCAGCAAACGCTCGGCACGAACAGCATCCAGAGCGTTACGTTGCACTGCACTCAAATCAGCATCGGCGAGAACCTGCCTCGTCTCACCAACCAGTTCCTGACCATGCCGCAATTGCTCAAGCGACTGCTCAACGAGCAGGTCTAACGCTGTCCTTGCCTTTATGTCCTGTACTGCCGACTGCAAATCACTCAGCCCTTCCTCAAGCCTTCCTTCATGCAGTCGAATTCGCGCTCGACTTTCCAGCACGCTGGAATCGCCGGGCTTCAGCTTAAGCTGTTTTGCCAGAGTCGACTCAACGACGGCCAACGATTCCATCGCCACGACTGAGTCAAATCTTTGAGAAAGAAGCTGCCCTTCGTGGGCCACCAGGTTTCCCAGTGGCTGACCATCGGGTGTTCTGGACTCAGCCAGTAATCGGCCTGTTCGAAGATCAATCGTGACCAGTCTTCCATTGTGTTCGATCGCCTGGTCACTCGCGGGATCGTCACTGATTTCGTGGTTCGTCGTCGATTCCGTCATGACAACGGTCGCAACAGGAAGGTGAAACAAGGGCCCGATTCGGAGACCTCGGCCCGTCGGGATTCTCTGGTTCAGTTGGACTGCCCAGCTCAGTGATCCATCCTTCAGACTCAGTGAACGAACGGCGGAATCATCCACAACGATGACCTGATTTCCGAACGCCGCGCCAACGAATAATCCCTGGCCACGCGGCTGTGACCACATCGTGTCCCCTGACACGGCATCCACACAGATCAGCTCCGGTGAATCCAGTGGGGACATGACAATCTGCCCCGCGGTCACAAAACTTGCATCGTGACGCCAACGATCCAGTGAATCGACATGGTGCATGTTGACTGGCGCCGGTCCGCGGAACATACGTCGCGGTATCGGTCGTGCGGTCATCGTTGTGCGATAGTTGCTTGTCCATGCGAGACGCTGAAGTTCAGGATCAAATGCCACGACCAGGCCACAAACCGTCGGGCAGATGATTAATCCTTCGGCGATTCGGGGACTGATGCCGCCGATACGCCGTAGACCTTCCTGGGTGATCGCTGCGCTGGCTGTTGCAACGGGTTGAGTCCACTTGACCTCCCCCGTCAACGGATCCAGACAGAGCAGCCGAATCGAGCCGGAATGTTCGCCAAGAACGTAAATCAAGTCATTCACGACCGTCGGAACGCCCAGAAAAAACATGCCCGCTGCCGGAAGCTCGTGTTCGCCTTCGGGTCCACCAAGCTGCCATTGCAGAATTCCGTTTTCCAGATCAATTCCACAAAGTCGATTCCAGCTTCGTGGCGACGATTGCCGAACTCCCGGCTGCCGATAAGAGGTTGCCTTCGCTGTAACACCACCTTCTTCGAGAGCGAATAATACTTTGCCATCGGTACTGAGTGTTCCGCTCGTTCGATCCAACCGGCTCTTGACATAAATGACGGCGGACTGTCGGCTGTTCAGCGGACTGGTGATGTCATTTGATTCCTGCGGGACGTTGACGGATCGATCGGCTCGCTGCAGATCAAACTGCTCAGCAAATGCGGAGTCTGCAAGGAAAGATTCCCATCGGAGAGAGCCTGTCTTCAGGTCAACTGAGCGAATTCGGTTGAGCGTTCGGAATACGGCATGCCCATTCGCAAGGATGGGCTCAGTCGCCGGCAATGCCTTCGTTTTTCGACGCAAATCGCGCTGGGCCAGATGAGCCAGTCCGACTTCGACAAGGGCGGCCGTTTCTGTCTCCGACTCAGGAAAAGGGTCTTCCGCATTGAAATCCTCTTCGTCAAATCGCCGCAGAAATTTCGCTCGATCATCATCTGTAATCGAGTCAGTGACAGATGTATTGAAGCCAGACGTTCGCGACTCCCAGAGCACCGGGGCATCAGGACTGAAAGCCGATTTTGAAGCGTTCGGCAATAGCCCCCCCGACGCAAATCGATCGCCGATTTCATAATCAATCGGGGCGTTTTCTGATAACCGATGATTACGCATCCAGACTGTTGTATCAGCGATGAAGTCGCCCGGAAGACTGGATGCGACCTGCGGATGCTTACTCAGCCACCGCGAAAGATCGATTAACGCAAGTCTGGCCTGACCAGGTCGTCCGAGATTGCTCCACGCGACTGCGGTCCGGACGGAAAGACTCGGTTCTCGACTTTCCCGAGCGGCCTCGGACTTCAGCAATCGATAAAACTGCCGAATGGCAGCCAGCGGTCGATTCTGATCCAGATGCCGATTACCCAAAAGGTCGACAGCGGCGTAGCCCGCGGGCGTGTGAACATCCTGGCTGGCGATTCTGCTGATCGTCGCCCAGTTGGCAGTACGAACCGCTTCGCTGTATTCAGCATCCGCACGATTTGAAATCACGCGGTGCCATGCTTCGCGACCGACTTGCGGCAGGTCAGCGATAATTTCTTCCGCGACGCCCTTGAGGCTCCGAAGCGGCGGAAGACGGACTCCGTACGGCAATCGCGACATTTCTCCAGTCACCCCGTCGGGCATTGCAATAACGAGTGTGTCTTCTGACGCGGTGAGGATTCCTGAATGAGCCTGCTGCAGCATTTCATTCCAGTTGAAATCCGCAGGCCACGGCCCCTGAACAGCGTCTTGAAACCGAGTCAGCCGCATCACTAACTGTCGGTCCGTGACGTATCCAGGAGGGGCAATCCAACGAGTATCGATGGCTCGAGCAACTGGCTTCGTCGTCGCGAGAGGAACAGCAATCGTCCGCGGAACAGCAGTTGGCTTTGTGCTGGGAGGCGTTGACGCTTTGGCTGGAGGCTGAGGGTACTCTGGAGGCTGAGCGGACTGCGCATTCACAGCCGGAGCTGACGCAATGATCAGGCACGTTGCGCAGCGAGTGAGTATGTGACATTTCAGGATCGGGCTCCGTCCGATCGAAAACATAAAGTGCTCCAGCGCAAAGGCTGCGTGGTGAAAAACGAAGAGCAATGACCGACTAAAGTATCAGGATCATTACCAGACCGCACTGAGTTTCGCCGAACAGACGAGAACGTCAAGGGCGAAGACCATCAAGGGCCGCTTCGGCAGAAGCATTCCGGCCGCGTTACCAGCGTTGTCGGAAGTCTTCAATGAGCACTCGCGAGCTGGATTGCCAGTCTGCAGTCTTTTGCGGGCTGTTGAAATGGCCGTCGACAACGGACATCAGGTCTTTCAGAACGTCGGCAAAATGGAGACCGATTTGACGATATAACTGGAAGCGAGAGTCGTTGTGGGACGACTCCGTGCGAAACAGGTTGGCCCAGAACGTTCGGCCGATCAGTCTCTGCAGATCGCGCATCGAATCGCGAAGCATACAGATATTTTCGAGATCACTGGCAACGGCCTTATCACCGAAACGAACGATCACAAATTCGAGTAGTTCGACCAGCAGAGATTTGCCCGCTTCGACCGTCGCTTTCATGTCTTGCTGCGAAGATTTGGAGCCAATTTTCTCAAGCAGCAACTGCATTCGACTGAGCAGGATCAGACAGTCATGCTCCAGACGTTGATCGCGAACGGCGGGATCGGTTCCGCGGTATCTGTCGAGTTGTTCGCTGAATTTTTGAAGGTCCATCGTATCGACTTCAACTTTCAGGGGCCCACTTAATCACGCCTCACATGACATCCTGTCATGCGGCCGACGATTACTACTTTGTCTGCACAATGTTTTGCTCAACAAATTTCAACAGTTCTTCCGGCGAGAATGGTTTGGCGATGCTTCCCGCACAACCAACCAGCCGACCTCGCAGACGATCAAAAATGCCATCCTTGCCCGTGAGCATCAATACGGGGATGTCTCGAGTGGTTTCATGTTTCTTGACCAGCTTGCACAACTGGTATCCGTCAAGCCGAGGCATGTTGACGTCCATCAGAATCAACGACGGATTGTGAGCGGCGATCTCTTTTATGGCTGCCACGCCGTCGAACGCGGACACGACCCTGTAGCCTCGTTTTTCCAACGTAATAGAGACGAGTTTTCTGACGGTCGGGCTGTCATCGACGACCAGCACAGTTTTCTGATCCAGTGATGTCGCGTGAACAGGTCCGCTTTCTGAAGATTGATCGATGCCGGTGTCGGCAGCAAATATGTTGTTCGGAGCAGGCACGGAAGTGACGACAGGCGGCTGTGGTGCCGCTCCCGCCAGTGCCCCCGTTTCTGGATTCGATCGAGACTGCGGCTGCACGGTCGCTGGCTGATAAGCCGGTCCCTGTGGGGCCGAACCCGCAGTTAGATCTGATTTCTCGATGGCAGCCGTCTGCCAGACATCGCTTGCGGTTACTCCAGGAACGATTGGTTGAGATGTTGGGTCAGAAGCCGGAATGGAACCAGCACTCGCGACTGCAGGACTTTCTGTCGATGACGGCTGATGCTCAATGATCAGTCCAGAATTCTGCTGAATCGGAGTCGATTCGACTGCTGACGAACATCCTGGAGCTGCCGAAGAACGAAGGTCGTTTGATTCAGGTTCGAATGGAGCATCGACACTGAACCAGTCCGACTGAGCTTTCCGCCAGACCGGAGCTTTTGGCGAGCCTGCAGCCCGTTGCTCCAACCATTGATCGTCAACATCCGGAGGATGTTCGATGCTTGACCATGGTTGTACACCGCGAGGAACAGCAGTCCCGAATTCTGCATCGTCATCAGTTGCGAAGGAAAAGTCGTCTTCGGACTCATCGGCAATGAGTTCTGGCAACTCCTCAACAGCTGAAACAGTCGGCTCTTCGGCATGCTGATCTGATTCATTAGTGATTGGTGCCAGGGCGACTTCTTCACTCTCAGGTTGCCAGAGTTGTTGATCAACCTGCGGTTCGTCAGCCGCTTCTTCCAAAACTGGCACGGTTGATGCCGACCAAGGAACAGACGAGTTAGTTGTATCGTCAGCAACCTGACACAGCTCATTGGCGGATTGCATCAATTCAGCTTCGACGTCTTCGCCAGACGGCGTCGAAGGATGCTGTTCTTTGACTGTCTCTTCATTCCTGGAAACAGAGTCACTGGATTCGCCTGTCATCCCATGATGCACAGAAACCGCTGGCGGTTCTGGCGGCACATTGTCGCAAACAGGTGCCGAATCAGAAGGCGACTCAACTGATTCTTCCGCAACTTTTTCGGTCGGTAGCTCTTCGACCCCAACCACTTTCGATTCAAGAGCGTCTTCCTGCTGCAAAGACTCGACAGCAGCGACCACTTCTTCAACAGCTTCAACGGGATCTAATTGCGGACTACCCTGTTCAGCGACTTCGGTTGGTTGGTCATCGCATTCTTCAGTGACAGACTCTGGCTGCGGCTCGAGCTGAAATTCTGCCAGAGCTGTGGTGAACTCGATGCCAGCGACCGCCACCTTCTCGAACCGTCCATCGGACCGGGCCAGTTCCAGGCATTGCGCAGCGCTGGCAGGAGAGTCAGCCAACCATCCCATCCACAGCCAGATGGTCGGGTCGCCGGGTGCCTCTTCAGCAGCCTTCTGAAGCTGGATTTTTGCAACAGACGGATTGCCAGCCTTCGCCGCGGCAACCGCGTGCTGGATCCACTCAGTATGTGACGCCAATGATTCAGACATCAATCCACGTTCCTGAAGCTGTACGCTGTTCTGATCTCCATCGCGAGCAAACCGTCATTGCTGATGAGCAACAAATCATTGCTATCAAGCGTGCAGACATCACCCGGTGACGAAGGAAACCTAGTCCACACTGATACCGTCAACCGGCGATTTCCCGTCAGCCCGTTATGACAGGACTGTCATTACACCGGGAAACGCAGACGCCAACGACGGCGAGGTCTGTAACGGTTTCGTCGAGCGTTCTGGTTAAGCCCTGCGTAATTGGAATAACCCGTCACACGGGCGTATCAGGCTCGTGGAAGCCTTCCGGTTCGATCTGAATCGTGACATGGTCGATTGAGAACGTCTTGATCACGACGTCACGAACACTCTGCAACACTTGCTCGTACGGCAGCGAGCCGTCGGAAACGATGTGGCAGGACATCGAGTCCATACCGCTGGTGATCGTCCAGACGTGGAGGTCGTGAACTTCGGCAACTCCTGGTGTCTCGATCAAAGCCGCTTTCATTTCCGGAACGTCGACATTCGGAGGCGCTGCCTGCATGAGCACCCACACTGAGTCGGAAAGCAGCCGCCACGCAGAAACAACAACCAGCACAGAAATGACTGCTGAGATGATCGGATCGGCGATGTACCAGCCAAAATTCTGAATCAACACCCCGGCGACAATCGCGGCGATACTTCCCAGCGTGTCCGACATCACGTGCAGCCACGCACCGCGGACATTCAGGTTGTGATCTTTTCCGCCGTGAAGAACCGCCAGTCCGAACAGGTTGACAATCAGTCCGCCGACGGCGATCCACATCATCAGCCCGCCCTGCACTTCTGGCGGGTCACTGAATCGGTGCCAGGCTTCGTAAATGATAAAAAACGAAACAGCAACCAGCGTTGCTCCATTGACCAGCGCCGCCAGAATCTCGGCGCGGTAGTACCCAAACGTGCGTTGCGAACCCGCTGGTCGAGCAGCAATCCAGATCGCAAAAACGCTCAGCGCCAACGAAGCCACATCCGAAAACATATGCCCAGCATCGGCAAGCAACGCCAGCGAGTTACTGAGCAGCCCGCCGACAATCTCTGCAACCATATAGCCGGCTGCCAGAATCAGTGTCAGCAGCAAACGCTTTAGATTCGCCATCGAATGCGAGTATCCATGATGTCTGCAGTGACCATTACCGTGAGAATGGCAGCTCATCCTGGCTCTCGTCGCCTCCGTTCCGGAGTTCTTTATGCTGCCCGTATCGCCGCGCTACCCTGCCAGCAGATTGTGGCCGCTTCCCATCAAAACCTGCAGCCCGACGATCGTCAGCAACAGAAAGCCGCAGGCCCACACGGTTAACAGGGCAACCTGTTTCGCGGCGGCACGTTTGGTCGAAACCAGCCAGCAGAAAAAACCCAGCATTACCACCCAGCCGATGCCCGAACCGACCACCAAAGGATCGCTGAAAGAAAGATGAGTCGCCGTTCGCTTGGCGGCGATTCCAAGCAGCACTCCCGCAGCCATTCCCAGTGAGAGCGTCGGCACAGACACCACAACCGCCCACCAGTTCCAACGAGCCAGTCGAGCAAGACTCGGCAAAGCAACGCCTTCCTGCATCCTCTGTTTGTGTTTCAAACGGCGATGCTGAATCAGGTACATCGTCGCCAGGATCAGACCACCGATGACGCCCGCGATTCCGAAAATCAGCATCGAAACATGTAGCATCACCCAGCCGCGTGCCGCTTGCTCTGAGAGCTCCTGAGCACTGACCAATTGGTTTGGCTCAAGACTGACGAACCGTGAAGCGCTTACCAGAACCAGCACGACGGGAAGTACGAACGCTCCGAGCGGCAGCTGCCAATCGAGCATCGTTAGAAACAGATAGATCAGCACAGCGACCCATGCGAGTACCAGCAGCCAGTCGTGCGACGACGCCATCAGCGGAGGCAAATCGACGTTTCGGCTGCGAACTAATAGATAACCCGTGTGAGCAAACAGGCCGGCGACCGATGCACTAACCGTGAGAGCGTGGTTCAGACGGCTCTGTCCTCGAAATCGCAGAAACGCAAACGCCGTAGCGACAACGTAACTGGCGAGAAAACAGAAAACACTGACCTTCTCCATCCACATCGACGGATTCTCCGATACCTTGACACTAAACGAAAGACCGCTTGAACCTGACCAGATTGGCGGACTCCGTCTGCTACCGGCTTTCGGAATCCAGACCGTATTCGGTCACTTTTTTGTGCAAAGTGTTGCGGTTAATACCAAGCCGTTCCGCCGCTTTAATCTGAACTCCCTGGCACTGTCGCAACATTTGACTTAGCAGTTGCCGCTCCACCAGCCCCATCACTTTTTCGAAGGGCTTAGACTCGTCAGCGTACTCGGTGAGCCCCAGAGTGACCAGTTCTTCTGCGGTCTTCTCGGCCCCGCCCGTTCGATGCCTGCCAATCCGGACCGGTGCCAGCCCGCGAACATGAGGCGGCAGCAGATCAACCGTGAACTCGCCATTGCGAAGCAGCACCAGCGCCCGCTCGGCATAGTTCTGCAGTTCCCGAACATTTCCCGGCCAGGAATACGATTTGAGAGCCTCGATGGTCTCTTTTGCAATCGTCGGTACAGGTCTGCGGTTAATCTTGGCGTAAATCTGAACGAAATGCTCAATCAGTACTGGGATGTCATCAGACCGCTCCCGCAAGGGCGGCAGATAAATCGGCACAACATTCAGTCGGTAATAGAGGTCTTCACGAAAACGCCCGGCTTCGATTTCGTCCAGCAGGTCACGATTCGTGGCCGCCACGATCCGGCAATCCACCCGAATCGTTTTCGTGTCGCCGACCCGTTCGAACTCCTGCTCCTGCAGAACTCGTAGTAGTTTGACCTGCAGTGTGTAGCTGACGGAATTGATCTCGTCGAGAAAAATCGTTCCGCCGTGAGCCGCCTCAAATCTACCGGTGCGATTTTCGTTGGCGCTTGTAAAAGCGCCTTTGACATGCCCAAACAGCTCGCTTTCCAGCAGGCTTTCGCTGAGTGCCCCGCAATTCACGCGGACAAACGGCCCCGACGCACGCGGACTCAGTTCGTGAACGGCTCGCGCGATCAGCTCTTTGCCGGTACCTGTTTCACCAGTAAGCAGAACGGTCGTCGATGCCGGTGCTACCAGTCGCGAAAGCTCAAAAACCTCGCGCATGGCAGGACTGCTTCCGATCATGCCATCGATCGAGTCTGCCTGGCCGGAATCAGACGCGGTAGTCATGATGCGTCCTAAGTTATGTTTAAACGGTGCGTTGAGATGCATTTAAATCGAAAGGCGACCCGAAATGCCGAGGCAATGTCTTTCGTGAACACATGAATGGTCGATAATCGATCATATTGTGCCAGTGTTCTAAGCAGATCGTCAAGTATGAGCCTTTGTGGAAACCATGACGTAAGAGCGTTAAACCCAGTTTGAGGCGATCTGTAGCCTGTTGTGCCTTTTCTGTGTGCAGGATACGCTCGCGATTGACTGAAGATTAACGATCCAAATGGCTTCGTCTCGCGGTCACCGTCCTGCAAATTCGTCAACGACGGCGGTCACATCGGATTCGGAGACGTCCATAAACGTTGTTACATGTCCCATTTTTGTCGGCAGGATGAGTCGAAGCTGGCCACCTACAGTTTTCTTATCGAGCCTCATCTTTGAAAGGATGTCATCCGTCGAGAATGCCGCTGGATCAGGCAGATCAGTCATAGCTCCAATCTGCTCCAACAAGTTTCGTTGTCGAGCCGTCATGTCAGCGTCGATCAGCCCGCGTTTCTCTGCGAGCCGGCTGGCATACAGCATACCGACTGAAACTGCCTCGCCATGCATCAATTCGCCATAGCCGGCGAGAGCCTCGAAGGCGTGAGCGTACGTGTGACCGTAATTTAAGACGGCCCGTAAGCCGGTCCGCTCGTACTCGTCCTCTTTGACAACGTGCGCCTTCAGTTCGCAACTGCGGGCGATAATTCGCCGTAATACCGCTGGCTCGCGAGCGTTGATTCCGTCGACATTCTCCTCGAGGAAATCGAAAAACTCAGCGTCAAGAATGACTCCGTACTTAACGACTTCCGCCAGCCCGCTGCGATAGTCCCGGTCCGGCAACGTCGAAAGAACTGAAGTGTCAATAAACACACCGAGCGGCTGATAGAACGACCCGATCAGATTCTTTGCTGCGGCCAGGTTGACGCCAACTTTGCCACCGACCGAGCTGTCGACATCTGCCAGCAGTGTTGTCGGGACCTGCACAAACGGGACTCCGCGGTTGTACGTGGCCGCCAGAAACCCGGACGCATCGCCAATCACTCCCCCGCCAACGGCGACAACAACAGTGCGACGATCAGCTTTCATTTCGACCATTCGCTCATACAGACCGGAAATGACAGAGAGCGATTTCGTTTTCTCCCCCGGCTCCAACTCCGCCAACTCCACGCGAAAACCCGCCGCCGCAAGGCTGGCCCGCACAACGTTCGCATGGCCAGCCACGTTGCGATCTGTCACGACCAAAGCCGATTGCTGAGTCGAACTTGCACCGAGCCGTTCATCAAGCCAGTCGGCAACGGAATCGCCCACGGCAGAGAGCTGATCGCTGCAAATCCGGATGTCGTAACTACGTTCGGCCAGATCTACGTTCACTGTGAGAGAGTCTGCAGATGACGAATCGGATTGCTGAGTCATATAATTTCGTTTCGAGCCGGATCAATAAAGCGTGAATAAACAATTGACGAGGGATGATAGACAACGCCGCTGGCCACGTCTTCAGTTCGAAACAGGCGACACTATCAGAACTCAACCACTCTGAAAGTGTCATATGACGGGTCGCGAGTTATCTTCCGCGACAACTCACGCAGACCACCGATCGGAGACGCTCATGCCTGCTGTATTTTTCTGGGAACACACTGTTCGTGAAGATGAAATCGATGAGCAGGGGCACGTCAATAATCTGGAGCATCTTAAATGGATGCAGATGGCGGCTATTGCTCATTCAACTGAGCAGGGGTGGCCTCCCGAGAGGTATGTTGAGGAGGGCTCAGCATTTGTCGTCAGGTCTCACGCGATCGAGTATCTGGCTGCCAGCTTCACTGGCCAGTCAATCGTGGTCGAAACCTGGGTCACCAGTTTTCAGAAGATTACCTCGCTGAGAAAGTACCTCATTCGTCGTCCGGACGATGGTGCTTTGCTGGCTCGCGCCGAGACAAACTGGGCCTACATCGGCCGCAAGCACGGAGTACCTCGGCGGATTCCCCAGGAACTTATCGACAGCTTCGAACCCGCTTCGGATCATGAATGATTTTCCAACAGCAGCGAGCAGAATGATGACTTCGACGAAAGAAATCGCAATCACGGTTCCGGTTTGAAGACATCTGGAAGCGAACCTCTTTGTTCAGCTTTCCGACGTGAGTTCAGGATTAACGACTTCCCGCCCGGTGCGAGTCCTATTTTTATTGGCTATCCAAGACGATGATCTGGTTCTTCCTCACTACAAGCATTCTTTTTGTCGCGCTCGGCGTGGTGTTTCTGGCGGCGCCACAGAAAATGCTGTTTCTCATGCCTGATGCGGACAAACACCGCCTAATGAATGGCCGCTTTTACCGCGTGATCGCTCAGGTTGGCGGAATCCTTTTGATCTTTCTCTGCGCGCCTCTGAATCTCATTTTCGGGCTTCTCTTGCTCGGAATACTGACCCTGCAGTGAGGAAAGATGTTGCAACTGCCAACTCGACAGCAAGGTTGCCTAAGACTTGGACACTCCTGCCATCTCGAATACTGAGACTGTTTACCAGCAGGCGGAATAAAAGAACGATGCAGCGGAGTTGTGGTTCGCCCGCAATCTGAAATCCACGTCTCCGGCCACAATCCGCTGATCATGATCGTTATGAATCTCCACCTGCTTGAATAGTGGATCGTCAATGTTCAGAAAGTGTTCTCCGCGATATGTGCCGTCCGTTGCATCAGCCTCGTCGCACATAATGTGCTTACCGCTACATTCGGTTTTCTGCATGTCGGATCAGGCATCGAGGGCAATAGATTCAGCCGCTTACAAACAAGTTGAGAGCGCGTAAGTGGATTTTTGAAAGATCAACGTTTGAGTCCCGATTGGAACCAGTGTGGAACACCAGCTTTCCAGGATACGGCACAGGTTCCTGACGAAGTTGAAAGAACACAACGGCCACTACTACGAGAGTCCCACACCGGGAGCACGAAGGCTGTGGCAGGGCCAACATTCGACTGCAGGCGTCGCAGGATGGAGATTGACATCAGCCGGGCGTTCAAGCCCGACGATCTTAGAATCACCTTTACAGGTCAATTGGGCGATTCGATGATATGGCTGGTCAGGCTTGAAAAGACTATCTCGTGCTACACGATCTCGCGGATGGGGATTCGGTTTTCGATCAGGTACTGCGGCCGGCCGGTCGGATCAGAGATGGTCGTCGTGCCGGGGTCGATGCCGAGGTTGTGGTAGATCGTCGCGATGACTTCCTGCATGTGAACCGGGCGGTCGAGGGCGTATTCGCCGAGCCGGTTGGTTGCGCCAATGGCCTGGCCGGTTCTCATGCCGCCGCCAGCCAGCAGGCAGCAACTGACACGCGGCCAGTGGTCTCGGCCGGAGTTTGGATTGACGCGCGGCGTTCGACCGAACTCGCCCCACACGGCAACCGTTGTGTCTTCCAGCATTCCACGGTCGCCCAGATCCTGAATCAACGCCGCGACACCCAGGTCAAGTTTTCCGCCGTGGTCGCGGACAAGATCGAAGTTCTTGCTGTGGCTGTCCCACCGTCCGTAAGACATCGTCACCGAGCGAACTCCTGCTTCAACCAGTCGCCGAGCCACCAGCATGTGGCTGTTCACAGTCGGCGCACCGTCGTACTGATACTGGTACGGCTTGCCGTCTCCGTAGCGGGCGACGAGTTCCGGATCCTCTTTGCTGACGTCGAGCGCGTCGAGCAGCTTATTCGAAGTCAGAACACCGAATGCCGCTTGATTGAACGCATCCATTCCTTTGAGCAGTCCGCCGGAATCCGCTTTTCGCTTCAACTGATCAAGGCCGCTGAGCAGCGACTGGCGGTCCTGCAACCGGTCGAGCGTCACGCCGTTGAGTTTCAGATTCGTCATGCCGTCACTGTCCGGCTTGAACGGGGCGTACGCTGCGCCCAGGAAACCTGGGCCGCCGGGCTCTGACCAGGGAGCGTGTTTGGTTTTGTCAGCGAGAGCGATCGCTGGTGGTACGCTCGGTTGAGTGGGGCCGAACAGTTTGGACATCACGGGGCCAATTGCCGGCCGACCACCGATTGATGTACTGTTTCGGCGATCCCATCCGCTGAAGCATTGAAACGCGTCGTGACCGCCAGCACAGCCAACAATCGATCGAATAAAGACGAACTTTTCCGCAGCGGCAGCGATGTTCGGGAAACACTCGCCGATCTGAATGCCAGGCACGGAGGTGGCGATCGGGTCAAAGTCGCCACGGATTTCCTGTGGGGCGTCTGTCTTGATTTCCCACATGTCCTGATGCGGGGGCCCACCGCCCAGAAATATGTTGATCACAGCCTTGTGACGCCCGCCGGCCGGGCTCGCCGCTTCGGCTCGGAGGAGGTCTGGCAGCCCGAGACTGGCAGTGCCAGCCATCGAAAAACCACCGACTTTCAAAAAGCCGCGGCGAGAAATTCCGTCACAATACGACTTCTGGCGAGGACCGAGGATGGTCAGCATGGGAGATCTCCGAAGGTGGGAACGGACGCTGGACTTAATATCGACAGTTGATTTCAACGTCCGTTGATATGTTTCAAATTACCCGAGCCAGCTGGACTGGTCAACGGATGTCTGCCCGAACGCGGTGTATCCTCGTCTGGATTCTGCGGAATCATCTGAGTTAAAGGCATCAAAAAGCCGGGCAAGGTAGCCCGTTCGAACGGCTCAGTCGGTTCTGCTGTTGATTCTGACGGGTTTTCTCGTACAGAACTGACTTGTAGCCTTTGACCAGTTAGCCTGAGCAACCGAAACTGAAGTAACGGACGGCGGTTCATACAGAACACCGAATTTACTCCGTAAGATTCCCGACAGCGGCAAGCTTACCAGATTTATGCAGAAGCGAGCAGATTCAGGAGGACTTGATGACTCATCGCCCCACCGCCCCAACTAAACTGCAGACCGACGAACGGTCCGCGGGCGACGGTGACGATTCTATCGAGTTTGCCGAGTTCACATGTGATGACGCTGAGTGGGAAAACGCATACGACGGAGCGACCAGCGAGTCACCAGAAGCCGAACCGCCGGCCAGGTTCAAAAGCCGGACCGCCGATGTCACGGAACCTGCTTCCCCCAAGGACGCTTCACACGGAATCAACACGTCTAAGCCTTCGGAGTCTGAGGATGTCACGGTTCGTCAACGCCAGCGGCAACGGCGAGGTGCATCTGACAAACAACGAAATCCCAAAACTGGCGAATCACTGATCGAGACGGCTGACGAAGAACCACCACTTGATTGGAAGAAGGACAAGAAGAAGATCGTCCTCGCCTGGATCATCAGTACAGCCTCGTGCGGCTACGGCGTTTCGTTGATCTTTCATTTGGTGCTGCTGGTGGGACTGTCCGCCATCGTTTATCAGAGCATGGATGACAATCTGTCGGTTACGACGATCATCACCGATGCGGATGCGATGCCGATCGAGTTTACCGAGATCATGGATCTGACGGTTGAGCCTGCTGGAAGCTCAGAAAATCAACTTCCGCAACTTACAAAGATTCCGATCACCAATGCCGAAGCGGAGATCAGCAGCAGCCTGCTCGACAGCACGGCCAGCAACGCAGGAAATAACGGTGAAGGTGGCGATACTGACGAAGGCTTTGGCTTCATGTTCAGTATGCCGCAAGGCGGAAAGGTCGTCAGCAGGGGGAGTTTCAGCGCGTGGACAGTGCCTGAAGATCCGGAGCCTCGCAAAGACTACATGATTGTGATTCGGATCAAGCTGCCTGAGAAAACCAGGCTGTACCGAATCTCCGATCTGTCGGGCAAAGTCGAAGGTTCCGATCTTTACAAGCAGTATTTGCCATTCGACCCAAACCGCAAAGACCTGGGTGCTCGTTCAGAACGCGGCGGGCAGATTGTCAGGTTGCGAACATCGTCGCGTTTACGAGTGATTAAGAATCACGTCCAGATTATGATTCCCGTCAAAGGCGGCGACAATCAGATCCGAGATACAATCCACATCAAGTCACGAATGCTGGGCGAAGATCAGAAGCTCGAAATAGAGTTTTGATTCGAACTCGCAATTCGTAACGCCGTGCAGAATCTCTCTCGGCAACGCTTCATCTGTCGGCGCGGATTGACAATCCACGATCAGCCGCCACGATTAAAAGCATCGAACCTGTCAGTCAAACGTTGCAGAGTATGCACCGGCTGAGCGGGTGATGGATTTCAGGAAGCGGAGTTCACGGATGGAAATTTCAACAAGCGACGCTGCGTGGAAAGACGTCGACTGCGACTGGCTCGTCGTTGGACTGACTGAATCTCTCGACCTCACCGGACCGCTCGGCGAACTCGATACCGCAATGGGCGGCACGATCTCCCGGCTCATCGAAGCGGGCGATCTTAAAGGCAAACTCGCCGAACTGTTACCTCTGCACGATGCAGCGGGAGTTGCGGCTGATCGCGTGCTATTCCTGGGGCTTGGGAAGTCCGACGAGTTGACCCGTGCCCGTTACGAAAAAGCAGTCATGGCTGCAGCGAGGAAAGTATCCTCGAAAGCGGATACTTCTACGGCGATTTGCCTGACCGGATCAGGTTTCGGTTCGGTCAGTAGCTCCGTCGCCGCTGAGATCGCAGCGACCGCCATCATCGTCGGCCCGCAAGGGCAAGACGCACTGAAGGCAGAACCCGGACACTTCCCGCTGTCTGCAGCTTCGATCGTCGTCGCGAACGGCGACAACTCGGAAACGGCTGCGGCGGTTGAGCGAGGCACGATCCTCGGAGAATCCATCAACCTGACAAGAGACCTGGTTAATCTGCCACCGCAAACGATCTATCCCGAATCGTTCGCCAGGCGTGCGCAGACCGTTGTGGAAGACTTCGGTTTGGATGTCGATGTGCTGGTTCAGTCGGATCTGGAAGCTGAGAAAATGGGCGCGCTGCTCGCCGTTTCGCAGGGCAGCAGCAGCAATCGAGGCCCGCGCGTCGTAGCGGTCAGATATCAAGGAGCAGGCGATGATGCTCCAACGCTGGCCATCGTTGGTAAGGGCGTCACTTTTGACAGTGGTGGATTGTCGCTCAAAACTTCGGACGGAATGATCACAATGAAGTCCGATATGGCCGGAGCGGCGACCGCACTCGGAGCCGTCTCCGCCATTGCCCGGCTGAAGTTGTCAGTCAACGTTGTCGGCTACATGGGCCTTGTTGAGAACATGGTCAGCGGAACGTCGTACAAACTCGGAGATATTCTGACCGCTCGCAATGGAGTGACGATCGAAGTTCAAAACACCGACGCTGAAGGTCGGCTCGTACTGGCTGACGTTCTGAACTACGCCGTCGACAATGGTGCTGACAGAATCGTTGACCTTGCTACTTTAACCGGGGCGTGCGTTGTCGCCTTGGGAGAAGAGGTCACCGGAGCGTTTACCAACGACCAGGAATGGTGCGACACCATCACGACGGCCGCCGCGACAGCCGGTGAAAATATCTGGCAGTTGCCGATGTTCGATCACTTCGGAGACCTGCTGAAAAGCGATGTCGCCGACTGCCGTAATATCGGTGGCCGATGGGGGGGAGCGATTTCGGCAGCAAAGTTCCTGGAAAAGTTTGTCGAGAAAACCCCGTGGGTTCACCTCGACATCGCCGGCCCGTCGTTCGCCTCAAGCAACTCATCCCACCGCGAAGGGGGAGCTACAGGCTGCATGGTCCGAACACTCGTCGAAGCTGCAGCTTCACTTGCTGACTAGCTCGCTGCAAATCGGAAATTATTGTTCCGATTTGCAGGACCAGAAGCTTGCTGCCGGGCGACTCGAATGTCCAATTTCCAAAACAATAAGTGCGACGAGCGCTGGACACTTCAGATTTCGACAGGCCCTGTTGGATATTCTGCGGTTCGGGCCTGGTTGGTAATCTGGCTCTGTCGAAGCATGGTCTTGCACCTTCAGTCGCAACTCCAGCTTACTTCATAAAGAAGTCGCTCGGGCCTTTGATCGTGTAGTACGGATACTGCACGGTTGCCGGTGGCTGATTCTGGTCAGGGTAGGTCAGATTTTTGGGGGCGTTGTATTGCCAGGTGTGATGATGTGTTGGACGCCAGGCATTGAAGCCGTGGGTCTGTGGGCAGACTGGGCAGTCATTACCTTGGGGACATGTCGGACAGTCGGCTGAGTTGAACTGATTCGGATCGTGAGCTGGCCCGTCCCAGTACTGCACGCCTGGCCGTGGGCCCGCGATTCGCATTCCACCGCCAGAATTTGACGCCATCTGATTCGGGTTCTGTTGGAACTGACCGGGGGCCTGGCCTCGAACGGTGCCCATGTTCTGGCTGCAGCCGATCGATGCCATCAGGAAGCCGCAACACGTAAGTAAAACGACGGACTGTCTCATTTGGAAATCCCTTCCCTGTCTCTGGAAAATCGCCCGACCGCAGACCTGCGTCGTGAGGCATAGCAAAGTAGATTCGTGCTCTTGTGAGGCGGCTCGATGGGCAGCAAAACGGTCGTTGTTTCTGGCGACACAAGATCAACCTCCAGAACTCACCTCGCTGCTCAAAGTGACTTATCGACCATATCAACCGTGAAATTCGGAGAATCGATTCAGGACGGACAACCGGATTAACCGCAAAAGTCCACCGATATTGCAGCTCCACCCCATTCTCAGTAGATTACCAGTTGCTAGTCAGCCAGTTGGCAGACGGACCTGCCGCAGAATCCATAAACACTTTCATCTAAATGGGATAGAGCCCCTGTGAAGTGTTCGCTGATCGGTAGAATGTTTGTTCTGAGGCCTGTGCCGCAGAGTCTTCGTCATGGCACAATTCGGTGCGTGGCGAGCACAACTTCAAGGGAGTGTCACCGTGTTTATTGCTGCATCTTCTCGATGCTTCTCGGATCTCAAGTTTGAAGAAGCCTGCCAGAACATCGTCGATCTGGAATATGACCGAATCGACATCTGGCTCGACGAATCCTCAAATCATCTTAAGCCGTCCGAGCTTGCCGGTGATCCCGAGGCTTTCGTATTGCGATATCGAGATCTCAGCCGCCTGACACCGGTTGCCTTCACGGTCGCCCACGACGTCGACACCGAGACCATGAAGGGCCTGTGCGCGGCTGCAAAGTTGCTCCGCGTGACTCAGATTACGGTCCCATCCTCGCCGATCGGAACGCCGTTCAATTCCGAGATCGATCGGCTGAAACAGTTCGTCGCGATCGGCAACGAAGACGGAATCCGAATCTCGATTCACACCAAAGGCGGACAACTGACTGAGGATCCGCATACCGCGGTTGAACTTTGTCAGTCAGTACGCGGCCTGGGATTGTCGCTCGACCCGAGTTATTACATCTGCGGCGTACACAGCAATCAGTCGTGGGATCAGGTCTTCCCATATGTCTACCACACGCTGTTGCGAGACAGCACCGACAAGCAGATTCAGGTGCAGGTTGGTCTGGGCGAAGTCGATTACGCTCGTATCATACAACTGCTGGCTCGAGAAGATTACCACCGCGCGCTTTCGGTCGACTTCGACCGCGGACAGATGGACAAGGACGCGTTGGCCTTGGAAATGCGCAAGCTTCGATTGCTGCTCGAAACACTGCTGTAATCGGCAAGAGAGCGGACTTATCCCACATCATCGCTTCGTGCGAGATATGAACGATGTCGCACTTCGTGCTGCTCGAACATGATCACCCGGAACTTCACTGGGATTTCATGTTCGAAAACGGCGACGTTCTGCTGACCTGGCGTCTCGACCGCATTCCAACCGAAGGCTGCGAGTTCGACGTGATCGGCTTGCTCGACCATCGCGTGGCGTACCTCGACTACGAAGGTCCGATCAGCGGCAACCGCGGATCGGTTTCCAGAGTCGACCGAGGCGATTTCGAATTGGTTGAGGCTACCGACGATTCCCTTGTGACACGTGTGATGGGGATGCGGCTTCGCGGTACTGTCTGGCTTCAAAAAAAAACTTCGGACGGTTCACTGGACGAGTCCATGTGGCGCATGATATGGCAACCGGACTGACCCTAACCGCTTCACACCCGCTTTGCGTGGAGACTCCGAGATGCGACGAATTGCTATCGCTGCGGCGTTGTTCCTTCTTGCGGGAGCATTCACTTCAACGAGCCAGGCGGACTTGAAACTGGCAACGTTTGACGTCGATGTCTCGCCACCAGTCGGAACGGCTCTGGCTTACGACCCATCGATCGGAGTACAAAATCCACTGAGTTGTCGCGGTGTTGTTCTGATCGGATCAGGCAAGCCGATCGTGCTTTGTGCCGTCGACTGGATTGGAATCGGAACCGGCGGGCAGGTCGTTTTTAAAGAAAGCTTCGCCAAAGCCGCAGGAACGACGCCAGGACGTGTCGCGGTTCACACTCTGCACCAGCACGATGCCCCCCGCTGCGACTTCGCCGTGGAAGAACTGCTTCGTAACGTCGGCCTTGCAAACGCTGGATTCGACGACGCTTTCGCCAGAGATGTGGTTCGTCGGGCAGCGGCCGCAATCAGAAAATCGATCGATAACGCCAGGGCAATCACCCATCTCGGTCTTGGTTTTGGGACGGTGAAAGACGTTGCCTCGAACCGGCGAATTCTCGGAGAAGACGGCAAGGTGAAATTTACTCGGTGGACGGCAACGCGTGACGAAAAGCTGCGAGCAATGCCGGCCGGTACAATCGATTCGCAATTGAAGATGGTTTCATTCTGGAACGGCGACAAGGCACTGGCCGCTCTGAGTTACTACGCGTGCCATCCGCAAAGTTATTACCGAACCGGTATGGCCAGTCCCGACTTCCCAGGGCTCGCCAGAAATTCACGACAGACAGCGACGAAGGTTCCGCACATCCACTTCAACGGAGCCGGTGGCAACATTGGAGCTGGAAAGTGGAACGACGGTTCGAAAGAGAATCGTCAGGTACTCGCCGACAAAGTCGCAGTCGGCATGGTAGACGCCTGGAACGCGACGAAGAAATCGCCCATCACCGCCGCCGACGTTGCGTGGTCGACGGCACCGGTTTCGCTGCCGGTCGCTTCTCACCTGGTCGAGTCGACCTTGTTAAAAACTCTACACAACAAAGACGCGAAACCAGCGGATCGGTGGTTTGCTGCCAAGCATTTGCTCTGGTTGCGTCGCTGCAACAATCTGGAAACGATCGATATCTCGTGCCTGACGTTGAGGAACTCAAGGGTCCTGCATATGCCAGGCGAGCTGTTCGTCGAGTATCAGCTTGCCGCTCAGAAACTTCGTCCGGATCTTTTCGTAGCGATGGCAGCTTACGGAGATTACTCACCCGGCTACATTGGCACCGAAATCGCTTACAGCCAGGGTGGCTACGAATCGAGCGAGAGAGCATCGCGCGTAGCCCCGGAAGTGGAAGGCGTCCTGATGGGAGCAGTTAAAACTCTGTTAAACAAAAGATGAATCTCGTTCGTAGCAAAACTCGAGTCAGTCCCAAAGCTCGACAAGCGTCGCTGAGCGTCTGCGGCGACAACGTTGCATCCTGTTTCAGACGCCAGCTTCACCTGAAGTTCGTGCAGATAGATGTCGCAGATTCCATGCCCGGCGACCGGTTGCAGGCGAAACTGTGCCGGCAGGATCTGGGCAAAGGGCTTTCGGGTCGACCCGGTAATTCATCAGGATTCGACGATCAATTACTCTTCGGATCGCTGGAAGCCGCACTGTTATTCTTCACCATGACCAAAGCCTCTGACGAAGAAGAAACCGGCTGAATTAACCTGGATTGGATCGTCCAGTCAGAAGTAAACAAAACTTGCTCTAACTCATGAAGTCATCGAGACCTGCATCCACCGATGCCGATCTTTGTCAGTCAGTCATCAATTCACGTAACTCGTTCTGAAAAATAATCTTACAGCGAAGTGTCAAACTAGGTGTTAGCTCCGTTCGTGGTCTCCCCTGCTTGAACGAGCGAGAAAACCCGGCAATACTGCAGACCATCACATTTCAGGTGGCCAGGACGGCAGCCGGCTTGAATGGACATTTTGTGAGGTGGAACCCTCTGGAAAGTTCGCAACAGAGAATGACTTCCCATGGCCTTGTCCAAGACCGAACTCGTCCAGTTTCGGAACCGACTATTGTCACTTTCTGGCCGATTACGAGGCGATGTTGACAACATTACCGACGGCGCATTTGGTCGTGAAGAAGAGTCTCGAACTCCGACTCACCCTGCTGAACTTGGCTCGGACAACTACGAGCAGGATTTTGCTCTCGACCTGATTCACAACGAACAGGAAACTCTGAAGGAAATATCTTCAGCCCTGAAGCGAATCGAAGACGAGACATTCGGCCTTTGCAAGGGGTGCACTGAAGAGGGCAAAACGGGGCGTAAAGCTCTGATTCCCAAGACCCGCCTGAAGGCACTTCCGTGGACTCGAAATTGCGTCGAGTGTGAACGGAAACACGAAGCTCAATACACATGACACCAGTTCCCCAAAATCGCTACGTCTGGTTTTTCCTGCTCAGTATCGTTGGCCTGGTGATCGACCTTGGGTCGAAGTCGGTAGTCTTTGGAAGACTCAATTACCCAGGCGGCCGAAGCGATTGGACTTATGGGTTCTTTGGCGACTGGGGTTCGGCCTGCTTCCTGACGAGCATCAACGAGGGAGCTTTGTGGGGCATGGGCCAGGGATATACCTGGCTGTTCGCGTTGTTAAGCATTGGTGCGGTCGCCGGCGTCTTAATCTGGCTGTTTGTTTATAGAGCCGCAAACAGCTTGTGGTTAACGACCTGTCTTGGTCTGATCATGGCCGGGACACTGGGCAATCTATATGACAGACTTGGCCTGCACGGCTGCGTAAGGCCCGATGGATCAGCCATTTACGGAGTCCGAGACTTCCTTGCGTTCACGTTTGGGACGTACCACTATCCTATTTTTAACGCAGCGGACTGTTTCCTCGTCACTGGTGCGATCATGCTCGCAATTCAGTCATTTCGAGCTGAGCCGGCGAACAATCTTGCCAACGAGTCTCAGCCGGATGCCGCTCCAACCGTGACGACCGGTAATTCTTCGCTTCAGAGCAAAGCTTAATGGCGAGCAAATAGTGGCGCACTTGCTGTTTCGAGAAGTCGTCCATAGACTGCTCCGCTTGCTTTCGGCCCGATCCACGATGGTGGATTTGCGGCGAAACTCAAGTTGATCCCAACAGGTGATCAACAAACCCCATATTCGGATTTGCACTCAGGTAGCGTCATGAAGCAAGACATTCACCCGGATTACCACGAAACTGAAGTTAAGTGCAGCTGCGGCAACACTTTTCAAACTCGAAGCACTGTCGAGAAACTTCAGATTGATATCTGCTCCGCCTGTCACCCGTTCTACACGGGAACGATGAAGTACATCGACAGTGCCGGTCGAGTTGAAAAGTTCCAGAAGAAGTACAACTGGGCCGAGCGGAAGAAAAGCTAGCTTTCGGGGTGACAGACGAATTCCTCACGGGGTGCTCTTCTGCATTGGGCAGTGCCGTGAAGTCGCTGTTACCTCTTGTCTGGGACGTTTGCAGCAAGTTTGCTTGCTGCGCGGTTGGGCCTGGGCGGCATGCTTGCAGAGCTTTGCATGCGAACGGGGAATTTTCACCGAAAACAAACCGAACCCGACACTCAAATTACGTCGCATTCGGTTTTGAAATCCGCTGCCCCCGTTGATTAAGGATCAGTTTCGATGTTCCCCAGTCTGCAGGAAAAGCTCAAACGCTACGAAGAGCTTGAGCAGCAATTGCAGGATCCCGAAGTTCTTGCGGACACCCATAAACTGCTGGATATCCAGCGGGAATATGGTGGGCTTTCGAAGGTTGCTCTGCGAACGCGAGCGTTCAATCAGCTCGAAGAAGACTGCGAAACTGCCAAGGAAATGTTTCAGGAAGAAACAGAGTCTGCGGCGCGCGAGTACGCTCGCGAAGAACTGGCTAACCTGACCGCTCAGTACGAAGCCATGCGGGAAGAACTGGAAGACATCGTTCTGTCCGGTGATTCGCTGACTCGTGGAAGTTGCATCATGGAAATCCGAGCTGGAGCTGGCGGCGACGAAGCCGCTCTTTTCGCTCGCGATCTTTTCGAGATGTATAGGCGATATCTCGAACTCCAGGGCTGGAAGTTCGAAATTATCGAAATGAACGCTTCGGAACTTGGCGGTCTGAAGGAACTGGTTCTGTCGATCTCAGGCGAAGGCTGCTTTCATCGCCTGCAGTTCGAAAGTGGTGGGCATCGCGTCCAACGAGTTCCTGAAACGGAAGCCCAGGGCCGAGTTCACACCAGTGCCGCGACAGTCGCCGTGATGGCTGAGGCAACTGAAGTCGAGATCGAAATCGACAACGAAGACCTGCAGATTGATACAATGCGTGCTGGCGGTCCCGGCGGACAAAAGGTCAACAAAGTGGAAAGCGCCGTCCGTATCACACACATTCCAACCGGAATCGTCGTGAAGATTCAGGACGAGAAGAGTCAGCACAAGAACCGAGCAAAGGCGATGCGGGTTCTGCGAAGCCGACTCCTCGAACAAAAAGAAATGGAAGCTGCCAACGCGCGGGCAGAGCATCGTCGCACGCTGGTCGGGTCAGGAGATCGAAGTCAGCGAATTCGCACCTACAACTTTCCACAGAACCGGATCACTGATCACCGCATCAATCTTTCGGTCCACAAGCTGGATCAGATTCTGCAGGGCAATATTGATGAGCTTGTCGACGCCCTGCTCGAGTTTGACCGGATGGAACGCCTCAAGGGCGGCGTCACCTAGACTGCTGCCTCGAAAACGGAATACCCAGTGAGCAGCGAAGGGACTCCCAAAACTGCCGATGCCGAAGAAGTCTGGACCGTTAAGAAAGTCCTGGACTGGACGATCGGGCATTTGAAGCAGCACGGCAGCGAGTCACCCAGACTTGACGCTGAGATTCTGTTGGCGCACGCCCGAGGTTGTCAGCGAATTCAGCTCTACACTCAGTACGACACTCCGCTGGAGCCCGATGAACGCGCCGTGATGCGCGATCTTGTCAGACGCCGCGCAACTTTGGAGCCGGTTGCTTACCTCGTTGGTTTTCGTGAATTCTTTGGGCTGGATTTCGAGGTAGAACCTGGCGTACTGATCCCGCGGCCGGACACGGAAACTCTAGTTGTAACCGCTCTGGAAATTCTCAATGAACTCCCGGCAGCAACCGTCCTGGACGTCTGCACGGGGACCGGCTGCGTACCGGTCGCCATTGCTTCGAACTGTGAATTCGCCACCCTGACAGCCATTGAACTGGACGATCAAGTCCACCAGGTTGCCCAGCGAAACATCCAGAAAAACGGTCTGACGGGCAGGATTTCGTTGCTGCAGGGCGACCTGTTCAGTCCGCTTTCCAGCGACGCTTTGTTCGAAGTTATTACCGCGAATCCGCCGTATGTGACGGATGAGGAAATGGATACACTGCAGCTCGACGTTCGCCTGCACGAGCCGCAACTTGCGTTACGAGGCGGAGTCGACGGCCTGGACATCGTCAGGCGACTGATTGCGGAAAGTGGCCCGTGGCTGGCGAACAGCGGAGCGTTGCTGCTGGAGATTGGTGAACAGCAAAGTGCCGCGGTTACTCAACTCTTTGCTGATTCAGGTGGATTCGAGCCTGCTCAGATTGTGAAGGATCTCGGAGGTCATTCGCGAATCGTCTGGGCAAGGAAGAGACTGATGAGCTGACGGTTATCGGTCGGTGGGTTCCGAGCTATCATCGACCAGAATGGTGCGTCGAGACGCACCCTACGACTACTGACGATTGAGGAGGTCCAGGGATGGACATGTTTGTTGTGCGGGGCGGGAAGCCGTTGAAGGGGCAAGTTCGAGTCAGTGGGGCCAAGAACGCGGCCCTGCCGATCATGGCTGCCTCGCTGATGGCTGACGGGCCGATCACACTGCACGACGTCCCCGACCTCGTTGATGTCCGAACTTTGTCGCAGCTTCTCGGTACGCTCGGCGTCATCAGTGAACGACAGGCTGACAACGCACTTCGCCTGGAAGTAATCGACGACTCGCCCGTTGTCGCAGACTACGAACTTGTCCGCCGCATGCGTGCCAGCATTTGCGTACTTGGGCCGTTGCTCACTCGGCGAGGAAGAGCGACCGTTTCATTGCCAGGCGGCTGCAACATCGGCGACCGGCCGATCGATCTGCATCTGAAAGGTCTGAAGGCTCTGGGAGCCGATATTCGAATTGAACATGGCTATGTCATCGCGACAGCCAGGAAGCTGAAGGGCGCACGAGTCTTTCTTGGCGGCTCGTTCGGTAGCACCGTCACAGGAACCTGCAACGTGATGGCTGCAGCGGCGTTGGCCGACGGCGTTACAACGATCGAGTCAGCGGCGTGTGAACCCGAAGTTGCCGATTATGGGCAGCTGCTTAATGCGATGGGCGCGAAGATCGAAGGGCTCGGTACGCCGTTCCTGCAAATCGAAGGCGTGGAGTCGTTGGCGGGTGCCGAACATCACGTCATTCCAGATCGCATCGAAGCAGCGACACTGCTCATTGCCGGAGCGATCACACATGGCGAAGTCAGCGTCGAAAATGTCTGCATCGATCATCTTAGCGCGGTGCTGGACAAACTGAAAGATGTCGGAGTCCGTATTGGAATCACCGAAGATCCTGGAAGCTCAGACCGCAGCACACTGCACGTCCTTCCGTCGGGAAAACTGACTTCGACCGAATGCTCAGCGTTACCGTATCCGGGCCTGCCGACAGACGTGCAGGCTCAATTTATGGCGTTGCTCAGCCGAGCGGATGGAATCAGTGTGGTGACCGACAAAGTCTTCCCCGATCGATTCATGCATGTTGCCGAACTCGTTCGGCTCGGCGCGAGTATTCACCGTGAAGGCCAAAGTGCAATTATCAACGGAACTGAAAAATTGCACGGCGCTTGTGTGATGGCTTGCGATCTTCGGGCAAGTGCGGCACTCGTCCTTGCGGCGATGGCCGCCGATGGAGAATCGGTGATTCGCCGAATCTATCACCTCGACCGGGGATACGAGCAGTTCGAAAATCGGCTGAATTCTCTCGGTGCAGACATCCGACGCATGAATGATTGTGAGGAAAATGTGCCGGTCAGCCTGAGGCTGACCCAACCGATCGAAAATTCCAGTTCATTGACCGCGTCCGGTCATGTCGAAGGAGCCGTCAAGCTGGAAGACCGTCGCCAGATTCGAGTCGACAGTGCGGAAACGCTCGCTCCACTTCAGAGCCCAGCAGCCTCGAAGGCGAAACAGGAGCCGGCAAGCTAATCGCCGAACCTTGTTGAAAATCCCAGTCCACTGATTGACGGGGCAATTTGGTCCGTCCATAATCATCGAATCTTTTCTCGATGACCTAATCGACGCACGTTCTGTGCAACTCACATCCGTAGTCAGGTCATCCAGCATTTCGAATGACGTTTCGTCAGCAATCAAAGTCGTTGATCGGGTTCAGGTTGCGCCATTCTTTACGTTGCTGGACATTGTCGTCAGTGCCGATGTTGGACAATTCTTCAATTTAATTATGGCTGATTCGTCGATTTTACAGTTTCTATCGTAGATCTGCGGGCGTCCGGCTTGTTTAACCGCTCCGGAAGCATCGCGTTATCTCATCGGCTGGCTGGCGATTTGGTCTACCAGGCGGTTGCGAACACTGAGGTTATGCGTTGACTGATAATGATGGCACAGCGAACTTCGGCGATCAGCCGATTGGCGAAGCAGAAACCGAGTATGACATGATCAGCAGCACTAACGAAGTCGATGACAGCCGTCGCGTGGCGTCAACCGGCCTTCCAGATCAGCTTGAACAGGATCTCGTCCAGACATTCAAACTGTTGTCGGACGAGACTCGTCTACGAGTTTTGATGTACTTGATGCGCGAAGGCGAGTTGCATGTTACGGCCCTTTGCGAACGTCTCGACCAGAGCCAGCCGGCGGTCAGTCACCACCTCGCACTCTTACGAGTCGCCGGCCTGATCGAAGCTCGGCGCGATGGCAAACACAACTTTTACTCCGTACGCCGTGAACACTTTCATCGGATCATGGGCGAGCTGTTTGCCAATATGACCGCCGAAACCGGCGAGTCGCTGAGATTCAGTGATTTTGTGCTCCGGCAGGACGAAACCAGCAGTACGGAATGAGCATAGCATCCCGTGCTCAACGAGCCATTCCAGAGACCGCTCAATCCGGCGGTCTCTTCTATTTTGCGCCGCACTTTGATAGAAGTCGCCCCCGCCTCGCGAGCATGCGCTCGCATTCTGCAGGGACTTCCCTGCGTTCAATATTCGTTCTCACGCTCACGGTGCATACGCATGAGTCGTCCGGCGAAACTTGCTCTGGTTGACGGTTCGGTCTTTGAAGGCCGAGCCTTTGGTGCTTCTGGTGAAATCCACGGCGAAGTCGTGTTCAACACCAGCATGACCGGCTACCAGGAAATCCTCACTGATCCGTCTTACTGCGGCCAGATCGTCACCATGACGTACCCGCTGATCGGTAATTACGGAGTCAATCTCGAGGATGTCGAAAGCGGCGGACTTTCGCTGCGAGGATTCATCGTCAAAGAACTCTGCCGCCACGAAAGCAATTTCCGATCGGACGAATCGCTCGACAGCTATCTGGCAAAACACGGCGTGATTGGAATCGATGGTCTCGATACACGATCGCTCGTCAGGCGAATCCGAATTCAGGGAGTGATGACCGGCATCATCTCGACCGAGGACCTCGACAACGACTCCTTGATCGCTAAAGCTAAAAAAAGTCCAGAACTGGCCGGGCAGGACCTTGTCAGTGAGGTCATCCCTGCAGGAAGCGCTAGCTGGTCAGAAGGCCTGAACGAGATCATTCGAGACCCCGTGACCGGCGGTTACGATGGAATCCACGAGGCGACAACTGGTGAAGGCCCGCATGTCGTCGCCATTGACTACGGCATGAAGTGGAACATCCCGCGGCACCTGAAGCAACTCGGCTGCAAAGTCACCGTTGTGCCAGGCACCTGGAGCGCTGAGCAAATTCTGGAACTCTCGCCTGCTGGCGTGTTTCTCTCGAACGGTCCTGGCGATCCTCGCCCGCTGGAGTACGCCATCAAGACGATTCAGGGACTGCTTGGCAAGACTCCGATCTTTGGAATCTGCCTCGGCAACCAACTGCTCGGCCTCGCGTGCGGCGCTGAAATTTTCAAAATGCGATTCGGGCACCGTGGAGCCAACCAGCCGGTCCTCAATAAGAGCACGGGTAAAGTCGAGATCACGTCGCAGAATCACGGTTTCGCTCTGGAAGCAGACTCAATGCCATCGAACGTTGAGGTGACTCACGTGAGCCTTAACGATCAAACGGTCGAAGGAATCCGGCACAAAGATTACCCCGCATTCGCCGTGCAGTATCATCCCGAAGCTTCAGCCGGTCCTCACGACAGCCACTACCTCTTCGGCCAATTCCGCGAGATGCTCCTTCAGCATGTGTGACGCTATAGTTATTCTGGCCGGATGAGCCGATTGCCGGCGCGGAGCTTGTTCCGGCCTGCCTGAAAATCACTGCTCAAAGTGGAACGTCTCCATGACTCGAACCATATTTCTATTTGCTGGTCTGCTTGTCTTCGCATTCGGTGTTACAGGCTGTGGTCAGAATGTGGCCACCGGGACCGCGTCGCCCGCAGGCACTCCGGACGCGCGGACCGTTGACTCGACCGAGTCGCTACTGCCGATAGATGACGAAGGTTCGAATGGCGCTGCCACTGCAGCGACAGTTGACCTGAAAGTCGTTTCTTTCGATGAACTTCAGACATCGATTGCCGGATCAGAAGGCAAAATCGTTATCGTTGATTACTGGTCAACTTCCTGCCCGCCGTGCATGAACGAGTTTCCCGGTCTTGTCGCTCTCCACAACGAACTTCCCCACGATCAGGTTCGATGTGTGTCAGCGAGTCTGGACTACGATGGCCTCCCGGACTACCCCATCGAAGACTGTCGAAAAGCTGCGCTCGAGTTTCTTGAACAGAAAAAATCAACGCTTGACAATTTCATCCTGAGCGACGAAAGCCTGACGGTGATGGATGACAAGCTGAGAATCGCATCGATTCCTGCCGTCTTCGTGTTTGACGTCGATGGAAAACTGGCTCGCCAGTTCGACGAGTCAGACGGCGAATCGTTTACGTACCAAAAAGATATTACGCCGTTTGTAACCGAACTGGTTTCGCAAAGTTTCTCAGGCGAATCGTCGCCTGCGGAGTCAGAGTAAGAAGACTCTTGTCATGCAGGGTGGGCACCGCCACCACGATCAAACAGGCTGGTTGGCAATACCCACCCTACACATTCAACGACGAACACATTCAACGGCGAAGTAGTGCAGGAACTCCTCAATGAAAGCTGCTTTGATCAGAGAGACCGGTGAACCGAGCGTCATTCAGTACGGAGATCTGCCGATTCCTGAGCCGGCCGCAAACGAAGTACTCGTCAAAGTCGGAGCGGTCGCAGTTAACCCGATCGATACTTACATTCGCAGCGGCGCCGTCGCGCTGGCGACCGAGTTTCCATACATTGTTGGTTGCGACCTCGCTGGCACGATCGAAGCCGTTGGCTCGGAAGTCACTCGGTTCAAAGTCGGTGATCGTGTCTGGGGAAGCAACCAAAGCCTCTTCGGTCGTAAGGGTACGTTTGCTGAATACGCAGCCGTCGGCGAAGAGTGGTTGTATCCGACTCCTGATTCAATGTCGGACGATGTTGCGGCAGCAGGCGCTCTGGTGGGTATCACGGCTCACCTTGGCCTGTTTCTGCATGGTGAGTTGAAAGCTGGCGAAACGGTTTTCATCAATGGCGGAACTGGCGGCGTTGGCACGGCGGTTGTTCAAATTGCCAGGGCCGCTGGCGCGAAGGTGATCGCAACGGTCGGCAATGATGAAAAGAAATCGCTTTGCGAAAGCTGGGGCGCAGACTGCGTCATCAACTACCACGACGAAAACCTCGACGATCAGATTCGCAGATTTACAGAAGTGAACGGCGGGCTGCATGTCTGGTTTGAAACTCAGCGAGAACCAACTCCAGATCGAAGCGTCGAGCTAATGTCACCTCGCGGCCGGATCATCTTTATGGCCGGCCGAACCGCTCGACCGGAATTCCCAGTCGGACCATTCTACGTGAAAGATCTTCGTTTGCACGGCTTCGCCATGTTCAACGCCACGCCCGACGAACAACGAGCATCCGCAGACGCCATCAACGAACTGACTACGAAAGGCGACTGGAACCCGCAAATCGG
>JACLAC010000231.1_pt1 | contig 79842 bp, 68 predicted proteins | sample 8027881 | NCBI WGS metagenome assembly JACLAC01 (sample SAMN15725517, study PRJNA655200) | protist metagenome | isolation source: fluorescence activated cell sorting (FACS) single amplified genomes of... | place: Spain: Blaines Bay Microbial Observatory, Mediterranean Sea | collected 2016-01-19
CACAGTCGATCTTTAGTTTGTCTGCCCAAACATTGTATTTTCTCATGATAATACAATGTCTGATCCCGCATGTTCTCCCGCCCCCAAAGATTCAATACGTTTTTGGAGTCGAGCCGTAGGCGACTGTGTCTGCCCGCAAACGCCCGGCGCGTCCTGCTCTGTAAGTTCTCAGGCACTCGATATGCGCCGCAAAGCTGAAATATTCAAGTACAAAGGCAATAGTGCGCAGCTCACAAAGAAACAAAAATTAGCGCAGATGGTCAAAGGCAATGGTCCGAATGGCAAAAAGGTTTGGGCCACCCAATCAGAAACCTATACAAACCCTAATATAAAAGGTTTGCCGCAGTCCGGGCAGCCTCCTGTTAGTCCTGCCGACTTGTCTGTACCTCCATACTCGCTTGTCTGTCAAGGTACAACCATTAATTGCGCACCAACCTCGAATAACGACACCCCAGGTCCGCAGATGCTTATCTGCATGGATAAGAACGTTCCTCTCACTCGATACAATGTGCAAAGAACCTATGCAGCCGGAAACACCAAATGGCCTCAATACGGCTGGGCTCCGGGAATGAATGGGTTTCCGGTTGGTAAAGCCGGGAAAAGCATGGTTTTCAGTTAAGCATTCAGCAGCTCATAAAAACCAACGCTACCATTCTCCAGTTGAGAGATAGGCGAAGGCGTACCCAGTGCTACCCTAGAACCTCCAGCGTCCATATCAATTGCAATAACATTGGCGCGGGCTATTGGATAACAGACGACTGTCCATGTATTGCCTATCAGCTCATAACATGTCGCACCGGAAGAGTTTTTATCTCCGACCAGAATTCTGCTTCCACTTTCGTTGATCGCACACGTTATCCGTGTAGCTGTTGTGATAGTAGTGACGGCCGGAATATCTTGACCAACTTGATTCCATGTGTTCTGTGCTGCGTCAAAATCCCAAACTCTGGTAATCGGAGTGGCTTCGCATGATGAACACAGCCAAGGATGACTCGCTGTGACAATTCTGGTTCCATCACCATTGATGGCTACAGAACCACCAAATCGCTCCCTTTCGTACGGAGAAGACAGTTGTATCAACTGCCAAGATGGTGTAGGCATGGCCGCGTTCTCTGGAATAATATACCCCTGCGTACCCACAGCGGGAAGGATGCCAGTCGGCCACACGCCGCCCGTCTTATTCACCACTACCACACTACCACTCTGATATGGACGATTGGCCGGAGAAATAGTATTGTGCGGTGTCGGGTTTTCCTGGTATCTGGGAGCACCTATCGCAAGTGTTGTTCCGTCCTTGCTCAAAGAAAGCGACCTGCCAAATACAGTTGCACCTGAGCCCCCGACGCTGGTCGAACCCTCCCCAGACCACGCCAATGGCGCCATATACCACATCGCCGGTGCGTATATGCCCGCATTCTTCTCATATATCTGGACACCACCGCCAGATCTAGTCGCCGATGTGGTCAGTTGTTCCTGGTAAGGGAACATTGTAGATGATGCTGCTATAACAGTGCCATCATAGTTTATAGCTATACTACCACCGAAATTCTTATAAAACACATTAGAGTTGGATGGGGCAGTGGGTAGAACGTATCCTTGAAACGGGCGCACTGCTACCTGGGCCGCATCGCCAAGTATCGTTGGGGATCCCGCGTTGGGAAAAGGTGTAAGATTACCTGCCGAATCTACGGAGAATATTTTCACCACACCTTCGCGCACTTCAAATTGACTCTGAGAAAAGGTGTCTAGTGCTGGCTCCGATGCAATAACAGTAGATCCATCACCGCTTATCGCAACAACATCTCCAAGCTTCGCTGAGTTATTGGGCGCAATTGTTCCAGGAATCTCTGATGTCTGTGTCCATATGCCATTTGTTATTTTGTACAACCGAATCGCCCCCGCGGGATACCCCGGGCCCAGATAGAACGGAAGACCCACAACGGCAGTATTTCCATCATCACTTAGAGCTACTGATGCACCAAAAGCATAAGGATCATTTTCGATACACCCTATGCATCCTTGTTGGGACCATTGACACGGTGGCACTTGCACAGGCAACGGTGGCGGCGGACCTGGAAAGCAGCACGGTTTCTGCTGACTATTGTTACTCGCTCTATTACGTAAAGCATTCTGCACAAAACGACTCTGTGTGGTAACACCAGAACCAACAATGTATTTGTTTTCTAGTGTGGTAGGACGTAATCCTAAAAACTGAACCCTACCAGCACCAGCTCCTTGCTTCTTCTTATAACCATTGTTCGACATTGTATGTATATATAGTGTCGAGCTTAATTTATTCTCTCAAATTCGGATTAATACAGATTGCACTCGTGGGGAACACGTCACCCGACATGCACATATCGGCTTGATCCACCTTTATGCAACTGCGGAACCCTCTGTCCTCTCCAATGTAGCAGTACCCCTGTTTAGGGACGGTCTTACTGCTCTGAGTGCGACTTCCTGCCTCATCAGGTTCCGGTGCCTTAGTCTGCTGCACAGCATGATCAAGAGCCATATTAGTGGATGCTGACGTATCATCAATATTATTGCGCGTAGTATTTCCATCTAAGCCTTTCTCGAGCAGATTCACGCCGCTATCGACTGTTCCTGCTGCTATATCGACGATGTCCTTCGTTCCGGCTGCCGTCATATCAGTTGTCTGCTTAACGACGGTCCCAATATCACGCCCAATGTTGCCGACAGTCGGACCAAGAATCCCGGTAACGCTGCCAGTAACTTTACCTAAATACGAAAAAAGGTTGAATCCAAGGAAGGCGAGAATGAGGACAATGAGGCCATATCGGATGATGCTATTCCAATCCAATCCCTGGATGGCCTGTTTAGTGGAAGTAACCGTATCCGAGATGGACGTTGTTCCCATATCCCCACTCGGACTTTGCAACGCTGGAGTTTCTGTTATAACGATATTCGAGTCCATATTATATATATGCTGTCTATTAAATTGTAGCGCAGCTTAACAAATTAAAATCCCTTCGTATTATAATGGAAAGAGTCGAACCGGCATGTCCGTCAAATCACAATCTTGATAAAGATACTTGTTCATGCGTTAAAATACAGCCCAAGCGGAAAACTGTTAAGAAAAAGCTGAAATTAGTGCAGCCCAAGAAAGCTGTAACTGAGAAGAAGAAGCGATGTCCGAAAGGATTTACTCGAAATAAGAAGACTGGAGTCTGTGACCCAAAAGGTAGCAAAAAACCCGCAGCACCAGTAAAAAGGCAAAGCATAAGGCTGAAAAAGAAGAAGCCAGCTAAGAAGGAACCTAAAAAACAGACCCGGAAAGTGGCGAAAAAGAAGAAGCCATCTAAGAAGGAACCTAAAAAAAAGACCCAGAAGGTGGCGACAAAGAAAGACTCTCCGCCTACTGATATCGATCATCTTGTAGGTTTAGGTTTGCCGTTTCCATGGCCGGCCAAGAAGAGATGCCCCAAGGGTTCAGTTAGGGACCGACAAGAACCGAAGCAGTGTGTCCCAAAAAGCTACGTGAATGAGTTACGTTGGCAAAGAGCAATCCAAAGGGGACCGGCGAAGACCAGGAAGAAAAATGCCGCCCCTAAGAATGATAAGAAGGTCGTCATCAAAGACGTCACTCCACCTGATGATAGGGCTCTGAGCAGAGCGATCAAAACGCTGGTCGAAGATAAAGGCATACAAACGAAGGGTAATAAAGACCTTGTTGAAAAGAGCATTCCTAAAATACGCGCTGAGCTAGCAAGACAGAAGTCGTTCTCTCCATCTATCAACAAAAAGCTTGTAAATATGAAAGAGTCAGCTCAGGCCTACAACATATTTGGGTGCGGGTTGAAGGAAGCTATCCAACGCAAGACTGTTACCCGAAAACGCGGCGGCGGCGGAAGAACTCTGAAGGTGCGCGTCGGAACCAAGAAGAATGGCCAGCCTGACTGTGTTACAAGGAAGAGCCAGAAGGCCGTCGATCTACTTCTTCAAAACTTACAAGCCTCTAGTACATTCGATTGTAAGAATGTGATTGCTCCTGTCCAGGTCAAGTCAAATTGCTGGTTTAATACCATGTTCGTAACATTCTTCATCAGTGACAAAGGACGCAAGTTCTTCAGATTCTTCAGACAGCTCATGATTGAGGGCCAACAGGCCAATGGTAAAGCTATTTCACCTCCCAGACTTGCAGATGCTTTCTTTATGTTGAATGGCTGTATCGAGGCTTCGTACAATCAGACCAAGGATAATACTGTGAAAGACATCGCAATGGCCATGGACACGAATAACGTCATCACTGCTGTGGTGCGCGCCATCCCCAAGACGGTTCGCAATAGGAGACAGCTAGATGCCATTAAAGGTGTTGGCGTCGCAAATAACCCGTTGGCCTACTATCAGGATATCATCTATTACCTCGGCGCCAATGTAATGCGGCTCGAGAAAGTGCGGACAGTTGATAAATACAGGGATATCATAACTGATAAGCCGAGTGCGAGACCGAGTAACCCGCCTGACGTGTATGCGTTTGTGTTCCATGACGACAACACTGGTAGGGGAGGCACCATGAGACCAGGTGAGTCGGGGGAGGTCAAAGATAAGCCGCAAGATTTCAAGATCGGTGGCAGCACCTACGTCTTAGATGCAGCTGTTATCAGAGACACGAAGACAAGACATTTCTGCAGTGTGCTTACCTGCAATGGATCACAGTTTGGCTACGATGGCGCAAGTTTCTCTCGAATGTCGAAGTTCAATTGGAAACACCTAATTAATACCAATGAACAATGGACTTTCGAAGGTTCCGACTGGAACAACGTTCGTGGAGACCCAATCTGGTGGAACTTCCGAAACGGGTACCAGATATTGTTTTACTACAGAACCTCTTAAAAGCTCTTAAACCCTCAGGCACAAAGTATGTTATATGAGCAATTCGATCATACAACATTCTCCACAACATAGACATGCAGTAGAGAGATCGACGACAAGATGCACTGTACAGATATGCGACAAGACATTCGCACTAAAGCGTCTGTTTTTACCACTATCAGGTACGGTTGCGCTCGTTACAGTTCCGGCGATCCAAGACTTCCTCTACTTACCGGTAGTCGTGTTCTTTGTTAGTTTCATTCTTTATTGGAACTTCCCAATTCTCATCCTATTCACTAACTCCAGGCCTTTGTACTACGAAGATTTGTTCATCGACCAAGCTAAGATCCCGATGTTGGAGATCAATCCGAAGGCAAAGAAAAGGTTCGAATCTATATTTGAATGGACGTTGATCGTAACGAACTCCATATTCACCGCGGCTCTAGCTGACTACTGGCTTTATCAAACAACAAGCAAGCAGTCCTATATCGAGATACTAGGTGTCACTGGTGGTATTCTGAAGATATTCCAGTTCATCAACCACGTAGATGGAAGTGTCATATTGTATGTCACCAAACGCCTGATTAAGAAAGAGTTGAATAAAAAGAAGAAGATTGAAATGGTGAAGCTCGACAACACTCAACACTCCGTTGAGGCCGTTGAGGAGACAGAACACAGAATATCGCTAGAAATCATTGATGATAAAACCAACTAAGTCTAGTCTTGGTTTATTGTCACGGAAGGAAGCAAAATAATCTGCATATGATATATAATGTCTAGACGATTGATTTTCAGCGGAAACGTCCCTGCAGATACAGAGAATCGCTATATTGTCGGCGCTGGCGTCGGTGGGAAGAGCAGATCGGTGCGCCGCGCCCTATTACGTCGCGCTAGCAACAATGCGGACGGGGTACCTTGTGGGTCATGCGAGTTCGATAACGACGCAGCAGGAGTTGTGACTACGAATGCTGGGTACTCAGTTGGTTACTCCACCTACGAAGTTTCATGGCAACTTTTACCCGGGCCACCGGGAAGCACTGCTGGCGTCGAAATTACTTACTACCCTTTCTTTGGGATCCTTGCTAATAACCCTCCTGTGACCTTCACAGTTCTGGGGGCAGGCGAGCATGAGCGACAGCTTGGTCATGCCCCTGCAAAGAACGAGTTCAAGGTTGATATCAAACCATTTACCATGCGGTATGGAAAAAGATTCTACGGAATAACAGAGAAGCTATCTATCGAGACCGAAGGTTTAGCTACAATGAACAATTCAGCGAATCTGCTGTTATGGTTTCAGGCTATGAGAGGATCGCCTGTGTGGAGCTATGTCGATACAAACCGCTACGTAAGCAACGGTTCTAAACGACAAGAGACTCCATTATGGCCACGAGCCGTCCCTCCACTTAACAGTGAGTACCAACCACAAACAGGGGAACGGGCAGACTGGCAAGATTTCAGGAAAGAGCGGCAAGGCAAAACGGAGCCGACGGAGGAGGACCCGGAGGGCGTCGCGATCACGGGGAAATATCAGATCCCATGGCCGCTAAACGCCGGTGCGAAGCCGTTCATCAAGAAAGTTCAAGAGAATCCAGGTAAGACGTGGTCACCGCAGTACTTCTTCTCCGAATACATGCAGTATTATCTCACGTACATAAAGCATATGGATACCCTGAGCACCAACGATGGCAATGGCGGCGTCAAACAATTAGCCGGGCTTCTTCTACAAGATCCTTCCAAGCCTGGAAATAAGTATCTGCGATTCGCCTCTTGTTTGGAGAGTGTCAGCGATGACGGCGGCCCGAGTGCTTCCGTACATACAAACTTGAATGCAACGTTCCCTTGGCCCGGCGACACAACAAACAGCAATGTGCCCGTTTTAGGGTTAGAGAAGCCAATGTACGCGTTTGATCCATATGGGTGTTCGGGATCTGGAGGGTTCAAAGATGCTTCCGGAGGTCAAGTTCTTGTAGTACCGAAGACGAAAGTAGGCCTTGGATCGATTGATAAGGCATTTAATAACGGTTTGTTCCCCCTACTTACTTTCAAACCCCCTTGGAATAACGCGGCAGGAACGGATACACAAACAGGCCAACCTTATGACAGAGGAACATATGACGCCGACGCTTGGGATGCGGCGAAGATTGAAACATTCCCTCCGGAGGGTGAAGCGAACTGGACACCGGGTTCGCCTGCTGAGCAGGTGAGTGTGAAGCTCCCGATTGCCATCTATTTCAACCTTAAATTCACCAGATATACAGACAATCAAAAGAGCGAGAAGAAAGGGGAAGGAAAGGCATGCTTCTTGATGAACGAATTTGGTCAGATAAAAGAGTTCGGTATAGTAGAAGGGTACGACGACAACGCTCCAGGTAAGCTGGGCGAGTTCGTAGAATTCAGTACAACCTGCACGAAAGCATTCGTCTCAGTTAAAGCCGAAGCCGGTCACTGTGACAACCCTACAACTGCATCCCCACCTTGCGGATCAGGGGGTTACATTCTCGCTGAATGCGCACCGATGAAGGTGCTGGTAACTAACCTCTTCGGCAACGACCCATTCACGATGGATCTTGAGATGACGGCTGGCGGCAAGATAGGTTACCCAGGCCAAACTTTGGACGCTAATTGGGGTAAGCTTGCAGCGAATGGTGATCTTATTGGTGCAGGCGCATCATGGTGTTGTCCTGGTGTAAATAGATTCGATCCTGTTGGTCCAAAATATGGATGCACAGACACTGATGATACGCCTGATGATCTGTATAACACAGACAATAGGGGCAATTACGACATAACTGCTGCTCTCAAACGTCTTGCAAATAAGCGAGGGTCTAGTGTTACGGCGGAGGACTTGCTTCCTTGGGTGATTCACGACTACATAAAGCCGTTGTGGTCGCCAAAAAGAAAGTGGAACGTGGGCGCACATAGGTGGGACTATCAAGATGTGAGCGGTGATGGGGAAACGAACCCACTCTTCATGCCAGACGCAGAAATTGGATTTATCATAGACGTTGGTCCAAATGATGGTCTGTGGCGATACTACGGTTATCAAGGTGACTGGCAGTTCAACGGCAATGGGTTTTCAAACACTGCATATGCTTACGCATGGCTTCCACCTGGAGGAACAGGCAAAGAGGGCGAAATCACATTGTTCGACACTAGTAGTCCAGGGATGCTACCAGCAGCCCATGATAAACCAAGATCCGCGTACGCGACTCTAAACGAATCACTCCGGGATCCATACTTTTTTAGAGGTCCAGCTGATATGAAGTTCAACGTGTCAGCGTACCAGCCCGCAGGATACCAAGAGGAGGGGCCGCCGAACACCGCCAAAACATTACTGCAACAAGGAAGGGTTGAACAAACTTGTCTTGGTGATACATCTGAGCCTGGGTGGGAAAATACGTACGCTCCATACATGGGACTCGGATCAGATGCGAGACTTCCTATGGAAAGCGATTGGAATCCACTCGTACCTGATAAGTACCGGAAGGCGGTTCCAGCCTTCGCGCCTGGTGTAACAGACGATGCATATGCCGACGCCGCCCCCAACGCCAAGCATGGCGTACTAGATTGGCCGCCAGTCTATCCTCAGCCGGATCCGGCAACAGGCAAGTATGCAGCGCCTTATAACAGTGGTGCCTCTGCTGGTCCTGCTGATTTTGGTCCTGACGAAGAAGCTAAATTCCCAGGGTCAGTAAATCCGTGCAATAATATGTACCAAGCTTTCAAATATATCAGCGATATAAACAAGTGTCTAGTCGATCCTGAACTATGCCCATGGAACACACACAAGCGAATCGTCACAGTGTCTGTTGCTGATTCAGAAGGTGGCGGAGACGGGTTCCAGACGTTCCAAGCACTGTGTCCTAATAGGAACCCACAGGCACCGACACAGGATGCCCCTGGTGACCAGATGATGTTAGCCAAACCCATATCACCAATACAAATCATGGCGGACAAAACGCAGTATAATGAAACAGCAACCATTGGTTCAACCACTGATTACAAGCCTCCGGAAGCAAACGGCGATTCTGATTTTGATCAACCTGCAACCAATGGATTCCCTGTAGCTGGAACAGGAACAGACGGCGATAATCGATACGGTTTCACATACCTTCCCAAGCCAGAGAAAAACGGTAATTTCAAGCTCCCACCCGCTCCAGTGTGGTTTAGTGACCCGAACCAGCCGAAACCTCCTGCCAACTCAGGTGAATGGCTACGCTGGACAGGGCTGGGAAAGAAAGAGGGTGGCAACAATCCGTCTGAGCTTCTCGGTCTAAGCCAGCAAGATAATGATAAAGTCCCATGGCACGACGGAAGGGTCGTTCCCTACTTCGTTAAAGAGGGAGCCGATTTCGAGCCATGGAACAAAGAGAAAATGGTGTTGGTGAGGCGTGGAAGAAGGGCCAGAATCACGAATCAAGACAATATATCGGCCCTTTGGGCGTACTTCTTCGACTACCAAACTATTCCGGCTGAGCTCAAAATGCCTCTAGACTCTAGCAAAGGATCACAGACATCAGCATCTGCTAATGCGAACAGGAATGGTAAATGGGGATTCACTAGCTCAACATCAGGTCCAGATTCGGATAATGGATGTCTCACTGCCTATACCGCGAACTTGACCAATCAATGGAGGAACTTGACGGACGGGTCGGGTACCCCTATTGGCAACGACACACTCGGTGGTCCCGATCCCAAAAACAATCCTTTGTTTCCTTTGGAGTATTGGCCCGCGGGTTCTCCTCCAAACATAGGTGGCAAAGAGATGTACAACATACCGAATGGTTGTGTCCCGGTGCCTGCAGAGGGGTCGTCTGACGGGACTCTGATAGACTATTCCAAATATCCAGGACTCGCTAACCGAACATTATATTCAGCTGACTTCCATGATTTTAATATGAAAGAACCCATTAAAGGTATGGATAAACCATGTCCATGCGAAGGATCTGACTGTGGCCCTAATCAAGATTGCGCCGCAGAGGGCGGCGGGGCGATGCGGCGCAAATTCTGCTCAGCATATGTAGGTGCATTGGTCTCAAATGGATATCAAAAAGGAAAAGGTGGAAGCGCCCAATGGATATGGGATAACGTCTTCCAATGGTCTAACATGTCTGATAATCCTGCGGCGACATCCACAGGTGATGTGTCAGGTGGCAGCTTCACGCCTGCAGCGATATACAGGAGAAAGGGGAATTATCCTATGTTTTCGATCGAAACTCAGAACGATCCACCATCGTCTGGTAGTATATTCCAGGAAGGCGTCCCGTGTTGGGCTTTCCCGGGCCTGGCGGGGAAATGGAGGATAAATGCTGATTCTGCAAAAGAATGCCTACTATGTGGTCCGAATGGTGTGTCTGGGGATCCTACTGTACCTGTGACGGGAGGGGGGAAATGTAATGAAACTGCCGTTAATCCTGACACCCCTGCGATTGACGGGGGCGAACTTCCTGGTGGATGGCGTGCAGGGGGACCCGTGCCTGATCCGAAAAACCCTCCAACGCAAGAACCAACAGCACGCTGGGCAACTCCTATTTTCAAGCAACAAACCGGAAAAGACGGTTCTGGTGGTAGTGGCGACAAGTTTGGTGCGTGGGGTCTCACGGCCTTCTGTGAATTTCTTGACATCGTTGCTGAAGAGATGAAACCGGCTGAAATTGGTGACGCATCCTCCAGTCAGATAGCAATATATGATACCGCATATGTACCTGGTATGTGGCTAAACGATATCCTAGCCGGGCACAGTGGTACTGGTAGCTTCAATCCTTTCAATCTGCCAATAATTCCTAACCTAGCTGATGTTCAAAAACAGGATTAATACTACATACCCATCATATTGTTCATCTTCTCGAGGCGCTCGATCGTCTTGTCCAGATTACTCTTTGTTGCACCATTGAACAGGTAATCCGTATTGGGTGATACCTCATTCTTCTTTACATCTTTATAGACAACGTTGATCTTCTTCATCACGCTATCTATATACTTCTTGTTTGTCACGATTTCGACTCCGAAATCTACTGGCTCTGTGAGCAAAGCTATCGCAAAGTAAATCACGAAACGTCGTCGCTTCTTCACTCCACTAGTGAATTTGATGCAGAATATTGTCAATAGTGACTCCATGATCTTGTAGGTTAGTGTATTAGGTTTCTTTTTTGCTTCGGCAAACAATATCTCCCATACGATCCAGATCGGGTCGAGTTGATACTTATCGAGCACCGGAGCAAATCCACGGCGCACACACTCGCACTTCTCTTTTCGCCGTTTGCAGAGAGCTTCATACTCCAGCAACCATTCCAACCAATAGCAGGCTGTTACCACGTTCTTTGATTCATCGGCGACATGATAGGCCAATTCATTAACGGCGATAAACAACTCTTTAGGATCTCCGGTCTTGAATGCATCACCGGCATAGCCAATTCTGGGCGCCTTCAGCTTGGTAGCAATCGTCGCCATGTCGAACTCCTCTGCCTTCTTGATCTTCACCGGTTCAAATGCGTGCTTCTTTCTAGAGTGACATAGGACAGCAATCACCTCAGCAAATATCTGTCTGATCTTGGGATTGTTGCGCATGCGGATTTCATTATCGATGTAACCATTGCACAAAACAGTCTTGAAGTTGTCAAAGCGCATAGCGATATATATGGGCAGCTTCGCGCTCCCTAGATGTATATATCTCGTAATGTAGAGAATGATGACTTCCCATAGATCGCTGAAGTGTCCTGCGCAGATAAGTTCCGCACTCCAGTAACACGCAGACTCGACCTTTCCGGCCTGGATGCACGAGATGAGCTCTTTCTTTACTTTTGTTTTCTGGAATTTAGAGAAGGTAATACCTTTGAAATCTGTTGGATTTCGCTTGTCATTGATCTCACTGTCACTCATATACATGATTTCCACACAAAAAATATAGCTGTAATACATATATGGCACGATCCAGATTCTCATTATCGAAACTCTTCAAGAAATCAACCATCTGGGAAATTCTTTTCTATGTCACTCTGTTCGCTGTAGCCCTTGTAGTTGCGACCAATGTGGCCAACAGCTATAGGGGTGTGAAAGAAGGGTTCGAATCGACGTCGGAATTCATTGTGAAGAAAGGTCCGGAGATATACGATGATTTCTACGTAAGCATATACGACGACCTTGTATTCAGTAAAATAAAGAATGACTTCGAAATAGGAACCATCATCAACGAGACAAGTCCAAATGACGCCAGTCTTATCCTGGACATTGGTTCAGGAACGGGTCATCATGTAGGAGCTCTTAACGCGAAAGGTTTCAATGCCAGAGGCATCGATACGTCTTCCGCGATGGTAGCACAAGCTCAGAACCTGTATCCGAACGCTGATTTCCAAGTAGGAGACGCTATGAAGGCAATGACTTTCCCTCCCGGCTCTTTCACACACATCACATGTCTCTACTTCACTATATACTACGTCAAGGACAAGCGCCAGTTCTTCAAGAACTGCTACGACTGGCTCATGCCAGGAGGCTATCTGGTGCTTCATCTTGTCGATCGAGACAATTTCGATCCTATTCTACCTGCTGGAGATCCTTTGCAGATCATTTCCCCACAAAAGTATGCCGAAAACCGCATCACATCCACCGTTGTCAAGTTCGACGACTACGACTACAAAGCGAACTTCGAGATATTCCCGAATGATTCCACCGCAGCATTCGACGAAGTGTTCAAGAATACCAAGACGGGAGAGGTAAGGAAGAACAATCACAAATTCTATATGCCAACACAGAAAGATGTCCTTTCTAAAGCGAAGGACGTCGGATTCATTCTGCTGTCGCAGTCTGACATGATGAAATGTCAGTACATGTCACAGTACATCTATGTACTTCAACGCCCTAATTAGTTATCGGGACTGCTTAATAATCTCAATTAGTGGTAATATGTGGCAATTATACCTCATACTATCACTCATAGTGCTTTATCTCGTGACAAGAGCGTTCATTAAGATCAAATTTCACTTCTGGAGCATCCAGCCGGTGTTTCACATATACGACATTTATCACTGGCTTAAGCCACATCAGATAGTTGATGCCGCTCTTCCGGAGATAAACAAATACGTCAATTTGATCGATATCAAAACCAAAAAAGTAGAGGATCTAACTGAGCTCGAGACATCGCGATTCTGCAGTTTCCTTAAGTCTTTCTATCTCAGGTCGAAAGAAGCTAACTACATACCCGAACCGCACCACATAATGGAGTACCTAAAGGGTTCGAATCATCCATCTTTCGTTAGCATGTACAAAACACCAAAGATGTTATTCGATGCTGAGAGCGCTATTGTCGATGACGAGCTATCCTCCGTGATCTCCGCCCGCCCTCTGCATGTGACATTGAAGGGTCAGAAGACTTTTCCCACGTACTATGTCGATAATCTGTGTGTAAATCCAGGCATGAGAAAACAAGGAATAGCACCGAAGGCTATCCAAACATTGTACTATCACATCAGGCGAAGTAATGAAAAGATCAACACATGTTTATTCAAACGTGAAGGCGAGATGACAGCCATCGTGCCTTTGACCACATTTACATGCAAGGGATACAAACTTGGAAACATTCCAGAAGTGCCTCTACCGCATGCGTCTATGCAAGTGATCGAGATCACAAAACAGAATATGACTCTACTAGCTGACTTCATTGCCCAGCGTCGTTCGCATCTCGACTGCGCCATTGTGCCAGACGTTACGGGTATCGCCAACATAATTAAGTCTGGAAATATTGCAGTCTATGGTATCATAGAAAACGGGAAGCTAATTTCACTCTATCTCCTTCGCGATGCTGCATCTGAGTACGACGGGAAGCGAGCAATGGAAGCCGTTTCATCATTGAATGCCTGTCATCATCAGGATATCTTCGTATCAGGATTCACGATTGCGGTACATCGAGCTGCTAAAAGGTGGAAGACTAATCTGATATTAGTGGATGGGTTGGCAAGTAATGGGCTTCTCACAAAATCGATAGGCGCGGAGCCTTTTCTGACAAGTCCATCTGCGTTTTTTCTCTATAACTATGCTACCTACACAGTGCCTCCTGAGAAATGCTTCGTTTTCTACTAAACTTATCGCACGTATTTTCCAGCACGTGCAAAGGAATCTACCACGAAAATGATGAAAACACCTAGAAAAGAATACAATATTACCTCTTCGGCGACATGCCCAGTTCGCTCGTCCTGCTGCTCTTCCAAAAGGTGCAAAATATGATCGAGTTTGTGCATTAATTCGTCACGTGACGGTTGAGGCTGAGCGCTCATTTGGTTGAAATACGGAACATGCGTTCTGTAATAATCATCATTTCTTGATGACTCTAACCCATCGAATGCCTCAAGACCGACGGGAGCATCTTCTCCCGCATATGGCATCGGATCGTTCCTGGCAGCTGCCCGGCGAGCATCCACACGACCAGCCCCGACCGATTCAGGTGGAGGTGGAGGATTATAATCGGCCATCTCATCTGATGCACCAGTCGATTCATGTATTTGACTGATCATCGCAGCGACGTGCTCTTTATTCCGATCCGTGTCACGCCTCTTTAGGGTTTTGTTGCGAGTTGATCTTTTATTTTCTATCGGGGCGGGAGCTTGCTTATTGTTATCATCATTTCCATATGGTGCTGCGCAATATGCTAAAGAACTCATTGTCTATATGAAATCGAGATATTATTATTTTCCATCGCTCCTCATAAAATATCTGGCTATGTATATAGCAATGAAGCAAATGACTGATATGATTGTTCTAGTCGTGGTGACGTTTCTACTATACACCAGGCCTATGGTTCTGGTTAACTTCAGCAACACTGGGGTCGGAAAGCTGGTGCTGCTTCTCCTGATCATCGGGACGGCGCTCCACAGCACGGTCTCTGGACTTCTAATGGCCACTCTGCTGGTGTTGTTCTTGGAATACAACTATGAGGGCATGGAGGGCATGGAAAACATGGAGGATGCCAAGTCAGATGATGGCAATGCAACTGAGGAAGACAAAAATAAGACATACTCGAAATTCAATAATAAGAAGGATCTCCTTCTGAAGCATTGCAAAGCCAAGGAAGGTTCTGATGTACAAGAGTTCTGGGGGAAACCGGATACGGAAGACGCCTCTAAGCGCGAAAGAGCATTGACTCCTGCAGAGATTAAGGCCAATACACATCTTGGTATCGCTTTCGACCAGGGCGAATGCAACCCATGCGATCCGACGTGCTCATTTAGTTTGTCTGATGGAAATGAGAGAATCCATAAAGAACAAGAGATGCGTCCTAAGGACTCGAATCAAACAGAGGTATCACGCCCTAGCAGTTAAAATCCTATGTTAGTATATATGTCGTCTTACATTCTAACATTGATCATACTATTTGGCCTGATAGCGATAGGGTTCAGCGAAAGTAAAGTTAAAGAACCTTTTTTAAATGTGCATGAGTTTGAGGTTGTCAAGCAGGGCAAGTCGCGCTTGCGACGTCACCATCGCGAATGGAGAACATGGGGTGAGGATCAATATTCGGATACAACCGATGGATGGCGACGGTGGCTGAGGCAATCAGGATGGACGTAGCATTAATTTCTCTCTAGTATTTAATGCTAACGAAGATACGACAAGCGTTTCAGCCACTGAATCAAAGCAAGTTTTTGATGGGAGTAACAATGCTTCTACTTAACGTTGGTTCGAAGTATGTGGAGATGGGTTTTAGCAAAACACAGGAAGAAGCACTCAGGAACAGTCTAGGTCGTGAGCTCTTGATCTTCGCGATTGTTTTTATGGGGACGCATGATATCGTTATTTCTGTATTGATGACTTCTGCGTTCATTATCCTCTCGGACTATCTTTTCAATGAGAACAGCCGTTTCTGCATCATACCCGATAAGCTGAGAAGAATAGCTAAGGAGGTCGATAGCAATAACGACAACGAGATCTCGGCAGCAGAGGAGAAGAAGGCACTCGATGTGCTTCGCAAAGCCAATGCCCAGAAGGTCGAGAAACAACAGGAGGCATTCACACGATTCATGCGGAGAAACAATTAACGAGCTGGAATACCTGCATAATCTTTTATCATGGTAATATAAGATTATGGTCGATAAGCTAGAAATAAAACTAAACATAAGCGGGGACTACAAAACGACTACACCGATGTTGTTCGCACCCGGTATGTCTGATCCTGCTCTAAACAAATACAGGGTAATATACTTCAATCCGACGATTCGCATGACTAATTCATTACTGAGAAAAGCGGGATTGACAAGCGACCCAAGATTAGCTTTCAGTGACACGTCTGAGTACCTCAAGCTCATGAAATACGCAGCTGGTAACAAGAGGGTGGAAAAACTTAGTCTCGCACAGGCCAAAAAAGATGGCATCGTTGATGCAAACATAGAGTACATCAAGAACCTATACTTTAAAAGGCGCGATTCGTTCTACATTCAGGGAAGGGCATACGTAATAAGCACGAGCAGTTATGAAAAGGGTAGCTTTAGTGGATACAATAGGCTCTACAAAGTAACGTTTGACATCAGTATTATTGACGGCAAGAAGAAGCCAGGGACAATAGACTTTGCAAGGGCTGACTGCAAGACTAGAGGCAAACTTCTAAGAGAGCAGTTCTTAACATTAACGGGTGTTGATGCGGCTCTTCTTGTTGGCGAGCACGAGGAAGATTCAACTAGTAATCCACAGGCGCCCGTCATGTATTCAAGCGGACCAACTGGTTACACCACCGGACCAGGCCCTAAACAGCAGACGATGCCGATGGTAAGAGGGTTTCCGATGCCACCTGGTCAGAATCCATTTGCACCCCAATCGCATATCCCCCAAGCATATCCAATGCAGCCTAGTGCATCTGGACAGCAACCAACTACGTTCGGACAACAGCCGACTACGTTTGCACAGCAGCCGACTACGTTCGGACAACCATATAGTGCATTCGGGCAGCCCGTTGCTCAGAATCGGGCAGCATCCGCACCACCAAAATTCTCTTTGGGCGGCTCGCGACGTCGGAAGGGTGGTTTAGCTGAAAATCCAGACCAAGTTGATCAATATTGGCTTGTCACAAATAATCGAGCCAGTGTAGATCGGTTCATTACGGACGAACAACGTCCAATTGACATGCGTGACTTTGCAATGACACGTGTCATGCGAAGCGATGAGTTTGATGGTGGTTTCTGGTTCGTTCAATGGAGTCACACACGCGATGCCTCGCAATATGGCCACTATCATCTATCTTTTATTGATGAAGAAGTTATGGAGTACGAAGAGTTCCCGCCAGAAACAGATATCATAAATGTTAATGACGTAGCCGGTGTAAAAAAAAGAACCAAGAAGCACAAAAAGAAACGCAAACAAACAAGAAAGCCAAAAAAGAAAGGAAAGGGTCGCACTAGACGGAGAAAGTTACGCCGTTCCTAGTACGTCCCGCGTAAAACCCTGGACGAGCTCTTCTGGAATGCAGTCGAAATCTATGACAAGCCTATTTCTCTCATATATTTCCTTAGCACCTGGTACAGAATCCAATTTCTTCTGAAAGAGCTCAGGATTGTCGTAATACTTCGCAGCAGTCTTCAGACCACATCTTGGGAACACAGAGGGAATATTGTCGCTTTTGTCGCCTGCCACAATCTTACAGAACAAGTCTTTTTCTGCGTCTTCGAATGAGTTCTTGCTATCTGTCAGTTTTTTGAATTTGAGGTCAATCGGCGTGACAGAGTCACTTGCCAGCTGCAAATAGTCCATATCACTGGTAATAATATACACATGTGAGTCTGGATACTTCTTGAGTATGTGTTTGGTCGTTATCGCCAGACAATCATCCGCTTCCAGAGTAGGATACGATACGACTTTTCCAATACCAGCCTTCTCGAATAGATCCTCTTCGTATGCACACTTGAACATAGGCCCAACATTGTCTTCGTCTGGTCGCCCTTCCTTATATGCTGCAATATTTGCGTGTCGCCAGATCGTCTTCTGCGGACAGTCTTTCCCAACAATCTTTACTGACCCAGAAATCCCCAACTTCTTATCGAGCTCTTCGATCTTGGAGACGAACGTTGTTCGGAACTTCTCCATGAAACGCTCGGCTTCAGAGGGTTCTGTTGGCTCTTCAGGTTTGCGCGCTAACCCCCACCACACTTTCAGTGCATAGTACCTGAAGAAGACGTAGTAGCTTCCGTCAATTAGTACAAAGTTCATGTCTATATGGTAGTAATAGAGATGAAACTTTAAACGGATCAATTTTCACAGTATTTAACATGTCACCAGGTCCAGGCTGAACATTTCTCTCACCGCCTTCTGAATATTTGTCAAGTAAGTGGTCTCAACACCAAGACGGGCACATACACTATCAGAAATTGCCAAGGCCAACTCGACGCGACAAAAACTCTTTGCTAATGTCAGCCCGTGTCTCCTAAGACGTCGATTGATTTGGTAGATCTCTTCTGGACCCATATTTTCTTTTTGCGTAAATGCTACTTTGGTAATCACGGCTAAGTCGCGTCGAAGTGAATCGCGATCGTCGTCACCAAGGGCATCCACCGCTGTCTTCGGTTCGGCGATTGCATCAATCATTACATCAGCAACATCCAGATAGTCAGACGTCGTACTAACAGAGGTAAAGAACTGGTAAAACAAGTTCTGTTCTCTCTTAGTCAGCTCGCCCATCACCCCATAGTCAATGATCCCTAGCTGGAGCGCACCCTTTTCATCTTTCATAAAAAAAATGTTCCCAGCATGTAAGTCACCGTGAAAGTACCGGTCAAACAAGAGGCACTTCGCACTGTACTTAGCCAGAAGCATGCTATATGCATCGCTGTCTTTCTTGTCTATCGCTTCCATTCGCTCTCCATCGAGCCATTGCATCACAATAACAGAGTTGTTTGCGTTAGTGTATTCCTGATAAACCTTTGGTACAACTACGTAGTCCATCTTGTCCCAATGGTGATGCATGCGCTCTATATTACTGACTTCATTATTGAAATCCGTCTGTTGCAACATGTCCTCACGGTTCTCGCATATGAGGTCGCGCAGATTCAAATCTCTCAAATATGGGAACCAGGAGGTACAACGAACGAGAAATTCAATGCGGTCTAAAGCTTCCTTAATGCGTTGGGCGGCACCTTTCCTAACTACCTTTATCACTACTCGCTCTCCGTTCAGGTTACCTTCATAAACGACTGCCACCATTCCGGCTCTCATAGGGACAAGCATCCCTTGTGTCTTGCTAATCTCGAACTTCCAGTTGTTCGTGGCTGAAACTTCTTCTATACACTCTTCGAATGTAGTATCGATCTCATCTGGATGGAAAGGAACATGGTCAGTGAATTGGGAGAGATATTCAATCTGATCGGGGTTCAGGACATGCGCATTAGTAGATAGCGACTGAAGTGCCTTGATATAGAACATGTTGATTCCCCCCAGCTCCTCGGCAAAAGCTTTCGTACAATTAAGAGCGTTGCGGATACCCGTGTAATAAAGGAATACCTGACAGCCTAAGATCCATGACGTTTGTATGAGAAAAACGAAGTCAGCAATCATTGCTTGTATAATAGCCATGTCTATAAGTTTTTTCATCGGACGAACTACTTGATGTTTTCGATGAACTGCTTCACACGGAAGAACATCTTCTTCATAAGGAGGCCTGCGATGTTCTCCATGTACGTCGGCAAGTCGTCAGTCATCTCCATATGAAAGATGTAGCCCACATCTACAGTGCTCGATTCCCTCTCAAACACAGTTAGCTGAGCATAGTTGCTGACAATCGGTTCGCATTTCGCAATCCCCCCAGGGTATTGCATAGATTTGCTGGTCATGATGATCTTGTCAGCACTCTCTTCAATGAGCGTTCGAAAGAACATATATTTTTGAGCAATACCTAATTCCGTGCCAAAAGGTTTGAAAACGAATAAAACGTCAATTGATTTGCCAGGTACTTCGTTGCCGATCTCGGCACGTTCGACCACATCCTTGTTCAGAGTGGCGATCAGGTCGTACAGCTTGAAGTTGATAACGTTCTTGATTTTCAATCCTTTATTCTGAGAACTGAAGCGAAGATAAAAGATATCGGCTCCCTTCTTTTTCTCCAATAGCATATCGTGTTTCCTACATACAACAATATCTCTTACCTCTTCCGAGGTTGTTTCATTTGACATTATAACATATAAGTCTAAAGTATTCAAGTACTTTTCAACGATCGAACAATATTTTGTATTCTTCTCAGCATATTAGAAATTGGACATCAATAATTGTCCATTTCTAAAAACCAGGTTAAAAAAGTTGTTCAAAACGTAAAATTACCTACACGCTGTAGATAAAATGCAAATTTCAGATTTTTATCCATGGAGGGATGTTATGTAGGGCTGTGAAAAAGGCACTAATTTATCTTTGTGCAAACAAATTTAGAGTACTTTTTATGTACCATATATATGATACATAATGATACAAAAAACTACTCTAAAACTACTCGTGATTTTCACTGTGGATTATGTGACTATGCATGCAGTAATATGAGTAATTTCAACAAACATTTGCAGACGAAGAAGCACAAAAAGGCCGAAATGGTACAGAATGGTACAGAGAAAGTACTAAAAACTACTCAGGAGCAAAAAGGTTGGACTTGCGAGTGTGGGCGTTCTTATCGGTATCACAGTGGCTACTATCGACACAAGAAGACTTGTACTTATACCCCGCCACAGCCAGAAGAGAGCAAAGGGGGTAGTGCTGAGCTGAAGAACATGTTTATCAATGTAGTTGAGGAGAACAAAGAGTTAAGGCGTCTTTTGATGAAACAACAAGAGCAAATTGGAGAGATTATTCCGAGAATAGGCAACACCACCCACACGACAAACAACACTTTTAATTTGCAGATGTTCCTGCACGAGAGCTGTAAAGACGCTCTCAATATATCGGACTTCATTGAGTCACTCAATATCCAGATACAAGACCTTGAACATACGAAGAAGCATGGCCTTTGCGAAGGAGTTGCGAATATATTCGTCAATGGTCTTAAGCAGCTTGGAACATACAAGCGCCCGATACACTGCACAGACATGAAACGCGAGACGTTATACATAAAGGATAATGATCAATGGGGAAAGGAGGAAACATCCAGAGAACGTCTTAAGAAGTCATTATACGATCTTGCGGACAAACAGCGCAAAGCGATTACAGAGTGGGAAGAATGCCACCCGGACTGGGAAAGCTCGGAGCAAGGGAAACAGGAATGGATTTTGTTGGTTAAAAATGTTATGGGTACCCTAGAGGAGAACGCGTTTAGTGAAAACAAGATTATCAAAAACATTGCGAGAGAGGTCAAGATATAAATATTACATGTGCGACATGGTAATATTTATTAGTCATCTGCATGGAGTTTGGTGTTAATATTTTCGATCTTTGGGAGACTCTGTGACACAATACCCATTAGGGTTTGTCCGGCCTCAACGATTTTGTCATAACCAGACTGTGTCTCAGTAATGGTGCCGTTAAGCTCTTCAAGATCCCTAGATGCTTTTTTGATGGTGCTGTCGATCCTGTCGATTTGGGACTGTAAATCGGCCGCTTTCTGCGCGAGACGGTCACGCTCCTCTGTATCACCTTTGATTTTGCCTTCAAGTCCCTGTTTCGTACCATTGAGCTTATCAAGGACATTCTTCAACATTTGTGCAACTTCCATATACAAGAAGTCGAGTGAATAACCATCAAGTTTGAACGATTCATGAATTATCTGGACCCATATCAAGATGCAGGCCATCGAATGTGCTAAAGAAATTCATATACCTATTCGCCAAGATCCATGCGTTATATGCTTCGATGAAATAGATGAGAAGGGGAACAAATGCCGTAGATCAGAGTCATTGCTTGTGGCAAGATGCAATTGCGACTACGCAGTTCATAAGGAATGCATGAACGAATGGCTTGCGAATCGCCCTTCTGTGTCCGTGCGATGTCTAATATGCTCAAGTCAGGCAGAGCCTATTCTAAGCTGTGGCGAGAAAACCGTCGAATGTCTAAGGAGAGTGAGATCAGACGAAGCGTCCAAGAAGCTCTTGGTGGTGGTAGGATGGATTTTGATATTCATATTCATATGGTTCGTACTAGGTGGTCTCGAGACACCTGAATAATTTCTTGCGCATGTATATATGTTCAAGTGTGAAAAAGGGACATTCGAGGGACTCTCTGAGCAGGGCACGGTTGATGGTCTTAGAGAGTGGTGTCTCACGCATTTCGCAAATGATTTGCGAGAAAGACCATCTTTGCATAGATATGTAAGTACTCTGCCGCCGCAAGTCGTTTCTGAAATTGATAAGCTACGACGCTCCAATGCTATTGAAAAAAGAATCTGTGCGCAGTTCGGAGGCAAGTGCAATATCATACCCCTGGAAGAGACAGATGAGCTCTATATATCGCATGTAAATAAGGATAAAGGTGGTGATCAGGGTCTATTCGACAAACACTACGACGGCACACTGCGTTTTCTTAAGGGAAGCACGGTAGTACGCGCACTGATATATCTATCTTCATCTGGAAAATTGAAAGTTGTCTTTAGTGACTGCGGCTCTACACATAGTTTCAAGACATACGAGTTCGGACTATTGGACTTCCACAGAGAGTATCACTGGGTGGAAGGGGAATATGATCCTAGTGATATTCCGCGCGTTTTACTCAAGTGCAACTACTTGATATGCGAAGGGTGCAACAAACCGTACATAGATGTAGTACGTGCGATAAATGTCTGGATCTTCTTCATCGTCAAGTACAGTATGGAATATTCTAAGAGTCCTAAAACTCCTTTGCAGCAAGTGATCGGATTCTTCTGCAACTACTTTCGGGAAGTCAATAACATTAGTCCGATATTAAGCATGCTTGTTGCGCTGATATTGGTGATACTTCTTTTGTGTGCGTTTGTAACGACTGGACGATTTATGTTTGGTGCGTTGCTGACGCGACCATCAAAACGACGTCGGTCCAGGAAACAGAATCGCCGGAAATAAAATCGCAGGTGTAATATATAATGAGAAGAACCCGAAACCGGTCGAAAGGCAGAGGCAATAGTGGGAAATCCAAAAGAAGCCCGTCATCCTCTCCTGATGTTTTTTCTGAGGATAGTCAGGGATGGCATAAGCACGCAGATCCAGATTATATGTGCTACGGATGCGAATCAGGAGTTGATGCGATGGATGCCCACTGCAGAGCATGCAACGAGCATCGAGGATTTGTTAAGAAGGTGATGGAAGGCACACCTCCATCGGATAACAAATCTAAGGGTGCGAAGGCTCGTCGCACGCGTAGGCGAAGAGCTAATAAGCGCCGCACCAAGAAACACAGAGGTTATAAAAAGCGCAAGTCCCCTCGCAGACGGCGTACCAACAAAGGTAAGAAAAGACGTGGAGGACGTCCTGTACTGCATCCGTGTGGTGATCCAGATTCAGCGGGTTGTTTCGCGCAGGCAGACAGCAGGGAGGTGGTTAGGAAAAGTCGGAAGACCAAGGGCCGCAAGGGTAGATCTCCCAACTTTACTATTAAATCACCAAACCTTATTGGTCACCGCGGCGTAATAGCGTGAGGAATAGAAGATAAGAAAATCCCCTAAACTGGAGGGAACTAACTTACATGTGATATTGTTACCTTTGCTTCCGCAGAGCTATTTTTCTTTTAAGGAGGCGAAGATCCTCCATGTTGATAACGGGCTTCAATTTAGTCTCGATATCAGCTACACAGGTTTGGCATACAATGAATTCGCTGTTGTGATGGTGTGGGAATATCATACAGCAATGTGGGTCGCTGTTACATACAGATTCACCACACCTGTCGCACTGAGCATGTATCTCACGTTCAGAGCAAAGCTCACAACGATTTTCGCACTTCAACGTTAGACGATATACTGACATTTCATTAATACTAACACTCCATAGTAAAAACCTTAATCAATTTTGCTAGGACGTACTATATAACTACCAGAGTGGGCTGGCTTTGGAGAGTGACCAATCCAGGAGTATCCGTTGGAATTACGTTCTTTATTCGCGTAACATCGAACTCCAGGTCCTTAACTGACTTGCATTGATTACTTCTTGATTTAATCACGCAACACGCCCGCTTGACAACCGTACGTGGTATTCGTTTTCCACTGGGGTTCCGGATGATGGCATGAGCGCTCGGGAAGAAGCGTATGTGTGCCCATCCATCTTCTGGTGAGGCAGATCGAACGAGCTCATCGTTTTCGTTTCTATTTTCACCTATACAGATGACATATCCACTGTGAATGATTTCTAACATGTTGTATTATCATCATAAAAATCATTCTAACTTATTTTCTTAAAGTTCAAGGCTCACAACATTCTTGTCGCTCTTCTGGCGTCTCTTTGACCTCGGCGGGGCCTTAGCGCTTGAGATCTCCTTGAGCTCTTGGATGCTTACGGTGCTGCTATCCTTTTGACCATTGCTAGGTGGTTGGATGTTGATGTTCTTAGTTTTGAGTCCAGAGAGGAGCTCTGAGATGTCGCTCGGTCCCCTCATCTCGGGTCGCTGACCGGCGGTGCTTCGCTGTGGCGCCTGAGGGCCAACAGTCTCGAAGTTCTGACTGATGTTGATTCCGTCGTTTCTACCTCGTGCGGCAGCCATATCTGGTCTATTCACCGGAATCTGTGCTCTTGTGCTTCTCATAGTCTGAGTTGGCATGGGAGCAGGAGGAGGTCCCGGTGCAACATTTGGTGGCGGAGCTGACCGGTCGTTCATGAAATTGTTCATGAAGCCACTGAAACCGGGGTTCGTGTCACCCATGCTATTAACAGCGGCTTGCGTGAATTGCTGCATGAGCTCTGGGTTTTGTCGCATAATATCGTCCATTCCTGGCATCGCCGACTTGAACATGGTGTTGGTCATATGGACCATAATAGCGGAACCGCCGAGCTGGAACAATAGCTTGAGCTCAGGGGCCATTTTAGCCTTGGACTTGTACTTCTCATGGAGCTCACCGAAAATCTCATCGTAATCGTCGATGTTCTCATTTACTTGCTCAGCCCATCCATCAAGCTTAACATCGAAAGGATCAAAACGGTTGTTGAGGAACTCCAGGCCAGTAACTGCTGCCATAAGCATGCGTCCTTGAAACTTGCAACTAGCACCCTTCTCTTTTTCGGAGACGATCATATCGTACTCGCCTTGCATCTCCATAAGAGATGACTCCATGGTGTATTTCTTTGACAGCTTAACACCCTTCTTCTCAAGCGCCTCGAGTTTGCGGAGCGCCTTGAACTTCTCCCGTACCATGTCCTCTTGGCTGAGTTTTGGTTGCGCGGGAACCTGCTTGTCAGGATCCACAGGGATGTTGTTGAACTTTCCGAAGCCGTCCCAAGTTTTGTTGCCAGCAGCAGACTTATCTTGATCTGCTGTTGCTTTCCCAATACCAATGGTTGGTCCAGGAGGCGTCGATTCTGAACCTCCGCTGCCAGACATCGAGGAGCCGGCGTCGCCCATGTTCAGCTTAATACCTCCAGCAGAGCTCAACACCTTGTTGAACATTCCGGATTTGGATGGCGCTTTCTTGCCAATGTCTTCTGATAGTCCATTAAGTTCGCTCTCGAGTGCGGTAAGATCTCCTAAATCAATGTCGGTGGTCGGTGATCTGCTACTGTCTCCTCCTCCTCCGCTTTTTCGTTTTTCGTTCATCAACAACTCAATACCGGATCCGAAGTTCACAGAAGGTTTCTCAAATCCTGACGTTGGTACAGTGGCAGGCGGCCTTCTACTCGGTCCATCGGTCTTGTTCAAGGTAATCACCGGAGTATCTCCGAGTGACGCAATATCTATTACCTCTGGCTTGATTTCTGTCATTATGTTAGAAGTAGAACTTATAATTTTAAGTGCTCCGCATACGCAATATATTATTTAACGTGCGTGTAATTGGTCTTGCATAGTTTCTGATCGGTAAGGAACCAAATCCCCTGAAGGAAGCTATCTGCTAGATCATCTTTTTTGGAATGCTTTTCCATATGTTCGATCCAGTGTGTCTGCGAATCGGCAACCAACATATTCATTGTTATAGAGATACCAAGAGCTTTTCTCTCCTTGTACGTAGTTTTCTTCGTACCAATGTATGGTTTCAATTTGTTAGACGCTGAAACAAATTCGATGTCTGATATACCGTTCATGATGAAAAACTGTGCGAGCATTCCTTGCACAGTCTTCATTCTGTTCGCAATAGGGCTAATCTGATTTTCGATTAGGACCTTATCAACAGAGAGAAACTCTGGAGCACTGAGCATATCACGCATAGCTATCCCTACGTCTATAAGCGACATCGTTCTTGCAGACGTCGTTGTTATGGATTCTAAACATTTGGTATCGATGAAGTCTGTTATTGTATTGACAATCTCTTGTTTCCTTGCGGAGTCGCTGACAGGAATATTGTGGTCCTGTGCGATCTTTTTCAGTCCGGCCAACTTGGTGCGTTTGTAGTTGGCCTTGAGTAAAGCGGCAGTTGGTATGGTAAGTCCTGTTTTCTTGGCACAGCCTTTGCAACAAAGCACGTCATCTTTTTGAAACTTAGCTGCGCGAGTGCATTTTCCCTTTTTAAGTAGCCTATTACATACTGGAGGTTCTCCGCAGAGATTAATGACGTCCCATCCAACGATCTTGTACTCCCCGTCAGTGTTGTCGATGATACAGTACGCCAAATTCTTAATCCCCACGTCTATGCTGATGATCTTCATTATAGACTCACTATGTATTATTTTTATGCTTTAATAATACTTAATTGTAGTTCGGGTACCGTGCCTGCAACAGCTGTTCCTGTGTTAGCACTGGCGTATTCAGTCTGCACTGCAGCTGGTACTTGGACAAATAGAGGTTCTTAAGGTCGCTGTTCTGGTAGCCGTGCGGCTGCGTCTTTTCAACACAGTTCTTGTATAGGTATGGTGTGTTGTTGTTTCTTTCTGCCCCGTCACCATACATGGCAGGACAACTGCAGCATTGGTTGCACGCTTCAACCTGATTTGCCTTGATGATTGCGTCCGCGTTATCAACCATGTACTGGCGATACTGCCAGTTCGTCTTAATTCCCGCCTCATTGCGAATCTTCTCATTGATTGCCGCGCCAGGCATCCATGAGGCATAATTACGTCCATCCGCCATGATAGGAGGGAAGTCAAAGTGAATATTATTCGATCCTGCGTAGCAAGTTCCCCAGCTCATTTAATATAGATCAATATTAAAAAAGCTACTTAGTTGGCCGCTGAACTAGCCTGCGATTCGTGGCTCACAAGTGCTGCTTTCAATTCAGCCACCTTCAGCTTCTTGGCGGATTCTGTGTCGTGAATACCTCGTTCTACCACCATGTCAATTAGAGCGTTCTTCTTGAATTTGCTGAATTTCTTCCCGGTGGCGGACGAAGAGCTGACACTGGCAGCTTTCTCCTCAGCCTTCGGCACACAGCAAGCATCGACTACCTCCAGTGACGGTAGCTCATCGACCTCACCGAGATTTACAGACGATGAGTCATCATCCTTAGTGAGAATGATCTGCTCTGCTTCTAGTGTTGGCGAACTCTGTACTTCCATGCTGCTATTATCGTCATCGCTGTCATCGTCGTCTTCTTCGCTGTCATCATCATCTTCGTCATCGCTGTCATCATCGTCGTTAAGACTTTCGATGTCTATTTCCTCAGCGACAATAACTGACTTGATCTGTGAGTTCTCTGCGACCTCCACTACCTCAGTGAGGTCCTGTAGATCAACATCTACGACCTTGACGCCACCCACATCATTATTGGCGTCTGCGACGAATGGGGCTTCACTGTCATCGTCCGATTGCGAAGCGGAATCAGAGCTGTCATCGTCGTCATCATCGCTCTCCTCTTCTGAGTCATCGGACACTTCGATTTTGTCGGCTGGTGGGCCAGCGTTGTATCGCTCAGCGGCCGCAACTGCCTCGGGAGTCGCATCTGAGCTTACGGGTCCAGATGGCACATGACCCTGCTGTTGTAACTGAGCGCCGCCACTCAGGCTCTCCTTAACCTCTGCTAGCCACGTACCCACAACCTGGCCCTGTCTCTGTACTACTTTCTCAATAGCTGCAAAACGATTGTTGCAGTAGTATATGACGAGTCCCGCTGCGAGCAGGGTAATTGATATGGCGATGATAAATCCACTACCTTCGAGTCCAAACATGTTCATTATTAAATGATTGACATAAATTTTAAATGCTAATTGAACGTATTAAATATTGAGATCATCAATGATCTCTCGAGTCCCGCTTATAATCTCATCTGGATATTCTAAATCATTGAGAACCTTAACACCGCCTCTTACATTGGACATCCCTGAAGACAGTTTGTATGTGTATTTGAATCCTTCCCCTTCTGCGTCGATCGCCATATGCCTATTCGACATTTTGTTGTCTGTGTCGAGACGGCGACATAAGTCCAAAAAGTGTGTGGTAATAATGAAGCTAACGTGTGGATGTTTATTAAGATAACGAAGGAACGACGCTGCGCTTCCTATAGCTTCATACGGATTGGTTCCGGAGTAGAGTTCATCGAACACACAGAAGTGTCTGGCCTTATCTCCATGAGTCTCTACAGAATCGATGATTTCTTTGCATCGACGAGCTTCAGCTTGAAATAGGCTATCGCGCCCCGAAGTATCAGGGATATTGATGTAACAGTGAATATGATCGAATATCGATAGTAAGGCCTTCTTATAGCAGCCATACCCCACCTGCTGAGAGAGAATGACATTCAATAAGGTTGTTTTCAACAGCGTCGTTTTCCCGGCAGCGTTAGGTCCAGTGATAAGGATATGCTTATCGAGATCATACGTGTTTCTCACAGGTTCATTCTCTGTGATAGGAAAGAAAGCTTCAGTGAATTTGGTCTTGGTCTTGGAGAATTTGCACTTATTGAGTCTGCCATCCTTCACACCTGCGCGAAGGCGGTACATGTTGTCGATGAAGCCACAGAAGTCGAATGAGTAATTTAGTGCATTCTCGTACTCTTCTCTATGGTAAAGCTGATAGAAGCATTTCATGACATGACCGACCTCCTTGAATTTCTTCAGTGATACTACGTTCGGAGATACTTGTTGTAGATCGGAGTGGAACCTCTTGAGAGCAGCTCGATGGATCTTCATGTTGTCGATGAATGGTTGGTAAGATTTGCGTTTGCTGCATGTGTTTTCGAATGCATCCATGCATGATATAGTTTCACCTATGTGGTCGCGCATAGAAAATAACTCCTCATGGATCACCTTCATGTTGGTGCAGAAGTTGATACATGATCTGATATTGCTGTATATCTGGAGGACGTAGAAGACGGTTGATATCAATATATACATGCGTTTGTCCCATGTTGCTGCCGAGACGGTGAAGAGTTGTCCGATCTGGTGCTTCTGAAACACCATCTTGAGAACTTCGATGTATTTGGAGATGGTGATAGAATGACCAGAGAATTTGATAATAAAGAATGGCAGGATTAGAAAGAAGATGGGAAGACACAATGATAATACAGGTGACGCCATATTGTAGATGCTGAGCCACTGGAGGACAGTCGAGTTTTCGTTGAACCGCTGCAACCATGACCACTCAATGTATTGGTATTTGGCATGGAATCCACCGTCATCTTCGTGTGGATCATCATCCGCATTGATTTTTTCCATGACTTTTACAGCTTCAGTCGAATCTTTCGCGTATGGTTTGATCTCTGATGAAAGGATCTTCTGTGTGTCCTTCAAATACTTACGATCAGTAGTATAGTCAATACCCCACAACGGTAATGTGCGCTTACCTAGTGGGGTTGAGTCTGGCATGATAGCCGAATATAGTGCGTCGTCCGATACAAGCTCCATGTCTTCGCGAACATGTTGCTCTAGTTTCTTACATTCGCGATTATAAGTGATCGGTAGTTGAAACGATGTCATTATTAGTCAAACAGAATAATAATGGCAGTTACTGAACGTATTAGAAATTAGAAAGAGCCACCAGCTACCACAGAGCCGGGCAACTCGGAAATTTGAGTATGATAGTGTTCCTCAATCTCCTTGATCTTGCGAGCATCGCGCTTCGTCACGAAGTTAATACCCATTCCCTTACGCCCCCATCGACCACTGCGACCGATGCGGTGAAGGTATGTATGGACGCACCTTGGCACATCAAAGTTGATGACGGTGCCCACCTGCTGAACGTCGATGCCTCGAGCAGTCACATTTGATGAGATGAGAACGCGAGTGGTTCCTTGGCGGAACTCGTTGTAAGCAAGCTCACGCTCATCCTTCTCCATGTTGCTGTGAATGCGAGAAACTGGGAAATCATCCTGCACCATCGCCTCGTAGAGATCCTGTACCCGGCGCACGCTGTTGCAGTAGATAATGCACTGACTCATGGTGCAGCAAGCATAAAGATCCTTGAGCGTATCGTACTTCTGGTCATCGTCGTTGAGATCCACTCGATACTGCTGGATACCCTCAAGGGTCAGCTGCTCTGCCTTTACCAGAACCTTAATCGGATTCCGCATGAACTTAGTGGTCAGCGAACTCAAGCAGTCAGGCATCGTCGCACTAAAGAGGGCCACCTGCACATCCTTAGGAAGATATTGGAAAATATTATAAACCTGTTCTTTGAATCCCTGTGAAAGCATCTCGTCGGCTTCATCGAGAATGATGATTTTGAGGGTAGCAGGGTTCAGCTTCTTCCTCCGAAGCATATCATGGACACGGCCAGGGCAGCCGATGACTACATGAGGTGTATTGTCGGCCAGGAGACTCATATCCGTCTCGGTCGATGTTCCGCCAATAAGTAGCTGCGTTACTAGCTTAGGGAACATTCCACCAATCGAGTCCAGAACATTCTTGGTCTGAATAGAAAGCTCGCGTGTTGGTGAAAGAATCATAGCCTGCGTAACAGGCTTTTCTGTGTCGATGATTTGAAGTGTGCCTACGGTAAAGCAACCAGTTTTGCCAGTTCCAGACTGGGCTTGGGCGATCACATCGCGGCCGGCGAACATCGGAATAATAGCCTTTTTCTGAATAGGCGAAGGATGTTCGAACCCATAGGCGTAAATGCCTCTGAGCAGCTTCTGTTTCGCGTCCGGAAGATCATCCCAGTTCTCTATTTCTTGGAGTTGTGTTGGGGTTTCGTTGTGTGTTGGGGTTTCGTCTGTCATGTTAATTGTACTTGTCGGTATTCGTTTAAGTGTGTTATGGACTTGTTATTATATTCACCAGAAAATTGATATAAATGTGTTTGAATATATAATGACAACCATGGCAACAGTAGTGACACGTTACAACGCGGATGACTTTAATCAGATTATGTTCGACGGGTTCAGTTACGAGCTGACCCCAGACACGATCGCACTAATCCAAAATTTGGCAGATCAGGTGGGGGCACCTGAATATATCCGCACACCACAATTTCCTAAGCGCGACCGCGATCGGGGCAGTTATGGAGGCGATAGTCGTGGCGGACGCGGTGGCGGCGGGCGGAGGCGAAATCGTAATCAAGAGATCAGTGATGATGATTGGGAGCAGATCAGGACATTTCAAGCCACTGAGATTGCGAAAAAGGAAGGGATCGACGCTTCAATTGATCTTATTCGAAAGCACCTCAACAAGATGTCGGACAAGACGTACGACAGTCTGAGTGCGAAGATCTTCGAGGAGCTGTGCAACGTAGCATCTGACGAGAACCCCAGCGAGGAGGTCCTAGCTGAATGCAAGAAGGTGGGCGATGCCGTGTTTGGGATTGCTAGCAGCAACCGGTTCTACTCGGAGATGTATGCCAGACTATACAAGGAACTTATGGCGCGATTCCCTTTCATGGAGGGAATCTTCAACAACAACTTCGACAGTTTCGGCGCGGTGTTCAAGACGATCGAGTATTGCAGTCCTGAGGAGAATTATGACAAGTTCTGTGAGATCAACAAGATGAATGAGCAGCGAAGGGCGTTGAGTGCCTTCTATGTGAATTTGATGAACATGGAGGTTATTTCAACCGAGGCGATTGCGGAGATTACACGTGAGGTCCAGACGCAATTTACGACATTGTCCCAGCAGGAGGACAAGAATTCGATTGTGGATGAGCTTTCGGAGGTGATTTACATCTTGGTGGCGAATGGTGCAGGCAAGTTGGAGGAGGAGGATTGTTGGGATGAAATTATATCTCATGTTGAGAATGTATCGAAGATGAAGGTGAGTGGCGCACCGAGCATCACCAACAAGGCGATCTTCAAGCATATGGATCTTATGGATGCTCTCGAGTAAAGATGTAAGAGTTAAATCAACAATATAAAAGGTGGTCGATATATTCTTTTAATGGAGAATGTATCGTACGATATTAAAGAAAAGAAAGCGGCTGCAAGCTCAGTAGATATCGAGTCATTGATGGCCGAGTTCGAATCAAAAACTGCATCACCAGCGCCTCTGAATATTCAAGACAAAGCTATAGCACTAGAGTTAGAATACAGTACAAACCACACAGTGAAACAACTGTCGCAGATGCTGGATTACTATGAGATCAGCAAACGAAAACTTAGGAAAGACGAGATGGTGCAGATCTTAGTAATGTTTGAGACCGATACTGGAAACGCGTCGATTGTATCTCGGCGGAAAAGACTATGGGCTAATGCACAAGAGTTGCGTGAGGATCCTTACTTCGCTAAGTTCATTGTGTTTAATGCGTAACATCACATAGTCAGACGCATATTAATGAAATCATCGTTTGGACCCGTCGTATATACCGAAAAACCTAATGTTTCATATAGATGAAGAGCTTTCAAATGTTCTTTATGTACGCTCAGGGAAATCGTTCTCAACTTAAGGATTCTGTTTATGTACTCTATTAATAGTTCTAGACTTCTCCTACCGATACCTCTATTCTGATAGCTATTATCAATATATATATGTATCTCACAATAAGATGTTACATAGTCGATCTCTCCAATTGTTATGCAACCAACCAAGGTATGGTTCTCCTGGCAGCAAATACCTAGTCTAACTGCGTTGGCTTCATTAGTGATGTTCGACACGAAATCCTTGATGGATTCGAGGGTAACTCCTCCCGTATCGAACTTAGTGAAACGTTTGTTGAAGTTCAAAGGGTTTGATTTTATAGTGTATATTCTTTGGACATCCATCTGGTTAATCGGTCGTAGATATACCATATATACGATATATGCTTATAATATATATGGTAGATTGTCTGCAATTTTACGATAAGAGCTCAACTGAGCTTTCAAAACTAGAATTTCCCGATGTATTCTTTACACCGGAGTACGGAGCTGCATGTGAGCACTCTGATAAGGCTCAATGGGAACTATGCCAGTACAAAGATCTTTTGTATGTGTATCTTAAGAGGGAATATCGTCACTCCGATCAGGTGTTCTATGACCTTATAAGCCCATATGGATATAGCGGATACCACTTTACTAATTCATCCACCATGGACGAATTCATACCGCTCTTTAGAAAGGCCGCGATAGCAAAGAACTATATTACCGAGGTAGTGAGACAGAGTCCGTATAGTGGTATCGATATTAGTCAGTATTATGACAAAATAGTAACCAGGAGTATCTTATCAGCGGAGATCACAAACTACGATGATTATTTCGATACATTGAGTTCTAAGACCCGAAACATAGTGAGAAAAGGGCGCCGTGCGCAAAATGAGTTTAGTGTGGAGGACTGCGATGACGCGCATTTACCAGCATTCGTGAGCATGTACAAGACACGCATGGAAGAGCTTGACGCAGCTTCATACTACCATTTCGATGATTCATATTTCGCTGAATTGTCGAAAGTTTGCAAGATAGCCACGGTCACAAATGGTGGTAAAATAGTGGGGCAGTCGCTCTTGATGTTCTATAATGACTTCATACACTACCATTTGAGCTGTAGTGATTACAGCAGTAACTTGACAACAAATTTCTTGCTTGACTCAGTGCTAAGGGAGTATGGGGTTGGAAGAAAACTTATTCTTGGTGGAGGGTTAAAAGATGAAGACACGTTGTACAGGTTCAAGAAGAAGATAAGTACTCGTAGTTACGATTATACCATCTTCAAGAATGTCATCAATCGAGAAGCCTACGATATGATAAATCTAGGGAGTGATGGATCGAACTATTTTCCTGCACACCGAGAAGGTCATTAAGACTACAATATTCTAGTTTTGAGTTTCAAGCATTTAAAGGTAGTGTATAATCATATACACATAGCATGTCGAGAGACTACGATTCAGAGATGAAGGATGGTATAAATAAGTACAACTATACCTTCGATGACAAAATGAACAGGTTCAAAGTTAAAAAGTTACTGGAGATCATAGACACTAGTAACGTGGAAAATGTCCTTGAAGTTGGTTGTTTCGAAGGTGGTATGACGAAGGTCCTCAATGAGTATTTCGCAGACGTCGATGTAGTAGAACCGTCTAGAACGTGCGTAGAAAAAATGAAAGCCGCTGGTTACGAGAATACCTTCATTTGTGAGATACTAGAGAACTATGAGACTGAGAAACGATATAACTTGATCATCATATCACACACATTAGAACACATTCGTGACCGCACTGCAGCTCTAAAGAAAGCGGAATCGCTACTAGCTCCAGGCGGATATCTATATGTTGTAGTCCCCAACGGGACTTCTATATCGAGATTAATCGCGCACAACCTAAAATTGCTTCCATATCCATGCTGTGTAACTGACGGAGAAAGAGAACATGGTCACTTCATTACGTATGATCTATATACATTAGAAAGAGACGCAAGGAGTACAGATCTCGAAATCGTCAGCAAAGGGGGTATTGTTTTGAAAGTGTTCGGTAACAAGCAGTACGATAGTGCTTTCCAGCACGGAATAGTAGATGATGCGTTCTTGGAGGCATGTTTTCAGCTAGGTAAGGAGAGACCATTAGACTGTGCCAGCATCTATTTCCTGGGACAGAAAAGATAAAATATCGTACCCAGCAGTTCTATTACTTGTATAGCATAACGAATTTCTTTCCGTAGAAATCCGTTAAGTTTGACGGGGTCTGACTGTGGTAGTTCAATAGTACTTTAATACCATTGTCTAATGCTTCCAGTTCCTCGGACGAGAATAGACTCAAATAATCGAATTGAGGTTTCATGTACATCTTCACTAATGTTATAGTGAGACAGTTTCGATCGTTTGTGGTGGTGTTATTCCCGGTGCAGTGTTTGAGTCCTGAGTTGAAAAGGAGAATATCACCCTTACTTAGTTCTATTTCCCTGTATTCTGATGCTCCCCTGGGATAGATTTTGGTACATCCATTCGCTAATGTGAAATCAACCAATGGGATTAGGACATTTAGCATGACATTTTCGTTTGTCTCTTCATATGTGTCGACGTGCCAGTTGTGGGTATATGCGGTCTGCCTCGGTCGGTTAATAACCGCGCCACATGAGTGCATTATGAATCCGGACTTGAAGTAGCGAATTATCTCGTCGTTCGATGCCAATATTGATAGGATTTTGTTGAATATCATCTTATCGTACGTTAGCAGATGATGGAGACAATTATCCGTTCTGTTATGTAGTCGGTTTTTCTCTTCCACCCATTCATATAGTTTCGCATCGATATCGTCCAAGTAGCCATTGTCATCAACTACACCTTTCAAAACAGTTATTCCGTCGTCACTGAGGTTCATTATGATTATAATTTGTTATTATCTATATGTGGTTTCTAAGCGAATATTAATATTGGTAAGTGTAATGGAAATAGGTTCTTTCTTCAATTTGTATCCGAACGGGAACCCTTTCGCCGTGAGGGATCACTCGGCACCTCATGATGTCTTCATGGCTTCAGGGCGTCAAGCGATAAAGCACGTTGTTGAGACACTTGATTGTAAGAAATGCTTAGTGCCGAACTATCTATGTGAATCAGTGCATGGCTGTTTCAACAATTTTGACTACTATCGTATAGGTAGTGATTTCAGTATAGACGTACAGTACTTGCACAAGATAGTTAGTGAAGAGGGGAGGGATTATGATTTGATTCTCATTACCAACTTCTTTGGAAAAGTCGATACTAATATAAGCGATGTCGTGAGTTTGTGTCGAGATCATGACATCATAATTCTTGAAGACTTCACACATAATCTATTCTCGAATGAGCTCTATGGGGACGTATGTATAGCTAGTTTTAGAAAGATTCTTCCCACGCCGTTTGGTGCAATTCTGCGATCAAACACATATAAACTGGGTGTGAAACGGATACCGAGCGCCGAGTTTGTATGTGTCAATCTGGTTAAGCTACTAGGAACCTTTTTGAAGAACAGCACCTGGCTTAAGTGGCTGTGGAGGCCAATGTTGGTTTATTCTGAGAATGCAATGGATTCAGTTGAGTACGCTGGAGATGATTTCATAAATAGGTTCTTTTACAACTATTACTATGATGTTGATATCCTACGTACTAGGAGGAATAACATCGAGCACCTAGAGAGTGGTCTAAAGAAACACAACCTGATGCAGGATACGTATTTCTGTTATACCATAGAGTGTGCAAGTGAGAAGGAGAGGGACGCACTCCGCGCTCACATGACAAAGCGTAACGTTTATTGTCCAATATACTGGCCACTCGACTTCGATAACAGAGGAGAATGTAACCACGAGCTGAACAAGAAGATACTCAGCTTTCCAATCGACCAGAGATACGACGAAATACATATGGAATACATTGTTGACTGCTACAATTCATTCATGAAAGCACCAGCTGGTCGCGCGGTGGTGGATGGCAATGATCTCATCCTTTAGGGGTCCTGATCAGTCTGAAATAATCACCTAAACTAAACCCCTCCGATATATCGTTTTTGTACAAGATGTGTCTTCTCTTGGCAGCTTGTTCACCCCACCAACTCCCGACGCACATTATTGGATATTTGGCGTATAGCTCAAGATGCCTCTTAAACATCTTGTCCCGGTATTCTTGGAATGTTCTTGAGTCGTTGAGCACATCAATGAGACAGATGTGATTATATCTGTATATACTCCCTTGGTCTATATGGATCACACAGTTCAAATCAGGCCTTGGGAAAAGTCCTGATACCACGTCTTTGTGATGTATGACTGCTCCCAAGTTCTCGATTAGCTCTGAGAATTCCATCTTATCGATGTCCCTGTTAAGATCTTCTAATTGTTGTAGATCGGCTGAGCGTAGAGATACTCCCGTAAGTTTGTCTTCGAACCAGAACGTATCAGTTCTAATGAATGCTACAGAGTTACAGTCCCTTCCAGATTTGTGCAAGGCATACAATAAGTAGTCTCTCATATAAAGCTCTACGTTTCTTGTTTCTAAAACGTAATTTCGTTTTTCATTATGCGGGACTTCGTGAAGTTTGACTCCGTGCCTTCTGCAAGTATCTAAATCGTTTAGATCATTGTTGAACGGTGTCTTTCTGTATTCATCCCAGCTTGTGGTGCAGATGGTCGTTTGATATAGCAATGAATCAAATTTTGCTGTCTCTAGATCGATGTCGTTAGTGGTAATACATATTTTATCATAGAAAACCGGGTCTAGACTACTAATTAGTCTATCCACTTCATCAATACCCAACGAAGCTTCGTTTCTAAAATCTCCGTCACATAATCCATTCTGGAAATGCGTGCCATTGTCGGTATTAATGACTACGTAGAAATCGCATTTCAATAGGTCATTGAATAGTCTCTTAATCCCCGGAAAGCAGTACTTAAGTGTTCTGATCTGTCCATAGAGTAGAACAACTAGGTTAGACATTCTTTGTATAGTGTTATGATTTAATTTGGACCGAGCTTCCCAGATATTGTGGCGGCTCGTCATCGTTATTTGGTCAAGACATCAAGAATCATATCTACATCTACACAATCTCTCATTTCGTCCAAGTTTCCCAAAAGAATTCTTTGCATGGGAAATCGCCCACAGGTAGGGCCTCTACAAAAACCCTCTTGAATCCGCAGGTGGCTAGAATGCCATCTACGTACTCCTTGTGCTCAATACATGGGAAGTCGTTCTCTAAGATGACTTTGTTCATATGCTCGAACAAGTTGGGGTTGTCTTTCAAAATGTAGTACAGCCCGCCTTCGCAGTCGCAAACTAGAGCGTTGAATTGCTTGCCGTGCTCTCTCTCCAGTTCCTCTAACGTCGCTCTCGGACATTCGGTATAGTCCGGCGTATGATTGGTAGGAACGCAGTAGCCCCCGCCTTCTCCATGTCTCTTGTTGAACTGGGCGTACAAAGGCGAGTATGACAGAGCTTTGTTCACGCAATGAAACTTCAGACCGTTGAGGTCTCGGTTCTCCTTACATCGAGCATGGAAAACTGGGTCCATCTCCAGCGTTACGAGGTTATCACTGGAACTTAGGATACTGCCTATAACTAGTGAGTTCCTTCCTATATTGCTTCCTAGCTCTAGTACTGTATCTTCACTCCCGATGAACATGGAAGCCATTATTTGTTCGACTAACTCCTCATCGAATGTGCCGTGCCTGATGCTTAAACTTTCGTGTAACTCTTGAAGGTCCATTATATAATAGCACATTCTCGGTTTTACTTGTGCGTTACGCATTGCCATCTACCATCGTTATTTGGTCAAGACATCAAGAATCATATCTACATCTACACCAGCCATGTCTATGTTACATGGCAAACACAGTATGCGGTTGAACGTTTCATTGGCCGCTTCCGACTCGTCAAGAGGATGGTAGTACTTTCTGGCGTTGATGCCTTTTGCTGCGAAGCGTTCGATCAATGATTCATCGTACTCATCGAATAGGAGACAGAAACAGGACGGAACCATGTATGTGTCGTGAAAAGACGGGAACATCTTGAAATGTCTGATGTTTCTCCTTGCCATCTCTTTCACCAAATAGTTCATTAACTCACCATGTTTCCCGACTATCTTGTTCTTGTTATTTATCAGATATTGCAGTATATAGATAGCTGCGATTTCGGACATCTTATTATTATTCCCTTCACTTACCCAGTATCTATCCGTTAGTCCAATTCCGAAATTGTTGAGACACCTAATAGCCTTCTCATATTTCTTATCAACTATTATAGCCCCTCCTTCTCCGAAACCGAATGGTTTAGTATGATGGAAGCTAATAGTTGCACCAACACCGTAATTCAGGCTGTTTTTCCCTTTGTAGAAAGTGTGAGCGGTAGCCGCGTTATCGAATATAAGATACTTATCGTGCAAAGCACAATATGTCTCATATTTATCAATATCTACTACGTTACCAAATATGTTGGTAATAATGATGCCTTGTACTGATTCATCAACTTTATCAAGGTCAAGCCCGCCATCACGATCAATATCGATGATCTTAACATCTCTGAGGTTTGACTGGGCTGAAGATGGAAATGTAAAAGCTTGTGTTGCCCATTGATTAAATTTGTGTGAAGTGTAGTTGATGCCACTAGTCAGTGCATGGATCGCTAGAGATCCATTGGCCACTGCTATGACAGCCTTAGATTCGTCGATGCCGAACTCTGTATGAATGTATTCTTCTAGTCTTTTGACGTTCTCACCTCCGTTCGTAAATTGGTTAGTTCTTAAGGGTTCAATAAGCAGGGAATCTACTAGATCAGAATCGACACCTTTTCTTGCAATCCAGTTCATATAAATTGTTGGAAGCGAAATTTTCCATGTAACAACCGAATTGTATTTATTAGACAGTAATTCAAGGTTAATACCAGACTTTTAAACTACCTTTGTTCTAGGTATAAAATCGAGACGCATTCGCGTTGTAGCTAATGGATTATATTACTTTCGTATGTCAGATGAGTTCATGTGTAGTCATTCAGTGCTTTTGTAAGAAAGATGAAACTATTGCGACTATAACATCTTTAGAGGGATGTGTTGGTGTCAGCGAATTCAATTTGCTGTTATATGTGGATAAAGCGAAAATGGGTGATCAAAGAGAAAGTAGCAATATAGAGTTGATTGGGCTACTCTCCGAGTATAAGCGAAGATCCGAGCATCTGTACAAAAGCGTGAGGATTATAGTAAGCGAAACTAATTTAGGACCATACATCGCGTGCTTCAGAGCTATAGAGTATGCTTTCACGTACAACGAGTTTGTTGTTTTCTCTGAGGATGATATTACGTTCTGCAAGGATTCACTCACATTCTATAAAAGCTATAGGGATAGAAGCATAGATTACGATGACGACTGTATTGGAGTCACTGCGAACTCGCTACGATTCTATCCTAGTCATAATATATACACTGAGAAGAGTGGGACAATCATTGTGTCTCCAGAATATCAGGATAAGGTTAATGATATGAGATCTATGGCGATCAACAATAATCTGTCGAGCGTTATAGAGAAGGTAAAATGGGCTCCTAACAAGCAAATGGGATTATTTGCGGTAGGATGGGACAGGATAAAGAAATTCAGAAGAGATGAAATTCAGGGCTCTAACGGTGAAGTTCCAGACTTTGCTACCGGTGAGTATGTTAAAGAGTCGCCTTATTATTTCATTTATTCATTTATTCCTCGCTCTAATGATATTGGGCTCTTTCACAAATTTGGCTGTTCAACTATGTATTACGACGGAGACCCCGGGTATAGCACGATCAAATACTTAACAAGTGACGACCTTGAGTGTCATGATAATTCATATCGATATATAAGCAATCCAAATGAGTTCGATACTGTCATCGGACATCGCTCGGAATGGATCGGTGGTATATCGAGATAGGTTAGCGTAATGTGACCTTCAACAGTTCGGAATTGAAATGTCTGTATCTAATCTCGCTTTTGTCTAGCGCTACTAGATATCTATGTGCCTCCATAAGAGTTTCTTTAAGTGCATGCTGGTCCTGACGTAAGATTCTCTCTACTTGTGCTATATCTGTGAAGAAAAGAGGATAGTCCTTGCCAAGATATTCTTCAGTTGCTTCCACCCTTGTTATGAACGCAGGGATACACATGTCGATACACTCAAGAACTGAGTTGTTTGCGGAAGCGTTCCATAGTGGGATGATCACGAAGTTGTTCAAGATGATGTCGTCGAATTCTTCGTTCGTGTCAGTTCGGACAATCTCTACGTCATTTGGTTTTCCAGTATATCGCATGGCTTGCCATTCGTCGGTCATCGCCCGGTAGGCTTTCTGTGGATGATGCCCAGGTAGCCACACTTTTTGCAATTTGGAGTCTATTTTATATATCGTGGTTATCTTACGGTATTGAAATCCAAGTTGGACGATAAACCGCTCCTTAGGTTTGAAGAACTCTTCTTCACGGAAACGCTTAGGTAGATGCTCTATAGGGTGCTTTAGTGAGACTACAGGTATGTCTCGAATATGTGGATATAAGAACTTCACGGCAACTGGGAGCTCATTTAAAAAGTTCTTCACCATTTTCTCACTGTACTTGGATAAAGTCACAATGGCTTTGCAGTTTTGGAGCGACAGTATAGCGTTTTTGAGAACATCGCTAGCATGTTGCCCCCGGATGAAAGGAGGGAGCGAGTCGGTGTAGTGAATAATCCCAATCCAAGGTTGGGAAATTACGCGGGGTTTAGCCCTGGATGATATTGCCCATGGCGCCCATATCTGCTCCATCGAATCAACAAGAATGACGTCGTTTCGCGACGGCGTCTGAACACTTGGCTTCAGCGTCACTACTCCTTGCTCTAGACAGTTTCGCATAAGGGCGCTCCACCCGGAGCGATGATCAGCATGAATATAATAGTCGCTATCCAGTATTAGCTGTGGCATACGCCTGCGCCATAAATCATCTTCTCTTGCCAGCCAGAAATTATGACCACCAAGGGGGTTGCTGCCTACTAAGGTCTCTTGTGAAAACCGAGAGGCGGCAACAGAGTCTGCGACGCGTCCTAGTCCAAAATCTATAAGACACTTGCTAAAGAAGACGTCCTCTGGTGGGTTACGTAGGCCGGTGGCATCCATGTACCCCTTAGTACTCTTACCAAGCGTTAGCTTGTCTGGGGCCAGGTATCTGAGACAACTCAACATTTTGTCTTTCGATCTGAGAGAGAAACCTCCATTTCCAACGCCATTCTTATTATCATCCTGTCCTTTTGGCCAAGGTGCCCCAATGTAATCCCAGTCGAGAAATTGTTCTATATCTCCGTGAAAGACGAGGGAGTCTTCTTGATGGATTAACAACTTCTCACCGTAAAACATCTTCCAGAAGCTTTCGGTGAGTAACATGTCATTGTATTCATGAACCGACGAAACATGTTCCTCCATTACGATAACCCTTATTCTACTTTTGAGTCCTCTGGTTATGTGTCTGCATAATGCTTGTATGTGAAGTGCGTTTTCTGGTCCGCAGACGACTGTGTGCGACCATGTTTTCGGCAGAGTTATTACAGCCTTACGCAATATGTATTCTACGTGTGGAAGGATTCTGAACTCTATTAAGACCGTCTCTAAGTCAGAGCCTTCGCTGAACTCTCCAACGTTTATGTTTCTGAGTCTAGGGAGGTCTTCGTAACAATTTGCCCTGAACTTTTCCTTATGCGACATTTTCGTGATATCAGGAAATTCCTTCTCTAGAGGCGGCAGGAACACACATGCAATATCCGCGGTTGAAACTTCGTTTATTTCGTTCTCGATTGCGCGTATGGTATCAACGGATATACGTCTTGGTTCTTTAAGAGCTCCACTAATTGTCGTAATAAAGATGTCAATGTTATGGAGAGCATCGTCTATAGTGGGAAGGAAGTACGTCATTCTTTCGTAACGGCTCAGTAACTCCTGAGGCGTATTTGTACCAGTTTCGCTTATGACGGTAGTATCACCAGCTGTTATACAGTCGTTCAAACGACCTATCTCTAGGTTAGATGTTGCAGTAGCGTGTATATTAAGGATCACTTTCGCACTCCTTATAAGATCGTAGATATCGCGACCATATGCGCCATGTGGAGATGTGACGACAGTGACGTCAATTCCACCAACGTACTTGATATGCCTAAGGATTCTCGAGCGGCGCTCCGTCATCATACCGAAGAAAAGCACATTCTTCGTCTTAGCGATTTGCGTTCGCGGGAAATAGTTGTTCAGTGGTATTGTTATGTGTGACACGGACACTTGCATGTCTTCTGGATATGCAGCTAGATTTTCCTCACAGTAATCAAGTATTCCACTACAAGACTTGAAAGCAGTTTGAACTACGGAATCGATCTCTTGGCTGAGCCCTAAACTTGGGAAGTTTGGATATCTACAAGCCTGTTCAAGATTGTATATCCAGTATCTCCCCTTTTTTGGAAGACTCCTCAGATGCCAGATAAACATGAAGATATACATGTCGCTGCTCTCTTCATCATTATTAGAGAAACGGCTATCAAGGAATAGTGCGTCTATGACTTTTACTTTGTGTCCAAGGCCTGTCAGGATGCGCGCTAAACCACTGGCGTAGTTATATACGTACTTAGTCGTCTGAATGAATATCGTGGGTTTCATGACAGATGGACGCTTAATAGGTTGTCTTGGGATACTCGCAATGTGGCTTGGTGACGGTGATTCAACTGGATGAGGTGTATTAACCGTGGTTGTCGTGACAACGCTTGATGTGTGTCGTGAAGACATCCTTTCCGCACGTTGTGATAATATTCTGATATCTCTGTATGAATTCCTAGATGGCCGCCTCTCTTTGCGATTCGACTTGGTGAAGAACATTTACTAAAGAGGGATAAATCTTTCTTATAGACACGACGAGTATTCGCGAAATATAAGCTTGTAATTGACAATAAAATTGAATCTATTTCCCCCATCCAGCCTATGGCAACAATCATGACTGATACTACGAGCACTGCTAAAACGCAGACAACCAACCATGCCTGGTATTCGAGAAAACAACATGAAGCCATCTTCCGACGGAAGACGCATGGTATGGAGGAGGGACGACCACAAATCTCTGTATGGGCAAAGGAGGATGGACAAACTGTGGTTGCTACCACTATAAGTCGCAACAAAAATGATAGCGGGTGTAAATTCGACGATATGGAATACAGAGGGGAGGTAGTACGATGGGTGGGGTCATGTTATGATGCCCCTGAAGGACACTCGTGTCGCTGAACTAGTCGTCAAGCAATGGGTTTCTGGTTGTTTCCAGTCTTGCAATAGCCGATTCACTTCCTTTGCCACCTGGCTTGTAGTAATTATGCTTCCATATGTTCGCGAATTTTTGCATGGCGATAGGGACAGCTAGCTCCTTGATGAGTCTTTCTTCGCAGAGCTTATGAAGCTTGGATCTAGAGAACTCCGCATATCCTCTGTGAGATCCAAAGCCAATGTTACCTGCGACCTCAACAGCGGTGTCGCGGATGGTTTTATTCATCTTTTCCTCCCAGTTCGGTGTGCGCCGCATGTATTCGAAAGAGGGAGGAAATACTTTCTTTGTATCCCGGGGTGGGAGGGGGACGCGGCACATAATGCCTCGACAGAACCACCCGGCACGTACATCATTACATGCTTCGTCAATTGTGAATAGTTGGGACTGGTACCACGGTTCGCTCATGTTTTGTTAGTTAGTGTTGTTACTAACGAACAAAGCTAGAAATCCTTTTCAATTTTTAATTACTTACACAAGTCGTCCAAACCTTGTTCAAAAGGTATAGTGACCTCCCAACCCAGATCTTTGAGTTTCTGGTTACTGATATAGTAACGCTGGTCGTTGAATGGCCGATCCTCGATGTAGGTGATCCATTTGTTTTCTTCCTCTTCGGTGTTGCAGTTTCTGATTCGCTTAATGATCATCTTCGCGACATCCATCACACTGTACTCCATTCCTTCATCGCAACCAATATTGTAAATCTCTCCGATGGTTCCCTTCTGAAGGATCTTAATGAATGCAGCCGCAGTGTCTTCGGAGTGCAAGAACGCTCGAACACAGCTACCGTCTCCCTGAATCGTTACTGGTTTATCTGCCTTCAGCAGCTCAATGAATCGCGGGACGAGTTTCTCTGGATACTGGTTGGGACCATAGACATTGTTTCCCCTCGTTACAATAATAGGCATTCCAAATGAATGATTGTAAGACTGCGCAATGAGTTCAGCTCCTGCTTTGGTCGCAGCATAAGGATTTGTTGGACACAAGATCGACTGTTCTGTCTTGTGCTTCTCACTTACATCGATCATGGACTCCCCATACACCTCATCCGTAGATACGTGAATAAATCTCTCTAGGTTTGGTGCGTGGTTCTTTGTCGCCTCAAGAAGATTGTGAGTACCGAGGATGTTGTCTTTGGTATATTGGATCGCGTCACTAAACGAGTTTTGGACGTGCGACTGTGCTGCAAAATGCACAACGTGGGTGATATTGTGTGACTGAAACAAGAAATTCAGTAAGTCGAGGCTCTGAAGATTCCCATGCACAAACTTGTAACGAGGAGACTTGCGCACCGATTCATCAACATTCCCTCTGTCACCACAATAATACAACGCATCAAAATTGATAACGTTGATGTTATGGTACTCTCTGAATAGTCTATTGATGAAGTTTGAACCGATAAAACCTGCTCCACCGGTCACGAGAAGGGTAACGTTCTGGTTGTCGGGCATGTGGTTTTCCTCTTTTTTGGCTCTTGGCACCGACCTATACGTCTGGAGAAGTTCTCTGACAGCTTGTTTTATTGGGCGCACTTGAGGAGCGAATTCTTCAAGGACCTTTGTACTTAGGAGATTATTCGATCTCTCACTTGCAAGAATCTTGGCCTGTTCTTCCAGACTGAAGTTTTTCCATTTAAAGCTTGAATCAACCAGCTCTTTGTACATCTCGAGTATCTCGTTGTGTGATATGACACCGGGATTAGTAAGATTGACCGTTCCAGTCTTACCTTGCTCTAACATGTCAAGTGCGATGGGTAGCAGCTCCGGTAACACGGTCATAGAATTGGGTATAGAGCAGATTTTCTCATAGGTGGTGATCTTAGTGATGAAATTTCTAGGGTTGTCCTCACCAACGATTGGCATTCTGATTCTCAGATTCAGGACAGTGTCCTCGAGCTGATGCATAAGCCTATCTGTGTATCCTTTGACGGTGGAGTAACCTGATCCAGTGAAGTTCGGTAGGTCACCCTCGCTGAAACCCTCACCAGGATCATCAGGTCCGTTTGGATATGTGAATATACAACCAGTACCCAGGTACGTGAGATGGATACCCTTCTCTTTACACAAAAGTGCAAGTGATACAGGAGAGAAAAGGTTGTCTCGTATGTTCTCTGTGAGCTTGCCTGGTTGTTCCAGGTAGTCAATTGTTGAATAAGTTTGCCCATCGATTTCACCGTGAGTGCGGCCGATCAGAGACAGTACATGTGTCGGATTAACAGTGTCGATTTCGTCAGCCACTGCAGATGTGTTATCAACACGGGCATTGCCTAGAATGTATGACCCTCCATTGTTTTCTCTCTTGTATAGCAAGCCAGCGACCTGTTGGCCTATCCAGCCCTTGTGTCCGTAGATGAGCAGTTTCATTTTATATATCGTATTCTAATACTTTTAAGTTGTATAGCATAAAAAATCGTAAATTGTTTCTTATATACATGTCGAATGTGTTGTTTCTTTCTGTATTTACCGAAGGTATAGGTGATATGGCTCTCAATCATCTATTAAGTCTTAAAGCGGCAGGGATTACAAACACCTTGTCATTTTGTCCGAGTCAGACAGTAGTGGATTTTCTTAACGCCAAAGGTTTTACGTCTCGCTTATTAGAGCTTACAAATGGTCTCAACAAAGAATTTTCTTTTGTTGAGAAAGGGTTCAATGATTTTTCATATTTGCGCTACAAAATCGTTTCTGAGTTGTTGTCAGATTATGACTATGTCTGGTATATGGATGTGGATACTGTGGTAATGCGCAATCCACTCGAAATATTTGAGAATATGGGCGCAAAAGCGAATGCTGATGTATTGTTTCAAGATGATCTTCATATGCCATGTACCGGATGTATGTTGATTAAAAATAATAATAGTGCAATGAAGTTCGTTAAGTCCATGTGGGATGAACGTTCCAACGAGGTGAATGACCAGATGTATCTACAAAACAGAATCGTCACTAAAGACGCAACGCTTGATCTGAAAATATACATTCTCAATATATATGACTTTGTACCGGGTTGGGCACTATTTGATGAGACTTTTCTAGTTAAGCTTAATGGTCTAATAAGCGATTTGCGCAAATCGTTCCACGAAAAGCTAAAGGATAACCCTCCTAGAATGCCAATATTTGTGCATGCAAACTTTATGTTAGGTAGTGAAACCAAACGGCAAGCACTGAAATCTCGCAGATTGTGGTTTGTAGCATAATGTAATTTCTGAAAGGATGTAAAAAAATATACGGATACTTTATAATGGTTAAATCGATACTCGATCCCAAAATAAACTATCCCGAGATGCGTGATCTAGATGCGGAAGACAAAGAATACGAAGCGTCCGTCTATGAGACAGACATCCTTGGGATTCCTGTAGTGATAGCACTTGGGCAGGCGAAGTATGCATTCATTGAGGATAATGTCATCTACTTCCCGATATATCTTGTTAAGAATCAGAAGGTAGATACACAGATTGGTGTTTATGAGGTTTTAGCTGATAGGATGCCAAATATTCTAGATGAGGATGGCGACCCGGACGTCATGTTAATGGGCAGACCGCTTCTCTATTCCTTCGTCACACCAGAAATGGTAAAGGGAGATTCAGAGCAGTCTGATGAAGGGACCAAGAAAACAGGCACGGATAAGAAGCCAGACTCGGACGACTCGGCTGATGATAGCCAAGAAGATGCAGATGAGAGTGAGTCGGATGAAGACGAAGACGAAGACGAAGAATCACTTGGTTTCTCTCCTTTGCCTGAGCAGGACGCTAAGATGGCAGCGGATGAACGTAGCGAGTTCAAAGGCAAAGAGGTTACCAAGAAAACGCCCTGGATACAGAAGTACATGCGAAACTCCAATTTCGAGATAATCGATAATGAGGGAGGAGGTGATTGTTTGTTTGCGACGATTCGTGACGGATTAGCGAAGGTGGGTAGGAATGTGAGTGTGCAGCAGATGAGACAGATGTTGGCTGCCGAAGCGACGGAGACGTTGTTCCAGGGTTATAGGACCCAATACGACATGGCTATCGGCGAGTACCAGCAACTGGCTGTGGAAATCAGAACGCTGGCAGCAGAGCATCGCCAGCTTAAAGCACGATTAAAGAAGAGCAAGGACCGATCTATACAGGCGGCCGTCGTTGCTCAGGCGGAGGAGGTCGGTCAAAGGCATGCGATCGCAAAGGCGGAGCGAACCGCGGCAAGGGAATTGATCGATGAGTTCAAGTTCATGAAGGGGATTACCACACTGGAGGCTTTTAAAGCAAAAATACAAACATGTGGGTTCTGGGGTGAGACATGGGCGATATCAACTCTTGAGCGTGTTCTTAACATCAAACTCATATTATTCTCTCGCGAAGCATACAATGAAGGAGATATAGATAACGTATTACAGTGTGGCCAACTAAACGACAACATCTTGTCTGAGAAGGGTATATTCGAACCGACACAGTATATCATGTCCGACTTCTTGGGTGACCATTACGAGCTGATAACTTACAAAGAACGTGGTGCATTTACATTCGATGAAATTCCATATGATGTCAAAAAGCTAGTAGTAGATAAATGCTTGGAACGTGCGGCCGGCCCATACTATATAATTCCACAGTTCCGTGAGTTTATGGATAAGATACAGGTAGTAGTTTCTGACCCCACGCCTGAAATATCTCCTCTCTATGACGACGCCACTGTCTTCCAGTTCTATTCCAAGTCAGCGGACAAGCCGAAACCAGGTAGAGGATCTGGAGAATCCGTGGGCCCTGAAGGTGTTCAGGCGTACGTAGAGCTCGCTGCCATACCCAAATGGCGTAAGAAGCTCTCCAACTTCTGGGCGGAGGAGTTTGAGATCGACGGCAAAAAATGGTTATCAGTTGAACATTACTATCAAGGTTCCAAATTCAAGAAAAGCAACCCTGCATTCTATGAGACATTCTCTCTTGACTCAGGATCAGCTCTTTCGAAGGATCCTCTATTAGCTAAGAAAGCTGGTGGGAAGAGTGCGCCAAGTGATGTAAGGCCAAGCGAGATCGTGATTGACGCGGATTTCTTCGGTGGTCGTCACGAGGAGTCGATGGAAGATGCGATGCGCGCGAAATTCACCCAAAATCCTGATCTTGGTACCATGCTCAGAGCTACTAAAAGAGCCAAACTTCAGCACTTCAGTAGAGGTAGCCCACCGGTTGTGTTCGACAATCTTATGCGTGTGCGAGAGACTCTTGTTGAGCCAAATCCTTAATTACGGTAATTAGATAGCAAACAGGTTTAAAATATTTGTCTTCTATCTATTATAATGCAGTTTGACAAAGACTCAGGGATAATCGTAAAGAACATTCTACCAATATTCGATGTGTGCAAACGCGAGGAGACAGGGAAGCGTGCGCTGGATCGCGTGTTGTCTTCTATATATAATGATATTGCGAACGCAGAAAGATATATGCAGGAACGAGTGGAGAGTGGTTGTTTTAAGACGCGCATGTTGGCGCGTAACGAGTTTGTGGTGCCGGATATCTACGCAAGTAGATTCTTTCCATCACATATAAGCGAATATGTAGAGGACAAGGGGAGATGGCAACTAACATATTCCTGCACCATTAATGATCGACCGGTTCGTCTGTTTTTCATGCTTTTCTCGGAAGACGATACGGCTCACTTGGAGATTTATGACAAATACGCTAGGTTCATGTACGCTTGGATCTATATTTGTACCCAGTATTCTGCCAAGGCATGTGCGAAGACTCTTGATGTATTTCTCTATCTCACACCTTTCAAGAAGGTGATCCCAACAAGTCGCCTTGAGACGCTTGGTCCTGCTCATGTGAATACTGCATTTACATGGCGATGTGATCCAAAGGGAGAGATGGTTTTGTTTCGAGAGGAGGAATGGATGAAAGTGTTTATCCATGAGACTTTTCACAGCTACGGCCTTGATCCGAACCGAATGACTGCAGATAAGATGCGCACTACGCTTAAGAAGATTTTCCCAATCGAGAGCTCTATGGATGTCGCTGAGGCATATACGGAGACATGGGCTAGAATTATGAATGCTGCCTTTGCTAGCTATGCCTCGATGCAGAAAGCCGATGAAGGCAAGGAACAATTCCTTACATACATGAAGTTCTCACTTCAAGTCGAACGCATCTATGCCGCTCTACAAGTTCGAAAAATCCTTTCGTTCATGGGGATTCCATACGAGTCATTGTGGGGAGACAATGAGGCTGATGTTTATATGAGGAAAAACATGTATCGTGAAGAGACGAATGTTTTCGCTTATTATGTTCTTTGTGGGATTCTTATGAGCGATTACGCTGGGTTCTTAGAATGGTGTCGGACTAACAATCTGGCGTTTTTGAAATACAATGACTCGGATCGCAGCGCTGCTAGTCTTACCAGGTTCATCATTAAAAATACATCAAGTAAAAGTTTTACGGAGTGTATGAGAAGTGCGGATAAGATCTTATCTCGGTCGTCGCGATCACATGGGTTTATCAAAGACACGATGAGAATGTCGGCAGTTGAGATGGCTAGTTAGATCTTCTTCCTGGCATGGCGTCCGCATCGACCGTTTGGTCTTGATGGCGGATTTCTACAGGCTGTGCCATCTTTGCACTTGGCGCCACATACGTACTTGTATGAGCCTTCTCCTATTTTAACTTTATTTTTCATCCAGGCTCTGGATGCTTCGTCGAAGTCTATATTCACCGGCAACATTGGATTACCGGTCTCCGATTGCGAAGGTTCCGGTCAATTTTTTGGTTATTTCCCACAAAATTGACAACGTTTTTTCCGGTACAATGCCTCCAACATCAACATTCAAACATGGGTATCCAACACTTGAACCGCTTTATGAGAGACCACTGCACACAGTGCATCAAACAGATCAGCTTGTACGAGCTACGAAAGAAGAAAATTGCGATCGACGCAAGCATCTATATGTATCGATTCGAAGGAGAAGGAGGTCTTATCGAAGGCATGTATCAGATGGTGACGTTGCTCCTCCATTACGGCGTAATACCAGTCTTCATCTTTGATGGAGCACCACCTCCAGAGAAGCAGGAACTACTGAAACAGAGGAAAGAGAAGAAGATCGCGGCAGAAACGGAGTACAACCAAGTTAAGAAGCGTTTAGACGCAGCAGACGATGACGATGATCGATATGAGCTGCATGACGAATTGGCTGCTCTCAAGAAGAAGTTTGTGCGACTCCGACCGAATGACATCATGAGGGTCAAACACTTGCTAAAATTATGTGGCATAACTTACTACGACGCAGACGGTGAAGCGGACGTGCTTTGTGCCAAACTCGCATTGAAGAAACGTGTATGGGCTTGCTTGAGTGAAGACATGGATATGTTCGTCTATGGCTGTCCAAGAGTTCTTAGGTATCTGAGTCTGTTGAACGGGTCCGTTGTGATGTATGACACTAAGGCCATAACGGAAACGCTTCGACTGACACAGAAGGAATTCAAGGAGATATGTGTTGTCTCCGGCACCGATTACAATCTGGATCTTTCAAGAACAACTAACCTCTTCACGACTCTGAAACACTTCTCAAAATACAAAAAATCGCAACCCCAAATCGGCTTCCATCAATGGCTCGATGAAAATACGAACTACGTAACAGACTATTGTCGTCTCTGTTCGACGTACTTCATGTTCGATCTCAGCAACGTTTCGTTGGATGAGTATGACTGTCATCGAATCATGAACGGTCCATTAAACCGCAATGAACTTCATCGATTCCTTGAGGATTTCGACTTCATATTCTTAGATTAAAACCATCATATTACCTTTTTTATTGCTAATTAGTTCGTTACCATCAGCCGTCATAAAATGTTTCTTGAAAAGGACATTAAAAGATTTTAGAGAGATATTATATATATACGAAATGTCGAATGTTGTTTTACAAGGAGAACTATCGCCGACCTCGGTCCTGCGATCGCATAGCGAGACTGTGCCGAAAACCACCAAGCGTAAGAAGAAGAGTGTAGCTGACAAAGACTTCACTATCCCGAAATTTTCAGAGTACGAGCTACTTGCTACCAACAACTATAAAGTTTTACAGCTGAAGGAAATGTGTCGCCACTATAAACAGAAAGTGTCTGGTAACAAGACACAATTGGTCTCGCGCATATATAACTATTTGCGTCTCTCTGATTCTATCGTGGTGATACAACGAGTATTCCGTGAGAGTCTTTTGAGAAGGTATAACGCGGCGCGTGGTCCTGCTCGCATTAACCGAAAGTTGTGTGTGAATGAGACGGATTTCTTTACTATGGAACAGTTAGTGGATATTCCACTGTCCCAGTTCTACAGTTACAAGGACCCCGAGGACCAGATCTACGGTTTCAGTATAATGTCCCTCTACAATCTGCTTTCGAAGGGCGATTCATCTACGACGAACCCATATAACAGACAGCCTTTTCCCGCTAGTCTAAGGACTGATATTAACTTTATACTGAAAGTATCTGCTTGTTTCGGCGACGAGGTAGAGATCGAGATCGAACAAGAAGAAGCGCTCACGCCAGAGAAGCAGCTTGAGTTGCGAAGCCTAACTCTGTTTCAGAACATCGATGCACTCGGGAACTACTCCGACTGTTCATGGTTTAATGGTTTGACAAGAACCAATCTTATCCGGTTCCTTAGGGAACTAGCCGATATTTGGACATACAGGGCCCAACTGAATGACCATGTTAAGAGGGAAATATGCCCTCCTGTGGGAGACCCATTTAGAGCCATCAATCTTCATGCCCTCCCAAATTTAGCATTGAACTCTCTTAAACGCCTATGTTTGGGTGTGATGGAGCACATGGTAAATCGCGGAACGAACGAATCGAGTCGAGCATTAGGAGCAAACTACGTCTTGTGTGCATTAACTTTAGTGAATGTCGATGCCGCCCAGGCCCTCCCATGGCTCTATCAGTCGGTAGCTCAACAAGACTGAGTTCATTTAGGAAATTTTGACAGGGCTTCTCGTCACAATTAAAACTATAATGCGTTAAAACACTTAAAAAAATGATATCATAGGAGTGTATAAGATGCCCAGAGCAAAGAAGACCGAAAACGCAAACGCAAACGCAACCGCTGGCGGTTCCGCCAAAGCTGCTAAGAAGGTGACCAAGAAGGCCACCAAGACCACCAAGGCCGCCAAGGCCGCCAAGCCTGTGGAGGCTGCTCCCGCTAAGGTTGAGGAGACCGCCCCTGCCAAGGCTGTCCCTGAGGTTAGCGAGCTCGCCCAGAGCTTCACCGATTTCATGGCGAAGCTTCAGTCCGTGAATTCCCTTCTATCCTCCCTCAAGAGCGACTTCCGTGCGCTTGAGAAGAAGGCCACCCGTGAGCTCAAGGCCGCTCAGAAGGCCAGTGCTAAGCGCAAGCGCAAGGCCGGTAACCGTTCCCCTAGTGGTTTCGTGAAGCCGACTCTCATTAGCAACGAGCTTGCCACTTTCCTCGAGAAGCCGAGCGGCACCGAGATGGCGCGTACTGAGGTGACTCGCGAGATCAACACCTACATCCGTGCCCACTCCCTCCAGGACCCTAAGAATGGTCGCAAGATCAATCCCGACAAGAAGCTCGCCACCCTCTTGAAGATCGGCAAGGAGGATGAGCTTACTTACTTCAACCTTCAGCGTTACATGAGCCCGCACTTCCAGAAGCAGGGGGCATCCAATAACGCCTAAATCGTTGGACACTATTAAACACTAACAATGATTACCTACACGTTAATTATTGTTATCTGAATACCATTGACATACGCTGTCTATTGACTTGTGGATAGAAGTTCCGTGTGTGGTGGTGATGTACCGTTGGAATTGGAGTCGCATTCGGTTTGGGAGCTGGTTTGGGAGCTGGTGTTGGGTTCGGTGCTGCAAGGGCCGGTTTCTCAACAGGGGGGTCTGATTGTTCTAATACTTTTGACTGAAACCGCAACTTGTGTCGAACAGTTTGCTTTTCTCGTATTTGACTGCACACGCACATACACGAACATCCACACATCTTTGCACCACACCCTGTCGCGTCAGGAGGTATATATATCGTATAGTAGGGCGGCGCGTCGTCGTGATGAACGTCAATGATCTCGGCAGGCACCCAGTTCCCCTTCGACAAATACTCAACCTGCATGCCTTTGCCAAACGCTGGTGCGTTAGATGGTTCGCTGATGTGGAGTTCGATGTTTTCCGCCATTGACATAACGGAACTGCTTTTTTTTGGGGTAATGAACGCTTCACTCCTCTTTTGCTGTCAGTTTTCCCACCTGGTCTTCGAGAGCAAGCACCTTGTTTTTCAACTTGTCCATTTCCGTTTCCTCAGGATAGTAGTAATAGTATGCAGATGATCCTAACCACCATGCCAGCTTCGCCGTCGTCTCTGCCATGAACCATGTCGTCTTTATTACAACGTTCTCTATCAGTACGGCGCCTGTGCTGAGAAATACCATCTTATACTGATATGCCATATTTCTTTATTCTTATTTTGCCTTCATTTACCTCATTGGTATTCGAATACTTACAAAAAATATCACTTCATGAATGAAGGGGGTTATTGCTACCTTTCTTCTTTAAGTTGGCATTTTCTGATCGAATTTCTCAGAAAATTGATTTAGAGTCTTCCCGTTAGTATAAATTAACAAAGTATGAGCAGCACAGACATGATCATCAACGCAACCACCTTCAACGCCGAGGAGAACACCAAATACGCCAAGCCCAAGATTAACAAATCTGGTGGCAAGTCGGTTGGTATCCTCAACAGTGACTCGAACAAGTCTCTATACCTCAGCACACCCCTGATGCTTACCTGGGGAGTGAATGAGTTCGTGGATGACTCGAGCGGTCGTCGTACCTACGATATGTCGCTTCAGTTTCCAAAGGAGGAGTACAAGACGGAGGCAGCCGAGCAGATGCTTCAGGCTATGCAGGAATTCGAAGCGAAGATCAAAGCAGACGCGATCAAGCACTCTAAGGAGTGGCTGAACAAGTCCAAGATCACGGCTCCGGTAGTCGATGCGCTATTCCATCCAATGCTTCGCTATCCTAAGGATCCTGAGAGTGGTGAGCCTGACCTCTCGCGTGCGCCGACGTTGCGCATCAAGTTGGACTATTGGGATGAGTCGTTCAATTGTGAGATCTACGATATTCAACAGCAGCAGCTATTTCCGGCCAAGGACGGTGGCCAGATCTCGCCTCAGGATCTGATCCCGAAGGCAACCAACGTGGCAGTCGTCATGCGATGTGGAGGTCTTTGGTTCGCTAACGGTAAGTTCGGAGTTACCTGGCGACTGGTACAGGCTGTGGTGAAGCCTAGGGCTAGCCTCAAGGGAAAGTGTCACATCCAGCTCAATGCTGACGAAGTGGCAACGCTTCAGAGCCAGGCAGAGGATGAGGAGGCAAACGATGAGGCATCAGTGCAGGTGGAGTCATCTGATGAAGAGGAAGAGGAAGAGGAGAAGCCAACGTTCGAGGCGGCACCGAAGAAGGTTGTAAAGAAAAAGGTCGTCCGTCGCAAGAAGGGAGCAGACGCAAACGCGTAATTAGAGTAGCTAGATAGAAAAACATACTTAATAAATAAGAGATCACATTCTTTTATTTATTAAATCCCACGTGAATCACAATATCACTTTTCACCGAAGCATCGAATACGTTACCTGTATCAATAACCGGAATTCCTTGCCTCTTAAGTGTATGCGTTTGTACGCTTGTAACACACAGATCCGATGCTCTGATCTGGAAAACTTTCTCTCCAACTTGCACCTCGATGGCTTCATTAACCAAAGCCTTTTCTATTGATGTGTTGATGTTAATGTGCAACGTGTTATGATCATCCACATACATGTGTGCTGGAAGGTCTGGAATACACTTAGCTATGATTGACTTATCTGCTAAGTCATATGTTACTTCATCATGCCAAAGAGGCACATAGTAAGTTTCACCTTCATGTTCTAGCTTGTATATGTCTGCACTAAGAAGGTTGTCCAACGACGGATTTAGAACCACGAGCATATCGTTCTGCATTTTGCTTTTTACGATAGACCTAATCTTCTCAACCGCTGCCTCATCTAAACCAAGGAAGCTCGAATACTGCTCGACATAACCAAACAGTTTCAGAGCCGAATGCTTATCGATACCCTCAAACGCCTTCACCGATATCTCACGACAACCTCTTGCCATCTCACACATCAAATGTGCAAGATTGTCTTTGTCCATATGCACACCAGCAACGCTACGTAAAAACTTCTCTAGAAGACTCGAGTAATCAAGATCGTCGTGCGACGAATCGTCCTCCTCCACCATCTTCAAAAACTGGTATGCGGCCGTTATCTCTTGAAATCGTTGTGTGCTTTCCTCCGAACTATTCTTGTCTGGATGATGTTGCAACGCAGTACGATAGTAAGCTTTCTTCAATTCGGACGGTGTAAATGTTGGATCTATTCCCAAAATATTACAAGCCTTAGCTGAGTCCATGAATTTTCCTTATTAGATAGAATATGTAACTCTCTAAGTGATAAATGGGACGGTAATTGTTGTTATAGTACTGCAAAAATACGAAGGTTCTCTGGAGTGTCTCCGTCACGTCGTCCTGTTGAAGGTGCTTCTGTGTCACCAAATACTCCAGAATGAACCATACACAATCAGTGACGTCGAGATGATAGATGAAGATATCGTACAATTGATCTCTCATATTTAAAAACCGGATGCTATCCACATCAAGCATCGACTCAATCAGCTTCATACAAATAACCTCGTATGGCCGCATAAGCTGTTTTACTCCAGCAAGCATGTTCTTCATGTTGGTGATCTCTGGTAGAGGTATATCTTTCTTGGCCTTGTTCTTCAGACACTTGTTGTAGAGAGAACGCGACGGCCTAGCCACCTGTATAGCATGACAGCAGTTGAGGATGTTGTCTGGTATGAAGCTCATCTCCTCTGTCAAGATTATGAACTTGAGGTCTATGGGACTTGACGTCTGTGTCTGCATATAGCTGTAGAATGTCTCCAGCAACTCGCTGTGGATGTCATGGAAGTACTTACACACAATGATACCTGTTTTCTCTGACTTTGCAAGAATAACATCTACAATCTGGTTATATACCTCGTTCCAGAGCATTTTTGAATTGCATCCTAGGAGAGACATATCCACCTCGAAATGGATGTCACTTATCTTGAAGAAATATGTGTTCTTGTTGTAGGTTACACTGAACTTCTTCTCATACTTTAGCCTCGTTGGGCTATAATTTTTAATCGCCGCGAGCATCTGTGTATATTTCCCAACACCTTTTGGACCATAGAAGATCATGTTCCTTAGGTCGCCGATAGACTCTGGAAATCGCTCATACACTTTGTCTAACTTTGGGTGGAGAGATATATCTTCATTACTCGATACATAGTCTTCAAAGTGAGTGTCATAGAACTTCATTTTAATAGGTTTGAAATATGTCTTTATTCTATTACTTATCTAATAGATAAATGGAGCGATTTGACACTCTAATACAACAATTCGAAAACAAACGCGAGACTCATCCAGAGCTGGCAACCCTCTGGTCGCAGTACCTTCGCATAAAGAAGGCTCGAATAGAATCTACAATAGAGCAAGGTCTGCAAATGTTGGACACACTCGACACGTGTCGGGATGTCCCGATTCAACTCATGGCGATACTGTTCGTGTTGAAAGCAGAAATGGATAACAATATTACTTAAAAATATGGTCTGTATCACATATAGCTATGAATATTGCCATAGGCATAGATGATTTCTCTATTGAAAATGTCTTCTTCCAGGATCCAGTTAAGAACACCGTCATGGAAGACTCAAATTTTATCCGAGCTCTGTATTCAACAGAACTCTTTGTTCTCAATGGGATTTTTCTAAAGATCACATTGAAGACAAGTGTAGTCGAACGCTATTTCAACAAGTATAAGTGCAGTTTCGACATGGGTGTTAATCGCGAAGAGATAGCGCGAATCATTGGGTTGGAGAATATGATCCTCCAAAGGACCGCGATCAGCGGCAAGCGCCCATGTCACAAGATCCATGAGCAGCTAGCATCAGGCAACATAAAACTCTTCACCGACAACGGCGAATCTAGAGAAGAGGATACATACATTCTGAAGATGTCCGGTATATGGGAGACTGAAACAGATTATGGAATCACATACAAATTTATGGATGTGGTAGAGAATTAGCCGTCCGTAGAGAAGAACTCAATTACGATATTCATCATCCCAACAAATATGAGATTGATGATTGTCAAAATGTACGTTATCGACGCCATCTGACTTTTCAACGCTTCTGTTAGTCTTATCTGTGTAACTGGACCACCGTCCTCGATCATCAATTCGTCTTTCAAATACTTAAACAAAACAACAAGTTGGAAGATGATCATGATAGTAGAGATGTTGGAGAACTGCGAGTATTCAGATGCTACATGTCCTTCGTTAATCTGTTTGAAGTAAGTAGCGTTCATACTAATCAGCCAAACCAAGATGATGAACATCAAGAGAGCTGGAAGTGAGTTCTGAATAAGGAGCTTTACAAAGCCGAATGTGTTCGCAGACAGTTGGTGCATCTGTGAAGCTAAAGCAAACGTCACGAACATGATGGATAACACTGACAGTGCCACCACACCATATCCCCATATTGATGACGACGCTGGTCCGTGCATCCCGTCACTCGAAGTCGTGTTTCCAAAGAAAAGCTTAATCATTATTCCAATGACGGAAAACACCATCATGTTGGTGATGTCGTATTTAATGTTTTTGGAGCTCATCGTATAGAGTATAGGGTTATTTTTTCTCATTTTATTTCTCCTTTATATCTATATCAATGAGCAGCATCAATCCATCGTTTAACGTTCATAACAACCATCAATTGCAGCAGCGACAACAGAATTATGTGCTGGACCGGAAGCTTCTCACAGTGCATTCTGACGATCGAGACATCTGCAAATGGCCTCGCTCGAACCATTTCGAAATACGCATTCCTGAGCAGTACCTAAACATTCAGTCCATGAGACTTGTCGAGGTAGTCATGCCGGCAAACTACTACACTTTTAGCAACCAGTACCAGAATACCAAGCTGTCGTTTCGGCTTATCCCAAAAGACTCAGCTAGCCCTTTCTACGTGGCCCTCGCATCAACACAATTATTCACCATCGAGATTCAGGATGGATTCTATTGTCCCGAAGAGCTTGTGCATGAACTCGAGAACAGGATGAACGACGCAGTTACACAGCACCTAGCTGACAGTGGTGTGCTCCCTGCCAATCTACCTTACAACAAGATGAAAGTATATTACGACAATGTGGGACAAAAATTGTGGTTTGGCAATACGGAGGACGAATTCATTCTTGAATTTGATACCCGACAGCCATACGATCTTTCTAATTGTGAGCAACCTGTAGTATGGGATCAATATACCAAATGGGGATTGCCATCTTACTTGGGGTTCGAAAGGAAACGCTACCCCGCCCAAAGTTCTGATTACCCAATTCAATTCCAGTATGTATCCGGTGGCACAACGTGGATAAGTCCGGCCGCTCCAGTACCGCCTGCGCCACTACTACCTGTGTGGTTCGTACAAGCACCACTCACTATCAAGATCCTCGGTGAAAAGTGCATATACATGGAAGTCGATAAGTACAATTCATATGATGAACTCGAACCGTATTCTCAACACACCTCTAATATGTACAACAACGATTACAATGGCAAAGTAGATTCCGCATTCGCCAAGATTCCGATTACGACAGCACCCCATGGTGAGGTGTTTGACTCGAGAAACGGTTTCCTTCAGAATGTGACACATTTCGAACCACCTCTAGAGAGACTCCAGAAGCTGAAGTTCAAGTTTCGATATCACGACGGCCGCTTGGTTGATTTCCAAGACTTCCCTTTCAACTTCACGTTAGAGTTTAACATGTTAAAAAATGAGATAGGTAAGTGCTACTCCGTGAGAGTGCCTCATCTATACAATCTCTAAATGTCATGAGTTTCATTCAACCACTGTTTTAGAACATCTATATCGCATGTTCTTGCAGCACCATTCGCTTGTTGGAATGTAGTGAGATTGATGAACTTGGGCTTCTTCCAACCAGGCTTCTTGTGAAACACGTAGTCTCCATACTTGCCACTCCTGACTGATGTATGTTCGTCTATCACCCTCATCATGGATGGATGACCTGTTTCGGTAAGTAATGGTGTTACGTCAGCAAGCTCAATTTCATCAAAATCCTTCTCTACCCTCACCGATTTCTTCGTGCCGTTCCATTCTATATATGGACCATAGCGACCATTTTTTAGTACAACACTATTACCGTTATGCTTACCCAGATCTTTGCCCTGTTTCGTCTTTGGTGCAATGATCTCCTTCAAAGTATATTCGCCTCGTCGAAGCTTGTCAAGATCAATGTCTGATCGAACGCCTTTAAACGTCGTCTTATCACCTTTGGTATGCTTTATCACAGGACCGTACTTCGCGATCATGTAAGTGTGTTCGGCATCAATGCGAATCGTCTCCTTTTTCTCTTCCGCTAGACCAACTGATAATGTATCAATTTGGTTGAGACACTCCCTGCATAGATCATGCCATATTCTGTCACCTTTGGCAATATGATCGAGTGTGTCTTCCATCTCCTTGGTGTATTCGTACTGAAACAATGTGTCGAAGTGTTTAATCAAGAACTCCATAACTAGTGCGCCTAGGGGCTGAATAACCAACTTGTTCTTTTCGTTTCCGAACTCTCGCTTCGACTGATTCTCCGAAAGTTCAACATCAACTAGCTCGAAATCAGTACATACGAGGGTCTTGCCTTTGACATTGTCCCTTTTGACGTACCCACGCTCTTGAATCTTATCTACCAGAGAGGAGAACGTAGATGGTCGCCCAATTCCGTTCTGTTCGAGCAGCTGTACAAGTTTCGCCTCTGTATAGTGCGACTTCAGATCTTTCATGCTGACTTTCGATACTATCTTGTTGTAAGGGATGACTGAACCTTTTTTGAGCGTCAAGAGGAAGTGGTAATCCTTCGATACTTCCTCGTATCCAGCAACAACCTTCCATCCAGGAAAGACGGCTTGCTCTGCACTGTACCGGTACTCATGGTCTTCCGGTGCGGTAATAGTTGCAGTGACGGCTGTGTAAGACGCTGGAGACATGCAGCTTTCAAGTGTGTTGCGCCGAATCAGTTTGTACAAACGACATTCGCGACCTCCTAGACTTTTATCCGCCTCGAGTCTGGTTATGTCAGTTGGCCTGATAGCCTCGTGAGCCTCCTGAGCAGTGCTTTCTTCTTTTTTCCCCTTCTTCTTTTTCTTCTTTTCGTCGTTTCTCTCTGACAGTGAGTCAATATCAGCCCGCACGTAGTCCTTCCCATACGTTTTGTCGATGAACTTCGAGGCCTTTCCAATGAACTCTTTGCTGTATGTAGTGCTGTCGGTTCTCATATAAGTGATCAATCCCTCTTCATATAACTTCTGACACGCCTTCATTGTGTCTTTTGGGGAGATCCGGAGTTCATTGCTCGCCGTTTGCTGGAGGGCACTTGTGGTGAATGGCTTCGGTGGATTCTTTGTTGTGGAGCGTGGCTTGCTACATGAATATACATGGTCATGATTCACTGACTCCTCAAGAAACGTACTCATGATATCTTCACCGTCGTGGTTGAAGTTAAGCATGAACGGCAATGATTCCTTAGTGAAATACCCCACCGTATTATATACTTTTCGACCAGGGGATGCGTCGATATCCTTCTGATTGTCGTAGATCAGCCTCAATGCAGGTGTTTGACAGCGTCCTGCACTCAACCCCTGCTTTGTTTTCTGGGATATCTTTTGCCAGAGAATGGGTGAGATCTTGAACCCCACAAGTAAGTCGAGGATCTGACGAGCTTGCGCTGCATGAACTAGATCCATATTAAGTACTGTCGCCTCTCGAACCGCTTTCTGAAGCGCTGGCTTGGTGATTTCGTGGAATATGATTCTCTTCGTGGTAGGAACTGGCAGGCTGAATGTCTGACACACGTGCCATGCAATTGCCTCACCCTCTCTGTCATCATCTGCTGCTAGCATTACCTCGTCGGCGCCAGCGATCGCCTTTCTGATCCTCGAGATTTGCTGCCTCTTTGACTCAATAGATGAGAATGTCGGGCGAAAGTTGTTCGCGACGTCGATGGAACCAAGACCGTTCAACTCGCATATATGTCCGAAACTAGCTATGCACTTGTAGCCGGCGCCAAGGTAACCTTCTATTTTCTTGCATTTTGCTGGTGACTCTACTATAAGTAGTGTGTATGTCATGATTGCGTGACCATGACATATACGTCTAAATCGTTTCAATTATTCTACATAATACGGTCTTTCTGTTTTATTCGTTTTGTCTCCAAAGAACGGTTTCACCTCCACATCGAATCTATGGTGTGCAGCATGACAATTGGCACAGAGGGCAATAAGGTTGATGTCGGCGTTGTCCGTCCTGTTATGATTTACATGATGTATCTCGTGAGGGACCATCCGAGAGAAAGGTTCCTTACAAAGGCCACAATTATTGCCTTGACGGAGGAGGATACGATCGCGGATGACGGGTCGCATTCCGGCAGCTACTGCGAGCGTCGCAGTGATGAGCTTAGGGACAGTGATTCGCATACTGCTATACTTCTATAGTTTTTCTTGGGAAGCTTTGTACTCTTTCCAGGACATCTTCTTTGCTGCCTTCGGTTTCTTTACGCCTTTCTTACCGGTCTTAGCATTGACTTTCTCCTCCTTTCTTAGTGCGCTGTCGATATAGAGTTTCTTCAATAACGTTCCTACCTCATATGCACCAGAGTGCTGATCCAGCTCTCCGTCCTCAATGCGCTCTAGAACTTTAAGAAACTCCCATAGGATCTTGAGAGATATCTCCTCTTTATTTATCTTGTTGTAAATGTCTGTGTAGTTGTTGAACAAGAAGCTGCATTGTGAAACGAGCATTGCATCGAACTGTGTTGGGTTTGATTTACTGAGTCTCTCATATTTCTTCTTAAGATCGAGCATTTTGGTAACGTCATCACGTATTTTCCCACTGTGCTTCTTATCGCGGATGTCCTGCGTACAATCTTCGACGTTGTTCTCCGTGATCATCCTGTCTAATTGTAGTCTAGCTGAGTTATCCATTTACCTTTGTCTAGATTTAAATGTCTCATCATTAACTTATTTTCCCATCTAAATATATTATGGCAAGAGCAAGAACTACACGTAGAAAGAGAGGGGGTGATGGGAAAACAACACGTTCAGTGAAGCTGACCTCAACCTCAAACCAAACATACGGTTACGAACATGGCACCAATCCCAGAGACAATGCAGTTCAGTACCAGAATGCAAGCAATGCATCTCAAAATTCTAAAAACAAAACATTGGGTTCGACTGGTGGTTCCCGCAGGCGTCGCAGAGGCGGATCCCGTAGGCGCCGCAGAGGTGGAACCGGATGTCGGCCCACCAAGACAACAGTAACACAGTTCTCGACACCCGGACCAGCTGTCTCTCCAGTAGATGCATCTAGCACCAGTACGAACGCAAATTCGACAAGTTTGAATGCTGGTGTAGCGGCCACGAACGACTGCCACGCAACCAATAGCTGCGGGCCTCCCCCACCAACTAAGCCGTGCCCGTCTGGTGGCGCCAGGAAGAAGGGAACGAAAAGGAAGTACCGCCGCAGAAGAAAAGCTGGTAGTAAGGCGAGGAAGACCAAGTGGGGCTGCCTAAGTGGCGGCAGAAGAGGTTCGTCCAAGCGTCGTCGCGCATCCAAGGGACGAGCTCACTCTAGACGTACCAGGCGGAGATAAGAATGACTTTTAAGACGATTTCATGAGAAAATAATCACACCTTTATTTATTATGAAATCATCAGACATTTCCCTATCCATCTTCATTATCTTAATATTTGTCTTGCTGTATGTGTTTAATATTCTGGCAGTAGGGATTAAGACCGTCGAACAGAATTGGCCCACTTATCGGTGCAATCCAGTGGTAATGCCTTTCGCTTCGGTATTTGGTCATGACGCTGGAGAGAATTTCACGTTTTGTATTCAGACGATGCAGACGAACTACATGGGTTACCTGATGCAGCCACTGAACTACAATCTCGATGTTATTGGTAACTTAGGAGCGGGCATCACTGAGGCTCTTAATGACGTGAGGGCGTTCTTCAACAATCTTCGGGATATGGTGACAAGTCTTATTCAGAGCATATTCGGGGTTTTCTTGAACATACTAATCGAGTTCCAACGACTCACATTGAACATCAAAGATTTGTTCGGCAAGACGATTGGTATTTTAGCCACGATACTTTACACTTTGAGTGGTTCTATCATGACGATGGAAAGTACATGGGCCGGGCCACCTGGACAACTAGTTCGAGCACTATGCTTCGAGCCAGAGACCCAAATTATGACCGACGACGGACTTGTCGAAATGCAAAACCTCAAATTAGGAACCAAATTAAAGAATGGGGCAATCGTTCAGGCTGTTATGCGCATCAGCAATGTCGATGAGAGTGGTGATCTTGTGGAGAAGGTCTATGAGATCGAGGACGGAGAAGACGGGAAGCCAATTCACGTTTCTGGATCACATTTGATATACGACCCAGAAGCAAAGGGTTTCGTGCATGTCAAAGACCTTAGAGGATCAAGACCATCTAAAGTGACTGAACGTGAATGCCGTGAGTTCTCCTGCCTAATTACGTCAGACCATTCCATCCCCATTGGGGACTGGCTTTTCCACGATTGGGAAGACAACAATGGCTCACCGGCCAAAAACATTGTTTAACTGTTAGAAATCTTATCCAAATACTATATAATGGATAACATTTCCGCTAGGATCAACAAGCTGTATGGTGATAAAGGATATATGGCACGATATGGTTTAGACGTATGGATCACGATAATAATTTGTTTTGTGTTCTTTGTAGCGACGTCTTACTATCATGTGATGAACAATGTGCAACCTATTAAATCAGACTGGGTAAATCAAAGATGTAGTCCAGCCGTCATGCCGTTCGCTGGTCTCATAAATAAACCAACCAATCAAACCGCATTCGAATTCACAGGTGATAACTTCTCTGGATGCATCCAGACTATTCTCCAGAACATCGTGGGATACGCATTCCAACCTTTCTACTATTTGATGAACCTCATCACAGAAGAGTTCCAGATGCTTGCAAATGCTATCAACGCGGTCAGGGCTGAGTTCAACAACGTCCGTAATAGCGCAACTGATTTTGGAGAAAACACGATGGGACGGGCACTGAATGTTACAATGCCGATTCAGCAACTTGTTATAAATGCGAAGGACATTTTTGGCAAGGTGTCTGGTACAATGGCTTCAGCAATCTATACACTACTAGGAAGCTATATGGGTCTGATGTCATTGTTCCTCTTCATCATTAAACTCATCGATATTATCTTATGGATTCTGGTAGGCCTGATTGTTGCATTCTGGGCAATTTCATGGATTCCCGGAATCGGGCAAGTTGCGATGGGTTTTGCGATTGCTGACTCCGTTATTATGGCTCTCATTTTGATTCCTGTGGTTATCATAGAGGTTCTTATGAGCGAGATTATGGATCTTTCTACAAGCTCACCGCCATCTGTTCCAAGCGGGGCCTGTTTCGCAGGGGATACAAAGGTGAAGTTGGTGGGCCGGAAACGCAAATCGTTTGAAGATCTTGAGATTGGCGATGTTCTACATGATGGATCGAAAATCACTGCCACGATGCGTCTCTCTTCACATCAGCAAGACATATACACTCTGGGTGGAATTACTGTAACAGGTAACCACAGTGTGTATCATGAAGACAAAGGATGGATCCGTGTAGAGAAACACCCGGAGGCCTGTTTTGTTGATGACTTTAGAGAACCTTATGTTTTCTGTGTGAATACGGACACCAAGGCAATTAAGATCGGTACATTTACATTCTCGGACTGGGATGATCTCGACGACATGGACCTCACCGAACTAAGATTAAACTGTCCGCGTACAACACCACTTCAGCGCGACTTCGTCAAGAAAGATATCCATAAATATTTGGATGCTGGTTTCGAAGGAGAGACTATGGTTGAAATGGAAGACGGACGATCGGTCCCTATCAAGGATGTGGAAGTCAATGACGTGCTCCGGTTCGGCGAGCGGGTATGTGGTATCGTCGTAGTCGATGGAGGCGATATGAGCGGTATCATGGACTACTATATCTCATCTGGTCAAACTCTGTCTTGCACAGGTAACGTTCTCATTCTAGACCAGGATTTAGGGGAGGTTAATACATTCGACATCGAAGGAGAGGATTTGAGATCCCAAAAGAGAGTGTATCATCTTCTCACCGACTCAGGAACTTTTATGGTATCCGGAGTCAGGGTCGGTGACTACAATACCGGGATCGAGAAGTACTTGAACGGATCGATTATGGACAATTCCCTGCAACTGTTTTAATTATTATCTATACTTCTTGTATAGCGAGATGGAAATCAGTATTTTAGGGCACAAAATGCGTTTGGAACTCATCCTAGTTTGTTTGCTTGTTGGTGGGTTCATCGGCGTCAATATGTTTTGCTCCTGCGCCGGGGGTGCAAAAGAGGGCTTCCAGGCTGGGACGCAGCTGGTCGGTGCAGCCTTGTCATACAACATGGGCCAGGGCGTTCAAGGGAGCTGGGAAAATGAAGCTGCCGCTCCTTCTGGTTACAACTCATGGTTCAAGGGTCTAGAAGGAAACACACAGGGACTCAAAGTGCCGCTTGCAGACGGTCAGTTGGCGATGTTCGCAAAGAACCGCTCCAGTCCTGACTGCTGCCCGGCAACGTACAGTGACTCGGTAGGGTGCCTATGTGCCACGCCGGAGCAAATGAAGTACCTGAATGAGAGAGGGGGAAACCGCACTCTTACATCCTTGTACTAAGTGATCGACATTTTAAGCATTACCAGTTCAAAATGTCGTAAATAAAAGAATATGTTAGGTGTTAGTTAGTTGTTTAGATGTACATGTTGCGCCAGTAGCCGTTGTCCTTTTCTCGTTTGATCAGCTGATCGACCATCTCCGTAGTAACAGTTACTGGGAACGTCACGTCTCCACTCATGTCTTTCTCGAACAAGTTTGTACCTGGCTTCATGAGTCTGTAAAGATTCAACTTCGTATGGATGATCTCTAGGCAGCGCTTGAGATTCCTCACACCATCCTCCTTCTCTGTATGGTGCTCAATGATATGATGAATTGTCTCATTCGGAATAATGATGTCTTCTGGTGCGAACTTGACCTGTTCCCTGATTTTTGGTAGCAAGTAGTCGGAAGCAATCGTAGTTTTCTCAGGCTTGTCGTAACCCTTCGTCTGGATCCTGTACATTCTGTCCCTGAGAATCGGATTCACCTTACTTTCCTCATTGTAACTGAAGATGAAGAGACAGCGACTTAGGTCGAAGTCCAGCTCCGAGAAGTACTTGTCATGGAACTTAGAGTTCTGAGATGTATCCGTGAGATGGGTAAGGATACCAGTAATCTCTTCGCCCTTGGGTGTATCACTGACTTTATCCAGTTCGTCAAAGTAGATGACGGGATTCATACTCTTGCACTGGATCAGGATATCCACGATCTTGCCCCAAGTGGAGCCCTCATAAGTGTATGAATGACCCTCGAGGAAGCTCGAATCTGTTGCACCTCCAAGGGCAATGAACGCGAAATCCCGCCCGAGGATCTCACTAATCCCTTCTTTTACAAGAGTGGTCTTTCCCGTTCCAGGAGGACCCTTGATCGCAATAGCAGTACCAACCGCCTGCGGGTTCGCAATCCACTGACCAACCATCTGCATGATCTGAAGCTTCGCATCGTTCAGCCCGAACACAGCGGTGTCAAGCTTTTCCTTTGCCGCACCCATGAATTCGTGGCACTTCTCCACTCCGTCACTGATTTGAAGAGGCAGACTCTTGTGCTTTCCGAAAGGGATCTGCATGAAGGTATCGACCCAGTTTTTGATCTTGTAGTACTCTCCACCACCTGGCTCCATGTACTTCAGCGTGTTGATCTTCTTGTAAGCTAACGCTTTGAACTCCACAGGGATCTCGGCATCCAACAGCGCAAGACGATACGGTTTCTCAATATCGCAGTGCTTCTTGAGCTCCTTCATTTCACGAAGAACCATCTGTTGCTGCTCAACCGACATCTTGTCACGGAAGAACTTGACGTCATTCATCACGTCCTTCTCCTTCAACATCTTGCGGAACTCACCTGCGTTCTTGTGTCGTGCTTTCTTGGACTTCTTGTCCATGTTCTTTTGATGGGCCTTCTCCTTCCTCTTGAAATCCTCGATCATCTCTTTGACCACGCTGTTATTCCGCTCTTTCTCGGTCATTCCTTCGACCATCTTCCGAAACTTCTCGATCGCTTCCCCGTCCGTAATAGCTTCCTCCTTTGAATCGTCGTCGTCTGATTCCTTCTTGGATTTTGCCTTTTTGGACGACTTTTTAGATCGAGGTTTCTCCTCCTCCTCTTCGGTTTCTTCCTCCTCTTCCGACTCCTCATCCTCTTCGTAGTCGCTGTCCTCATCCTCGTCATACTCGTCATCCAAACCAGGTGCTCCGCCCATCGTGAAGATGATATTGAACTTATTTCCACCACCGCCTCCCAGAAGTGCTTCTAGCTCCTCCTCTTCGTCAGTGTAGATTTCAACACCCTCTTCGTCGTCTGATTCTTCCTCTTCCTCGTCCTCTTCCTCTTCAGACTCTTCCTCTTCTTCGACGACCTTCTTCTTCTTAGATGACTTCTTTTTGCTGCGCTTTTTAGGCTTGGATTTGCGCTCACGCTTACGAGGTTCTTCTTCCTCCTCCTCCTCCTCTTCTGACTCGGCCTTCGATTTCTTCTTGCGAGCAGGAGTACTCTTTGCTTTGTCGCGCATATATTTCGATGGGAATATCTTAGCCAACATCTTTCTGTACTCCTTCATGTCCATCTCCTCGTCCTCGTCATGGTCATCTTCCCACTCACCATCGTCGTCCGAAGACTCGTTACGACGGTACTCCTCGTCTTTCGACTTAGAGCGGGTAGAGTATTTGTGATGCTTTTTCGATTTGTCACTCGGCATTTACAATGTGTGTTGAGAATTATTTATACCTATTTCAGATTTCAATTTTCTTCGTAATCCATGCAATTCCTTCAGTATGCCTCGCCAATTGTCATAAAATTGAAGGAAAAGGATCTAAATATTGTTTGCCTAATATAAGGAGGATGTCACAACGTACAACCGGAACGATTCATACAAAAGATGCCGCGAAAATTCTCGGTATTCAATTCAGTATATTGTCACCTGACGAGATCCGAAAAGGCTCGGTTGCTGCGATCACGAGTCGTGACACATACATCAACAACAAGCCGGTCATCAATGGCTTGTTCGACCCACGTATGGGCGTACTCGAGCCAGGCTTCATCTGTCCAACGGATGGTCTAGACTATATGCAAACGCCAGGGTACTTTGGGCACATAGATCTCGCTAGACCGATATTCTATATTCAGTACTTGAGCACCATCATCAAGATCGCTCGTTGCACATGTGTGAAGTGTAGCAAACTGCTGATTAGCAAAGACCGATACAAGCATGCGCTTGATATGCCAAGTGAAGCGAGATGGAAGTATGTATTCCAGCTAGCCAGTAAGGTCAAGCGATGTGGTGAGGCGACTGCTGACGGATGTGGATGCAAGCAGCCAGCAAAGATCAAGAAAGAGGGTCTTGCGACACTGGTGGCGGAATGGGATAACATCGAGGGCCTCGATGGGAAAGAGAACGCAGAGAAACTCACCATGACGATGACACCAGAGGTTATCCTGAAGCAGTTTAGGAGGATCTCTGACGAAGACGTCAGCTTCATGGGGTTTAGTCCTATATGGTCTCGCCCTGACTGGATGGTTTGCCAGGTTCTTGCCGTGCCACCACCAGCTGTTCGGCCATCTGTTAAGCACGACTCGCAACAGCGCAGTGAAGACGATATTAGTCACATCATCGTGAATATCATCAAGGCGAACAAAACTTTGGAAGAGAAGATCACTGCTAATGCGGCGGCAAATGTAGTTAATGACTGGACAACCCTGCTCCAGTACTACGTGGCGACGCTGGTTGATAACAAGATCCCAGGGGTAGCGTCTGTTGCACAGCGATCAGGTAGGCCTTTGAAATCGATCAAGGAGCGCCTTAACGGCAAAGCTGGTCGAGTGAGAGGAAATCTTATGGGAAAACGTGTCGATTTCAGTGCTCGTTCGGTTATTACGCCTGACCCTAACCTGTCAATCAAGGAGTTGGGTGTTCCGAAGAAGATCGCGATGAACATCACAAGACCGATCATAGTGAATTCACGCAATAAGGCTTTCCTTGAGAAGCTAGTGCAAAATGGCCCTGATGTCCATCCGGGTGCCAAGATCTTGGAAAGGAAAAATGGCGATAATATCTCCCTGAGATATGTTGATCGTGCGTCCATCAAACTGAACGCAGGCGACACGGTGCATCGCCACATCATGGATGGTGATCCAGTCTTGTTCAATAGGCAGCCTACCCTACATCGAATGTCGATGATGTGTCACATCGCTAGGGTCATGCCTGTTGGCGATACATTCAGAATGAATGTTGGTGATACGAAACCATATAATGCTGACTTTGATGGAGATGAGATGAACATGCACATGCCACAAGACGTTGAGAGTGCTAGTGAGCTCAGGAATCTTGCAGCCGTGCCATGGCAGATTATCAGCCCTGCTAACAACAAGTCGATTGTTGGTGTGTTCCAGGATTCCCTCCTTGGAGCGTACAGGATTACACGTAGGGACATCAATTTCAGTGCTCGGGATGCCATGAATCTGCTGATGGCCTTCGACAAGGTGGATGTTTCGAAGCTGCCCACATCAGAGAAGATGAGCAACTTCGACATCCTGTCCCAGATCCTGCCACCGCTTTCGCTGAAATACAAAACGAAGCGATGGAAGGATGGCGAAGACTACAATGGTTCTAACAATGTGCTCGAGATCGATAATGGACGTTACGTCCGAGGACAGATGGAGAAGGGTGTGCTTGGCGACGGCTCTAAGGGTCTGATTCAGCGCGTGTGTAATGATTTTGGGAACATGGCCGCCGCCGCACTGATTGATGATCTTCAGAACATTGTCACTGAATACATGAAAAGTAGCGCTTACAGTGTTGGAATTAGTGATTTGATAGCCGACTCGGATACTAACAACGCTATTGCTGATGTAATCACTTCGAAGAAGCGCGAAGTCCAAGGATTGATCGATCAAACACACCTGGGGATATTCGAGAATAAGACGGGAAAGACAGACGAAGAAGAGTTTGAGACCCAGATCAACAATGTCCTCAATCGAGCGTCCAATGAAGCAGGTAAGATCGGGCGTGAGAGTTTGAGCAAAGACAATCGCTTCGTCATCATGGTAAATGCCGGTTCGAAGGGTTCAGAGCTTAACATCTCACAAATGATATCCTGTCTTGGTCAGCAGAACGTGGATGGCAAGCGAATTCCTTATGGATTCGAAGACCGTACTCTTCCTCATTTCACGAAGTTCGATGACTCACCTAGTGCCAGGGGCTTCGTGGAAAGCTCCTTCATCTCTGGTCTGACACCCGAGGAGCTGTTCTTCCATGCAATGGGTGGTCGTGTTGGTCTTATTGATACTGCGGTGAAGACATCGCAGACTGGATATATCCAGAGACGGCTTATCAAGGGCCTTGAGGACTTGAAGGTCGAATATGACATGACGGTGAGGAACAACAAGCGCAAGGTCATTCAGTTCTCATATGGTGACGATGGGTTCGATCCGGTAGCTGTTGAAAACCAAATCCTACCACTGGTCGGGATGGGGCTCGAAGAGATCTATGCACACTTCCAGATGCCAAGTGATGACGCCAATGATGCGGCTTATGTCACGTCATACACGAAGGCGGCAGTGAAGCGCATGGGAAAGCAGAAGGCGGAACTGAAGCAGTACTGCAAGGAACTTATCACACGAATGATCAAGGGGCGCGACGATATTGTTGAACAGATCTTCAAAAGACGTGATAACAAAATGGTTCATATTCCTGTGGCGTTCAAGTACATCATCGACAACGTTCAAGGTCAGCAGTTCATCAACGTGAATTCTATGGTAGATATCACACCCATGGAGGCGTTCAGGATCATTGACTCTGGACTCAGACAGATGCAGGCCATCCATTACACCCCACCGACACGCCTATTTGAGATCATGTACTACTACTACCTTACTCCTAAGGATCTGCTCATGGTGAAGCGTTTCAACAGAAAAGGTCTCGTAGCTCTTGTTGATAACATCGTCTTGGCGTACAAGAAGGCGGTCGTTGCTCCAGGTGAGATGGTTGGAATGATCGCGGCTCAATCAATTGGTGAGCCCACTACACAGATGACGTTGAACACCTTCCACTTTGCGGGTGTTGCTAGTAAGTCGAACGTAACTCGAGGTGTGCCTAGGATCGAAGAAATCCTGTCGCTCTCTGAGAATCCGAAGAATCCATCAGCTACAGTGTATATGTATCGCGGTGAGGAGTCCAGTCGCGATAACGCTCAGAAGATTATGCATCGCCTTGAACATACTCGCCTTCGAGCCATTGTGGATTCGGTCCAGATCTGCTTTGATCCGGATGACATGAGCACTCTAATCGAGGAAGATGGCGAGATCATGGAGCAATACAGAGAGTTCGAGAACATGATTGATGGCTGTCTTGAGGAGGTGCAGGAAGATGAGGCCCGGTCAAAATGGATTATCCGTGTGAGGATGAATGCTGAAGAGATGCTCGATAAGGCAATCACTATGGATGACGTCCATTTTGCGATCAAGAATGCATACAGGGATCAGGTGCAGTGCGTGTTCAGCGATTACAACGACGATAATCTCGTGTTCCGCCTTCGACTCGCAAGTGTGATGAACAAGAAGAAAAGTGTCAAGCAAAACCCATTGGATCAGTCTGATGAGATCTACATGCTCAAGAACTTCCAAGAGCAGCTTCTCGACAATCTTGTTCTCCGCGGTGTGAAGGACATCAATCGCGTCATTCCTCGCAAGATCACCGACACTGTAGTGGAAGAGGATGGAGCATTCGTGAAGAAGGAAGCGTGGGTGCTGGACACCGTAGGAACTAATCTGCTTGATCTGCTTGGTCTGGATTACATCGACGCAAAACGCTCATTCACCAACGATATCCAAGAGGTCTATCGGGTGCTTGGTATCGAAGCGGCTCGACAGTCTATCTTCAACGAATTGACAGATGTGATTGAATTCGACAGCACATACATCAACTATCATCATTTGAGTCTGTTGTGTGACAGGATGACTTGCAACGATAGCATGGTCTCCATCTTCCGTCACGGTATTAACAACGATAACATCGGTCCCATTGCGAAGGCTTCATTTGAGGAGACACCAGAGATGTTCTTGAAGGCAGCAAGGCATGCGGAGCTTGATCCGATGCGTGGTGTATCCGCGAACGTGATGTGTGGTCAAGAAGGCTACTTCGGAACAAGTGCATTCCAAGTGGTGCTCGATATCGACAAGTTTGCCGAACTGCAGGCTGAACAGTGGAGGGACGAGAACAATCATACCCTCATTGCCCAAGGCTTCGAGGGGCTGGATATATCCGATGATCCATGCTCTGTGTCGAGCCTTGCCATCCAGAACAATGTCCAACATATTATTGCAGGCGATACGGGTGGCGAAAACGATTACAATCCTGGATTCTAAACGAAACCTATATAAAATAATCTTCACAGATAATACTATGAACTCATTCACGCACATAATATCATCTTTTTTCCCCGACGTCGATATATTCAAGACAGCGTTCGATTTTCCGGCGGACCGGAACTCTGTTATAAATAAAGACTTCGTCACGTACGGATTTCTCAACGCGCTGCATTTCGGATACATCAAGTACAAAGAACATAACAAATACTCTGTCCTAAGAGATAGCATCATCACGAACGATTTCATCTCGCAAGAGAAACGCGAAGAGATGGTCGATATATTCTCGAAATCACAGAAAGCCTATTTTGGTTTCTGCCGCCTGGCCAGACATTTCAAACGGTCCAGATCCCGTCTTTATGATGCCGATACTGATTTATATATGAACCCGTTAGACAACTTAAAGAACCATCTAGTCGTGGAACTCTACGACGATAGCACCAGAACGCGCTACAGGTTTCGACTATCAGACTTGATGACGATAGCACACAATGCTTTGTCACATTCTCCCGACTTCTTCGCTGAACCACAGACTATCAAGAATCCATACACCAACATGCCCTTCAGTAAAGCACAGTTGTACAGCATCTATTTTCGGATCCGCGAAAGTACATTCCAGATGCCTATCTTGTTTCAACAGTTCTTCGCACATGGTATGAATCTTTATGAGTTCTGCAAGTACAATGAGTGTTTCATCCGTGAAGAAGCAATTAAGACATTTGTCCGGTCTGCACCTGACACACAGAAGCACTACTATGTACTGAAGATGTTGAGAGAGCATCGTCGTGAGCTGCGAGGGATCGCAATCCATCCGGGCTTCCCTCAGGAAAAGTTGATGCAAGCTTTCTCCTGCTACCTGCATGAGTACTTGCTTGGCAGTTTTTCCCTCAATCCGGCACTAAGGCATCACTCCTCCAAGAAGTTGAAGGAGAAGTTGAAAAGGTTCCAAAAACTCAACCCTACATACGGGCGTAAGATTTTCACATCACAACCTCCACCTCCGCCACCAATGCCTTCGCTTCCAGCCGACGGAATATTTGTGTTTGGCAGCACCTCTGGTAGAACCGAGTCTCCAGCGGAACCTAGTAATCGGGCGACACTAAGAGGATCATATCGGTTTATCGATAACGTAGTGCTTGAGTCGCCGCGTTTGACCCCAAGGACCCGCGCTGCAATGGCTCGCATGCGTAGAGCAAGAAGGAGACGTGGTAGCCAGGGCCGCATGGTTGATCGTGGCGATCAGTCTTATCTCATATCTAACTATGTAGTAGATGAAGGTATGGACATAGATGATGACGAGAGTGAAGTCACGAGTGAGAGTGCAGAGGATGTTACAAGACACACCATTGTTGAAGAGGATAGAGAAGACTCAGATGACGACACGGATGGCACCGATGATGCCTCTCACGCTCAGGACGGAGAAGTAGAAGACGACGAGGACGACGATGATGATAGTGATGCTGAAGACATAGCTTCTATGCCGGAAGGTTTCACAGCATCGTTGGATGACGTTCTTGCAGAGATTCTCGCCGAATCAGTTATGGACACTATTCATCAGCGTCTTGTTGAAGGGCGTATTCCAATGCCTCCGACGCCACCCTCCTTTCCAGGGGCAGTACCTGAGGTGGAGACAGACGAGGACGACTAATTTGTATCGAAATACATCAATATAAATTAGGCTTTTTTGAGAACCAACTTCTTCTTTCTCTTTTTAACAGATGGCTTCTGTGCAACCACCTTGAGTTTCGGTCGCGGCTTTCGCGCCTTGGCCACTGCCAATGTGAAGTTGGATAGAAACTCAGTGAGGATGTTCGTTCGAGTCATCTCTCTTATCCGTTGTTGAAGCTCAAACGACAAAGACGCCACTTGCACCTTAGATGTTCCATCGGGTGTTACTACAAGCTTGTACTTTGGAACATTATTGGTACGGACACCAGGAGACTTGACAAAATAGAAACTGCCGCTCTTGTCAGAGTGCGCCACTATCATCTGCTCATTGTTTTCCAGAAGCTTCGTCGCCGAGAAGAAGATCAATGGAACGTTGAAGCGAACAGCTAGCACCCATAGATCTAGATTAGTAGCGTAGTAATCGTTACTCATGATCATATTGCCTAACGACACTTGTCCCATCATAACCTGTTTGGCAGGATTCTTCTTGCCTTGTGCATTGAGCACTTGCAATATCGCATCTTGATGTTCCTCGTATATCGACATATACTCATCGACCAACACCTCTTTAAGGTCTTGCTTAGTTAGTCGTGCATTGGTTGGGTCGTTATGCTTTATCAGCGTCAAGATAAGCTCAAATGTACATAGGTTCGGACTGTTAGCAAAAGCTAACTCCACACTACCATCCGGAAATGCGTTTCTCCATTTCCCAGAGACCTGCGATTTCTTAGGTTTCGCGCACTCGGCCGAATCTTGAACCGCCTCCGTCGTATCCATCTCCATCGCCATGGAGTATGCCTGTGTCTTAAGTGGTTGGGTAGTATCGTATGTGTTATACTTTATAAAAGTGTTAATCGGAGCAGGCACAAGATCCTCGAAGTAGTCCTGTGTAAGGAGAGACTGCAAAAGAATAATCTCGTCATCCCGAAGATTGTACTTCAGATCAGAGAAAGCCAGAAACGCTTTCGGTTGGAAAACGAACGACTTAATCCGATTGAATCTCAGAACCTCATCCGAAATCCGCCCAAAGTACATCTGCTCGTTGTCTTGATCGTTGATTAGATTCGTCTTTGGTACCACCAATGCACAACCTTCCACACCAGCTTTCGTCATGCAATATGGCTTGTCGCCGCAACCGTCACCGCCCATGTAGCAGTTCGTGACGTTCCCAATAGCCGCTATAGCATCTGATCCATAGTCCGCAAACACAACTGCATTGCCAACAATCTCACGCATAAGCTTGTCAATCTTCCGCATCTTGGCAAGATAGAGCATACTTGGATCGGCGATCGTCGCCTCGATTTCTTCTCTCTTACGCCTGTTTTTAAACTGACCTAGCAAGATCCTAATCGTATTCCTAAACACGTTGTAGAAGTTACTTTCCAGCCGAATCTTCTGGATATATTCAACACGTTCGGTATCAACATCCGGGCTGGTGATCGACTTCTGATCTATTACTGCGTAGTTGTTACCATCAATTGACTCGAGATCTGAACCGTATGTGTCCTGTGTGGGTGGAGATATCGGTACAAACTGATTCGTCTGTGTGAGAATGCCTACTATAAGACCATCTTCTTTAACCTTCAATGCTGGTTTGCAAGGGATACGACCACCAGACACCTTATGCACTTCAATAAGGAAATCGCGTGTTTTTGCATATGTCTCGCCAAAGCTATCATCAATCCATGTGTAATCAGCTGTTAGGTCAATCATTGGCGCCGAAGGGTAGCATGGAACGAAACCCTTCTTTGTTCCCTTTGATGCTACTACACCTACGACTCGCCCATTGTAGTTCAGTATCTGGGCGTTGATCTCATACGATCGGAGTCCAAGAAGATGAACAAGCTTCTCAAGCATGATGTTAGAACCAAACTTATACACCCGAGGAAGACTCGCCAATGGCGCACACTTGTTGCCGAGCGATCTCTTTATCAACTCCAATGTCTGCTTAACATTCGGCAGCACGTTCTTATATTTCAAACTGAATCGTCTGGTAATGACGTACTCTGATCCTTTATCTTCAAAAGAGTAAATGGGCTCGAAATAGTTACCGGACTTCATAAGAATGATCGTACGCTTATTAACATCGAAGAAGCTGGCAGCATAATGATTCGTCGGGCACAAGAGCTGTACGTTCTCGGTAACGTCATCGTCCTTGAGTTCTAGGATAACCATATTGAGACCTTGCGTGAAAAGCTTAGGGTTCGGTGTGCATATGAGGTCCCATAAGTATGTATAATCGATCTTTATTGAATCATCTTCGAGAAACGATTTGAAGTTCTTGAAGGACCTTGCCACCTTGCGCAAGAAAGCCATCTCGCTTGGATCTGACTTATTCGTGCTCTTGTAGATCTTTGAGTTCGCGAACTCTTTCAGATCGACGTCGATATCTGGATCAAATACCTCAACAAGATTACCATTTTGGAGTGCCATAAACCTGTCGATATCCATGGAATTTACAAGGACTCTCTTCATGTCGGTAATGGGTAATGGCGAACCACCTGCAATATCAACCCATATGTCGGCAATACATGCAATAAACGACTGTGATTTGCTAGCTTCCACACCGTGTCGCAGCATGCACGGATGGTTCGGTCTCAAATTCGTATTAGACGCACTTATCTGGCATTTCTTGTTATCCGTGCGAAGAAACTTTTGAATAGCGATTGGTAGGTATCCGAATCGGTTTGGACCCAATGGGAACTTGTCAGCGCCTTTTATGTATTCGTCAGCAACGTCTGAAGCAGGTCGTTTAAGTTGAACAGGTCCGCTCTCCATTTCCGTTTTGCATGCATCTCTGCGTCTGCGCTGTTCAGGACTGTCCCACGACTTGAAACAGCATGGAAGACATTTGCCGTCTGGATGAGAATTAGTCTTCAAGAAACCAGGATAGTGTTTCACGTAGCTGCCGGCAGGTCCCACGTGATTTCGAGACGTAAATTCAAATACACCACCACCTGGAGGCACTTTCTTGGCTCCAGCGGGGATGATCGAGCCATACTTACCCGACTCAGCCTGTTCTTTGGTGAGACTAACATTGTCGCGCAAACTCCAGTATCTTGGACAGATGTACCAGAACTTCTTGTCGCTATCAGATCCATACTCAACTGCCTCATCGTAGGAACCAGGATGTTCAGTATCTATCTTTGATTTCTCTTCCTGGGTGAGGATTACGGGCTGGCGTCTCGCGTTCCATGGACATATTCTGGAGTATGCCTTGAATTTCCCTTCTTCTTCGGTAAGAAACAAAGATGGTTCTCTTTCCTGCATTCTCTCGAAGAAAGGATTTGGGTTACTAAGACTTTTACCTGTGATATCAGTGTCTATGGCATCGCTGTCAGTGCTACTTGGAGGACTCTTAGCACCGCCGTCAGCATTATGGGTTTGACGAATTGCACCGCATGCTACCCGCGCCCCTGCATTGCCAGTTTTGAGACTTTCTGCATCGCCTCCTTTCCCGAGGTCATCTCGGTCTGCATGGATCATGATACTTCTACCGATAACAGAGGTAGGACCCTCTAGTTTTACCATTTTGTCTTCTAGTCTCCCCTTGGCTACACCATCTTCATTTGCAGTAATATTCCCTAGATCACCAACGTGCCTATTTTCATCATTCGGACCGCCATGCTCTTTTCCATAAGGATTGTAGTGTGGTCCTGCACTTTTGCATCCTTGGGAAAAATCATCCGATTCATGAATATGAAATCCGTGCTCGCCTGGTGTCAGACCTTCTATGTGCCATTCGATCATACAAGAATGTGTATCTATCTGTGTAAATGTTACAACTCCTGTCACGCCAGAGTCGCAGTCTGAACCATCGCACGATTTACCCTGAACCATCACTTCTGCTTGCGCGGTAATCGGATAATTCTCAATGCCTTCCCCGACTTCATCATCTGTCTCCTCATCTTCCTCATCATCACTACCTAAAAGAACATCAAGCATGTCCCCGTCCATTCCTTCGTCATCGTCTGGCTCATCAAATCTTAACTCATTAGCGACGATGTTGATCTGCTGCTGTTGCTGTTCTGGTCGTTCCGCTGGAGCCACAATGTCTTCAACCATTCTCTCTTCAGCTAGCTTCTTACCCTTGCACAGGGATCTAATCTTCGTATCGGCAACAGTAGTCGTCTTAGGATACTGCGTTATGCGCAGAAGCGAATCAATGTAGATCGGGATCGTATCCAGATACCGGATATCATTGATTCCAGAGACAGTGATATGAAGTACGTTATCAAAACGTTCCTTGATCATGGTTGTCAAAAATCCTGGGTTATTCTTGATGCGAAGCTTCCTGCTCTGAAACGCATTCTGTACCACCTGTAGAGACGAAACGAATCCGGCTAATTTCGCCCGCGCTTGGTCCTGAGAGAGGCTATAGTTAGCCGCCAATCCTTGAACGATGTCGTTTTCCGACGCACCTCCGTTGAGCATCTCAATAATGTATGCTTCTTGGCTGTCCATTTCGTTATAGTTTGCAACCCGTTTGAAGCGCATGGTCGCACCCTTATCGATGTTATCACTTGTTACACTGAAAGCGCTAGACAGACACGCAGCTATTGACTTGAGGTTAAGTTTCT